>Ga0065711_1027200_pt1 | contig 52729 bp, 31 predicted proteins | sample Hoacrofraction12_FD_59098 | JGI IMG/M metagenome (GOLD analysis project Ga0065711, IMG submission 59098) | Hoatzin crop microbial communities from Cojedes, Venezuela - Epithelial fraction 12 v2 (version 2) | ecosystem: Host-associated > Birds > Digestive system > Esophagus > Crop | place... | reverse complement strand
GGGGGGGGGGGGGGCGGGGCGGCTACAGTAACTTTGCAGCACGACCCCATACACAGCTGGGATCGTTGGTCCCACTCCTAGAGAGCATTCCCAGAGGCTGGTTGCACCATGCCCCAGACAGACAGGGTCTTTCCCACATCTCTGCAGTGCAGGCAGGGTTTGCAGTTCAAGGTGGGACCATCCAGGAAAACCTCAGGATTTGGAGGGAGCACAGAGCCACTGTGCGAGCGTGCCTGCTGTGACCGTGCTGTAAGGACCTGGACATCCCGCACTGCGGTAGCACATATTAAAATCCAAGTCCTGCATGGCCAGGTCTAGAGGGTGATATCCGCCCCCGCCATCTGCAGCCTTTATATCATGGAATCAAGAGTGCCGTTACTCGTGACACCAGTGAGATGGGCCCTTTGCTTCCAGGGTTCATGTAAATCGCTATTATTCGGCAAAACTTGGTGTCTAGGGCACCTCGGTATCCTTTGGGGGCACAGGTGTGCATGTAGATAGCTGAGGTGAAGACACCTCCGGTGTAGAGGAGAGCCAGGGCCCGTCTCTGGTTGCTGCTCAGACATGTGCAGAATGGAAAGGCTTTTGTGGTAGTACCTGAGTTAGGACAAAAATCTGGCTGGAAGAGGTGGAAGGTGTCAGCTTGCAGCAGCCTTGCACTTGCTATGAAGTTAGTTACTCTTCACATGTGATTGTTTTACCTGGTAATTTGTGTCTTGGGACATGGGTCTGACTAGAAGTTGTGACCAGGGGCTGATAGACCAGTTTGGTGGTGTCTCAACCAGTTCTACTTCAGATAAAAAAGAAATCAGCGCTGTGAGCGTTGGGAGGAAGACTCGTCACAAGGCTAAGAAAGCTCACATGGATCTGGTGTTTGCAGTTCTCAAGGCTGGAGATCGGCTGGAAAGTGACGGCAAGCTGCAGCTAACACGGGTAAATAACGAGTTAAACGCTGATACCTCTGGGGACTCGAGTCTGCCCTGCAGCACGCCTTGTCCTTGCTACCTGGCAGGTCCTTACCCCCAGCAGAGGGGTGCAGGGCAGGCTCTCTGCCTGAAGATGGCACTGCTATATTGCAGGAGTGCTGGAGAAATGCTGTATTAGAACTGCGTGTAAAACCCGATCGGGAGAGCTGTTGGCCTGAGCTCGGGGATGGGTGCAGTGATGGGTGCTGGCTGGGTCAGGGCTTGAAGAATTCCGTTTCCCAAGGACAGGCAGTTCCAAACCAAGACTTGCTCTAGAGCTGTTTTGCAACATTGTTTTGAGTTTTTCCTTAGCATTCGGACCTAGACAGTGTCCAAATCTTGCTAGCTTGGTGTAAACTCTCCTTTGCTCTCTTAAGAAGCAGTACAGTGTGTGCTCATTGCTGAGGTCTGCAGAAGTCTGACATGAGCGGAGCAAAATGCAAAGAGCTGCTCTGACTTATTCGCAAGAGACGCCCCCCCCCCTTTTTTTTTTGTCCTAGGGGCAAGAGGGTGGGTGGGAGTGTCACCCAGGCTCTGCCCAGGTGCCCACATCAAGTAAAATAGTAGTGGCCAGAGCCCCAAGCTGTGAATGAAGTTGTTTTCCCAGGCTCCTGTCCTGCCCCTCCCTCACCTTTCACTTCTTGAAGGACCTGAAGTAGCAGCAAATAATCCCTATGCTATGCAGGTAGGAGTTAGTCCATACAGTGGGGGAAATGCCCTGGATGACCAAGATCTCCTCGGTCTGTTGTCTGAGCATCAATATTGGCTCTGTTTCAATGCGAAAGTGGTGGGAGACAGACTGCATCTATGGTGACATGTCAAGGATGTCTTCTGAGCATTGGGACAGAACATGAAGTAGCCCAAAGGCAGTGTCCAGCCTGAGCTTGATGGTTTGGGCATTACCTGGATGCCAAGAGTCTGAGAAGGCAGGACTGGGCCTGAGTCAGGATGGGAGGGTGCCCTGGTTGCCAGGGTATGGCGCACCCCGCATCTGATTTGAAGGGCTCCTTGGCAGAAGGTCACTGTGTCAGGTAGACGTGGCTGCAAACAGAGAAACCTTGCCTCTCTGAAAGCATCGTGTGGCTCAGCTTTGTGCTTGCTTCCATCTGTCCTCAGCCTCTGAGCCGTGGTCCTCATGGGATGGAGCCCGTGTGCCCACTCGGAGCCAGGGCTCGATTTAATCTCTTCTGCGCGTTGGCACCCCCAAATACCATCGAAAGAGAGGAGAAGAAGCAATTGTTGCCTGTTACGATAATTCCGTCTTGTAGGAACACACAGAAAAAAAGCATAACTGTGTATCTTTATTTTCGCCACTGGAGGGCTACATCTACCTGCAGACTTTATTTAGGTTACATTAAGCCCAGAGCACCTGCCCCTTGAGAAATGTGTTGTACCAACGCAACTGGGAAAGGCTAAAAAACAGAAACTCTTTTCTTTCGGGAAAAACCTGGCTGTAAACTTCATTGGTTTGCAGTGAAAGAGCTTTTTTTTTTCCCTGTTGGAAGCTTTGTGGTTAGTTATAATAAAGGTAGTGGGTTGGGAGGGAAGGGGGAAAATTGCTACAGGATAGTGGGGCTGTGAAAATAGGAGCTTCAGCTGGTTTTGAGCTGTGTTCCCTCTTTCATGAATAACCTAAGTACTGGGGCCATGTGGCATCGGAGGCAAGGAGGTCCCTGACCTCCTGAGCATACTGCCAGCTCTTTATTTATGTGTCGTGCCTGTGCTGGCTGGTGGGACCTGTGGCTCGGCCCCTCTTGTCTCCAAACCTCGGCCCTCCTTGGCTCCCGTGAGCTCGGCAGTTTTCCACTGAGAGCGGCCGCAGGGCTGAGCTGCCTTTTTCTGGTTAACTCACCAGAGAGAAAAGCAGCAGGTGAGCAGCTAGAGCTTGACAAAGGAAAAGTCATATCTGCAGATGTGTTAAAGTATGCTAAAGAGTTGTGCATCTCCGGGGGTCTCTGCTCAGGCTGTTGTGGGTTTTTTTCAGCTTCACACTGACTTGGCAGATTTCTGTTCCAGCTTAGAATTCCTATAGCTTACAGAAACACCACAGCCGCTAGAAATATGAGCAGCAAGCCAGGTATTGCCCCAAGCCATGTTTGTCCCCTCTTTAACTGCAGGGTGGTTCCTGTGAAGTTTTACAACTGACTCTCAGCGAGTGCTTCCTTGGCAATGGGAAACCCTTGGGATGACTCCCCAGTGATGACACGCGCTTGGCAGGGTGGCTTTGTTGCTTGACCAGTAGGACCTGTCGTCACCGCCTTTTTCTCATGCCATCTTGGGCCCACACTCGTAAGCGTCCGTGGAGAGATTCCGTCAAAAGCAGTCATGTTCTGGCCATGGATTGAATAAAGCTCTGCTTGGGCTACAGAGGGCAGCAAATTGTTCAGAATACAGTAAATTTTATCCAATGATAATTTTAGCAGCTGCAGCTATGGTGGAGAAGTTCACTGCAGCTGAGAAGAGGAATGGGGCTCCAGTGCAAGGACCAAGCGCCAGCTACTGTGGGCAGAGCAGCAGGACCGCCCTGCTCGCTGCTGGTGGCTGGCGAAGCACGTTGCTCCTCTCCACGAACTCCTGCAGAAATGTATTTGCCAGCTCATCTGTCAGTTACAAAGTACCTGGAATAAAAAATTTTTCTTGGTCTTTTCCAGGCTACGGTGTGATATCTAAAGTATTTTTTTTCCCCACGTATGTATGTGTTCCCTCCCGAAAAGGCAGAGGAGCAAGCAAGGAAGGGCTGCCAGGTTAAAACCACAGGCAAGTGCTCCGCAGATGAAGTCCTCTGTATGTGCATACAGTCCCCACTGCACCTGTGTGTTTGGTGCTGCTGGGTGGGGGAGTGTGTAACTGTTTCAATAAAACCTTTTGGGGACTACTTAAAGAAATCTTCCATGGAACTTCAACTTTTGGAAAAGGCCATTCTAGATGAGAGCTTTTCATGCTGTGCCTCTCTGCCTCCCTCCCCTTCCAAATGACCATGTTTCCTTTAAACTCCTTTGAAAATATCAACTTTGATAAATAGATCAAACAGCATTGTACTTCAGAATCACTAATGGGATCTGATGCTGGTCAGTGAGCAAACTGTGTCCTTTGAAACCCTTGAGAGAGGGAACCAGTCGTATTCTGTATCTTGTGTCCTCACGGCATGTATATTTTTGCGGGGAGGTATTTCTTTTTTCTGGGAACACATGGTATTATTTTCTTTTTGGTATGCAGAAGCAGGGTACAAATGTGTGAGAAGAAACAGCCATGCAGCCCTGTCAGTTCCTGTTGAACCACATCTGGATCACTTCAAGCTTTAACAGCCCTGTAACTGGTGGTAGCATCTTCTTATGTACTGAGTCATGGCAAACGCTGGTATGGGGAAGACTAATAGTGATCGCTATCTAACACAGTGGGAATGAATGTGCATAAAAGGAGTGAAATATAGATCAGTCCATTATGCGTGCTTCCAGTTAACTCACTTTTGCTTTTCCTGCCTGTGGGATGGTGGGTGCGGGAGAGTGTTATGGAAGGCTGTACTATAGATGTATGTAAACACGTTGCTTTCCTACGCAAGGCAGCTTCTGTTCAAGTTCAAACATACATGTGAAAGGGTGACAGCAGACAAGACCCAGCTGGGGTAAGGTATATATAAGGTAATACGGTGAAACAAAAATTGGACTGGCTGTTTTGGATGGTCACTTCATGTCAAGGATAGTTTTGATAGGGTGGTTCAAGGTACAAACTCTGTAGATTTGGACCAAAATAGCACTGCACCGTCATTGCTAGGAAGGGATAGTTCATCTTTTTAACAGAACTATTTTGGGGACTTCACTAAGCTCAGATGAAGCTGCTGGGTGAGATCTTGGTAAATTCCAGCTGGGTTTCCGTCTTGAGCACCATAAGGGGTGACTTCAGGACACCTCCCAGAAAGCATACAGTCTTGGTGTGGAGACTCTATCCTTTCCAAGTAAACTGTCCCAGTGGTCACAGCCACATAAATAGGTGGCTTTTTCTTCAAATTCCTTTTTTCAAGTGTCTTGATTCCAATTGGAGCTGGTCTGGACTCTGCTTCTAGCCACGAGCATTTCGTTAGGCTTGTCTCCTAGATTAAGAATCCCTTTTAAGTGCCCGTTATCTTCCCCATGTGAAGACAGTGTAATCAAATTGCCTCCCACTCTCTCCCTTTTGAGACTAAACAGATTGATCTCCCTGTCTGTGGCTAAAAGGCCTTTTCTAAATCTTCCATCAGAGCTTCACTTGGGTATCTGGGGCTAAAATGGGACTGTAATCACTAAGTGAGTCTTAGGCTAAAGTGATTTTCTAAAGCATGACATGAAGCATTAAGGATTTCTTGGCCAATACAGTGAAGTCTTTTTTATCCTGTTCCTTGACTCTTGTCTTTTTATGTTTGTTTCAGTGGTTTGGACACTAAGATGCAAAATTGATTCTGGTTATATCACCCTACAATGCCAGGAGACAGGTGTGTTGGCTGGGGGTGCAGATCCCTTTGTCAGGACCAGAGTATTAACCGTTGTCATTAATTTCAGGTCACAGCGGAGAAGGACGATGAAGACAGACATGCCTGCTGGCAGGGGCCAGAGAGACTGAGAGTTCAGCTTTGAACTCAGGAAAGCCTAATGCTCAGTCTGTCTGCTGCTAGTGCCAGTGTAATAGCTATAGGGCAGAAGGAATCGGACAGAAGGTTATATTGGTACCCGATTGGGGATAGTAACAGTTTCTCATTGCCTTGCCAGTGCCAGGAAAATAGTATCTTCAACTCTGACATGAAATTTTCCACAGGTAAGATATCTGTTTTTTTCCCCAACCCCAATGGTATAAAAAAATACTGCATATTAAAAGAAACAGGAAGAAAAAGAAAAAAATGTGGAGAACCCAGGAAAGAAAACAGGCAGGAGAAATACCCCACGTTGTCCCCTTTAGTGTTGCTCAAGCTGTTGTCTGCAATCCACCCCCCTGCGTCCTGAGAGCGCTGGAGCTCAGTGGCTCACGCGAGTCCTGAATATCTTAGTTCTCGCAGCCAGCACCGCGGTGTCCGAGACAGCAGAGGTTTTAGGGGTCAGTGCTAATCAGGAAATCCCAAGCCTGGAAAATCTTACCCTGTCCCTGTAACATGAACTTCAGAAACTCTGAGTGTTTCTGTTGTCAGTGTTGGAAGCTGCTGCTGCAAAGCAAGAATAGGAGAAAGAACTGTTAAATCAACATTAAATTAATATTTAGAGTGTTGTGATTGATGAGGAGACAATCTGCCTTCACACTGGTCCTTAAAATCTATCCTTATCCCATTTGCAGAAGCTGGATCTGCTGGCCTTCCAATGCCCTGTGTTACAGCAATGCTGTCCAGAACATGCCCTTATTAGAAAATCCCCACACTGAAAACCTCCAGTGTGTAAAACTCAGATGAGTTCAAGCGGCCATTGAGGCATGTTGGCTCCTTTGTTACAAGCAAACTTCCACTGATGCAGTGCAGACTGAAAGTGTGTGTGGTGAGGTGGGGATTGGAACTGGCGGTGGGGAATGCAGGAGAAAGTGAAGACCAGAAACCGGTTTAATGGTGACTTGTCCCGCAGGTGAGTTTGTGCAGACGGCTTTGCTACTGGCTGACTCCTTCCTGGGGATGAAGGAGAACTGCAGGGAGGAAGTAAAACTGAAATATTGCCCTGTGCAGAAAGAATTATGGTGGTACATAACATACATACACATAAGGTGTGTGTCCAGTTGTCCTCTTGACAGTATCTAAGAGTGCAAGGAAGCATATCGCTTACCCTCTTATTACCAGTAGTTTCTTTTTCATCCCAGTTAGTTACTGGTTTATCTTCCTGTTTATCATTTATCAAGCACAGTAAGACTAAAGCTCCAAGATTTTTAATAACTGTATCAAGAACGTAACAGGCAAAACCTCTTTTTTCCTACTAGCAATTCTGCCTTCCACTGAAAAAAGAATATAAACTTTCATGCTTTCCTTGTGTGGGACATAAAAACCTTCAAACAATCTGGCTGCCAACTTCTTTTTCAAGATCCAAATTAAGGAGAGGTCAAGGACTGAATAAGAAGAACCAGAAATATGAAGACTACAAATGAAGCCAAGGGTAGAGCTGTGGGTCTGGCCACTGTGATTGCTTTTCTGAGGGGAAACAAAGCGTGTATGGTTGCAGATCTGGTAGCAGGAAGTCAAGCAAACTTCACCTCTCTGAAACGATCAATAAAATAGACAGCTTTCTTTTGGAGACCATAAAAAATAATACAAATTATGAGATGAAAGAGGGCACTTCAGAAATAAATGTATAAATACCACTGTGCACAACTAACTTATCCTCTGTTTTGATGAATGATATTAATTAGCAATCTTTGATTTCCCAGTGACAGCCCTTCTAATAAGAGTACCTTGCATCTTCCTGGTGAGCAACTCCAGTCAAACACTGATAACAAGCAAATGTATTGGCTGTCATGTCATGGTTAGCATGTGGCCATGAATGTTTTGCAAAATAAAATGTCCCCTAACAACTCATTATTTTTTTTTCTTTCTGTCTCATACATTCTCATTAATTTGCCAGCTCAAGCCTTTTTTTTCTTCTAATTCTATATTCTTGCTGTCTCTGAGAATCTCTTAACTACCTGTCCAATCTTGACCTGTAAAAATAACAAAAAGAAAAATTGTCAGAAAGATGTGCCATGAGATCTTCCTGCAACAGCAGAAGGATGACCTGGTTGTTCGTATCCCAGGTGAAATCACCACTGGAGGTAAATTTCCAGGTGTGAAAGTTTGTTTTATCCTGATGATGCTCCTGGCACTTTCTGCTCTGATCTCACACAGACAAGACTGTGGCAGTGCCAGTGCTGTGGAGCTGCTAAGGGGGACAGTTCAGGAGTCAACAGTACCCAGGACACAAAGTGAAAAATCCTCATCTGAAAAGTGAAACCTTCATCCTCTTTGGAGAAGGCGGGAGAAAACAGAGATGGACTTCATTTGGGAAAGATTGGCTTGTGTCATTCACGGGCGTTAGTTCTTCTCTAAGGTGAGTGGTGTGTGACAGTGAACGAGGTGACCATCGTCTTCATATGCAATATTACAAGTTTGATTCTTTTTAAAATTGATTTAATACTTGCTTGTTTTTGAAGCACTTTATGGTTCTACACTTCTGTTTCTCAGTGTTGCCGTCAGACCTGAGGAACTACTGTGGTAATAAATTCCACAGATAACTTTGACTTGGAGCCAAGTGAACTTTTTGGGAAAAAATGAAACAAAGCAGAGAATTAGGTGGTAGAAACCTACAGAGTCTGTTTACTGTATTTTTGGTGAAGGAATTAAGCGCATAAAAGTGCTCCTTGCTTTGGGATGTGTGTCTATTGCTTGTTAGACACAGGAGCCCTAGAACTGCAATTTGTCATTGGCTTATAGTTTGTTCAAAGTCCAGTTTTAATCCTCCCTGTCCTGCAGCCTGTCATGAATTCCAGCTGGGTCCAGTTCCAGATACCAACAACCCTACTGTCTCCCAGTAAGCTGGTTTTGCAAACGAACTAGATGCACAAACTCCATTTGTGTAGGAGAAATCACCCCTGTGGGCTAAACTGAAAGTTATTGATAAGATTTGATTGTGCTATAAGGAGATTATGTATCTATGTGCTTAAATGAGGTTGTCAGAATCAAAATTTGCTACTTCTCCTCTTTAGCGCTCCTTTCGCTGCCCTCTCTCTCCCCAGGCAGCAACGTGCAGGTTGGTTTGTATTTTCAAGCCATGGTCTGGTTCACGTGGTCTGGGTTCAGGGCACTGTGGTGCCCCGCATCCCCGCACCAGCCTGGGTCAGTCCTGTCCCTCCGACAGACTCTTGGCCCTTCTGTACAACGGGGACTGACCCGACCCTTGCCCGGTGGCAGGGTGTGGATGGTGGAAGGGACAATCCTGCGAGCGGCAGCGGTATGAGGCATCAATCTGTAATGGCAACACACAGACGTGCGTGCAAAATGTGATGCTTTCTGCCACAGGAGAGAAACGACTTCCACAGAATGACTGTGGAACAGCATTAAATGGAGTAAAGAGCTGAATTAATCACAGGCTTCATCAGTGCACTGGGGAGGGCGATGAAGGAAAATGAACCACCGCTGAGAGCTGAGGCAGCACCCAGCTGATGAGGTGCCTTCCACTATTCCAAGAGACTTGCAAAATGATTTTTCTCCCCCTTGGAAGTAAGGTGACTTTTCAAATGTGGGGAGGAAGATGACAGTAAACATATGTTCTGCTTCCAGTTAGCTGTTTGAGATTTTCCTCCTCCTGCGTACGACTGATTCTTGATTTGTTTCCACACTTCTCTTGCTGTGCCCAAAAGCAGGAACAAAAGGGCAGAGCAACAGTGGAAATGTGAAGACCAAGAACAGCATTCACCACCCACAGGGCTTACTTTTGTCTTTTTGGTAACATTTTTATGCCAGCCAGGGCTGCATGTGATGAGTGGGTTTATCGATCTAATTCCTTGTTCCTACTTGGTCACTGTATCATTTGGTCTCTTGCTTCTCCAAAACATGTCTCACAAGCTCATTTCAGCCACCCACTGGAACTTTTAAGTTTCTGTGTCTGAAGTATTTCTGCCCATGCTCCCTGATAACTCCCACATGTCTAACAGCATTTATCCACAAAAAGAGATATTTCTGGACCAGACACCGCGTTGCTTTCAGAGCCTTGGTGCAATGCAGCTTCCTGCACTCCTTCCTTCCTGTGAGTACAAATGGCCCACAAAGGAGGTAGGCAGAAGTTTAGCTAATTCCTGTGCAACTGAAGAGGTGTTTAAACCTCTCCTGCAATACACTTCTTGAATGGCAAACAAGGTGCAGTGTAGTCCACAGATAGGCTGGTGCCCTACTTGTCTGCTATAAAGTGGAACAAACTCTCCAAGCCTTAGAAGTTTGCAAAGCCTTGGAAGTCATGGATTCTTCATGGCCAGACCTGGACTTAGAGTTCTGGTTTTAGATAGTGCCTCTGGGAGACAGAAGGGAAGAGAAAGCAGAAACCTTGTTTTATAATCCTCTCTTTACAGGCTTTTGTCAGAGTCTTCTTAAGGCTTCAGTACAACTCAAAGATAGGAGCAGCCCCAATCGGGTGTAAAAGCACTTACGCAGGATAGTAGGCACTGGTGAAATGTTGCTCTGGGATGTTGTGAAATACGGCTCTTGGAAGGGCTGAATGGGACTCTACATATCTAATTTAACCCCTTGTCTTGCGTCTGACACTATTTGACTTCTTGCTTATGCTGTTCTGCAGAAGATGGAGGTTCCACTGCCTTCTCCAGGTGCTGTATTCCAGTGTTTCATTCTACATAGCACTTGAAAGTTGTCCCTAAGGGAGATCTGAATTAGACCTTACTGCATTTTAAGCCTAATGGTCCATCCCCAGTAGACAGAAGAGTTTTACAACCTTTATTTGCATATTATCTTTTACATGTTGGCAGCCTCTTCCCTCCCCATCTCTTCTTATCCTCTCTAGACTGCAGAAACTGCAGCTGTAAAAATCTGTTTCTCAGCAGGCTGACTGCGGCTCTTGGAAAGGCGTCCTTTGCTCTCTCTGGCTCATGCAGAGCCTTGGCTCCGGGGAAAATGCACGCTAACTGGCATTTACCTACTTTTAATTGGATTGAATTACCGCTTACACTGGAGAAGCTCCAGCACTACTTTTTGGCATCTTGACAGGGTGATAAATCTCCAGCCATCTCTGCTTTGGTGGCACTGCCACTTGTAGGGACACTGGCAGAGGCATACAGGTGCCTGCACAGATTAGACTGGGAACATTGCCCTCTTGTCCAGGGGCCAGTGTTTCACCTTCTGGCTCTCAGACATCTGTAGAGGTTGATCCACCCTGGAGCAGTCCCTTGTCACCTACACATAGAGACCCAACTCCTTGAGCTTTCTCCCTGCAGCTCCCATCATGAGCTCCCGTGGTTCCCCAAGGAGTCACACTGCAGCTGCCCTGCAAAAAAGGGCCAGAACGCATTTCGATTCATCTTTTTCCCACCAAGTTATCAAACCATAAAGAAAACAAAAAATCCTGGAACCTTGGGACATCTGAAGTCTGCACCATACCACAACCCAGGCTGTGATACCAGCCGTGGAGGTCCCTCTCCACAAGAAAAAGGGGAGGCAGGCTCAGGTGGTGTTTGCTCACACTCTGTCAGTTCCTCCATCGTGTGCATAGGCCAGAATATTTTCCTTGGTTTCGCGGTATGCACCCATGCTACGTGTTACACAGCTTTGATCTTCAGTTTTGCCCTGGCTAGGCAGTGCTGGATCAATGCTGACACTGCTTCATGTGTCTCTTGGGTGTCTCTCTCCTGCAGACCCCTCGTGCAGCTTCTCCTTTTTGAGTCAAACAAACAGTGTCACTGTGTGTCACTTCTGCAAGCAGCTGCAGGACCCAAGTCGTCTTTGTCAGAAATGTCACGTACTTTCTCCCAGCTTAATCTTGCAAAACCATCCAGTTTGCCTCCTTGTCTCATGTTTTAACTGTTTTGGACTGACTCTCCAACTCATCATGTGTTCCGCTGTGGTGCCTGTGTACCAGAGCTCCAGGGCTGCCATATATAGAAGTACTGGTGCGCTGGAGCAAGGCTAAACATGAGAGCAGTCAGATTTATTTATTTTTTCTGACTGTAACATTTGCCTTCTGGGCAAGCACTGGGGACCTGCCGTGTAAGCAGTTACCAGTTGAGCTTAAGAGCCAAAGTTCTGCAGTTGAAGTTATAAACAGCCTCTTATCTCTGTGCTGGACACAGAGAGTGACCTATTTAACACATTTACCGCCCTGTTTTAAAATAGTTTTAAAAATTGCAAGTGCATGACGAAAAGATATGCAGAAACAGTTCAAACAAAGTTTGCTTCTACAGCTTCTGCTAAAATCAGTCTTCCTCCTACCCCCCCCAAAAAAAAGTTGTCTTGACTTGTTACTTGCCTGCAGGGTTAGTGCCAGATGGAGTTTAATAGCAGGTACATAATATACTGCTGTTTAAGGGGTTTTAATTTTTTTAAACAAAAAATCACTTCTCCCTTTTCTCACTTTTTAGAAGGGTCACATCTATGAATAGGCAAAAGCCTGAGTTTTGCTGTATTCTGCTAATTGGTGGTGTTTAAAAATGGCCTTACCCTTTTCTGAGATGCTGTATTTTTTTGCTGGACTTTCACTTTTCTTTGAAATAACAGAAGTGAAAGTCCCAAATCTCCCTGAGAGTTTTACAGTTATTTTCCTACCATTGCAGCTATGAGAATGGAGTTGTAACTACACATGATGAACAAAAATCATCCCAGTACTGAAGGACGAGAACTACATTCACCCTGCCCAGCCAGAATACGACCGCAGTATACACTAGAAATTAATCTGAGAGAAAAATGTAAGCTATTAAAATCCTGACTCACAACATAAATTCTCTAATTCTAAGCACCTTTTTCATATGTAACTTTATGTTAATTTGGCATTTACAGCATGTGTATGTTTGTTGAGGGGGTAAGAGAAAAGGAGGGATGGGAAAGGTCTTAGGGTACAGAGGAAGAACGGCCCAGTGTCCCATCCCTGATGAAGTTAAAGGTTAGTCAGGGGCTGAGGCAGGCCGTAGGTGCTTGCATCATTCTTTTCTTCACTAACACTTAAGGAAAGCTTGTTTCTGCTACCTACAGGACCACCTCATGGAAAACCAGAACATGACTCTTCCCCTTAGGTGAGGAACTGCTCTTGGGTGTGATAGGAGTGCACAAAAACTCAGCACCTTGCAGCCAGAGACAATTTTGGGCTTGGGTCCTCCCATGCTGCTGCTCCAGATCAGAGAATAATAGCATTAAGGACAGCTGAACCACCAATGCGCTTCATCTAAATTCCTTTGCCTGTAAAGCTTTCTCTGCAGACAGACGCAGGCCAGTTTATTTCAGAGATGCAGTGATCAAAGGCGCGACACAAAGATTCAGTGTCGCTGTGTGCTGCAGAGGAAGGCTGCAAGTAATTTGGGTCAACTAAAGTTAGAACCAGTCCCCCACCTCACGAGACAGATGTGAGCTTTGAAGTCAGGGAGATTATCAGCAAGACAATCCAGTAGAGCCAGTTTTTCCACAATCCAGTTTCTAACTTGCTGACTCAATGCCTGTGCAGGATCCTGTTGCTGGATGAGAAGGAGACTGTGACCAGTCCTATGACCCGCGCTTGACAGAGGTCAAAAATCCACATCAGAAAATGTAAAACACTTCAGTGACCAATGCTGCAGCATGTTCCTGGAAAACAGTCCTTTTGGGGCTGGTGGCAGGAGAGTGACTCAATACAATCATCCCATACAGCTGAAGAAACCCTGTTCACAGAATACATGGCCTTCTATAGCAAGACCTTTATCTCTGCCTTGCACTGTAGATGGTTGATGGCTTGTTTGGGCATAGGACACTGGTCTGTTTCCTGGATGTCCTCCCCCCACCTCCCTTAGCTCTTGATAGGTGGAAGTGGTGGTTAAGGAGTGCAAGCAGATCTGATGAAATCCAGATCCCCTAGAAACTGGAAAGCACAGCTTTGATTAAGCCACAGTTTAGCACCTAAGCATGCTCACTACCTCTTTGTCACTTTTTCTTTTTTCCTGCCTGGCAGAAGATATTCAGCTCCGTTCCTTTGTGCTGTTTTGATGAGTAACCCTATTATTGGGGAAATCCCTGACGTATATGTCTGGCTTTTCAGACTGCTCCCTACTGCAGACTCATAACTTCTAACTGAAAGATGACTGCAACACAGTCTGTAATCCACATCATCAGTGAAACCGGCTCTGTTCTGGGGATGCTATCTCACCTTTACAAATTGTCTCATGGCAACACTTGCTTACAAGTTTCAGCCTAACAGATCACTGTAACAGCTTGGACTGTTGTCTCTCTGTGCAAGTATTTTGTGCATCAGCTTGTGGACCTAAGCCAAGCACAGCCTGAAACAGACACCACTGGGCCACAGACCCATTCAGCCATGCCTGAATATCTGTAACAAACCAGGAAATGCCTTGATCTTGCTCCTGCTGGACTGACCCAATTAAGGCTGGTCAGGAAGTTCAACTCCCACAAAGAATATCTAATGAAGGCTGTTGCAGGGGTTTGTGCACCCAGAGGCTAACTTGTGTAGAGGAGGCTCACTGCTCCAGATTATCTCCCTACATTAGTTTCTTCCACATCTCTGTGACACCAGATGGCATTGACTTGATGGGTTACCTTGGCCTTCGTAGGCAACTTTGCCTCCTTTACACACAGGCAAAAGGACAGTACTCATGCAGGTCATGGATACACGAGTACTGTCCTTGCCTCTTTGTCTCATGTTTTAACTTTTTTGGAGTGAATCTCCAACTCATCATGTGTTCCGCTGTGGTGCCTGTGTACCAGAGCCATATGAACCATGAAACATCTGCTTGTCTGTCTTTTGTTGCAGATCCTCACTCTTCTGCAAGTGTAAGAAGACAGTAGCTGAGAAAATAAGACTTATTCTGAATAGAGAGATTTGAAGAAGGGACAACAAGGCAAATATTGAACATAACTCTTTTGCATAACAAAATGGTGGGAGGTATTTGTATTTTTGGATTCTTGCGTTAAAGATGTCAAGTATGAGTTCCCTCATACTCTCACATGATCTCTCGCCTCTCTTTCCAGTTCATTCCTCACCTTCTCTGCCTCCTGGTTTCACTCTGCCTATTTCCAAACCAGTTTATATCCTTGTGCGTAACTTGTCCTTTTGCACGCTAGTCTCTCATTTTTTTTCCCACCCACCTCTTGCCACTTCTGTATTTGAAAAGAGGACGAGGTGTTTCTCCTTCCTCCAGCACGCCCAGGCCCAGTATGACATGCACTACCAACGAGAGGCCCATCACTCCCATCCAGACCTGGAACTGATCACAGCGATGTCCAGTTGAAATGGCAGGGAAAGTCCTATCTTCTATAGGAGCTGAGAACAGGATCCTTGGGTATTTTAGATGTCGAAATGCCAAATTCACAAATGTAGTGAAAAAATCTTCATGTAGTGAAGGAAAGAACACTCTGTTGGTGAATGCTAACCCATTTCTACTTGCTGATATTCCACAGCATTGGTATGCTAGAGGTTTTCAAATAAAATCTTAAAAATCCCTTCCTCTCTCCCAGATCTCACACAAAGGGCCAAAACAATATCTTCCTGTTATTTTCTTCTTTTTCTTCCTTGGAAGCCACTAACCTGTTTGGCTTTAAATGCTCTACAAAAATGCTCCCGGAAAGAGCTATATGAACACTTCAGCACAAACACTTCATGTTAAACTGAATAATAGAGTTGGGCAAGCTTAACACCAAAGAGTGTTGTAAATCAGGCCTATAATCTGAGCAGGTCTGGCACATAATTAATCTTTGGGGAGTCTCTGGGTAGCATCTTGCAGGTCGTTAGTCAGCAACTCCCACAGGTCTCCGTGGGTTTGGGATTAAGCTCTGTGTGTGAATAATCATCTAATTAATCACCTCAGGAAGGGGTTTTAGAGACCTTCAGTCCCTGCTCTTGGAACAGGTGTAAGGTTTAAATAGGCTATGCCAAAGTTTCATTATGTAGTTCACTGCCAGCTCCTGATGTGTCTGCTCAGACCTTGTCTTACTGGTACTGGGAAATGCAAAACCGATCACCATGACCCAGGAGCAAAGCGTTTTCCCCATGCTTTGTGTTGCTAACTTGGTCAGAGAGGGTGGCGTTACCTGGGGGAATCCTGGTTTCCGATTGTCTGTGCACAATGCTGCTGCAGCAAGATACCAGGAGTCAAGAGAAGTTCAGGGGGGACGTGGTTTTCATCTCAGGTGGTGCAGGATGGTTTGAAGTTCTCATTTGTTACAGAAGCAAACTCTTCTCAACCATGAAATGAACCCAGATATGTTTGTCTTGAGATGATTCTCGAAAATGATAAAACATCAGAGACTCTTTCTAGGTTAACTTATACAAAACTGTAGGACAAAGGCTACGGCAGGCCACCTGTGGTCTTACAGGTTTCTATAACTCTTTCTGATTCAAATTATCTGTATTTGAGAACTCTTTTGCAAGCATTAATGTTGCCTTCTCAGGACCAAGTACAGCTGTGAGCTGAACATGTGTTTCAGCCCCATTTTTGAGCAGCTTTGCATCTTGCTAAGGAGAAGCGGCCTGAGGGTTAAGGGTGGTAAGGTCATGGTTTCTTTTCTTGGTTGTCTGCTGAATGCAGGCTGTGAAGTGTCACCGAGAGTTGTGACTCTTTGACTGGAGCTCCAGTTCATCTTCTCAATAGGTGCTCCTCCCTTACCCATGTGAGCAGACAGCAACACTGCTCATCCCACCCTGATGAGGACAATGCTCAGCAACACAACTGAGCTCTACAACTGCCGGCCAACAGTTAATGTCTTCTGAGAAAATCTGTTTCTCCTCCTTCATTATAGAAAACTCTCCAATAGCAATGTTCACCTAGAATATAGTTTAGCCTCTAGATGTGGCTGCATGCTGCAGAGCACCTGGCGAAGCATCTGTTGTCTTGGTAAACAACAAAGAGAGAGTGTTGGAGATGTGTTCTGTCTTCTGTAATTTTGACTATTGTCTTAAGAAACTGGAAAAAATTTGTGATGCAATTCTGTAAATAGAAGTTTTCCAAGAAAAGGATCTAAAATGTATCTTTGAAACTTCTCAGTAGATAAACTTTAGAAAAAATGTCTTCTAAAATTGTTCCCTGGAAGGAAACCATTGCCCAGTTTCTGTTCTTTCACTCTGCTGCAGGTTGCTAAAGGCATTTTTAATGCCCTTACAATGATTTCAGTAAGAAGAAAACTAGCATTAATATTCATAACAGAAGCAAATATCTGTTTTAAAGGTACTGTTCTCCACAATAAGGCCATGGATTTAATAGGCTTTTACTGTATTATCAATAACACAGTGCTGTGGCATTGATCCACAGCTATAGGGAACAATCCCATTACTGTTCAAATGAGTCAAAGAAATTAGCTGGCTTAGGCCAGGGGGTAATGCAATCAGCTGAAAATGTTCAACAGTCAGATTTGCAGAGAGCTGAAACTCACATTTTCTTCCTTTCTTAGCTGACTCAGAGATCTCATCCTAACTGATGAACATGGGCAAAGCAACAATTCAAAGTACGGTGGAAACCCCAAAAGTCCCTCTGAAGTTGGTGGCGAAGGTAATCATGGCTTGTGAATGGGCAGGTTATTTTTGAGATGCACAAACACTCGGGCCTCTCTGTAATTGATCCTCCTTTATGTGTGCTGAACTGCTAAAATAAATCCAGACCAGTCTTCAGACCCTGGTGCTTATTTTCTCTATTTGATTCTTTAAAAAAAGAAAAGCAATTATGAGAATTTATTGTTAGATCTGAGGTATAAGGGCCTAAGTTGTTGTTTAGGTGGTGGCGGATGTGGATGTAAACTTGGGACCTTTTGGGACTGGCTAAGCAAAAAATTCTTTAATCAAAGATTTTCCTACAAATTATATACGTTTTTGCTGAGGTCACTAACAGTTTCTAGAAATTTTTTTCTCTAAACTCTTGGGGTTTATTGTTGGGTTTTTTTGTTGTTTTTTTTTGACATGGCACTGCATTTTGGTGATTATGTTTCCTGTGTAAAGTAAGAAATGAAAAGTTTCCAGCTACAACATTTCGCCTGAGTATCCTGTGTTCTTCTTTGTAGCTTAATGATCTTTTGAAGACAGGATTAACATAACCAAAGCATTAAAGACCCAAATACTTCAGTCTCATGTTGAATGAGTAGCTGGTCTGCCCTGGGTCTGACTTTTGTTTCACAAGTATTATACTCCCTTTCACTTCTTTTGGGATTGTTGCTACTCAGACTAATGGCACACAGCACTCAAATGATCTCATTTCTAGTTGAAAGCATTGGAAGTGGGTGCTTCGTAACCCTACAGAGTGTTGCTCTTGCCAACAAAAAATTAGTATAGTGCAACTGTGTCTGTCTGAGGATGATCTGCTTACATATACTTTCTGTTAACCTGCTATAGTATCCTGAAATAATTGAATAAATTGTGCTCTTGTGTTTTGTGATGGAGAGGAGCTGACATGCTGGTACTACGTAAGAACTGATAAAACATGATTTGAATAGTTTAGCTCTGGAGATCCTGATCTGACACAGGTGTTCTTCAGGCATGGTCTGCTGAAAATACCTGGGGCTTGATTCCATTACACTGAGAGAAGTCAGAAGGTAACTTGAGTTTTCGAAAGGCTGAATGTAACCTGGGTTTGAGCAGAACAGGCCCAGGAGAGTTAATAGATGTGGTTCCTTCCACACTCAGCCAAAGGAAACACTGCCCTAAAGCCAATGTCTTTTGAACTCAGCTTATCACTTGATAGGGAGATTATATCATAATACCCTCTATGGTGAGGGTGTAACCCAAAAATTCCCCAGCCTCTAAGCTGGAGTTGGAACGGAAGTGTTGGATTTCTCCAAATAAAGTAAAAACATAGAGATCATGCACATGCTAGGGTTTCTTGAAGGCTGAAGTAAAACTGGGTCTTGGCAGCTCTTTTGGAATTCAGCCTTTTGCCCACATCTTTGTCTGAGATGTTGTCTGGAGCACTTACTGGGGATGGCTCTTGAGACAGATAGCAAGCCTCACTTGGAACTGTCTTTTGTGTAATTCTTTAAAGTTAGCTCAGGAATCTATCAAAGTAAGAGCTTTTCTGGATAAAGGAGAGTAGTTAGGGGTTTTCCTGCCTAACAAACAGATTGAAGGCACTGATGTGGAATGGTAGAGCTTGGTCTAACTTCCAAGCTAATATACTGCTTTATGTGAAAATACTTCTGCATTAATAATAAAATTAATGGATTTACAGACTCTCTCTTGCCTCTAGTGTTGGTAAAAAAGCTTAATAAGCCCTTATCTTGCATCTTCACATCAAAAAGGATTTACAGGATGAGGAGAAGGCAGTGGAAAACAGACCTTGAGGTGTCTCCCTCTGAACACCCCACTGCAACTTCAACCATTTTGGTTTATACAGTCTCTGCTTATGGATTTGGCCATTGTGTTCCATTGAAGGGGAAACAAATATCACTATCCATTGAAATTCTGAGTGAATAAAAAGCCTTCAGGTGTGAAAAAGGCTTCTTCTTGCTTCTTAGGTTATCCTGAGGTTGTTTCTGAGTTCTGCCCATTTGTGCTCATGTATTCCAAAGAATTTGGCTCTGGAATTGTAAGCAACTGTTGTAATGCTAAGTTAGAAATATTTGGGGAACATGTTAAAATAGAGGGTTTATGACATGCTGTGCCATTATGTACTGCTGTATAAAAGTTGAATTAGAAATCAACTGAATGAGCCGCGCTATTCATGTAAAGCTTGCTAACCTATGAATAATGTGATCACCCCAGATGCAACATTGTGAAGGTTTTATAAGCATCATGAGTATTTTTGTCTGTATTTGCATGTCTTAAAAGGAGGAGGAAAAGCTACTAAGGTTGTAAAGTCAAACTTTCAGTGCTAAAGAATTTGGCTGTGGGTTCTGTGTTTCTTTTTTTTTTGTTTGGCTGTTCCTTGCCTGTGGTATGAAATGTTGAGTTTTCCTTTAAGTAGAGAGCAAAGAGGTTGCGTAATGTTACACCTTCTTTACACCTCTTTTGTGGATGAGTGTTCCTATGTTGCATGGAGCCATCAAACACTTGTGGTATATACTTAAGGCAGTGCCCATCAGCACAGACACCTCTGTCCTTTCCATTTATGCTGTGTGTTCCTTAAAGTCTTTTTGCTCTTCACAAAGAGATAAAGAGCATGATTGAATGGCTTAACACAGCTGGAGGGTGCCTTGGTGGCATAGACTTCCCATATTCCTGGTGAATTCCTATCTAGTGCTGTGCAAGCCCAGCTCTTCCCAAGTAGCCACCAACTATCCTCAGCTTTCGGGACCACTGAGAAAACTGCAGTAGGGGAGGGTGTGTGACTGCTTTCTCTTTTTCAGTGAGAATTCTCTACTACCATCGCTGCTTACCCTGATTATTCTGTTCGGAAGTTCATGTTGCTGCTCAGCTCTTGAGTTACACTAGGTGGTAGCAGGGGCAGGTTGTCACTCACTGTGGGCAAAGGCTGGAGGGAGACAAGCCATACCTTCTCAGCTGTCCCCTCGTACATTCTAATGTGGACGGGAGAGCCAGGGGGACTCAAGGCTGTGCTCCAGGTGGAGGAAGAAGAAGCCCCAAGCCTTCCTGTGCATCCCCTGTAAGCTTGTCTCCTTTTGATATCCTCCCTGTAACGTTTAGCCAGCCTATTTCACCCCTGTTTGCCCTCTCAGTAGATTTCCTGTCCCACAATCCCCCAATGCTGGCTCCAAGGAACATGTTTTTTTTGCCCTGTGTGCAAATCTGTTGTCTGCAACTTGCAGTGAAAGCAAGGCAAAGGCCCTCAACCCTCTCTTAGACTCTGTGAGGAGGTATCAGGAGACAGGCTGACTTGTGTCCATGCATGCCCCTTGCACTACTGCAGGGCGAGCTGATCAGGCTATTGCATGTTAGAACCAACTTTACTGCTAAAAATTGCAGGGCTTGCTCTTTATGTGAAATAAGTTTCTGCCATCTTCAAGGCTTGTCTCTGGGAGGTTGGCTGGGTGCTGTGGGAGAGCAGACTGGTTCCTGAAGGACATGTGCATGGGAGGGGAACAGGAGACTGATGATGAAACAAACCTCCTGCTCTTGTGCCTGCCTCTGCCTGCTGCTACTTGTCCATGGGGACTGGGAGGGCTGGTGGGAGGCTGTTTGCAGAGCAGGTACCAGGGCAGCCAGGAGCATGGCTTGTGGAGATCCAAAGAATGGATTCTTTTGCAGGGTGTCCATCAGTGTTGACTTCTTGACTATGCTTCAGCTACTGTGCTTGCTAATGGCTACAATCACTAGATATGATTTATTGTAGTTTCAATTTTGACTGTCTCTTTCCCTTCCAATTTGAAACAGGTGAAAGCAGAGTTCTTTCCCAGCAGAGTACATTAATTTTCTATGGTGGCAAAATCAGCTTGGCCCTGCTGTTGGTCACACAGTTACCCTGCTAGCACAGCTGGGATGGGGAGGGAAGGAAGATGAGCTCTAACTGGATGAATGAACTGAAAAAGTCTCTGCACGTTGGACATTTCAACACAACTGAGGGAATGATAGACTTCAGGGTAGGGTTGAGCATGGAGGGGTAAGAGAAAGGATAGGCTTTATCTCTAGAAAAGATGGTAGAAACTACTACCTTGGATTAAAAGTGGAAGTATATCCAAGTCTCTGTTCAGGTAGAATTTGTACAATTGCTTTCCTATGATCTTCTGAAGAGTTGTCTGGAGTCTCACAACTGTTACAATAGAGGTTTGGCAATAGTACAGCTATGTGGAGTGTCTGAAAACCTCTCCCTCTGATGCTCTTTGATCTCCACACTTTAGATAAGACACTGCATGATACAACCGGCTTAGGCTTAGTAGTGCTCATTTAACTAAGTGGAAAGAAGCGGGAGCATGGATCATATTGTTGTGTAGCGGCGTACGTGAGCCGCTGGACAAAACTGCTCCTGCTTATTCACCTTTGTGATTGATCGCTACTGTATTGTGTTCTTTCATGTTGTGAGTGACTTACCGAATAGGACAGCCCTTCTCTGTCTATTAAACTTTGCACAAAGGTTGCTAATTGAGTGACTCACTTCAGTGTATCATTTATAATGTCAGCACTTTTTTGCTTATTTATCCAGGTCTCGCTTTGGATGGGGTTATTGATGCTGTGGGACACTTAAGAATTTGGTTACAGTGAAAGCCTCCTTAAAGGCATGACTCGCTGAACTGGTCTGGTAATGAAACCACAGGCATTTCTAACATGAGAAAGGACTCCTTCTCTTGATCTTGAGAGTTGTATTGTTTTCTATTAGATTGTCTCCTGCTTTGTCACAGCTGGCTAGACATGTTATGCTATGACCTGATGTGTGTTTGTGCTGTACCAGTTGCGAAGATGGGCAGCTTGAAGACACCGGAGCCAGTCCAACTCTGCTGTCCAGCAGGTGACTTTCATATCTCATGTACTGGGGCTTTTTGTGCCTGTGTGCATGGAGGTATGAGAAGATAGCTTTGAGAAAAGGGGCAGCAAATGTGTATTAAATGTGGCCAGGTTGTTTGATGTAGTCCACTGGTTCTTCCCCGGGCCCAGAAAAAATTTTCTTCCATGGTTGTGATCTTGCTTTATGATCTCATACTGGAGATGTACTTTATGACCGTTACATGAGGTGTCTCAGCCCTTGGTGCCACACAGTGTGCAGAGCCCAGGGGAATTCAGAGGCAGCTGGTACATCTGTGTTGCAGAGCTCAGAGATGGACAAGGAAACAGCTGAGGCCTGGAGGCAATAAAAATGTGCTAGGGCATTTATTTGATGCTGCTAGTATAATCATGCTGGTGCATCTAAATACTGATCTGGAGCCAGCTCTGTTCATCTCACATCCCACATGTTAGGGATAGGCCTTTGGTGTCTCAGTGATCTCTGCAAAATTAGGAAGTCCTGTTTATTCCTTCCTTCCTCATCTGTGTCTCAGAGAAGTGTCATTCATTAAAGAGGCTCAAGTCTTGAATACTCTGGGGAGAAAAGTCTAGAGCTGCATGGAAATGGATTGTGAGAGTACACGGAAATAATATCTGCTTTGCAGTTACTCTGCTGTCACTGCATCTCTTGGGGATTCCCTTTCCCATCCATGGTTCACTAAGTTTACGCCATTTGCTGGGGGATGTTCTTGGGAAGCCTTTAGTGCCCCATGCTGTGCTGTGCTCCCATAACATGGTGGGAGTTGGTATCTTTAGTTGCATTGCCTGATTTAGAAATTGCTGAAGGGAGGAATCTGTACCAATTACAAGTAATACATGCTGAAGAGTAAAGATTGGGGAGCATGTCAGATTGCTTAAGCCTATTCCAATACAGTTCTGTTGGACACAGGTTTCTTGAGGTCTCTGGATTCCTGGTCAGCATCTCTGAGATGATTGTCTGGCCTTTTCCACTCCAGCTTTCGTATGACATCAGGCAGTGAAATACTGCTCTTGTAGACCCTTCTCTATTACCTGGCATTTGGAATTCTAGGCACACTGAAGTCCAAGAGGAGTTCTGTACTTGGAAACTGCGTCTGAGCAAAGAGACCTCTCTGGTCTTTAAGAGGAAGAGGCCTCTTGTACGTACTTGAAGTGGGAAGCATGCAAAGCTCACATGTGTGTCAGAATTGTTTTTAATGGATTCTAGCAAATGTATGTGTGATTAGGGACTTTTAGACATGCATTATAAGGTGTGAGGTCTTGACATGAGAAGGAACTACTTTCTTACTCTTCTTCCCAGGTAGATTCAGATTATTGTCCTCTGTTATGATTAGTTTGGCTAAACAACTGTCTGCTTATGTTACTGCTGGTTCATTTGCCATAAGAACTCCCATACAAAGTTGTAAGAGTTTTGGCAAACTTGGTTTAAGCAGTCAAAGCTCATAGCTCTGCAGAATTACCTGTATGGTGGATAGGGAATATAGCTCTCTGTATTTATCCTCAGCAATTTGTAGGTGTTGCTTGTATCTTCTATTTTTTCATTATTAGCCAATAGCACTGCTTGATTTATTTAAAGTCTCCTTGTTGCATGATTAAAAGTCAGCAAAGTCAAGGGGTCTTCAACAAAGTTAATATCCTCTAGAACACGGTCAGTAGCTGTCTGGAGGAATGAACAAATGAGCTGAAAACCAAAATATAATTTAGTCACAATGCAGGTGCCTCAATATCAGCCAGGAATTTTTCATTTTCTTCTATTATGTTTTGTTATGAGCTTTATTCATATTTGAGTCACACGCGGGAGAATTTTCCGATATTTCATGTCAGACTATAAAGAAATGGAAAAGCAATAACTTCTTCCAAATATTGTGTTCTAACCTTCAGGTGGATTGCCTGCTATTATCCCACTGATGAGAAATAGTAATTCTCCCCAATCTATTTACATGATGCATCCTTTGAGCTTGCAGTGATCTTCAAGCATTTTAACTCCTCATAGAAAGAGTCATTCTCTTGCTGCTTTGTAAAAAAATTGAAGAATTAATTGTAAACTGAGAGAAAAGGGATGATTTTTTTTTTCTTTCACAACCAATACTATGGAAAAATTTTGGATGGAGGAAGGGATGACACCCAACAGAAATGTGTCCCCACCTCAGTATTTGGCTCAGGAGTATGTTTCTATGTTTAACTAACCATGAGAATTTTGAAGTCCAGATTTGCCAGTCTTTTACTTTGAAAAACTCATATGAGTGCCAGAATTTGGCTCTGTGTGTGTGTGATTCCAAGCACGGTGGCACTGGCCAAAGCTCTTCTTTATGCGGTTTTTGACTACCAGGCTTGGCTGGGGCCAGCTGAGTTCCAGCTCAGCTCCAGGTGCAGAAAGTCTGAATGCTCCTGAGCACAGGAAATCCAAAGTTGGAATGACACCTTCACATGGAAGTCCCCCAGCGCACACAAGACTGAAGGGAGAAGGCTGTCTTCTAGCACAGTCCAGACACATTGCAAGTCTCAAAATTGTCCCATTTTCTGAAATTTCCAGCCTGATTTGGAGCCTGATGCCTCCCTGATGTAATGGTAGTGACAGCCACAAGCAGCTGTGTGCTTGGATGTCCACTCACATCAAATGCAACAACTAGACTGCATTTTGGCAGAAAGTCTTTAGGAACGCTGACATAGGCAACGATGACAACACTTCACCAGACTTTCAGAACTGCTGCCTTATTCACAACTGCCAGATATTCTCAAAGTCAAATATTTCGTCCTGGAAGATATTGGTTTCCTGGTCCTATTACAGGACTCTGTACAGACCTATGGCCTGCGTACACCATGTTGCAGGATTGATTTTTATTTGAGGAGAGGGGGAGGTTTCAGCAAGCTATGTTGCATATCACAGGACCTTCAAGACATCCCCTTGATAAGATAGGTAATATTTTTATAAAGCTGTAGCCAGAGCACAGTACTTGGCATCTGTTCAAGTTAACATGCCAAGGACACGTAACCTGTACACCAAGACTATTTTCTATGCAGGCAGTGTGTCTGCACTGTTCTCTACAGACTCACAATGACTCAAGAGGGTTGTGTCCATCTCGGACGGTTTCAAGGAGGCCAACTTTCCTTACCTGGATTTCCAATGTCATGAGAGAATAGCTTTAAGTCTTTAGGCAGGAATAAAGCAAATTTATGTTTCTTCTGAAAGCCCATAAGGAGGAGGAGATGAGAGGAAGGAACAGTGATTAAAGTAAATTTGCGGTCTCATTTCATAAGTTATGACTGGGCTGGGGAATAGCTGGCAGAATAACACTTCTGAAGCCTTTAAAAATGCAACAATCCCAACTTGATGGGAAAATCTTTGAGCCTTCCAGGAATAACTCATATCCTAACAAGGATGCTATATTTTGTTTCCTTCCAGTAACATCTGTGGGTGAATCAAGAACAGGACTCACTGCCATGTGCTGGATAGACATGTTTGGTTCTTGAGATGGTTCTGAAGAGCCCTCTGGGAGGGAGACACGGGGTGAGGGGAATGACGTGAGACAGGGGAAGACAGGATGTAGGAGACAAGGAGGAAAAATAGTAAACTTGGTAACTCTAGAAATAAATCTAAAGTTAGTTATGGGGGTTTCCTGAGTTCCCATCGTCTGCCTTGTCTATATATTCTGCGTTTACAAATGCTCTTGTTGAAAATGATCCATTTTGAATGGCATGAATCCCATTGTTTTCTGTAATTGGAAAGCTTTGAATGTTTCTAGCTTCATAGTGTTGAAGATCCTTGAAGAAGAGGATTCTTATCTTAAAATACTATTGATAAATACACACTTCTAGCTTCTGAAGTAGTGCTCTACATCAGCATCCTCTTCCCAAAGAGTGCTTCATCCTATCTAGCAGCAAACTGACATCCAGAGAAGTAAGGCAATTTGCAGGAAGGTAGTTTTCCCATGAGATGAATCAGGTTCTCTCCGTTGACTGGTTCCTAAAAGGTACATGTTTATAGAAAGGAGGATGGTGTGATGGGTTGTGATGGCTACCAAGGAAATCCCCTTTCCATTTGGTGGTAGAGAATCTATCCCAGCCTATTAGTGGTATTTCTTGCCAAAAGAACCTGTAACACACAGCTACCTGCAACAGAAAAAATTAGAATATTCTTGCAATGTGGCCTTTGTGTTTCTAGGAACACTGCAGCAAATGTGTTAAAAGGGTTTGTGTGGCACAAAGTTTAAACAGCTTTTTAAAAATCCACCTCAGGTTAAAGCTGCAAGATAATCCAGTATAGCGTAGCCTTGAAAAAGTTGGACTGTCTTAAAATATGCTTTGTTCTATGACTAATGAATTCTCTGAAATTCCTGTAAATAAAAGATGGGAACAGATTTACTGGTGGAAAGCATCCCAGCTCAGCAGCTTTTCTCCCCTAGACAACCGCCATTTGGTTGCATTACTTTCATTGATTTGTAAATATTGCAAAACATGATGCGTTTAAATTTTCATGCTTTAATGTGAGGCTGTGGCTGCACTGCAGGGGAGGATTAGGCTGGGAGCTTGAACACCAACTTTGGTAATTGATAAAAATATACAGCAGGGCTTGGGGAGGTGGCTTCGTAGGGTGTAATTTGAGTTCATCAGCTGCATGGCTGGAAATGTCTTTTCCAGGTAAGAAGGTAGAAAACAGAACCCTCTTGACAAAAACACGGGAGTGAAATTTTTCCTTTTTGAGCAAAGCAGTGAGAAATGCTGCTAACGGTCTGAGCTCCTCTTCTAGCTCCATCCAAAAAAAAGGACTAATAGGTAATTTGTTTTCCTTTTACCTTTTATGTGATATTGATAGGAAACACTTGGGTTACAAATCAGAGGAATAGCCTTTGTTTGTTCTGGCTAAGCCCCTCTCAGGAATGGAGTCCTAAGCCCCCAGATAATGCAGGTGGCCTCTTGCTGTGTTAAATCAGTCTAAAGCTGCCAATTGCTGGTTGTGCTCGGCTGGCCAGCCCTAAGCCCACTCGGATTCATTCATTTAAGCAACTTAGACAAATTCCTTGACTTGCAAGAGAATATCTACATAGTTCATAGCTTTGCTGGGATTGTATAAACCCTTACAATTTTAAGTAAGGATGTTTTCTTGATGCAAAACATTTGCTGTGGTCAGATTATGTTAGCAGTGGCTCTTTCAGTGTATGGTGTTCGATCACATCATTAGCCTTTTGTGAGCCAAGCAAAAATTTCCACATTGACTGTCTTTTTGTGTAGTTTTTCTTTCCTAAATTGCTTGCATAGCGTGTACAAATTACACATCTAAACAGCATATAGAGCAGACTTACTTTTTAGTTTGTGAATGTATGAAGTATGTAGCCTGTACTTTGCATTCATAGCAATCTGAAAGAAAGAGTGTATACCTTTGGAAAGCATCCTGAAGGTATTTCCAGCATCTTCATTTTTAGGTGTCTGGCTTGAGAGCTTTTTAAAGCATTTCTGCTCTGAAAAATTTATTTGAGTAAGCAACAGGATATACGTAAATTCAGGCAACTGCAGTCAGTAGTGACTTCAGCAATTCTGAGGCCAGAGGCAAGGAGAGCTCCAAGACCCAGTGTACGGAGAAGGACTGACACACCAGAAGCAGTGAAAGGTGAACCCTGCTACATTAATTCCTCCACCATCATTTGGGATCTGAAGTGTGCAAGATCACCCTACTCTTTTCAAGATGGGTTTATCACCCTTAAGTCAGCCATCAGGATTTCTCTTACTCTACCGGGCAATCATGGCTGTGTCAGATGTAGGTCCTCCCTGGTTGTAGGGGTTGCTTGCTATCCTCAGGAGTCACTAGGCAGGGCGCTTGTACCTTCTGCATGGTGAAAAATAATGTTTTTGCCCTGTGTACCCAGTAGTAGAAGGTATAGAGCTCTCATACCCTTTTATTTGCTTCAGTGATGACAGGCGGGACTCTAACACAGAAGAGGTGTTAGCTGAGAGCAAAACTACGTCAAGTTGGCAGTAGATGATGTAGAATCACCTGTAAATGTATATACCACTGTTCCAGGCATTTTAAAGAGTCATGCACACGGGCATACAGCTTGGTTTGCTGCAGTTGCACTCAATGACATGCCACAAACCTGTGGGATCAGTGCTGGCTCTCTGTGTCTGTGAATATTTTGGCACTCAAGGAATTCTCCAGGATCTGGGCCATTTTTCGCAGTTTAAAACCCATGATTTCTCACAAATCCTTTTTAATAGACACAGAGACTTGTGTGTGTTTAATCTAAAGCCTGATTACTTGGGTGTTAGGCAGCAGGGATGAATTTCATCCACAATGGTTTGGGATGCAAAAAATGGTGCTCTCTGATTGGTTCCTAGTGTTATTGCATTGGATATACTTACGGTTTGGCTGGCTGAGAGTGGTGTGCAACACGTATCAGTGCAATGAGCACAGCTCTTGGGGACTAAGATTGCTTTGCTCTGACCGTTATACCTCACTGCATACCTAAATATGCAAAAACTCCCCTGGAAGTGTACTGCCTGTCATGTCTTATTGCTTAATGATGTAGCCAGAGGCAGATCTGACATTAAGGCCATTCTTTCCTCCTAGTCAGGAATGCATCTTTAATCCCTTCAGAGCAGATGCATTTAGAAACTGCAAAGGGAGCTTGCTCAGAGCTGTCACTTTGTTACCTTAACGAGCCTATTCTTCAATCAAGGTAGTTTATTCTCTGGGAGCTCAATGATAGTGTTTGAATACTGGATATTTATAGTGTTAGTGCCAGGCTTTTAACAGCATAATGGCTGCATCTCTGCTTTCTTAAGCTGGATCAGCTGAGCAAGGGAAGAGGTCTGTAGGATGGAGGGGGTCGGCTGAGCTTTGCAATTTACACTGTGTCAAAAAAAGAATCCTGAGAAGCTAAAACCTCATTAATTCCCCTTCCTTCTGAGCAGGACGCTACTTAAATCATGCCAGGGGAGGACAGAGAAATTAAAACAAGGAATGTAAAAATAAATGCAGCCTTTGCACTTGCTTTTGAAGCAAAGACTGCAGCACAGTATTCACCTGCCTCTGTCAGCAGTGCTGCCAGGTCCATTTGCTTTGCTTAGCTTGGCTTTGCTTGTCTTGTTTTGCCTGGACTGTTCCTTTACAGTAACAGGACTTGGCTGTGGCCGAAGCATCAGCTTGGTGGCAATTAGTGTTTGAGGAAAATTTCTTCTATGACAATATCTTCTTTTTTCCCCACTATCTAAACTCCTCAGTTTTCAAGGATTAGTCAGGACTGAACAAGCTAGTGAGGGTGTGTATGCTTATATTGCATATTGAGCCCAAATTGCAGTTGTTGTGTCAAGATTTCATGTGTTTTCTGTCGAGACTTGGGACCTGAAACCGTATATTAGGTCCCCCAAATTCATGCCCTACCAATTACACATTGCTCTCAGATCTACATAGAGTTTTCTTATATCTGTACGCCATGAAAATGCATTTCAGCTGGCCATAGGGTTTCCACAGCCTCCTGAGGTTGCTCCGGCTTCTTGTGCTTGCCAGGGAAGTAAAGCATTGTCAACCAGCTCGCTGCAATGCTTGGTGCTCAGTCCTGCTTGCACACTCACCTGCTGTTTTGCAAGCTGCCAAATGCCTGCTTGCGTACTAAGAAAAGGTTGCTGTACAGCTTTTAGATAAAATATTAATCAGTGGTTGAAAATTCTCAATAAAAGCATCCAACCATGGCTATGCAAAGAGGAGAGTTAGAGCTTTACTGACATCCAACCTTTCTCACCAAGGAAAAGCTCTGCCAGTTGTCGTTCCTGCAAGCACCAGCACTTTGAAATTAGAGAGCAGCTGTTAACATGCCCACTGGTTGGAGAGGAGGCAGTAAGGCTGGCAAAATACCAGCAGTATTTGTTAGTTTATCTTGTGGATATTACTAATCTCTTCTAGTCGTAGAACAGACTTGTGTTGTTCTCCTTTGGGACACTAACTGTCTCTCTTCCAGTGAACACAGTGCTGAATGCAAAATGCTTCTTGCCCAAACTTGTTTGCCACTTAACCTGGCGAAAGTTACTTTGTGCTATGCTACCAGGGAAAATTCTCCATCTTGGGTTTTACTGTTCAGTGAATATGGGCAAACAGTGATGTCCCAGTCATGTAGGCCGTGCTTCTGCCTACTTGTTCTGGAGACAGGCTCAGGGCTCAGAAGTTTGTTCCTCCTCCCTCCAGCTATGCTAGCTTATCTACAAAATTAGGTTTGAGTGTTTAGGCTTTCATAGCAGGTGGAGGAGCCTGCCCTCATCTCGGTTTCAATCATCACACTGTCATAATGCAAATAACTTCAGGTGTTTTTGGAGGAAGGTCACTGGATCAGTAACAGTTTCCCCCCAGGAGCTCTGACATATTCGCGAGTGCATGAGAGAGAAGTTTGTGCATGTTTTATCTTTGTGCACTTATTGTTTCTGTCACGGAAGTGCTTCTGTCATGAAAGTGCTGGGGTATTATTATTTAAAAATACATTTCCTTAGGCCTAGTTTTCTTAAAAAATAAAAAAAAGATAATGTTTCATAATTGTGTTCAACAAAGCTTCGTATCAAAATAGTCCCCAGTCCACAGATTCGTGTTACAGTTGCTCTCCTCTTCCCACTTTAAGAAAGCTTTGCTGTTGCTCATGCTCTGTACATGTAGAGACCCAAATACATGACTCATAGGGAAAAAATTCATAAAACCAAATCAAAACAATATTTTTTATTGAATGAAACAAGGCTGTGTGGAAGCTTGGCACCACCATTGATATTGCAAACAAATCTTGTTTATAATAATCAAATAACCTGTATATATTTCTGTGCCAAGAAAGGAGGCACTGAGGAGGAGAGTGTACGGCAAACACCACCTGTGCCTGCTCCTACCCGAGATGGGCTATTTTGGAGTCTAAAACAGTGTCTTGTACACTGTGGCTGGAGCTCTGAATTTCTTTCCTCAAAGTGTTTATACAGAGGTGTCTTGCCGGTGATGTTCTTCATACTGTGGAGACCTGAACAGTGTTTGGACTAAGGTTGTTCAGATGAGGCTCATATGCTATTTATTTCAAGGCTGCTATCCTCCTTCCATAGAGGGATTCAAGACGATGCTACCGATGAAGGACCAGACAAGGGTGAGCTCTCATCCCTCAGTGCATCTCCCTGTCACTGCAACTCTGTATGAGAGAAAATTGCAAGGACTCTCCCTTCTGCCTGCCAGGGTTTTCTTTCTGGCTGGCTTGTGCTGAACTATGCTCCAGGGTGGTGATACTGGAGCACTAGTGAGCACAAAATATGTCCCTTATGGGCTTGCACTGGTTTACTGCAGCAGAAGAATGAGAGCAAGCTCTGCTGAGGCTTTATCCTCTCCAGCCATTCGGTTTCTGCACAATACACAGCCATTTTTCTTCCCAGGTGAAGTACGGGAGGAGGAATGCAGGAATCAAAGCAAACATTTTGCTTTCTTCGTTCTCTGTTCCCAAAGAAAGCTCCAGGAAGTATATAGAAATATACTTTCCCTTCTTGATTATTTGGGCCAAAGGCATGACTTGGATTGCACAAAGCAAGAAATTAAGATTAGTGCGTTTGTGTCAGGTGAAGATGCATCTTCCCTGTACCTTTCTGACAGGGGTGAAGTGTTTAAGTGCTGGAGGAATTAAAAAAAGATTTTTTTTGCCAGAGACCTGAGATGATTTTGCTTTCTGTATGACTGCATTTGGTGGTTCCTGATAAATACTGCACAGAGTGGTACCTTCCTTCCATCCCAGACAGACAGACAATGCAACCTGCACCCTACACATGCACTGCAAAACAGCTTTCCACTAGGGGCTCCAAGAGACTGAACTTTCCATCCATGAATTTGTGTAAATGGCTGCACAGAAATTTTTTGTTTGGTACCTGCTACCATGTTAGAAAAGATGGGAAATAATTGTTCACTTCTTGGCACAGAGGATGTAGTCCTGAATTTTCTGTAGATAAAATACAAAATTTGCTTCTTCTCCACTTGTCTCTCTTCCAGGCTTAAATCACCTAGTTTATTTAATCGCCCATTCCTCTGACTGGCCTTGTCATCCTTCCATGGAATTTGTCTCTTTTTTTTTTTTTTTTATGTTTTTTTATTGATGTTGTGGGTTTGTGTGCAGGTTGTTGATGAAGTTTGGGTTGTTTTAAATGTGAGCCCAAGAACTGTGAACTGGTTTCACACATGCCGCCACCACACTTCTTGCTTGGCTGAACAAACTCGAAATCCCTGGGGTTCAACTCCTTGCTTAGGGCTCTCATGGTCTGTAAGCACTAGTAACCACCTCCTCTGTGTTGCGTCACGTATAAGACCACACATTTCAAAGCCTAGCATGTGAGTTGCCCCTTGCTAATTACAGTCAAGGGAGGAGAATCAATTGCATCAAAAGTTTAAGTCCAAGTCTTTATGCATTTATTTACTGTTGTTTCACTGACTCTTAAACTATTTGCTGGTACTCATCCCAAATTCATGAAGTACTATAAATACAGAGAAAAACTTCATTATTTTTTCATAAAGGACAAGAAATATAGTTTGGAAATTCAGTTTAGTAATCATGCTTCCAAGCAACCAAGGGCTTGCTGAGTTCCCATTAAAAGCTTGTCAGATAGTACCTATGCTCTGAGCCCTGGGTGGGCTATTCCTACTGTAAGATGGAAAAGTTAAACATTTCTAATTAGACATATTCCTGTCTGTGAGAGAGACAATCACCCTCTGACGGTGTACTTCATAAATTCTCTAGAGACTGTGGGAAATGCTCACTGCCTATTACCACCTCCCAAGCTGCATGTTTGATTTTAATCTCAGGTCCTCTTTAAGGTCCCTTCTTGCTGTCATATGGAATAGCTTTGGGATGAGTAGGAACTGAATTCTGCCTCTTTGCTAATCATGGGATATGGCTGCTCAAAGTCCTTGTCTCCCATGATTAGGAAATAGCTATCTAGGGCATCCTTCTCCCCCAAGATATAATCATTTCTACTTTTGCCATTGCTGACACACCAATTGCTTCACACCATGCTTAAATACCTTCTTCAAGGGGTCCTCAGTACCTCCTCCCCATCCCATCTGCTGCTTTGCTGAGTGTTAGAAATGTGAAGATATGCCAGCCTGACTTTTCATCCATTACAACTTGAACTTGCCCTTGACCTCCCCACCCTCGATGTGAAGAAAGAGTTTATTTCCACTGTCTTTTTAGCTGCTGTTTTATGTGTGATTATGACTCTGTGTCCTCTTAGGTTTCTCTTTTCTAGTCTGAACTTTCTCCATATTTCTTTAGATATCACATTTTCTAGATATCTGCATCTTGAGGTCTTCTCCATCCTCTCTTCAGGTAGCTGACATCCTGACTCTATTGTAGTGCTGCGCATGGGAAAATCCCAGTTTGGCATCATCACTGGTGAATGGAGTGGAAGAAATATTTTGCATCCTATAGGCAGAGCTCCTATTTGTGCATCCCAGTATAGTGTTTGCTGCAGTGAGACACAACTGAGCCAAATTCCTTTTACAGTTGGAAATGAAGTCTTCTAGCCCAAGAATTCATTTTTATTGACTCAAGCTCTCAAACTCGGTGCTTATGTGTCCTTAAAATTTTTTGCATTGTAGCAATCTCCCATTCAGATCATAACAAACTCGGGGTGATGGCAAAGAAGTGGTTTTGTTCCTTGGTGTGGCGATTTGGTAGGCCTGTTGCAGTCATGGAGGGCACTGCTGTTACCCTTAGTAGACTTCTACCTCAAGCATAATCTGACTCAATTTTTCATTAACAGCTTCTTTATATTTTTTTACTACTGTACTCATTATACCCCCTTAAATGATATTTTAAACTTTGTTCTGAGTCATCAAGTAGGTTTTCTCCCCTCCCACCCATTTGTAATATTTTCTAGATATTCACTCAGGTTAACGCTCATTAATTTAGGTTCCAAAATTAATAAAACCCTGATAAAATACTCCAGTTTAAATTATTCCTTAGGCTTAAGGCAGTGTCATGTGTGAGTCATAATGTATTCCCACTACTTTGAGAGGAATATTGTTCATAATGTCACATCCAGAAACATCAAATTATCTGCTGAATATTTAGACATGAGTGTATATTTGATAACTAGAAAGAAGAGATATATATGAATATTCCAAAATGTTCTTGTAGTGATACTTGTTAGGTGGGGGTTTTTGTTGACTGTATTGTAGTAATTTAAAATTATCTGAATTATTTTCAAAAGTCAAATGGATAAGACTCTTTCAAAGGAATACTTGTAAATATATTCTAATTTTCTGGAAAAACATTTATATAACCCTCAGCCATCCCTTTTACAGCTTGGTCTGTACTAAGCTTAGCTTCATTACTAGGCATGATGGGAGAGAAGAGGTAAATGTGCTGCTCCATCACTGTCCTGCTACCAGTTTTCAGGATAGGTCTCAACGTCTTGGCTTTTCTAGATTGCCTTTATTCCAGACTCCTGTACGTACTTCTTTTCTAGATCAGGTTTAATGCCTAGCCAAGGGTTGTGGAGCAGACTCTGTATTTCACACATATTGGTTTTGTGCATTCATGGTTTTAGCGCTGAAGAGACCCTCACACCATTATCTTACTGTCCCCAGCAAAGCACGAGCTGTGCGCAGCTGCTGATGTGGTTGCTCCTGATCTGAACAGAGTGAAGTTGATATAGAAGGCATTAAGACCAAACTTGTATAAATTTAATTAAAAATCCCCCACCAAAATAAACAGAAACTCATTGAACTTGGTTTTATTAGCTGATGTCGAGAAGCAACAGCCTGGAAAGAGGCCTGAGACTAGAGTGTAATCTTGGTAGCTGCTTGACTGTGGTACCAAGAAATGCATGCCATTGAACACCCCTGTGCTCTTAGCTTTCCTGCAAAGAGCCTGTTAAGTTTCCTCTCTTGGAGAAGAGGGAACAAGGTATTGCTGTGGTGTGCCAGAACCCTGAAAGGAGGTAACTTTAGCTCCCTGTTCGCTCAACCCTCATCCCACAGGCATAGGGAGGGAGAGACTGCGCTGCTGGATCATGGCCAGTGGATCCCACAGCCAAGCTTCTGACATGTCAGCTTCTGCTTGTGGAAAACTCCATCTGCAGGTTTACAGGCTGTGATGTCTAAAGACAGATTGGCACCGAAAGCCAAGCGATGCCCCTGCCAAAGTGCTGACAGTTGGAGAGCGTTAGCACCATCCCCCAAGTGAGCCAACATTCTGAAATTAAAACCAGTTTTACCTAAAGCAGCAATCCAGAGTCTGAAACATTCATGTCTCCTTCCCTGGGGGGATGTCACCTGTCCCAGCTGGCACAGGGACTGAAGGGGTCGTGTAACTTCACTTGTCACTCTCTCCATTAACGTGTAAAGGAGTCACAGCAGCACGGGTGTGGGTCATTAAAGAACACAACAGATCTGTCGGGACTAGTGAGGTGTGTTGGTGTAGTGGGAAACAGTGCCGATGCCCAGTAGGGTACATCAGCAGAGCAGGTACAGTAGGAAGGGCAGGCTCTGACTTCAAGGCTCAGATCAGGACCCTTCAGCTACAGGAATGCAAGGGAGGGAAAGTAGGTAGGAAGCAGGGAAACCCCACAAACCCAGGGGGCACTGCAATTCAAGAGGGGTGTAATCGGTGAGACACAGTCTAGATACAAAGTGTGGTGCTGATGAAGGACCTAGAAAGTGGACTTTTTACACAGGAAGATGAAAAGAATGAGGTCTCCTGAAAACGGGGAAAACCGAAGAAGGAAAACAGTCCTCAATTGTGTTAAGTGTGTAAGTGGCTTCAAAGAGCGGGGGAATAATCTGTTCAAGTACATGGTGGGTAGAATCAGTAATAATGAATTTAAAGTAAAACAAGGGAGGTTTAAATTAGCATAAGAGTTTTGGCTCTAAGAATAGCAAAAAACTGGAATAGGAGGTGGAGCCTCTGTTATTCAACCTGTCTTTAAATTCTTCAAACAAGGATCAGTCAAGGATGGCTCAGGCAGAATTAGGTTTTTATTTTCTTTCCCTGACCTTATTTTTCGCTGAGGGCTTCTAGGGGAGCAACAAGGTATTTATATCTGTTTTTCCTTTCCTTTTTAGGAGTGGGATTCAGCTTTGCTACCTTGTACTTCTCTGTTTATGTGGGGTCATGCTCTGAAATGACAGCCTTCAATGGAGAAAACGGTTTATTTATTTAGGATGAAACTTTAGGTTTGGCAGTTTTCCTTTAGTTTTTGGCAACCTTTCCTTATTAGCAGTGGAAGAAAATTGCCCTACCTTGAATGGACACTTTAATTTTGTTCTTGATTCTGCTACTTTCTTCCTGTGTTACCTTGGGTAACTTGCTAATAAGCATTAGTACATCCAGGTGAGGACAGTAATTTTTATCCTTCAGAGAAAAGGGCAGAAGGGAGCCTGTGTGATTGTACTTTCTTAATGGCAAGGACTATTTTTTCTCTCTACCGCCCCTGATATGTGGAGACACAGTCACACCTGAAAACTTCGTGTGGCTGCAATAGGCAGTAATCTTCCTTTCTCAAAATCTGGGATCACCGATGTTACACAAATACAAAAAAGCTCCCAGACAACACTTCCTAGATGAAATCCAGTAATGATGTGTTTAAAGAGTTCAGAAAAAGAGAGAAGTGAGTTTGCTCTGGAGCTAGTGCAGATGGACACGCTCAAGTGAGCCCAAGGCTTTGGGTCTCCAAGCCAAGTGTTTGCTGGTGAGACCTTGTCAGGCATTTCGGTACTGTCCTGTACAGCCTGCTGGACTTGCAGCGCAGTGGTTTTGAAGCAGCTGTGTGGCTTCACTTTGGGAAACAGTGTACCCTGAATGGGACATGACACCACTGCAGGGAGGTTTGCGCTGTAGCAGGTCTGCACGTCTGCAAAAGAGAGGCTTTATAAAGCTTGGGGTTGTTGCAGGGCAGAAAGTAGTTCTTGACACTTGCAAAATGAGATAATCTTTCTCTTCTTTGCTGTCCTAAAATTCTGGCTTCTCTTTCCTTGAGAAACTGTTTCAATCTACATATCAGGATCCTGTAGCCCCTCCTGACTGTGTCTCATCATCAGCATTGCTCCTGGGCACTCCAGGAATGTCATTGTTCGTGTCTGTGGTGTGCAATGGCACTGTTCACTCCACAGGCAGGATACCCACAGCATGCTAGAGAGACGTGCAGGCACCCAATGAGTCTCTGCTGGCCAGGTAGTCTGAGAGTCAGGTGGGGATGTACTGCTTTTTGGAATGGCAGATCCCTGATGTTGCTCAGTTTCCATCTTCTGGTGCGGTCCTTAAGGCTTTATACCTTCTTATGTTGGTATTTTTTTGTGTGCTTGAGTTAGTGTCATCATCTCAGCAACTTGACTTGCATGTCCCCCTCCTCTTCTTTCCTTGCATGGTATCAGCATACCGACTATTGCAGCTCACCAGCAGTTTTCCAGGAAAGAACAGCCAATTTTGCACAGCTGTAAATGAGCACAGGCAGGCAGCTGAATCTTGGGCTGGAGCTACAGAGCTGTTACTTGTTGTAGTTTTTACATCGGCCAACACAGTTGATCTTGCTAATCTGTGTTGAAGATGCTTATGGTGATTTTTACTAGTGAACTGCTGGACTGCACTTGAATTTCTGGCATTCCCTTCCTTTCCACCTGATAGACAGTAGATTCCTTTGTTAGGGACTGGAAGCTCTATGAATTGATTGTTTGGTTTTTTTTTTTAGCAAAGTACCAAAAACCGTCCCAGGGACACACTGTGCCAGGGCTTTCAGATACTGAAGTAGAAGGTGCCTTTTAAAATGCACACTCATTAGCCTTGATTCAAAATGCTCTGAATCTTGGAAAGTGGCAATGGGAACAGCTTTTTAGCCTGGAGAAGTGTTGGTCCGATCCTGGCTTTGTAGTGTCAGTCTGTGCATGACGTTAGCATCTTTTTTCCCTGCCGCTGAATCTTGAGCAATGACGAAGCTGAGATGGGGAGAATGTAAAAAGCAGGATGGGCTGAGCCCCTCCAAACCTGTGCTGAAGTATTTCTGTTCTTAGTTGGCCTGTTGTTGTGTAAATTCATTAATTCCTATAACAGTTCTATAAGCTTGTGAACAATTATTTCCTTTCAGAATTTGAAACCTCGTGACTCCTTTGTTCCAATCTCTTCCCCATCACCAAGGAAATCCCAGGACTTTTCTCTGGGCACTTTAGAAGGCAGCACTTCTATCTTTACCTGTTTAAAGCAGAAAACTACAAAGAAAACTTTCCCGCTGCAGGGAAAAAAAAAAACACCCTGGCACTGACAATAACAGAGAAGTGAGATTGTGCATGGACGGCAGGCGTTTTCCAGGTGGGACCTCTTTGGGGAATGATCCTATTTCAGTGGGACTGTGCTGAGGCAAAGATGCTCTCTGAGACAGGATTCAAAGAGGAGCAGAAGAGTGAGGGACTGAAGCACTCCTGGATTTACCTGTGGAACCAGCTTCAAGAAGAGAGAAGCTGAGGCAGTGATGTAATAACCATGAGAGATGTTGTAAAACCTTTGATTTAAAGCTGTTCTGCTTGAATGGTACTGCTATCCAGCACCCTCTTTAGGCACTGAAAGTTTTGCCAGGGATAAAGGAAAAAGAGACAAGGGACCCATACAAATCGTACAGCGGTTCTTAGTACATGGAAAACTTTTGGATGCCGTAGTAGCGGCAGCAGAAAGAAACATGAGGTTGGATAACTCTGTGTCTTCTCCCTCTGATCCCTGTTTTTGTGTACTGAGCAAGGGTCTAAGAGCACTGGTGGTTTCTTGTGGTATCTGAAACCCCAGATTTCACTCAGCATCTGTTTTTGATCTGACAGTCCCCTCTGTGGAGAGTTCTCCATTTCACCTCCTGCTCTGCATGTGAAAGAGGTGTCTGTCTGTCTTAAGGGATAAAATCCCATCTTGTAACACTTGCAAAATGCTGATCAAGCTGTGGGACAAAGCACAAGGAACTCAAGCGAGAAGCGACAATCTGCTTTATGCAGCAGGGAAGCATTTGGCAAAGATGCAATTTATAAATGAAAGAGTTGCCAATTTTTTTGTTATAATTTTTTCTGCTGACTTTTTCAGAAACAAAACCTGGGAGATTGTAGGACGGCTCCTCTGTAACAGATTTCTGTAGAAAATGTGGCGTAAAGGTACAAGATATGGTGGGGCAAATTCACAGCTTCTCAAACTTCACTTTATGTTTGTTGTCAAAGTAAAGAAGGCCTGAAGAGAACGTAATTGTAGATCACAGAGCTTTAGTAATTAACAAATCATTCCAATTTCTTGATGGGGCAGAGAGAGCTTGGGGCAGGTCTGTATACAGTTACTCTTGTAAACGAGGACTTTAAAAAAAAAACCAAACCAGTGTAAAATATTATGTGGAAACTTTTACTTTAGCTCTCATTTATGTGAACTCAGCTGGATTATATGAAAGTTGGTCAGAAGATTTTCTCTGAGCTTTTTTTCCTTCAAAGGAAAACTAAGTTGCCATCAAACAGCAGAAAGGTGCCTATAAGGCTACATGATTATTTCTGATTTCATTGGTGGGGAATATGAGAAAAATGCTTGGCTTCAGCTTAGATTTGACCTTGACCAAAAAACGTCAGGTTGTTTAAACTGACTTGCAGCTCGGTGTTGCAATTATCAGGGCACAGCGAGGGCTAGGGGCTCCCCAGGATGACAGGACAAGGCATCGTGGCCACCGGTCCAGGCGAGGAGTGGGGCAGCCCCAGCCTGGGTGCTGGGCACCTCAGTGGGGGTGGGAATGTTGGGCCAAGGACAGGACATCAGCCCGTGAGCGAATGTGGGTGCAGGGTCAGTGGGGCCACGGTCAGGCACAGACATGGCATGACCATACTGGGACTGGAGCTCTGCTTTTCTAATGTATTAAGCTCTGATTGTATCTTCCATTGTTTTGCACAGGGATCAAGTTTCAAATATACTGTTATTTTTATTTTAAATGTATATTTCAATTCACTTCGGAGTCTGTCTCTACAGCTAGTCTTTCTCTCCACGCTCATCTTCCAGATTTAGGGAATATTTGGGGGTCCAGTCTTGCTCAAAAAGTTTTTTTAATTATTCCTAGATAGGCAGTTGCCTTTTTTGCAGGTTGGTTGAATTCTGTTTGATAATTAGTCCCACACCAGATATATAAATGCAATAATCTTCTGACCAATTGGAATTCCCTTGCAATGGCAAAGTAGCTAATTAAAACACATTCATTTTCCAGTGCGCTGTTCGATCTTCACACTTGCTTAGTACACATTGCCTGGCTTTGCGGATTTGCCGTCCAACTGCACACCTCCTTAGGGCCAATGGCAGAGCAAAAATCAGGTCACTTGTTTCTTAAGTTCAGACCCCAAGTTTTGGCACATCACTATTAACTGCAACCCTGAACTTTCGTAAAAGTCTGAATCCTTAGAGCCTGTGGCAAAGACTCATAAATTTGCTCCTTGTAAATAAGGCAATGGAGTGCAGGGTTTGAATATTAAGAAGGGTAAAAACCTGTGTTTGGTATGGGTTTCTGCATTCAGAAAAAGAAAGAGAAATCCTTAATGTGCTTAATCCTCTGTGGCACAGCATGCCACCAGTAAAAAAAGTCTCAAGCAGATCGTGTGCCGTCAGAAGCGAAGGAATAACAGCAAATGAGTTTCAGAGCAGAACTTGTTAAATGAAAATAAGAGGAGAAACCAGATCCTTGGCAAACAAATCCGTGGGAGTTGTTCCTAGTCAAGCTTGCAACGTTTGCTTTTAACCAGCTTTCCTGGTCAAACCTGAGAATTGTCTGGGGCTCTCTCCAAAGCCACCACCCTTCAGAACATCAGACATCATGAAAAAAATACTCATTTTAGCATTTAGCTTTTCTCCTGCTGCTTGCCTTAGCCAGAAAAATTGGCTGTGCTTAAGAAGTTGCTTAAGCATGAAAACAGGTTATCTGCATACCTGTCTTCAAAAGGCAATTCTATGAGAAACAAATTCTCTTCCAGTCCATGGATACTGCACGTTCTCAGCTGGCTGGAAGGTGGGGCTGTTTGCTCGTTTGCGTAGCTTGGGGATAAGCTGACTGAAATGGCAGACCCCTTTCACGTTCCCTTTTCTGAGGGATCATAACGCGAGAGTGAAAAATAAATGCCACGGTGACTGTCAGGAACCAAGCAGCAACTGAGACTTTTGTTTTCTCACTTCCATTCCTAGAGTTCTGTTCAACAAACAGTGCATGGAATTAATTCCTCCCAGCAGTTTCTTTTTTTAATGAATGATAATTTTATATACTAGAGCATTAGCTGTCACCGCATCATTCTGAGCACACGGACTGTGAAATTCCTACAGCACTTGTCACAGGCTGTGCACTCGGAGTTGTCATACTCTGTTCTTAATGGTTCACTATTGTATGAAATAATCTCTTACTAAACTTGACCCACATTATTTTCTCCCCTGCGTATCTCTACTTCCTTATGCAGGGCAGACCTTCTGATGAAGCTGTATACTTTGACGTGTTTATCCACTTTGCACAGCAGATTTAGCTGGTGTAGAATTGTCAAAGGACTTTTCAGTTAGCAGCTCCAGAGGCAGCGCTCACTCCGGGCTACATGAGGGCTGTCTTCACCCTTTTCCCATCCATGCCACAGCTTCACCAAGTCGGCTGAAGCTCTTCGTTATGGCAGTGATGTGTATCTTATTTGAGATAAGACATGCATAATACTAAGCATGTGAGAGAGGCCTGTGAAAACTGCTGGCCTACACACAGCAATTGTTTGCCATGTCAAACACAGTGCCAGCAATGCCATTGATATCAAAGTATTCTTGTTTTTGTTTGTCTTACAATTACTCACTCTTCTTCCTCGTTAATAATTGTCCCATCCCTGGAAACATTCAAGGCCAGGTTGGACGGGGCTCTGAGCAAGCTGGTCTAGTTGAAGATGTCCCTGCTCACTGCAGGGAGGTTGGACTAGATGAGCTTTAAAGGTCCTTTCCAACTAAACCCTTCTATGATTCTGGGTTAGGAGCCCACTTTGCAGTGTCAGAGAAGACCTGATCTAGAGATGTCACAGCCTTGCCCACGTGTCTAGGCACAAGTCCTCAAGCTGGCTATGGGCCCAAAGCTCTTAATTTCTGCAAGGCCAGACCAATACTGGAGAAACAGGACTCCTTGTTTCTTATCATAGCTAGGAAATGGTAAGTAGCAAACACCAAAAGCTGAGTAAAGCAAAGGCAAATTTTTCATATTATTAACAAACATGATAGATGAGTGAGCAAAGCACAAAAGATTTCACCTGAACATGTGTGTTTGTCACAGTTCAAATTTCTATTTGTTAAGAGAAACCAGTTGCTGAAGTAAAGTTAGATAATTCATGCCAGTCAGCACATGGCAAGAGAAAACCTCTTCTGGTGCAGAGAGGTTCGCTCTGCCTGAGAATGATCTATGTTTAACCTGCATCTTTGTCAAAAACTAACAGTGCAGTGTAAACGTTGCTGCTCTTGTCAATTTGAACTGATCTACATCAAAATCCTGGAGAAAACAAGACAAGAGCCACATTTTAGTTCTGTCCCACAAAAATGAAATAAAATAAAACAAAACAAAGCCACTTTTTGGCAGGAAAGATAATGTTTAAGAAGTTTATGAAAAGAGAAGCTATATGCTTAGAAACAAGAGCAGACTACTTCAATTCCCTACCTTCATATGCATCTATAGTATTGAATCCTAAAAGGCAAAAAGCCCAAATATAACGAATGCAGAGAAAAAAACATAATTTGCAAGTGAGGGAGACAGGACTAATAACAAAACTGTCCCTTTTTTTAACATCTACTGTATACTCATGTGCTGTTTTCTTCTCAATTTGATTTTTAACCATACAGACTAAGGTAAAATTGTATTGCAATTTCTCAGTTAAAGCTACGTTTCTATTCAGATTATATGATGCATTAAAGCAAAAGTGACTTGAATTAGGTGTCGTTGTCATACTTTAAATTGATGTATGATGTCTCAAATATGTTTTTGAAGACTGTTACCCACTGAATGTGAATGCTAGAGCAATTACCTGGTTTTACGTTTTTGCAGTTGTATCAAAAACAAAATAGTTGTGTTGCTAGAATGAAGATAAAACAATGAAAACAATTGCACTTCGAGAAGCAAATACTGTCTTCAGTCATATGATATGGAAGTGCTCCATCCTGAAGAATTTCTACTGCCCATTTAAAAAACAAAATTCCTCTGCTTTAAAGTCAGCCCAGTGGCTATTAGAAATGGTCACCGACACAAACTCCATCTTGTTCATGAAAATGTTTTGAACAAAGCATTGATTGCCTGCTGTTTATAAAAAAAAAAAAACAAAACACAAAAACCTGTAAAATATTGGCATCAGTACTATTTGGAGCATGACAATGATATACATATAAATCATAGTTTACTGGGGCAGTGTTTCATACAGTGCAAGAAGACTTTGCTGAAAACGGAATTAATCAACATAGTGTGTTTCCTCTTTCTCACTGATTTGTTTTAATGTAATTTGAACTGGAACAAAACCTGAAGCAAATCTTAAGCCTAGGTAATAATGGGAATCAAGGGACACAAGAAGTCTTTTATGACATGAGGTTAACTACTGTAGAGGCGATAATTAATATACATGTAGACAGAGTTTGAGGAAATCAGGATGGATGAAAGGGCCTCAGTGCAAATCTTTCCATGTAATCTCAACTGTATCTGCATTAATCCTGGAGACAGAAGTCTCTTGCTCCGTTTTGTAGGAAAGAGTCCTACTGGCTTTCACAGGGAGACTCTTTCCCTTCCTACCCATCGTGAGGTGGGTGGAAGAGGCCTTTTACACTGACAGATCTGTCTCTCAATGGCACAGGATATTTCTGGCGACATCTTGGCAAACCTTGACCCAGAGCCCCTCTAACAAGCCCAAGGAGAGCAATTGCCTGACAGCTCTTAGCCAAGCATCTGAAGCCACCCTTGTGCCTCTTACACCAGTGCTTCGCTTGATCAATGGCTGGTGGAAAGCTAGAAACTTCTCTCCCTGACTCAAGCCCAGATAAGACATCATCAGCCCCAGGTCTACCTTTGCACATCCATGCTGAAGAAGACTTGGCAGTCTCGTTTGATGTTTTAAAAGGTCATACTAATGGGAAAGAAGTATTCAGGTCTCACTCTGTGAAGTGATGGAGTGCCTAATTCGTTTGGTTTTTTTAAGTTGCCCACTCTTACTGGCAGGAACGTTTCAAAGCTGTTGGTCACTGAGTTGTTCTAACCATCCTTTGTTTAAAGCACCTGGTTTAAAAAGTTTTACCTCTCTTACAACATGTAGGATAGCTGCAGTATTCTAGACTCAAAGGACATGCCCCACTTGATTCACCTCACCAGGTGAATCAACCTCAAACTAAACAGGACCATTCAAGTCCCATACTTGCATTGCTCTGGTTCTAGACAACTACAATGTCAGTGAAGTTACACCAGACTAAAACAAGAGAAACAGCAGTGAACCAACTCAAGAATCCTCCTAGCTAACTCTTCACTTTTTCTTTTCCAGTTGCAAAATCAGTGCTAGCCAAGAGAGATCAGTGCTGTAATTATCCTTGAAGTACTGCACTGAAAAGTAAATGTTTTAGCAATCAAAGCAGTGTTCTGAAACTCTCACAAAAGATTTGAAAGAAATGAAAAATGGCTTTCCAACCCATGCAAAAAAAATCACCCTGAAGCTGAAATACACATTAAAAATCAAAGATGAGGAATGAATGAACATCAAAGTTTACTGCACCAGAAGTGCCAACTCTAACAACACAGATATCAAAGCCCAGTTTAGAAACACCTGATCTGAAAGAGAGCCCAGCTAAACAAACACCACAGACCTCATCAAACCCAAAAAAAGAAACAGAAATGAACAACAGACAAAAGCGAAGCAGAAGGTGAAAATCACGTGGAGGTAATGTGTCACACAGCACAAGGATCCATACAGGTAAAATGTCTGGAAAAAGGTACTGTTAAAGAATTATGCACCACACCTGAAATACTGGAAACAAGAAGCAGCAGATAACACACACATGCTAATAATTCGTAAAACAAAATCCGGAATATTCGAGGTGGGGAGGGTCGAAGTCTGCTGAACCATGAAAATGTAGGAAGGCATCTTTAGGGGAAGTTCCACAAGATATGAAGCTTGTTTGCATATCACGTGGTGGTTCTGCTAAGAAAGCTGAAAATACTGGATGTTTTAGGTTCCCCAAACATCATTTCAAATCTCCTTCCAAGACAGCTATGTGTAGGTTGGGAACTGAAGTTTTCCAGTCAGAATATCTTTCTTAAGAAAAAACCAGAGGAAACTCCTGCTACTCTTTCAAGGAGTGTTGAATGTAAAATTCTTTCTGTCTGCAAGGCAGATAGAGCCCCTACATATACCATATTTAGAATTTCTGGTTTGGGTTTGTCCAAAGTTGATATTGGTTCTTCTAAAATTGAACACCATTCTGTATGACCAAAAGAGGATACAACTCTTACTAAATATCAAATGGGCATTCCAGAATCTGATTCAAAAATGTCATCTCTTTCTGATATGAATCTATCTGCAACAGATTTTGAAATTTTAAGTGAAGCTGGTTCTTTGGAACAAAAAACTCTGAAGCCAGGAGGTAAAACACCAGGTCCTGAAATATCTGTGGGTGCCACAGAATGTACAGTTAAAATACATAAATCCTGAAACCTAAAATTTAGAATTTCTTGCTGTAAGAAATTGTCAGAAAGTGACATTTGTTCTAAAGTAGAATCTGAAACTTCCTCAGGAAAAAAAAAATCATCCAGAGGAGCACATACAAGGAAAATACTGCTGTTGGTCAGACACGAAACTTCACAAAAAGGTTTTTCAAATTTACCCACAATTCACATGTACTTATTGCTGAGCGCTAGGGAAAAATCTCTGCAGAGGTTGTTCCTGCATAGGAGTATTAATACAGTGCACGGTCAGTTGTATTTGTTGGTAGAGGATAATAAACCTGTGAAACAGAGCTAACGAAAACCAGCTGTGGAGTGTTTCTACTTTGCAAGACATTTTAATTAGTGAGTGGAAATCTCAAAATACTAAGCAGAATCTAGAGAGGAAATGGGGGAGGAGAGCACTAGAAGCAATTCCATCTCCTCAGTGTATGGAAATACTAATGAAATCTCAGTGTTATCTGCAGATATAATTATGTGCCTTAAGAATCTGCCATAATAACAACACACGTTCGTGAAGATGAACATATCACCCCTGCACCAGCTCAGGGGTGGAGACTGCTAGGGCTGACTGCAGCTAGGGAAGGGACACTGGGGCTTGGCATGGTGGCCAGTCTCCCAGCGGTGAGATGCTCTCAGGTCCCTTGCAGAAATGAGTTTATCCAGTGATGAGAAACTGAACCCAGGAAGCTGATAGTTGAGGAAAATATGAGTCTTCTATTTAGATACTACAATGTACTGTAATGTAGTGCTATACAGTGACGTGTCATCAAGGATATGCATACTGTAGAGATGGATTTGGAGGGATGTGGTTTGTCCAGGGGACCCTGCTGTGAAATATCAGTTGATCTGAACAGCAGCCCCTAACAGGCTGCTGGTACACACTAGTGGTTGAAAGTGGAGGTTCAGGTGCACATCTGAGCTGTGGTATGGCCATGGACAGTGGGGTGAACTGGGAGTTAATGTATGCATTAAGATTCCTGAATGAAAGCAATGAAAAAATAGTTTGGTTTTGAGGTCTGGTTTGCAGGTGAAGTGAGTCAGTTCCTCAGCTGATATTAAGTGACATCATCCATGATCAATTTAAGGAACGTTTGCTATACCTTGGGTTGATGTTCTGTGTCTTCGACTGCAGGGTTTCTTTTTTCTTTGGGTGAATTTTCTCTGGAAGGTGGACAAATCTTGGACAGATCATAGTTTTGTTAAAGCATACCTACAGGCTCCTAAAAATCTTACTGGAGATGATTTACAGTCCTGGAAAAGAAAAATAGATACACACACATACATATATATATATATATATATATAGAAGGGATGAAAAAAAGATTGCTGGAGTGGTTCTTTCACTGCTGAGGAGCAATAATCTTTAAAAAAGGAAGATTATCTCATCAGGCAAGAGAAAAAAACATTAATCAGCTGGGGTGAATAGATGTTGTTGGTGTGCCTGTGTTTTGATGCATCAGTGAAAACACACTAAATAAAACATATTCTGAACCTGTGCTGCTGAGCATTGTAAACTCACTCTCCTAAAGGCTGCTGAATGCCACCTGAAATCAAGCAGTAATGAGGTTGACAGCAGCCCATGTTCCTTTCTGGATGACTTCATCCATTAGGTTACACCAGAACTGGTATCCCTACCATGAACGCTGTGGTGGCATGTGTGAAGGGCTGGGTGGAGAAGGAAGAAGCAAGTGTTGCTTTGGCTTGCAAATTATCATTGTGGTTTAAACGCCACATCCCCAGCCAGTTTCTGCCAATGCCCACCTTGGTGGGGATGGGAAAGGTTCACAAAGCCTGCCCGGCTCCCCCAGCTCTCCTTGCCAGCTTGCTAGCAAAGTTATTCCATATTGAAAGGGAAGAGCAATTTCTATCCCCTGCTGCCTCGCATGGCTACGCAGCTTAAGCTATTATCTGCCTCTCTTTCAAAGTTCAGTTTTAAGAGATTCACATTCGAATACTTAATGCCAACGTGAGTAGGGTCCTGTTTAGATCTTGCTCTAACTTCCACTACCCATCACTGACAGCATAACTGGTAAAAGTCTTTCACCCAGAAAATAATGGGAAGATCTGTGTTGGTCCTAACTCTATGTGGGGAAGAAAAACCCCAGCTCCATTATCGTCAGTGGAAATTGGTAGAGCTCACAGTAGTCACTATCACTGTGTTAAATATGAGCATTGCTACTGCTCTTGCAGCAATAAATATTAATGTTTGTGATGCCACAGGTTGTGTGGTTTGTGAATTTTAACGTGCCCAGCAGAGCTCCCTAAAGGTGAATTACTCTGCAGAATCCATAACAATCTAAAGCCTTTTCTTTCTGGTAATTTAGAAAAACAATCTTGCTCTGCGGCTGTAGCTGTTGGTTTTCAAGGCTTTCATTACCTACAGAGAAATCATGTTTGACACAATACTGTAGTTATTGAGAACACTTGTTATATTACACAGTGCACCTAATATATCAAGCTCCACACATCCCTGGATGCAGACAAGATAATTTCTTAATCTTTTTGAGTTGTGCTGGACAGCTACATCATTGTTAGACAGCACCAGAATTACAGTGGACAGGGCAAAAATATAATAATATAGAATAGAACTTGTTCAGATATCAAACAGTATTTTTTTTTTTTGCTGTAGGTACGTTTTTCTATAACTTTAGCATGGTTGTATCATCTGTTGAACCAGCTGGTACCTGCTGTTTGTAGTGACAGGATGCTGGAAAAAATAATCCTCTAGTTTTGATCCAATTTTCTCTCATTCCTAAAAGCACTCTCTACTCAGAAATAAAAATGTGCTCCATTTTGGCCATTATTTTCATATGTGAAACTTCTGTAGCAGTAGCTCCATTCTTTCGGGGAGAATCACACTTCAAGTTACAAGAAAATGTGTAAGAAGACAAACATGAGGAGTGTTACTGACAGCGACTCAATTCATGCTGACCTCTCCATACTTCTGATTTCTCTGACTCTCCTTCTCTACCTTTTAGGACATAGAGGAAGAGAATGTAACATAGTAAAGTATCCCCATCCATGAGGAAATTGCTTTCATCAAAGCGGTAGATTTTACCAAATACGACTGCTGCTGTAATGAAACAAATTCTGTTACCTGTGCCCCAGACTATGATCCACATGTGAATTAGCTGGGATGAGAGTCAGCATGGGTGAGGGTGGTTCCTGATCCAAATGAGGCTTAAAGAACAGTAAGACCATCATTTTTTCCTTGAAAGACCGAGTTCCTCATCAAGAAATGCAGCATGTGTCTTATAAATTACAGCTTCATTAAGAATCTCCCTAAGAATATTAAGAATGAGATGAAAATTAATTAATTATTCATTAGTAAAACTGCTTAGATTTGGAAAGTGTTTGTGGTTTGGATTAATGTGCAAAGTTACTGAAATAGCACTCTCGGTTAAGAAATCTGCTAAACTGCTGCAGTCAGGAGATCGTCACCTGTCTGTGTGCAGTTTTCTGCAGTTATCTAGAGGTAATTGCATCCCAGCTGCTTGGAGTTCTTTGCTGATATCTTACTTTTTAAATGTTCTCTAAGTTAGTTTTCTTCAAAGAACAAAGTCTCCTGTCTGCCTTACCAGTCATGTGCTCTCACAAAGCAAATGTATCTGATATTGGGTAATATTTCAGAGCTCAGGACTTTGTGTGGAGTTCGTAAGCGAGCAAGGCAGCCCCTCCTTGCTGAGACTTTTATGCTGTGTAAGGCACCTCCCATGGTGCTAGAAGCATCTGTTGTCTGGTTTTAATGATGTTCTTCGTAACGCCCCTGTCTGCATCCTGATGCCTAGGGCGCTTCTGTCCGGTGCCCACTTTCACTATGGCCTATCTCTCGCTGAAGTGGTGGTGGGTGGTGTCTGGCTGTCAAAGCTGCATTGGCCTAAGCGTGCTGAGATAGGCTCTGTGGTTTGAAGTCCCCTTGCAGGAGCTTAGGCGTTCATCACTTTGTGATTTTTGCCCACTATGGGTTCAGGGTCTCCTCTCTTTTCTTTCTTTATTTGAGTGAAATGTTTCTGGTGTTTCACCACCTATGTTTGTTTTCTTAGTTTGCCACTACTGGAGGTTTTCCATTTCTGTAGCAAAGTCCCATTTTCCCCATCTAGCAAAACAGCTTATCCATTTTCTTTTTTCCAAAATGAGAAAAAGGTTTCCATTTTCAGGAAACCCTGGAAATTCTCCCCCTGCCCCTTGTTATTTGCCAATGGAGAGAGATTATTATATTATTTTAGCCCAACACTCACTCATTTGGATTTCCAGCCCCTGTATTTCTAGGAATTTGTCATTGCCCCTGTGCAGTTGTTCTGGACTTTTCTGGTCTCCTGACTTTCCCTCAGGGTTTAATAAAACAAACAACATAATATTTTCTGTACTTCTTGGAAGCCTTTAACAATCATTTCTAAGGCATAAGGATATAATAATAATTTTCAATTCTATTTTGTTCCTTTTGTATCTTTTCAGCAGTAAATGGATATGGTCTTGTAAGAATGTTTATGTGGAGTTGGTAAGTTTATTGAAACCTATTTTGACTCAAAAGTAGGATATCCTTTGCTGGATATGCTTCTCCCAGGCTACGTGAGCACTTGCTGTCTCTTCGGCCTGAATTCTGCAAGCATTTATGCATGTGTTCAATTTTACAAATTAATTTCACTAGGACTATCCCTGCGTAAGCTTTTGAGGAATCAAACCCTTAACCATCTTTCTGATGCTGTGTCACTCCTTTCATGCAAATCCTTTCTACTAAGAGGTGATCTAGTCATGTCGTTAAGGAGAGACCTTGTTTAAAGTGTGCTACAGGAAAGACATCTGAAGAGACTCTGCGTTGTGTTCCCTGAGGAGCAGAGGTGGGCCTGTTGGGTCTCCAGGTGACCACCTAGAAACATGGGGCTTCATGTCGTGCTTGTGTGGTCCAGAGTTACCGATCAATAAATTACAAGAGTAGGAGGAATGCGTGAGGAGTGTGCTGTGGGAAGCTCCTGCTCAGTGCATGACACTTATAGAACCACAGAATCGTAGGCTGGAAAAGACCTCTAAGATCGTCAAGTCCAACCATCAGCCCAACACCACCATGTGTACTAAACCATGCCCTGAAGTGCCACATCTACACCTTTTTTTAACACCTCCAGGGATGGTGACTCCACCACTTCCCTGGGCAGCCTGTTAAACTTGACAGGCGTGGTGTGAAACAGAGGCATTCCCATTTTCTGAGGGAGCATCAGGTTCATCCTTGGCATGAAGATAGGAATTTGAACCTGGAGGAGGTGAAGTCGTCCTGGAGCGGAAGAAACCATGTATGAGTGAGGCTAGGAATCTCTGTCTGGACCTAGACGAGCATCTTGCAGCAAGAAGGATTCATAAGATACAGAGGTACCAGTTGCAAAGGATGAACTTGGAGAGGTGAAGGGGCTGTCATGAGGAAGGGTTTATAAAACCTGGACCTGAATCCTGGTATAGGATGACCCACGGAGCATGCACCGGGATTCATCTCCCTCCACTGAAACCCTGAATTCAAGAGGAGAGACCAGAGCAGGCTCTGGACAGATGGCCCCTGTTTATTTTAGCCCAAAGACAAACTGTGATGCAATGCTCTTGTTTGAGAGAGATGAAAGGTAATTATTTCCCTATTTTACTCATGGAAGGAGATCCCATTTGCTTTGTGGTTTACCGTAGGAGTGACAACCACATTTCTTGATCTCTTGGAAGGAGTTAGTTAAACCCTCTATCCTTGAAGACAGGAGAAATGAGTGAAGAATCTGGCCCATGTGTCTTTGTCATCACCTGGCCTTGGGATAACTATATATAGGTCTGCTTTTTATTTATTTATTTATTTATTTATTTATGCATTTATTTATTTATTTATTTATTTATTATGATTAGGCAGAGGAGAAGGAAAATACTCTTGCTTTCCAAACACAGATCTCCAGACGTGTATTTGGAAGAAGTTAAGAGCTGTCTATACAGGAAAAATAGTGTTTGGATTTCTACTTCTCATTCCTTAGCAAGCTGTGGCTGTGTACACAGGCACAGCTATTGCAACCTCAGTATCATAGTTGTTCACTTTAAAGATGAAAATATTCTTTTCTCAATTAAATCAACCATGAAAATGTGGCATCTTCTGGGGATGCTTTCAGCCATCCCTCAGCATTAAAACCTTGAACTCAGCAAGTTTTTCCAAGCGTGTAAGTAATTCTGTTTCTTCTTTGAATGCTGTTTAACGTGGGTGCTTAACTTCTGCAGCATTCTCCTTGTCAGTTAGGAGATGACCAAAGATAAGAGTGTGAATTCTGTAAAATTCAGAACCCTGAAAAGGTTAAAATCCTTTACCTCTATTTAGATAGGTTTTGGAATCCCTTTGGAATTCAAGTAATAGGAGATTTTGGTGGTTTTTTCCAATTTTAAAAATGTCTGAAACTTGGGGAGTATTGTAAAAAATGTAGCTAAAATTTATTGTCTATTTCAGGTTTCATGTCAGCAGCAGCACTGAAAGATTTAAATGTGTTTTAGCATCTAAACTGTCACCATCAGCTATCCCCCTTAGAGACTTTGAATTTCCTTAGGTAATTATTTGAGGCTGTTTGCAAGATTAGGAAAGCAATGCTTTTTCTTGGCTTACGTGCCAGTTTGTTCTCTAAAATTTTGCTTTTTTAAATGATGGCATCTAGAAACATTTTCGTAATAGATATTGGAATAGAGCTCTGGTGAGGGCCACAGCAGAGCTGGGAAGCAAAATTTCTCTGTAAGTCACACTTGCTCCTCCACCATTTTGACACATGCTCCTGGGAATCCTGCTGAGTGGCAGATTCCTCTTCTGCGGCTTGCTTCCTTGTAGGGGATGTGATGTTCCCTTTCCGGTCTCCAACAGTAGATGGGGATGCTCCATTGGCAGAACAGATCCTCTCCACTGCCTCAAAATGTGAAGAAGAATTAATTGTACAGTTATTTAGACTTCAGACAAAAATGTACGCCCCCATCCCAAAGGCTCTGATGCTTATGAAGTATCATCCCAGCTCGGCTGAGCTCTGCTGTGTGTGTACTTTGAGGCAGAAACATGACAATTTAGAATTTATAGCCTGGAGGAACCCTTGCCTTTTTTTTTTTTTTTTTTTT
>Ga0065711_1001178_pt1 | contig 52734 bp, 46 predicted proteins | sample Hoacrofraction12_FD_59098 | JGI IMG/M metagenome (GOLD analysis project Ga0065711, IMG submission 59098) | Hoatzin crop microbial communities from Cojedes, Venezuela - Epithelial fraction 12 v2 (version 2) | ecosystem: Host-associated > Birds > Digestive system > Esophagus > Crop | place... | reverse complement strand
CTCTGCAGCTCTTGCAGAGCTCTGTCCAGGAGTCCATCAATATCTCTGCAGCGCCTCAGTTGTAGGTGACATACCTGCAGAGGGTGAGCTTTGCTGCTGCAGCTGAGCGTAAGCAGAGGTGGCTGATCATACTAGCACATCTCCTTTCCGTTGAACATAATTTCTCCAATTTTGTGCTAGCATTAAACGAGCACATCATTTGTTCCAGCTCTCTGTTCAGAGAGGCTATGGCTTACAGTCCTCCACCCAATTCACTTGACGCAGCATAGTGATGTGCCTGGCCCTCAGGATGGCCCTGTCCCCCCAGTAACCATCATTTTCCTCCACAGCCCTCTGGAGCACCTTGTCCATCCGTCCCCCTGACCCCTTCAAGCCATAAGCTCCCCCAAGTAACACAGCCCTGCTTTAGGCTGGATCAAAACCACACTGAGCCATACTGCCTCATAATCAAACAACAGGCAACACTATCAAGGACAAGAGCTCTGCAGTGTTTCCAGGGAAGAGATTGGTTGTCTACAGCTCTTGCTACACCCTATGTTTTTGACCAGCACCCTCCTCCTCCTCCTCTCCCTCCTCTCAAATTTTCTTGCCAACTGCCACATCCCTCCCAGCTCATCCCTCCTGGAGAGAAGGCAGCATAACCCATAGCCTGATGCAAAGGCTCTTGCAGTTAAGGCACCAAAGAACTTCAAGGCTCTCTCTTTCCAGGGACAGTGCGAGGCCTTGCCAAGATCCGTGGGAACATCTTTGGTTTTATGTTTATTTTTCAGTGTGATCATCAAGCAAGACAGCAAAGAGACTCGTCACCATCCATCACGAGCTTCATTGTTTAGTAATAAGATGTATTGCCCCCTTCCAGCAAAATAACACTCCAGCCAGAGCTCCCATTTGTTATGATCTGGCCGACTGGGACAGCTGTTCGTGTCAATGCTGTAAACACTCCATTTGCAGCAGAGACAGAAAATTTTCAGTGCTAATAAATGGGGCTGCAGGCTGCTGAGTGCACACGAGGTTAGCGGCTGGTCACCACCAGCCTTCCCAGTCAGGCTCCTTGAGTAGCTCTGGTGCCCCTTCAAACACAGCACAGGGAGCGTCCTTCTGCCTGCCGAGCTGTCCCAGCTCTGTCCCATGTGTCTCGGCACCCTGTTAACCCTGCTGGGAGCTGCCGCAGCACAGCTACCATCACAGCGTGCCCCCAGAAGCCAGCTGCTAGGTGGGCAAGGAGGGTTTGTTATCAGAGCCAGCAGGGTAAAGCAGCTTTCTTGGCTTGGCAGGAATGGGGTCAGAGCAGCAGCACTGGAGGAAAAACTTACTTGACTCTGTGCATCAGGAGGGAGCTGAATCTGCTGCTCTGTAGTTAGCGTTATTAGAAATGGCCTCAGCAGATGAGACAGCAGGGAGAAGGTTTTCTGGAGAGCAGTGGTGGACTTTGGTAGCACACGATGATAACCTGTGGAGGACAGAATTAATGCTTAGCTGGGTGTCTGACGTGGTTTGCTCTGTGCTTTCTAGGGCATGCTCTTATCTCAAGTTTATTACCAGCTGCACAGACTGCTCAGCTCTAAAGCTCCAAAGCAGCAAGGCCCAGCAAAACTCAGCCTCTGGCAGCAGGCGGAAGATAGTAACTGCATACTGGCAGGTCAGAGATGATCCATCACCACACCAGACGCCTGAACGCACACTGAGGCTGTTCAGAGCACGCTTTCTCTCCCCACGTAAGCTTCACTGTGGCCAGCGTAAGCCAGGCCTCCAGGAAAGAGCAGCTTTCCTGTATTCCCAGCCAGCAGCAAGAGCCCCAGGACATGGTGAGGGTGCCTGCACAACAGTCAGCTCAGCAAGGACAGAGCCTCTGCAGAGCAGCCTTAGATAATGCATGAGGGTGTTCTGGCAGCATCCATCAGTGGGTTTCACTGAGGTCATAGCCTCACACATTAGATACAGATACCACTTCCATTTTTACATCAGGAAAAATAAAGCTTAAAGACACACAGACAAAGCATTGGCAAGCTATCATGATTTATCATGACTATCATTGCAGGCATTCACAACAGCCTGGGTATACCCTTTGACTCCCTTATAGGGGTTCCTTTGAGAGGTACATGAATACCAGGCAAGAGCTGTGCTGCTCATTCACACCTATATCTCCAACAAACTAGAACTCTCAGGAAGACTGCAAGGGTTTTAAAAAAATAAAGAAATCAGCCCACCCCCCTCTGCAGCCAGCCTGAGAAACTGTCATCAGGACCAAAACATACAGTGGGAGCACTGTGCACCATCCAGAACTAGCTCAATAGCTCTTGCAGGAAAAGTAAAAAGCTGGTCTAGTTTTCACAGAATTCAGTCAGACCCCAAGACTGTTTTAGCTGTCTGCAGGCAGAGCTGTGTCACCATGCCAGAGGGCACGGACCAAAGATAGAATGGGTAAAGGCAGCAAACATGACCAAAGCAGCACCTCACCACTACCTTCCCTTGAGCAGTCTTGCAGTTTAAGAGTGAGTTTCTCTTGCCAGAAACTTCCATTTCTTCAAATAAAAAGCTGGAAAGAAAATCCCACAGGCAGCAGATCCTTCAGTGCTCTTGGGCTGCCTCTCATTCAGGAAGTGACCACAAGCCCAGGTGACAGACACTCAAGGACATGAACCACCACTGCTCTCCCTCTAGTGACAAAACTATATTGTCCATATATTATTGTCATAACTCCTTGAAGCAGAGCAGCTGTGGCAGGTGGCAGCAAACTCATCATGCTCTTGAATGCCACCAAGGGACAGCTCGTGGCTCTCATCACTCCTCATAGCATGGAGTGGTTCTGACAGGCAGTGCTCAATGCTGAGACAACAAACTTTGGTCCAGACTCAGCCATTTGTGGGCAATTAGCTTATGCGCTGACTGCTTGATCAATTCACCTGCTCGTTTTCCCGACTCCTTTGTCAGTTTGCAAAAAGCTCAGGGGAAGCCCAAGCCTTTACATCTTGGGAAAGGCTCCCAGGAGCCTGCACAAACCAGCCGATGGGTTCGGGAACAAGTTCAAGAGAGAACACCCAAGTCCTTGTTGCCTCCCATATGTCTGTCCAGCGCAACACAGCCCTACAAAGCTCTGAGGCCACCAGCTAGAAAGGATTAAAAGCCCTAGCACAGACATGCAACCTTCCCTTGCAGTCACCTTGCACTTCTCACTCAGCACCAAGAGATTTGATTGAAAAGGTCATTAACATGTAAGGAAAAAAAAGCCCACCTCTGCACAGCTGTTTTAAAAGCTCACCCTGAGTTTGCCCTGCCCCAGGCTGTGAAGGGTCTCCATCCCTCCCACATCTGCATTCTCTGGGTTCAGTCTGGTTAGGTAAATAATCTCAGATCACCTTGTTTCATGTGGGAACTTCTTAATCACCCAACACCCATCACCTGCAGTGCTCCAACAAGGCTGCAGAGCTCTTTGGTGATGGGGAATGAGACATCAGTGCCCACACCTGTAGCTGAGCCTAACACAGAACATGAGCTAACAAACATTGAAAGCAGTTACGTGGTAGCAAGAGCTGCTTGCTTTCCTGCCAAAACCAGCCAAGCCACAAACGCTCTCAGTGCCACACGTCAGCTCACATCAGTGACTGGATGTCCTCGCACCCACCCTCATTCTGGGGGCTCCGAGACTGCCATGTCTTCTTCCAGCAGAAGAGGACGTGCCCAGCCTCCCTGCCCGCACTCTGTCAGATCAGCTACACAACCCTTCCTCTCAGCCGTATACCAGCTTGGCTAATCCATGCGCAGGAGCTACCCACACCTCCCCTCCCTGCCCTTATTCACCCCTTAGCAGCCTGCATCCTTGCCACAACTTCCATTTCCCCAAGCAGAACCTTTTGTATTAAAGATGGAGGGCATTCTGACTGTCTGCCTAAATCACAACCTATTTGTAATTTAATTCAATCTCCTCCACTTCCCATCACGAGTGGTTGTTTACAGTGCTGTTGACCAGAAGCTGCCTTTCAGCCCAGCCATGGCTGCATTTCACTGGCTGATGAATCCATCCCCCCAAGACTGACACATACACAACCCCACTCGGCAAAAGGGCTTCTCTACTTCAAATCCAGGTTTCAAACCCAAATCTTTTGCAACCTTTCCCTCTCCAGCCCAATACACTTCAGGACGTATTCCTGTCCAGGCTCCTCCATGGCTTTTCGCCCTGCCAAAACGCCCATCCAGGTGGCACCAAGCTCCCTGGCCCTTCCTACTGCTTGTTCCATGCAGCAGTCTGAAACATGTTTTCATGCTGAGCTCTCGGGGAGATAAACTTGCTCTAACTTAAGCAAAATAAAAAAAGAAAAAAGCCAACAAGAAATAGGCATTGTGGGCCAACACTCAGAGAAACGTGATCCACAGACCTTCCAAGTTCCCACTGTTTTGGGCTCACTTCAGCTTCTGAGCTGGCTTAGAGCAGAGGAAAGCCTGGCACCCAGCCCCTCCGCCTTTTGCTCATCACCATCTTCAGGCCTCTGGGGAGCACAGAATGGCTGAATAAACAGCGACGAGGGTAAAAAAAGAGCATCCCAGAGGCACAGCTGCCCACCGGTCTGCCAAAGCTCTGCTCGCTGCTCGAGGAGCCACAAAGACGTGTCATCCGCAGGGTGACAAATTGCCAGGGAAGGGAAGGGAAGGGAGCGAGTCATCCTCTCTGACTGACCTTTGTGTCAATCATCAGAGGGAGAAGACTGCTCCCGAGCTCCTCGGCGGTGGATAACGAGCCACGGGGCTGCGCAGAAACCGGCCCCGGCCCACGCAGGGCGACGTCCCCATAGGCACCGCACACGGGGCAGGGAGCGTGGCGAGAGGCAACCAGCACAGCGTGCTCAGGATTGTGTGGAAAAAAAACCACAAATTAAAAACCCGGGAGCGCCATGCTTTCATCAGCGCGGCTGAGGCAGGCGAGAGTAAGGTGTAAAAGCTCCCTATTGCTGCAGCCCGGGAGAGGGGGACGGGGAGCGGGCCCGGCGCTGCCCCGAGGCCGGGAGAGGCCGAACCCCCCTCGGAGAGCGCCCCGGGGCAGCACCCAGAGCGGAGGCGGCACGGCAGGGCCCTGAGGGGACAGACCCCATCCCGAGGGGGGACCACTCACCCGAGGCGACACCGTGTCGTGTCGTGTCGCGACCCGCCGCGGCGGAAGCAGCCAGCTCCCCTCAGCCGCTGAGGGGACGCCCTGATGAGGTGGCGGCCGCACCTGCGCCCCCCCCCAACAAGGGGCGCTGCCGAGCCCCGCCCCGTCCCTCGCTGACCCGAGGACGGAGGAACAGCCGCAGCCTCCCTCCCTCCCTCCTGCCCTCCCTTCTCCGTCTCAGAGCCCAGAGCCGGGGCTCGGGGCTGGTTTCGGGGCGGGAAGGGGCGCGGGGTGCCCCCGCTGCAGCACCCTGAGACGCTGCTGGGGTGCAGCCTCACGGCAGCCCAGGTTGGATGGAGCTCTGAGCAGCCTGGGCTGGTGGAAGATGTCCCTGCTCATGGCAGCGGGTTGGAACCAGGTGGTCTTTAAGGTCCCTTCCAACCCAAACTATTCTATGGTTCTGTAAGGCCGGGGGAAGCGGCTGTGCGTAATGAAGACTTCACAGCGGACTCGCTGGCCTGGCAGCAGAGATGGGGCTCTGCCACACCACAGGCAGGAGGTTTCGGAGTGTGAACCGTCGGGGTTAGCATGGCGGCCAAGCCAGCAGCCCAGCACGGACAGGCTGCCGCACAGGGAAACGCGATTCCTTCCCGCCTCTGCCAGCCTGAAATGAGGGAGCAGCTGTCCCCCCACCTAATCCATCCTCTGAGCCCCTTAACCCCTGCCCAACACCCTCCCCCAGCCCAGCAGCCATTTTCCGAAGGGGCCACAGAAACCCTGCCCAGCTCTGCCTGTGTCTGCGGCTGCCGTTCTGCAGGTTACCCTTTCCCGTGCCCCCATCCCCGCTTTTGGCAGCCCCAGGCACTCACTGCTGCCAGGCTGTCCTGCAAACTCAGAGCAAACCTGCCTCCTCCGTGGTCTATAGCCCACACACAGCTCCCCGCCAGCATCCAAGGGAGTGCCCATGGTGCCTGGTTTTGGGACAAGGAGCTGAGTTTGTAGCCAAAACCAACCCTCTTCCAGCCTTGCTTGGCAACTGCCCCACAGCAGGCTTGAGCATAAACCTTCTCCAACCTGCAATCCCCAGCTTCTCATTAAAGGGACCCCATTCCTCCTTCCTGTGGATACCACATTTTTTCTTATCCATCAGACTGTGATCCTGAGCCTTGCTGGTATTTATTACTACAGGGGTTTCACCAGTAACTTTGGCCTCATCCACAGAAGTAAGGGTTCGAAAACACGGGAGGTTTTTGCTGTGATGTGCTGTCGGTGCTGTCCTTCCCAGCAGTGTCACTGCTGGGTGTAGCACGAGCACACCCAAATGGGAAGGTGCAGGGAGCAAACCTCGCTCAGCGTGGCTGCAAAGACAGGTAAATGCCTGCATCTCCTCCTATCCTGCCTCTGGCCTCTGCATGCATCAGTTCAGCGTGCTCCTGGGAGGTGCAGAGTAGCACTTTGCTGCTGCAGCACAAGACACAGAGACAAAACCTTGATCACAGGTTCATGCCAGGCATTGTGTGTTGTGAGAACCGGCGGTGCTGCAGCAGCGGGCAGATGAATCCCCTTCTTGCAGAGTCAGCGCAGAAGTGCCATCTTCATGCACTGGAAGAAGCAGAAGATGGAACGGAGGAGTAAAAGGCCTCCACAAAACCTGGCTAAAGCTCTCGCTCGAGCCAGCCCTCTTGCAGACTTGTGTGGGATGCAGAGCTGGCTTTTCCAGGCTGTCAGCTTTTCTGGATGTGTAAGCTGGCTTCAAAGGGCCCAATTTCAACAGCAGGAGTAGACAATCTTGTGCTCACTGGGAACTGGTGCTATGGCCTCATGCCCGCTGCATTACTTCCACACACCACACGTAACCTGTCAGTGCCACTCTGTCCAGCACTACGTGTACGTGCAACAGTGACATGGTGATAAGCGAGGGATCCAAACGTGCCAATGTCAAAATCTTTTTATTTACAACAGTCTCCAAAAATCAAGTAACATCGAAAATAGTGAGGATAGGAGACAACTTACAAAAGTAACATGTATACGTTACATCAGGAATTGTGCTACATCACTCTGAGAACCGATACTCTAAGGTCCGCACACGACATGGTGAAACAGCAGTGCCCGCCCTCCCTCTGTCCTTGGGGTGCTCACACCTCTTCTCCCCTTGGCTTCTGCACCATCCTCCCTCCCATTTGTTCTCTTCTGTTTCCCCCTGCAAACCTTTCTGCTTATCTGCTTGGTGCTCTGGCTCTGCTCTTGGCCATCGCCCTCCCGTCCCCCCCAGCAAATGCCCAAAGGAGGAGCAGAGAGGAGAAAGCCAAACAACTATGTCCTCAGGATAGAGACAGGCCTTGAGAGACTCTTAGCTCCTGGACTCTGGGTACTAAATCAGGGCAGAGCAGTTAGAGGCCTTTGAAAAACCTGTGAACTGTGGCTTGCGTGCTGTCTGGGGTGAGGAGTGATTTTGGAAAAAGTAACCAAGAGACTGTGAATTTGTCCTGCGTGGCTGCAAATCAATCAGCACAGCTTCCTTGGTGGACAGTGTGGGAGGATTTATACATGTTACAGGCTTAAATAAAAAGCCTTTTATAACCCTCCAGGAAGGCAGGCTGCTCTAGTAAGAAAATTCAGTGCAGGTCAAGCTAAAAGAATTAGACACCACGACATACAGCAACATCCCAGTTTGCTCCAGCGGAGACAAAGCCAGGGCTCTCCAGAGACCACTGCATCCACACCACCGTTATCAGTGCCCCGGTAACTCTGTAAGCATGCCACACGTCCTTCTCCTTGGGGACATTGCTCAGGCTGCCTTTGCTCTGGCATAGTTTCAGATCCATCAGGGACTGAGGAACACAGCCCAGCTCAGCCACTGCTCCCCTTTCAGCATCTGCAGCCTTTGGAACTGCCGAGGTCAGTGGCCAAACCTGATGCCCCAGTTGCCTGCACAGACCCCGCGTGAACCCAGCGCCTCAAGAGGCATCACAACATAAGGAAATACTGAGGAGACCTGAGCCTAGTCCTTCCTCTGACACTGACCTTTGCAAATCCTGTCAGCTCTGTTCCTCCTCCCTCCAAAGCTGATTTTGACATGGCTGTTGTGAGCAGAGACTCTCTCCGAGTATCCACAGCCATGGGGAGCCTTGAACTCACTCCGCAGCTCCACTGAAGGCAAGGAGCAGCAACACCAGCTCTGTGCATGCATCACAGTGCTTCAGCACCCGGGAGCAGCGCCCTTCCGTGACCACCCTGGGCTGGCAGGGAGAGAGCTTCTGTTCAGGACAGGACCCGCTCCAGTTTGTAGGAGACTGCACAGTTTCAGAATGACCCTTGTCCCGAAACATTAACATCAGCTTTTCCACAATATAACCCTCAAAACAGGATTTACTAGAAATAAAGGAGTGGGCAGCTAACAAATATTCTATTACAGTGTGCTGTAACTAAGAACTCGTGTACATTTCTTTTGAATTGCTTTGAAACGGAAAATTGGAGCACGTAAGGCTGGTCTGCTGTGTTCTACTGTTTAAAAACATCAAAACTGACAGCTTCGTATGAAGCATTTTAACTCCCTAGCTTCCTCTGCCTGAGAAATTCTCCCTGAGACAAACTCCAGCCACTTTTAGTCCAGACTCTGTGTGCACCTTAGGCAGAAGCATCTACCACGGAGAAGGCTGAACCTTGCTCAGCAATAGAACAGGGCCCAAGAGATGGTCCGTGAAAGAGAGGAGTCATCAGAGAAAGAAGACAGGCAGAGATGTGGGAGGAATTAATTTAGGGCAAGCATCTGCTCCAGGAACAGTGCCAGACAGGTGAGGCCTTGCTTTTTATTACTACAAGCATCTGCCTCGGAGCACCGATTCCCAGCAGGGCTGTCGGCCCCACCTTCGCGTTTGCTCAGATAAACCCATCCGTCTTCTTACCTCTATAACTTCATGAATATTTTCTAATCCCAAGGACGCTGCCTGCATGGAGATGGATGTACACATCTGCTACCGATCTATTGTCTCCACAGATGCTTGGGGAGATCAGGGTGCTGTAAGCATTTTGGGGAGGGCTGGGCCCCACCTGTAAGTCTCTCACTCTACAGCACAAGGAGAAAGCACCAGCCACCCTGACAACAGAGCTCTGCAGAGTGAAATGGCGATAGGGCAAATGTCTATTCAGAACTTAAGACAAGGGTCATGACTATGTTTAATAAAGTTTTCAGCTTACCAACATCCAGTGGCTCCTTGCAGTGAAAATCATCACCTAGGATCATGTCCTGGCTCTTCTGCCATCCAACCACAATCCGGAGTAAGCTCCTCCTCCTCTCCTTGCCTCAGTTTCCTCGCTGGAGGGGCACAATCTCCTCATTATGCCTTTATGAAACATCTGCTACAGCTCTGCACTCATCTCAGGCTCTGATTTTCCTTTCTGAATCGCTCCAGCTGTTGCTCTCCCAGTACCACCTTGGCAGTGCCCTGCCCCGCTCCTGCCAGCCAGCCCTTCTGCACTGAGCGAGCCTGGGCTGGCCAGGGAAGAGGAAGGAAAATGAGAGCTTGTCCTTTCCCCTGCCCGCTCCAGAAAACAGGACAGACCCTGTCAGGTGCCAAGAACTCTGTTATTTTTATCTGCAGATCACACACTGCCAGATCAGACCCAAGGGAGATAAAAGGTTTTCCTTTACTTTGAAATTAATCTTTGCCTTCCAAGACTGGCTGAATGAATGGTCCCAGCATGGTGTGTCCAGAATCACTCTGGAGATGGGGGGCTGACATAGCCTCTTTCTAGTGAGCACAAACAGGACACCAGGGGCTTAAAGGACCTTTAAACTTTGCAGGATTCAAAGCACATCTATGCCTTATCTCAAAGACATTTCAAGGTTTCTTCATGCTCACAGGAGGAGGAACTTCCTCTAAGGGTGCACTTCGCACCTTTTTCGTGTGTCTGGTGACCTGGAAATATCCATCAGCTTTAATCACCCTAAGGAGTTTAAAGCATTAGCTAAATTCAGGTCAAGCTGCCAGCCAGAGCATCCTTGGCAGCAGGACTAGGGCTACCTTGCTGTCCCCTGCAGTACCCCCGCGGGTCTCATGGGGCTGTAGATCATCAGCACACTGCCCTCTACACTCATTGCCACTTAGCAGAGGTCAGGGAACCACTAGTAATTAAATTTGGAGAATGGACACAGGGAAAAACATTGCTTACAGATCAATGTTGGGGCTGAACTGTGCACAGCAGCCACCAAAGCAGCACAGCTTAAGGACAGTCAAAAATCCTCTCCAGAACCATTTATTCATGGGCATGGGGTTCATTTATGAAGGAACTGGTGCAGATCAGAGGTAGGTGTCAAGGAACATTTAACACTCTGTAGGAAGGGGTGACTCAGCTGCACCACAGGATGACAAGGAAGAAACCAGGTCTGCTCTGCTCGTGCTCTCACCACCCTCACTGCCTGCAGCAGGATTGCTCTAGATTTCCCCTGGCATCAACGAGCGTCCTGTCCTGGCAGTCCTCTCTTCAGCTGACACCTCGTGGAACCTACTTTAGGAACAAACATCTGATTCAGTTTCACAGGGATAATAACGATGTGAAGGTGTACAACTGGCAGGGATCAGAGTGGAGATACGCTGAGCCAGGCAGAAGCAGCTGCTGGTCTGTCTCAGCAGCACAGTCTCCAGAACTCGGCTGGTAATGGGGATGGGCTTCCTGGAACTTCCTTCTTAAAAAGGGAGTTAATCCAGACAGAGAACACAAAGCCACCAGGGACATGGTGTCTGCAAACAAACGGAGTCAGGCTGTGTTCTGGCCACTCCCCTCTATTGGCATCCCTAGAATCACAGAGTTGTTTAGGTTGGAAAAGACCTCTGAGATCATCAAGTCTAACTGTTCACCTAGCACTGCCAAGTCCTACTAAACCATGTGCCTAAGCACCACATCTACACATCTTTTAACTACTTCCAAAGATGGTGACTCAACCACTTCCCTGGGCAACTTGTTCCAAATCTTGATAATCCTTTCAGTGAAGGCATTTTTCTTAACATCCAGTCTAAACACCCCCCGGTGCAACTTGAGGCTGTTTCCTCTCATCCTACTGCTTTTACTTAGGCGAAGAGGCCAACACCTGCCTCACTACAACCTCCTTTCAGGTAGTTATAGAGAGCGATGAGGTCTCCCCTCAGTCTCCTTTTCTCCAGACTGAACAACCCCAGTTCCCTCAGCTGCTGCTCACAGGACCTGTCCTCTAGACCCTTCACCGGCCTTGCTGCTCTTCTCTGGACATGCTCCAGCCCCTCAATGTCATTCTTGTAGTGAGGGGCCCAAAGCTGCACACAGCGCTCAAGGTGCGGCCTCACCAGTGCCAAATACAGGGGGATGATCACTGCCCTAGTCCTTCTGGCCACACTATTTCTGATACAAGCCAGGGTGCTATCAGCCTTCTTGGCCACCTGGGCACACTGTCAGCTCATGTTCAGCCAGATGTCAACCAACACCCTGGGTCTTTTTCCACCGGGTAACTTTCCAACCAGTCTTCCCCAAGCCTGTAGCACTGCAACCCAAGTGCAGGACCCAGCACTGAGCCTTGTTGGATCTCGTACAATCGGCCTTGGTCCCTTGATCCAGCCTGTCCAGATCCCCCTGCAGAGCCTTCCTCCCCTCAAACAGACCAACACTCCCGCCCAACTTGGTGTCATCTGCAAACTTACTGAGGATGCACTCGATCCCTTCATCCAGATCATTGATAAAGATATTAAACGCAACTGGCCTCAGTACTGAGCCCTGGGGAACACCACTTGTGACTGACCGCCAACTGGATCCAACTCAATTCACCACCACTCTTTGGGCTCAGCCATCCAGCTAGTTTTTTACCCAGCAAAGAATATGTCCATCAAAGCCATAAGCAGCCACTTTCTCCAGGAGAATGCTGTGGGAAATGATGTCAAAGGCTTTCCTAAAGTCTAGGTAGACAACATCCACAGCCCTTCCCTCATCCACTAAGCAGACCACCTTGTCATAGGAGATCAGGTTAGTCAAGCAGGACCTGGCATTTCATAAACCCATGCTGACTGGGCCTGATCGCCTGGTTGTCCTGTATGTGCTGTGTGATGGCACTCAGGATGATCTGCTCCATAACCTTCCCTGGCACCAAGGTCAGACTGACAGGCCTCTAGTTCCCCCAGATCCTCCTTCTGGCCCTTCTTGTAGTTGTCTAACTTCCAATCAACTGGGACCTCCCCAGTTAGGCAGGACTGCTGATAGATGATTTAAAGTGGCTCGGCAAGCACATCCACCAGCTCCCTCCATACCCTCAGGTGGACCCCACCTGGGCCCACAGACTTGTGTGTATCTAAGTGGTGCAGCGGGTCACTACACTAAAGCAACATCATTGCACTTCCCCTTGGATTATGGGGGCTCCATTATGCTCCCTGTCCCTGTCTGTCAGCTCATGGGGCTAGGTACCCAGAGAACAACTGGTCTTACATTAAAGACTGAGCCAAAGAAGGCATGAAGTACCTCAGCCTTTTCCTTATCCTTTGTCACTAGATTTTCCCCCGCATGCAATAAAGGATGGAGATTCTCCTTAGCTATCCTTTTGTTGCCAACGTAAATAACATTTAATGCATCTCCCAGTGGGCCCAACCCCTCCCTTTCTGCCAAGGACCAGATGTGCTGCATATCAATGCACACACTTAGCTATTTCAATTTTTTAAAATATGATAGAGTCAGTGATGCTTAAAATGTACTTGTTAATGGCACCAGTTTGCGATTTCATTTTACTTTAATATAAGCCATCTGCTCTGAGCAGGCAGCAGCCGCAGGCTGAAGCTCCGCTGCCCTCGTGTCTCCATAATGAAGGGTGTCTCTAAGCCGCCACAGAGGATGCACCACTGTTCATCTGTGCATGCCACCAGGCATGGGCTCTACCTGGCCTCAGTAGGTGGCTCGCACTCAGGCTAAAAGCTGACTGCCATGTCATAAGGCTCTGCAGGGACCTCAAGGCTGTCTGTTTTTTCCCTGCCATGAAGAGCAGAGGTAGTGACTGGCAAGGTCACACACTTAGCACAAGGTGGGACTGGGCATCAATACTGCCTTGGCCTCACTACTGCAATGAGGAAGAGGAGGGCAGGCCACTGCGGGCACCAGTTGCATTCCTGATGGCTGTTCACATACCCAAGAGATCCCAGCAAAAGGTGCGCTGTCCGGTCAGAAAGAAGGGGAAAGCCATGTGTCCTGATGACCCCGTGAACAATGAAAGAAGGTCACTGCAAGTGGTGCCACCCAACATCTTTATCTGGATCCCACAATGCCCCCATAAGAACTCCTGTACAGCAAGTTCACTGCTGGTCTAGCTTAGGCACAGGGCATGGCAAAGGGGTCCAGACAACGCTATTTCCCTGGCCTGTCCAACAGCTCACTGCTGTTTTCAGAGGCTCAGGTAATGAGGCATAGGCTTGGCGTGGGGGTAGGACATCACCTCAAGAGTGATCGTTGCAATGCTGACCCTGGCCAAGGGGAAGGGAGGGACAGAGGAAAAGGTTTTGAAAAGGATCAGATGGCCTTCCCAACTTCTCCCCTTTTAGCTTTGCGGTTCCAGAAAGCTCTGTTCATTTGGAAAGAAAAAAAAAAAGAAAAAAAGAAAATAAAGGAAAAGCAGAAAGAAAATTGAGAGAAGGAGACCTCCTCTCCTCCTGCTCATGGGCTGAGGCATTCCCTGGGCAGCCCTTACTGTCCGTCATCTATTCATCACTACCCAAAATAAATACAAGTTTAGAGCAAAACCCATTAGAAAATAAAGTGCATCTGGAGTTGAAAAACTTCTGGAAAAATGGGATTTTTTTCCTCTTTTTTTTTCTTACAAAAAATATCCTTTAAAAAAAAGAAAAAAAGAAAGGAGCAAGAGGACAGAGCATGTGGCTCTTCGCATAGGCTCTACAGGGCTGTCCCATTAGGCAGAGGGATCTTAAATCCACTCTTCAGCAGGGCGAAGCAGATGCATAGACCCAGCAGGCCAGCAAGAAGCACCCCCAGCACAGCCTTGAGGCAGGAAGTCCTGCTGCGGACGAAGGTGCCAGGCCCCATGATGCTCAGCAGGGCTGTGCTCACAGTTAACGTGTACAGGATGGAGACTCCAGTGTTGAGGGCCACAATCTTCCCAAACTTGGCAAAAGGGGCAATGATGCAGAAGAACAGCGGGACGGTGGCAATCACGGTGGTGACGGCGCTCGAGACAATTGCCACACCCACGTGACGGACAGCTTCAATCGTCCTCCACTGGCGGCACGCTGTGGGGTCCTGGCAGAAGGTACAGCAGTGTTAAGGGGGAGTGGGGACAAGCACATGGGGCTGCGCTGATGTTTTAGCCTTTGAGAGGGTGGCTTAGCTCATGGGGTCTTGCTCCAGGACAAAGACGCTGTGTGAGTGCAGACTGGACAGTTCATGCAGTCATGGAGCACACTGGGGCAAACAGCTATGAGGTTAGAACCCAGTAGAGGCAAAATCTGATGGATTTTGTGCCTGCTTTCAGCCACATCAGACCGACTGCTGGGCCTACACAACAGAGGCACTGCATGCAGACAGCATACCTGGGATCAGAGATCCCCACGCTTCTGTGGTCTCCTTCCCAAAGAGGGAGAAGATGCTAACAAGGCTGGAGAAGACCTGGAAGTCCAGCACAGCACAGCAAAGCAATCTGCAGAGGTTACAGAACAAGTGTAGGGCCATTCCAGCACAAGACTGTCTTCACTGGGGCATGAAAGGGAGTTGCTCTGGACACAGCTGTGGCTAGCAAGAAACGGACAGCCATGTAGGTTGGAGCCTCAGCTGGATTTACTGTACTCAGGTACACAAGCTCACAATAGTCTCTGACGAGTCAGCTGGACAAGCAGCAAGCAACCCAGGCATGCTGTGAGGGTGGCAAGATGCATCCCCCCTCGCCTATCATGCCTCAGGTTCTGCATCATAGCCAAGCGGCACAGAGGGAGTGAGGGGAATGGATGAAAGGCTATAGAAACAGAAGAGCTCACCTCTGCTTGGTGCAGTGGCAGGTTTTCCCCTGCCAGCAGATAGCCCTCCACCAAGTGCACGCAGTAATCGACAGAGGAACCAACGAGGATAGAGAGGGAAATGGCTTCCACAGCTCCCATTTCCCAGCCAGACCAGTACATGATGGTCACCACCAAGCAGACCACCCCTGTGTGAAGAAGGTCACATTAGGCAAATTGAAAGGACTCGGGGACTGCTGCCCAGGCCTACTCACACATGTCAATCGCTGGGGAGTCTGGGGCCATACCCCTGCAGCTGTGCACGCTAGCCAGTCCGAACCTCGTACACACTCTCTCCTGCCCACAGGGGCAAACACTTGCCTCATCTTCCACTGGCCACAAGGACCATTCAATCAGGTAATCAGACCTGCTGGGGACAGTGAAGCACCTAATTAAATATTAGACAAACTGACAGACTGATGCCAATCTAGACTAATGCTTGCTAAATGACTCCAAGCCCAGGGAGCGTGCACATGTGCACACATGCACTACAGGAAAGAGGGCCCTTTGTTTTGTTTGGAGTTACACACAGGCTGAGCGCATGCACAGGTTTTTCTTTAAGGCAAGAGTGATGGTTGCTTGAGTCATGTGTGGGAGACTAAAGTGGTTTTAAAATGATAGATTTGATTTTTTTAAACTGAGAAGTTTAGCAACACACTTAGACCACAATATCGTCAAATCACCAGCCAGGGAGAGGGAACTATTTACAAATTTGCTTCAAATACTAACAAAACTGCTAAAATATTCAGCTTTTAAAAATCTCCAACTGCTTGGAAACAGCAGCCGTGGTGCAGATCCTTGGGAAGTAGTGCAATTGTTATTCAGAGCATGTGGGACTTAATCACATTATTATACATAACAGGCAGGGATGGCATTTGTGTAGCTAAACCCCTTATTTAAACAAATAGAAGGGATTGTGTAGATAAAACACACTGGGAATTAGACAGACAAATCCACTTTCCCCGATGAGGTTCCTGTGCATTTGTTGAGAGTTTCTCCTGTTCACCTAGGTATATCAGGACTAGCTCCTGGAAAGCCAAAAGGGTTTACACAGAGTAATAGCAATTCACTTCAAATCACCAGAGACTCAGCAGTGCCACAGCCCACCAATTTCAGACAAAGGGAAAGCTTGACACATTGCAGTTGATATTTTTACCTAAAATGCTGAGCAGCACTGGAAGCAGGAGGAGGATGTGAGTGGTAAACACTGCCACTGCAGCCACACAAATGACCAGCGAGAGGACGAGACCGTACAGGGCACTCTGCACTCCTGGAAGAAAAGAGCCAGATAATTTGACTCCTGGAATGTGACTGCTGGGATGAGAAAGGCACTGTGTCCCTGCTGGCAACAAGGCAGGCAAGGACTCACACGAGGGGACATGGGAAGGGGAGAATGAAAGTGGAAGGCGGGTGATCAACTTCTTGTCTCTTGCACCAGCAGGGCAGAATGCCTTCCCTTCCCTATTTCCCTGGGCTCTGCCTAGGATTTTGACAATATATGTTGCCTGGGGCAGAAATAGGCTTTAGGAGCTTGCACAGCAATAGCAATGGACTGAAGATAGAACATGTGCCCATCAGATGGGACAGGGTGTGCTGTGATGATGTATCACAGAGCACGGGCACCCCAGGGAGAGAAACACGGCAGTCACTTGCCTATAATTTCCATGAAGATCTGCTTCCAGTGCTCACAGGTCTGGAAACCGTGCCGGAGAGCAGAGCCCTCTGGGAAGAGCTGGAGCTGCTGCTGCAGGAATGTCTCCCATTTCAGGTAGTCAGCATATGTCTGGAAGGAAGATTTCCCCTTGTAGGTTGTCTGTAAGAAGATGAACACTTTATTCTCATGTCCCGCTCTTTCGGGCAGGGTATGCATGGCAAGGGAAGAGGCAGAACAAGCCAGCTGGAGTTGCAGCACCAGGCAGAACTGGAAGTGACAGACGGGAAAATCTGCCACAGCTCTTTGCCTGAGCTCTTACAGTAAGAGTGAATTGTGGCACCAGCAGCCACTTTAGCAACTTGTGAGTGCAGGGATCTGTCTGCAACAGGGCACAAACACTGGCAAACACTAAATTATGGCTGCAAATGAAAGTGGCCAGTACAAAGACCAGAGCTAAACCCCCAGAATTCACAAGAAGAAACTGTCACAAGGCTAGATGCAATGCCACGTGCTCACCGATTCAAATGCCATGGAGATCCACTGCACCTTCCCATCCTTCACCCCCACTGCCCCATGAGACAGCTGTCCGGGCAGCAGGTTTGGCTCAGGGATGTTCTTGCACTCCGGGTGCAACATCTGCAGAAAGGAGGAGATGCTGTAACCTGGAGAGAAAGAAAGAGCAAGGGATGGAGGACAGGACAGGGAAAAGAAGCACGTTGAAGCAAGAGGGGAAACAAACAAGAGGAAGTTGCAGGCCCCATTTGTCAGCTGCTTCCCCTTGCAACTCTGACTTGCCAAAGCCCTTGAGGTTTCAGCACCAGAGCCCTCAGCTGCTGCTAGCTTGAAAGGGCCCTCTGTGCCATCACCACTGGACAGGACACTAGCACCGCTGTTTGTCCCCAGCTGTCAGGAAGCAGTCAAACAGCAAGTGCTGAGGAACTGTCTGCCTGGCAGGCATTTTCTCCAGGCATGACATTGGCTTTTGGTCTGAGGCCAATATACGCTTCCTAGACTCATCTCCACAACCTTCCGACCTCTGAAGTTGGAAGAGACAGTCACTGGTTAGGTATGTGAAGCCACAGGGGCAATGAGGAGCCTCATCACAGGGAGATCAGGTGTGATTTGCTGGTTATTCAGGAGTTGCTAAGAAGATACACTTACAGTCTTCTGGACAACTATCACAACAATACCCATGACTGGAACGAACGAATGCAATTCAGTTCGTCTCTTCCCTGATTCTTCCCTGGTTTAAATCCCAAAGAATATGCCCAGTATTCTCTGGAGTTAAGGAGACCATTTCTCTTTCTCATCTTCCAGAAAATACGACCAGAGGCATGTTTTAGAATGGTAAAGCTGCCTTACGAAGAAAAGGAGGCAGCAAGAAGCAGCCACCTTTTCTGGTTTGCTGTTGAGGACCCCAGCTCAAAACACACAGAGCTGCAAGCAGAACTGCAGAACAGGAGTCTGACATTCCTGTCTCACTCACTGCGTTTTTCTCATCCCCAAAATGGTTGGCACAACACATGGAAGCGTGAGGTGAACAGCCCATGGAGATGGGAGCTGTGACTTCAGCCAAGTGGAAACAGGCAGAGCTGTGCTGCAGCCAGGTCAGGAGAGCTGACTGCTGAGAAACATCTCTCCTCCCTGCACTGCCTGCATTTATCACAGACTGGTACCTCCCTTTCCTTTCCCTGCTTTATCAAGTTGGGATCTGAAAGTTTAAAAGCCCTTAGCAGCCACACTCCTCCGACCGGAGGGTGAGAACCAGTCTCCACCCAGTGACTCAGGATCTCCCCAAGGACTGTGTGGCTGGCGTTAGTCCTACCTACCAGAGGGCAGGCACTGAGCCCCTCCTGGCTTCACCAGCTCAGTGTTGCTGGCGATGGCTTTGCAGAGGCGGCACAGGTTGCCAATCTCTTTGAAGAGGTCGAAGCTGTCATCGTAGATAACGCTGCCCTTTCACAAGGAGACACAACAATAAGAGCACCACAAGTGAGGCATGCACACAGGACATGGCACAAGAAGGCAGAAGTTGAGTGCTCTCCTGGCTACACAGCCTGGGACTAGCTTATACAGACTACAAGTTATACGGTAGAAAAACCCACTGGACATCTTTGCCTCACCAGACAACTCAGGAAGAAACTACACCACCCTCTGCCAAAGAAAACCAACCCCCAAAGTCAGGCAGTACAACAAAAACACTGATAAATGCACAGCCACCATGCCATGCCCAAAACCATTAGTGTCTGCTTAAGGAGAAGCTCTGAATCCCTAGCAGTGCCCCGCACAAAACTCCAGCTTTCTGCCTGCTCCACTGCCTGCATTTCACACTGTCCCCTCCAGAGGAAACAGGCAAACGGATTCTGAACAGTGCCCCCAAATCAGAAGGCAGGAAGAACAGCAGGAAGCTGAAGTGCATCTGCCAAGTGGCAGGAGCTAAGCATAATTTTGCTGGGGAAAGCCCGTGAATGTGTTCGAGAGATAAGCTGTTACTGGAAAAGCCACATTTAGTAACCTTTTCCTGGCATAACTGATTTGTATTTTTTCATGTTAATATCTCATAACAAGATAAAAACTAAAGAAATATCAGTTCCCTGGATCTTGAATTTGCAGTGAGATTTTCGTACTTAGCTTAAGATGGGTTTGCTTCTAAAATCCTCAGGAAAGCCAGATTTAGAATCAAAATTAGAAGGTTAGATATTGCACTCAGAAAGGGCTTTTCTGAAAAGTCTGAAGTGATTTCAGTAAGGGCTTCCTGATCTCCATTATTTGTGAATTTGCTAAAACAGAAATGTACTTCTGGCTTATCACAATGCTACCATCTCTGCTATTCCACCTGCCTAGACTGCTGGCCTGTGCTGCCTGGGTTGTGGGAATTAAACAAACACCATCCAGGGAGACCTCCCTTCACTCGTCTGCCCCAAGCGTGCCTGTCCAGCATGCCAGAATGCGTGTACCATGTCTCCAATGACGTGATTGTCCGGGCGTCTTGTGCGATTAACACCTCTGATACCAAACACTACAAACACCATGGCTCCCGTGTCTACCAGTGGCCGCACTGCTGGCTTCCCGCAACCTGTGTTCACGCAAGGATTAAATCCAGAAGTGGCTGACAGCTTTGCTTTGGGTGCTGCTGTCAAATACAGAAGAAAGGTTGGTTACACGAGAAGGCGGCAAAAAAAGGGTCTGACTCTCTGGCCCAGACAGCCAGACATGGCTGAACAGGTCCTCCTCAGCTTACCTTTCTCACTGGGCACATAAAGGATGCCTTTGGTGGGTCCATCTGGACTAGAGCTGAGGAGACAGCCAGGAGGTGCTACACACACTCGGCCATGGTAAGGGGGCTTGTGCGACTGGGCAAAATACAGCTTCCTGTGCAGCAAAGAAAATTTGTTATGTGGGACCAGAGGTAGTAAAGATGATGTGTGTCGTGTGATTACATGGAAATGGACATTCTCAGGGACAGAAGGAAAGGAAAAGGTGAACAACTCCAGACCTGGATCCCTAGCCACTGCATATCCTGTGCTGCCTGTTCAGCCCAAGAGCTCAGGTGGGTAAGGGCAAGACCAAGATCATCAATGTCTTTTTGCTACCCAAAGAAGCCCCCAGTCATAGTCCTGCACCTGTCAGGCCTTTGGCACATTAAATAATGTTATGGGCCTGCAAAATAATTTTGCAAAGATGAAGTACATTCGCAAAGCAAGCCATAGGGCCATGGATGTCACCAACTGGGGCAGGACTGGCACTGGACATGAGGCATCCTATACCAGCCACTCAGCTGTGCTGGTTTTGCTGCCTGGCCCTAGGTGGGTTTTGGAAGGTTACCGTGTTCGCTGCTGCTCCTTGGCGGCCACGTAGAAACTGAAGTCGAACTTCCAGCCTCTCTTGGTGTCACAGGACAAGGTGGTCATCATCCACTTCCTGGGGCTCGTCTGTTTAAGCAGCCCTACTGTGGACACACAAGCTGTCAGCTTCCTGGTGAAGTTACCGAAAGGCACTCTATACACCTAAGCAATGGATTAATGAAAACAGACACTTAACTCCACAGGGTTGCAGCCTGTTGCACATCAGCATCACACACTCCCCTCCTCCCTGAGCACTGTCACAGCCACACAGAATGAGCACGGCAGGCACAAACCCAGCCAGCCCCCAGCCTGGCTCCTTCCCAGGGTTGGCCAGTGTGTGATGGGGCCCCTCACCACCCCCATTCTCTGTGGCTGAGGCTGAATGGTGACTGCTCTGTCCAGGGTGAGGGACATCTGAATGTGAGTCCTTCTGGGGGTGTGTGTGTCCAGCATGGCCTGTGCACAAGCAGTGTTGCCTGCTTGCCTGTGTTGGTGGATGGAGGCAGTGGGAATCCAGCTGACTCCGTAGCAGTTTCTACTAGAACGAGTTCAGCTGATCATGCCAGGCCTCATCTGGTCTCCACAGACACCCACGCTTCTGCTGCCATTGCTGACAGTCACATGACAACAGCAACACATAAGTATTCATAGAATCATAGGTTGGAAAAGACCTCTAAGATCATCAAGTCCAACCGTCAACCCAACGCCACCATTCCTGCCAAACTGTGGCACTGCGAGGCATAATCTTTAATGATGCCAGGCACAATGCCCTCCGTGTTAGCTACCTTACTGCAATTCCCTGCAAATTTCATCCTGAGCTAGCTAGGACCCCGTGGAGAGACAGGAGGAGGCTCTTGTGCTCACCTGTTGAGTGCTGCACTCTTGATAGAGGGGTCCAACATCCCTGGACTGACTCACCTGGAATGAAGGCACCTCCCCGTCTCCCGGTGACACCATCTGCCAGGGGGCAGGGACACTGGCATTGAGCGAGAATCTGTAGATGGCTGGCCTTCCCTTGCTTCTGGACTTGGAGATATACACAGTCCCCTGCAGATCTGAAAAAAACAGGGGGCATGAGGACTAGTGGTACTTCTCAATCAGCAAATCCTACAGACATGGACAGCAGCAAAGGAGGGCTCTCCCCCGGGGCAGCAGGCACAGCCTCTGCCTTCTAGCAGCACAACACACCTTTCAAAGGTTTTCACAAATATATCCCAAGCTGCAGTAATTCCTGATGACTTATCAATTCGTGTCATCTCAGGACCTGGCCCAATAACTTCTATCCTCAAAATCCCCTGCAAAGCAGGATGAATTTACTCTCCTCACAGCCTGCCAACAAGGTTGTAACACAGGACTGGGATGCAAAAGCTCTGAGCTCCTAGCCCTGTACTCAGACCAGATGGATTTGTCACTGGACTGTATTGCCACCTGGGTTATAGGACCACATTCTGGAGAACAGTAGGCATTCAGGGGAAGGGCGACCATAATGATGCCCCTTATATCCAGGACTAAGTTAGGGCTCAGTGGGGCAGGGTCTGAAGAGAATTAGTCCCCATCAGCTATTCAGGTCATATGATTTCGTTTTTACCTGAGTGGACCCTTGGGCCCTGGACCCAAAAGTGGTCAGAGTCATCATGCCCCACTTACCTTGCTGCCCTGTATCACTCATGCTCCCTTTGCTTCCCCAAGGTGACCCTGAGCCCCTCTTCTTCTTTTCCAAGGAGGTTCGGATGTTGTTCTGCAAACTGTGGGGCTTTTCCTGAAACAAACCTGTCCCACAAGGTTAGTCAGGGATGAAAGAGCAGGGATGAATGGCATGGCAAGGGACCTACCAGCCCTGCCCACACCACGGACTCTGCTCTTGAACACCAAACCCTAAGCAAGGCACACAGAGCCACAGAACCCCAGCTGGTCGCTGGCACGTAACCAGCACTTATGAGTAAAAGTAGTCAGTCTTCATGGACTATAAAGGAATTGTTCCAGCAGAAACGCTCAGAGAGATCCTGGCTAAAGCAGGAAGTATTTTTCAGAATACTCCACTCCTACAGGCAACTCAACCACCCCACGCCCAGTGTGCGTCTCCCTTCAACGGGGTCCATCCAATGCCCAATGAGATATTTGAACAGCATAGGCCTCTACCTCACATCTCAGCTCCTCCAGCCCAGGGCTTAGGCCAGGCTGCACCCACTGTGGTCTGGGGACCAGCACTCTCACCTGAGCAGGTAATGCAAGAGATGCCTTCAGCACTCAGGTTGTATTTCAGGTCTAGCAGCACCTGGATGTTAGTGTCTGGCCGGAACAAGACTGGAGCACGGCTAGCTGGATGGAGGCGGCTAGCAAAGAATATGGACAGGAGCAAAACGAGGAGAAAGAGCCCTGAAAGAAGAAGCCCAGATAAGTATGTGGGACCCTACACGCATCTTGCACTTGGGACACTCATACAGCAGGGGGTTGGCAGAATGATGGTATTTTTAACAGGAAAAGGGAACAGCCCCTAAAGCACACTGGCAGCTGGGCTTTCTTGTAACGAGCCCCGTGCCTGGACAACACCATCAGAACCTGCCATTTCAGATCTGACTGAAAGGAGAGGGATGGAAAAGCCTCAGAGTTCCTCATGCAGTTCCCTTAGGCATGGACTGCTCTGGGGATGCTCTTCCACTGAATTAGGAGCCATGTATTGTCCCTTTTCTCAATCTCTTGTCACTAATAATCATGGCTTGGGGACTGACTGAGATCCTGTCAAAACCTCTAAAAATCCATGCAGATGGAATACCCCGTTCCTTCCTTACCCACAATCACCCATCTGCTCTTCACTGCAGACCACAGCACCCAGTGTTCCAGCAGCTCCTGCAGATGAGTTATCAAGTGACCCCGGTTGCTCTTCTCTGCAGGGAGCTGCAGATTTTCTGGCATCACAGATACCAAGGGGACATCCCCCATTTCCAGGGAGACTAGAAAGACAGAGAAATCAAAGGCAGTCTCAGTGCTCAGTGTCACAACCGTCTCTTGTAGCTCTTTGCTCTCCTTTACAAAATCTTCTGCAAGATGCTGTACAACTCACTCAAGCTAAGGAGATAGAGTAAGACCCAGGGAGAGGCAGTGACTTGCCCAGGATGTCCTAGGAAGCATCTTTTTCAAGTCACTGCCATGTGACAGCTACACTTCTAAATCCATAGTTCAGTCCAAAGCCTGTGCTTCAGGCTATTTTTCCTCTGCCAGATCCCACTAACATTGTCCATATGGTCACAAGGACACTGCATGCTTCTTGGGCCAAGCAAAATTTGTCCCTGTCCCACTAAGTACGTCTCGCAGCTAATTACACACAGCTGACCTCTTCCTGACTGCAGCCTGGCTCCCATCTCATCTCTCTATACCAGCTCAGGGATGCCTAGGGAACTGCCCTCTTCTCTACGGACAAGGAGCGGGCACTTGCTGTAGTGGAGTCAAAGTGTGCGTGGCATGCTGCACAGCTGACCCACAAACCATGCTTGGTCACCAACTGGAACAAACCGCTTTGCTTCTTCACAAGTTACCCGATGCCCAGGGGCCCCTGGAGAAAAGCATCCTGCTGTTTACTCTGCTCAAGGGAAGGGAAGGAGTTATTTCCATACATTACCACTGCATCTGGCTCTGGCATACCGATGAGACAGCTCTCGCAGCACAGTGCCAAAGCTTAGTTGTCTGCCTGTCAAAGGCAGCTCAGAGCCTACTCTGTAGGGAGGGGGTCTGCACACTGGGATTGACGGGCTCTCAGCCATCGATTCATTTCCCTCCAGTTCCAGTTTGCTGCTAGGCCTGAAGGCTACTCACTCCCTACATCACTCCCACCCGGGGTTTTAAACAGAGGAGATCCCAGCAAGTTTTAAAAGCCAAGTACAACACAGCATGACTCTGTAAGCACCCTTATCTTCGACTGGGGCTAGAAGGATTATCTCCGGCTAACAAGAGATAGGGAATTTCTGGGCTCTTTCTACATTGCTTATGTGGTCTCAGGCAAGTCACTGCCCTCTTCTTGCCATGATGGAGGACACGCTCTGAGGAGGTGATGCTGGAGAGTAACAAAGTGCTCTCTTGCCCACTTCCCAAATGCCATGCTCTGAATAGCAGGGAAGAGGGTAAAACTCTCTACTCAAAGGTGAGCTGCCCTGGTGTTACAGATTAAATGTTTCATGGCTACATCCATGTCAATCACCGAATCAGTGATTCCAGCCAAAAAATACAATCCACATTAGACCCAAGATGGTTAGCAACATAGTCAGAAAGCACGTATTGACACCCACTGAAAATCTCAGAGAAACTTACAACTGTTAGAGTTCAGACTCCCACAACCTCCTGTGACAGCACCATCCCCAGCTTAAAAGTAGGGAAACCAAGGCATGTGCCAGTGGCAGGGCCAGGAAGAACTGCAGGATGAACAGTGTAGTGTGGTTGCCCTGAAGGCACTACACTGCAGGCACATACCAGTCTCCTCCTCCACACTGAGCAGTGGGATGTCATCGTCGAGATAGGGAAGCGTCTCTCTGCCTGCTCTGGGGCTGGCCTCCGAGGCAATGAAGATATCTTCAGCCAGGTGCAAGGCACTGTCTTTGGTGCACTTCTGATTACAGCTGGATCGGAGCAGGGAAGGAAACAAAGGCATGAGTTTTGAGCCACATACCCTGCAAAGAGTTAACATGGACTCCTTCAGTGACAAGGACAGCAGCAACCGCCTGCTCCAATTACTTGGAAAGACAACAGGCAGTGCCATGAGCAATTTCCCTTGCTAAGTGCTGAGAGGTCAGGGGCTGAGCTGCCATGGCAGTCCAGTAGCAGGCTGGGCTGGATACACAGAGCAGGGCTGAGCCATGAACATTGGGTGCTGAGCAATGGGGGTTTCAGCAGTTCATCTCCCTGTTAATGAATTAAATCAGGCCAGGTCATCTGCACTGCTAAAGAGCAGGGGAAGGGGAGATGTGCTGACTTCCAAATACAAATCTGCATGCACTGCTTGTGCTCACAGGCAGGAACAACGTTGATCTGTCTGCCTTGCAGAGCCCATGTCTCCACAGCTTGAGGATTTAGCTGCACAGTAAGTGCTCTGAGGACACAAATAGCTCCAACAGTCCATGGGATTCAATGAAGAGGTATGACTGGCACTGCAGAGTCTGGGTGCTGCAAGGCACCTGTGAGTACACCAGCAGGAATAACACTGGGACTTGGCCCTTCCATTTTGCTCCAACCTGAAATGGCAGAAGTTAAATTTCCCTTCTCTTAGAGACTAACGGGGAATGCAAAGCCAAGCTGCCTGAGGGGGATGAGGACGACTGAGAGGGTAGGGCATGGATTTGCACGCTGCCTTGGCCATGAGTTCCACAACAACATCCCACCCACACAAGGAGGCTCCAGGGCTCACCTGGTTTGGCAGGAGCTCTCTAGTGGGGACACATAAAGAGTCCATATTCCAAGCGCAGCTGGCATAGTGAAGAGCACAGCTACCCAGCAGCAGGACACAATCAGCGACATAAAGAGTCCAAAGTCATGCACGGCTGGGATCTACATGAAGAGAGAGAACATGGAGCTGGGACCAACTGGGGAATGACACTTGGAAAGACAGCAGGACAGAAACGGGTATCTAGAGGAACTCGAGAACAGCACATGCTGATCTGAGTCATGGTAGTCAGCAAAACTGGTAGGTACAGAGCTGAGCTGATCAGTGGCATAGGAAATATTGCCTTGGATACTGATACATGAGAATGTCGCCTGCCTTAGGGCACATAAAGGGAAAGCCCTCTAGGGCAAGCAAGTCCAGCATGTCCCCGTGCTGGACGAGAGGGCAGAAGGATAGTGCTGGCAGCTTCCATCTCTATTAGGGCCTCTGGCAGAAAGAGAAAGGCCCGAATCCCAAAGCTGTGGTGTACCTGAGAGAAGATGTTGGCAGCGTATGCTGCAGCCGTGGTCAGGGAAGTGAAGAAGGTGGCCTTCCCTGCTGTCTGGATAGTATGGATCATGCGCAGTCGCAGGTCCTTGAGGTGGGTGGCTTGGCGGTAGGTGTTAATGAAAACAAAGACATCATCAACCCCTGGGAAAAGAGTGGGGAGATTCTGACACATCGCTCAGAGCAGGGACACATGCTAAATAACTCATTTCCTCTCAACATTTGATCTCATATATTTCAGTAAAAGGTAATGCAGGGACAGGGCTTGAAAATTCAGTCTGCATTTGCCACCATCACCTTTCTCTCTCCTGCAGGCAGGAGTTACAGCAAGGCAGCACAGGCAGGCTTTGAGTAAGGACATGCTTACCGATCCCCACTATGACAAAGGCAGCCACGCCATTGAGTATACCCAGGTACTGGATCCCAAATACAACGTGGTACAGGAACAGAGCCACCAGGCAGCTTAGCCCAATACTGGCGATGCCAAAGAACGACAGGAACACTGCAGGAGAAAGAGAACATGTTAAAAACAGTACTGCTGCTCGCCCCCGGGGAGAACTGACACCTCCCACCTGACCTGTCGCAACAGTGGTTCCCAGGAGTGTGCTGGTGACAGAGAATAGCTCAGGGCTGCAAGACTACCGCTTGCAGACTCCTTCCCATGAGGCCCATCCATGAAATTACATCAGCTTTACACCAGCACTAGCAAGATGGGAATTTGCATCTTACTCCTGTTCTCCCGCGAGCCTCGCCCCTACCCTGCCCGCAAATCTCTGCTCTGCAGAAGGTCACGCAAGTCCGATTCTCCAGGCTACTGTGCCAGGCCGGTGTCAGGGCAGCAGAGCCTCTCCTGGGGCTTGCCTGCAGACACAGGGAGTCATGGCACACTTCGATTTGTGAGAGAGCAGGGCAGCTGTGACTGCAGCCTACCTGAGCAGGAGGTAAGGATGTAGACCAAGACAGCTATGCAGCTACTGCTGATGAAGGCCAGCAACATGTCATTGTTGAAGGTCCTCCTCACTTCATAGTCAAACAAATCCGTCCCTCCATACAGCACCTGGACTTTGCTAGGGTGGGAAGATATGAAGGAAGGAAGAGAAGCAGGCAGAGTTGAGTGTAAATGGAACAGAGCCCGGGGATTTAACAAAGCACCATGTCTCCCCCAGAGCCAAAGGAGGTCACTGCTCTAATAAACTTGGCAGTTCTCTGAGGATACAGCTCAGAGTGGTGAGAGCAGGTTGAACAAGGTTGCTGCTGGAGGTGAAGTTCACACAAGAAGGGAGAAAAATAAAAGAGCAGGTCTAATATTTTTAAAATTCCTCCAGTGCATGGCGGGTCTTTGGCACTAATAGACTTCTTGCTGTCAGAAAACAGCTCCTGAAGCCTCCAAAGCCAATTCCATCAGGAATCCTAATCATTGCTTATTACATTAAGCACAAAGGTAATAACCAGCAGATGCAGGCAGAGTGAGAGCTTATCAGGAACCATATGATTTACCAGCTTCTGCTTCTGGAAACAGACTCTGAGCCGAAGTAATCCAAGATAATTTAACCAGGAGTACAATAACATGGCACCATAGGAGGCTATCAGGAATCCAAGCTTCAGAACCGAGCCTTGGCCCCAGTTCCCTTTCAGCTTCCCATAACTGCAACCCACTCTGCCAGCCCATCGCTGAGAATGCTCTGTGGCTGCCTGCTTTCAGGGCTGCCTGCATTTCATTCTGCTTTTGAAAATCGGTATCCCTTCGTTGTGGGAGCTATTGAGATCCAGAGCAGCAGAGAGCCGGAGGTAGAGAAGTTACACTCACATAGGGACTCACTGCCTTCCCTCAGCTGTCTGGATACGGGGCTACTCGCTTCGCCCTTTTGGCTCTATTTTACCACCTCCCTCTCACAAGCACTGAGCAAAGCTCTATTCCAACAAAAGTCATACACATACCTGATGGTGAAACAAGCCTGCATTTCCTGAAACTTATTCTGCCCTGATGCTCCTCTCCCCATCTCTCTATACAAAGAGCAAACACTTCTGAAAGGAATTACACTGGAAGGAGCAAAAGCAGAATCAGACCCACAGCTTGATGCCTTGAGTAAGGACCATTTCACCCCTTGCATCAGACCAACTGGGGCCAAATTCAGAACAGGAAGGCAGAGAAGCAGCTTGGTTGGAGCCAGAGGAATTGGATTTGTGAGACGGAAGCAAACAGATCCAATGCCAGACAGGGGCTGAGTGGAAAGGCAGGCACTGGGTTAAACCTCTGGCTCCCTTTCAGCGTCTCTGCTGAAGTCTCTGGCATGTTGCTGCAGTAGGAATTCGCATTAAAGGGAATTATATGAGTGGTTTTTTGCCATATGCTTCCCACCCTCATTCACAACACAGTGCCCAAGCCCAACTTCAAAGAAGATGCTTATTTCCCTTCCTCTGGACCATTATGCCGTGGACACTGTTCAAGACTGACCATCAGTCCGAGCTGGCATGCCTTCTGTGCCTAGTGCCTTCCAGATGAGACTGAACGCTGCAGGGCTATTGGAGCAGAGCGGGCATGTCTGCCCTGAGTAAAGCTTAAGACAGAGCTTTTACACCCTGAAGGGCCTATTCCACCCACTCCTTCACTGCAACAGCAAGCACCATGCTCTCCAACCTCCACCTTTCCCTTCTCTCACCCTCTCCCAGCAAGGCACCTTGCCTGTCTGCATACAGTCTCACCTTGTGGACTGCTTGGCCAGCATGGCCACGTAGGTGATAACAAAGTTTTGGAACTTGTGGCGCTGTTCCTCCCAGCGGTCCTCCACCGAGTAGTAGTTTGGTAGTGGTGCCCCAAAGAGGATTTCGCTCCGCAGCAAGGAGCTCTTCATATTCTCAGCAGACAAGCCCTCATCCACATACCAGTAGAATTCGGGGTGGGTCATGGCCAGCTCCAAGGACCCTGTGGGAGAAAGCAGTGCCACATTTGTTAGGTCCTGCTTAGGTGACTTGGTGTATTGGGTTTGCGTGGCAATGTTTTGGTAGCTGAGGGGCTACAGGGGTGGCTTCTGTGAGAAGCTGCTAAAAGCTTCCCCTGTGTCCAATAGAACCTATGCCAATTGGCTCCAAGATAGACCCACCACTGACCAAGGCCAAGCTAGTCAGCAATGGTGGTAGGACCTCTGTGATAACATATTTAAGAAGGGAAAAAAATCCTGCATAATGGCAATTTCAGTGGGAGAGAGGAGTGAGAATAAGTGAGAGAAACAACCCTGCAGACACCAAGGTCAGTGCAGAAGGAGGGAGAGGAGGTGCTCCAGGCGCTGGAGCAGAGATTCCTCTGCAGCCCATGGAGCAGCCCATGGTGAGGCAGGCTGTGTCCCTGCAGCCATGGAGGCCCACAGTGGAACAGATCCCCACCCACAGCCTGGGGAGGACCCCACACCAGAGCAGGGAGATGCCCAGAGGAGCTTGTGACCCCATGGGGAGCCCACGCTGGAGCAGGCTCCTGCCAGGACCTGTGGGGAGAGGAGCCCATGCTGGAGCAAGTTTGCTGGCAGGGCTTGTGACCCCACAGGGGACCCACAATGGAGCAGCCTGTTCTTGAAGGACAGCACTCAGTGGGAAGGACCCACGCTGTAGCAGTTTGTGAAGAACTGCAGCCCATGGGAGGGGCTCGTGTTGGAGAAGTTTGTGGAGAACTGTCTCCTGTGGGAGGGACCCCATGCTGGAACAGGGGAAGAGTGTAAGGAGGAAGGAGCAGTGGAGAGAACGTGTGATGACCTGACTGCAATCCCCATTCCTCATCCTCCCATGCTGCTTGTAGGGAGAAGGCAGAGAATTTGGGACTGAAGTCAAGCCCAGGAAGAAGGGAACAATAGGGGAAAGGTGTTTTAAGAATTAGTTTTTATTTCTCATTACCCTACTTCGATTTCTTTGGTAACAAATTAAACTAATTTCCCCAAGTTGAGTCTGTTTTGCCCATGATGGTAATTGCTGAGTGATCTCCCTGTCCTTATCTCAACCCACAAGCCTTTCGTTATATCTTTTGTCCCCTGCCCAGCTGAGGAACCAAGTGATAGAGCAGCTTTGGTGGGCACCTGGTGTCCAACCAGGGTTAACCCACCACACTTGGCAAGGCACAGGGTCTAGTCTGACAAAGGGGAACTGGGAGTGATCCTGTCTTTCAGAGTCATGCTGACTGCTGCTGCCTTGCAGAGAGCAAGGAGGGCTGGGGAATGCTGGATTAAACACTCACCTTCCACATCTGCTTTATGACTCTGCTTGCAAAGTCACCTACATGCAATTCCCCATTAGGGATCTGAACCACCACTCCTTCAAGCAGCAATGCACACAACATCCCCATCAACACCCCCACTGCTGGATGTGCTTAGCTCTTCTACATTGGCCCAATATTTGCTCTGTCACACTGGGAAGCATGAGAGCTAAAAAACGTCCATGGAAGATGAGGAGTGCTGTCTCTGCTGCGACCTGGTACCTCTGCCATCTGATGGTGTCAGGGATGCAGAGATGGAGGCACTCAGCCAGTCCTGAGTAAGAGACACTGCCTGTCTGCCCCCAGAATCCAAGCTCCCTTGAGTTCACACCAGCAACACACAGAAACTAGGCTCTTTCCTGTTTTGGTAGCAGAGCTGTTACTCATACTGGAGCAGATGGAGTTAATTCTTGGCCTGCTCCCTGTATGGCTCCTGGACAGCTATTATCTCCAGCCTTTGCCTGGGAGACAGATGGAGGCTTCATCCCACAGCCACATCACACCCACAGACTCCTCATGATTCACCTCTTTTTCAGCATCCAGAGCCTCTGCTCTACTAGCAGGGCATAGTACAGGGTACAAAGCTGGGAGGAGGAGGCAGGGCCTTCCTCCTCCTCCTCTCCTTATAGAAGCCTTTCCAGCTGGTGACTCACAAGCTGCCTTTCAAGCTCCAGAGCAGTCCTAAGAACCCTTTCATCTACTCCAAGGCACAGGGAAGCTCATATCCCTATTGTCTGTCCAAGACCTGATATTCCTCTAGTTAACCACAGTCGTTCACAGGGGCCAGGGGTCAGTAGAAGGCAGGACAACGTACAGTGCAGGACTCCCCCTCATCTGTCCCTCTCGCTCGCTTATTGGAGCCTGGGTTATATGGGCTTTGCTGAAAGGGTAGAAGACTGGCCCTAGCACAGAAGAAACAATTCCTCAAGGCACAACATGGTAGCATCTCCCTCTCTGCACAAGGCAGTCACCTCTCTTAGCTGCACAGCAGCAGTGACTGCCTGAACTTGCAGGAGATGCATGCCTTAAACATGCCAGCCCTCGCCGATGGCCCTCAGCTCACCTCGGATGTCAGCAAGGTCTTGTCCCATGCCATCATAGTAAATCTTCCCTCCTCTCTCAGTGGGAAAGAAGTAGGTCATGAGGGAGCTGGGAGGGGAGCAGTAGGAATAGGAGCCCAGGGGCAAGTCCTTCAAGACTTCGTGGGGCTTCCAGCAGAACTCTCGGAAGCGAGGGTGGTCCATGATCTTGCGCTCGACCTCATGGATGGTAACGAGGCGCTCAGTGGTGAAGATGTTGTTCTCAGAGTCCCCTCGAGCCAGAAAAACGAGCTCGATGCGCCAGTGGGCATGCGTCTGTGTGTTGGTGCTGATGTAAGTGCTTGAGTAGTCCCAGCGTGGGGCACCCCTCCCAGTTCGGGAAGTCCGGTTTCCTAGGTTCAGATGGGCATGGGGCTCAGGGGAGCTCGTCCTGCCCTCTGGGGTGCTGCGCTTGACCCGCGTGCTGAGCCCGAGATGGGAAGCATTGAGGTGGAGCTGCTGGAGCTGCTCAAAAATGAGCCTCTGCAGGGTTTCAGAGGTGAAGTCAGCCAAGTCCCGGCGGTTCCTCCCCCACGACCCAAACTGGGACTTGAGGGCCAGGGCAAGTGCATCAAAGCGCTGAGAGGACTCGTGGTTGCGGATCTCAAAAGCATTGTAGGAGATGTCAATATCCAGGGCTGGGTAGTGGAGGAACATGATCACAGCAAGCACAGCAGGGATGGCACAACCCAGGAAAAGGATAAAGCCAGCACAGTACGGGTTGGTAAACACGCAGCCAACAATATTCCAAAAGCCAGACACAGGCAGTGTGACACGGAGAGGCCTGACTCTGCATGGGCTTTTCCCACACAACAGAGCACCCTCCTGACTCTTCCGGGAGCTGAAGGCTACCTCTTCATCCTCCTCATCTAGCCAGGCATCCTGTAACAAGGGGTCATCCTCTGTGTCCATGTCCAGCACCTGCACAAAGGGGTAGAGAAAAGCAGTCAGCAGGGCCCAGCACTGGGTGTCCCCAGGCACAGCCATGAATCCACAGCAGTTGCCAAAGGGTCTCAGCAGCAGAGCTGGGGAGGGAGGCACACGCCAGCTCTCAGCCCTGCACCCTCAGCAGGAAAGCATGACTGCTTTCAAACCCCACAGATTTGCTACAGCCACTGAAAGAACAGGCTCACCATGGTGTATCCCACACCCTGCTTGGCAGAGGAAGCAGAGAGGGGAGAAGTTCAAACTACAGTCCCAGAGCTCAGGGGTCTGGCAGAATAGGGCTCTGTGTGGCTCCAGGAACACCAGGCATGGAGATGGCAGGGGATTCACAGTACGCTGCTCGGTCTGCAGCTGCAGTAACATTTAATTAGCTGACCTGGTTCTCTGGCACAGGAACAGATCATGCTACCAGATGAAAAAGGCAAGGGACCCTATCTTCCTCTCCTTTAAACTGATGGTAGATTTCCCCCCAGCTATTTGTAGCTGTATTCATCTGTCCCACCAAGCATGCATGTGTGTGCACACACAGAACCAGAAGCACATGCACCCCCACTGAGAACTCACTGTGACCCTGATCTAGTCCATGAAGCGCTATCGACTGCCAGTGTGGGAAGGGAAAGAGCTGAACAGCCCTGCTTTCCTTCCAGCCCTGTGGGATGCTGTTTATGGAGTGAGTTTTCTTCGTTCCTGTGGAAAAACAGGAAGCAAAAGCAGTCACTGCTCCCATGGAATGACAAGGGGAAAGATCTCTGTTCAGCCCACACTTGGGCAGGAAAGAAAGGGAGAGTCCCTGGGAGGTGCTCTCCTTCGCAGGGGGCTGCCAGCACACACACACAGGTTTTTAGACATTCCCATGTGCCCCTCCTGGGTGTTGCATGGAAGCCTCTCAATCCAGGAAGCCACAGGTGGTGGTCCCTGAGAGCAAAGCCCAGAAAGCCCCGACTAAGTGCCACTTCCTTTCCCAGCTCCCGGCAAAGCCTGCAGCCCCCCCCTCACTGAACGAATGAACAGATTCAGCTTCTTGTTTGACCCTAAAAGTTGCAAGCAATTTACACACAGGCCAGAAGCAAGAAGAGTTTTGCTGCTAACCAGAACATCTATCAGCAGGAAGATGAATTGCCCGCACCCCTTAACTCTAGGTGCTCAGAAGACTTGGAAGCTGCCCGAACCTGGACGAAGAGGAAAAGCCACAGGTCAGAAACAGTCCCTGGCAGAAGAGGGATGTGCAAAGGAGCAAGAGTCACACCAATGTCCCTGGCTCTGGTCAGCCTGGGTAAAGTCTGGCTTTGCTTGTTGGCCACAGTGGATCCCATGGGATTCACTCCGGTCTGGACAGCATCTGTGCTGGCAGGCTGGGCAGAGTGCTCCCAGCACTGCAGAGCCTGTGGAGAACAGGAAACCTCTAAGCTCCAGCTTCCCTGCTCCTGCCCATACCAAGGAAAGCACAAATGTTCATCAGTGACTTTAATCCACAGCTGACACTGTCTCAGAATATCCCACCCTTCCTGCCAGTGTAAGAGCAGGGACTCTCCCACGCCCTCGCCGTGGCTGGGCTCGTGCAGCTGGCTCACCCACCTCAGCCACGCTGCAGAGAGCAGTGCAGGAGTAAGCCTGTGCTACATCCTCCTCTGCAATCTCACAATCCAAAAACAGCTGGGCACCACTGATGGCAGACAGCCACAGTCCCTCTTCTGCCAGACCTCCACATCCTCAGGATGCTAAGAAATAGGGTGAGGAGAGGGCGGCTCACAAAACTCTGTGTTGTTTTCCTCATCACATGTAGCGCTGTTAGACAGCAAGAACAAAAGCAAATGGGGGGTCTTCCCAAGTCTCCGGAAAGGTTAGGAGAAATATAGCTGGCTTTAGTCTCCATTAAGATTCCTTTAATATTTTGGGTGCATAATCCTAACCTGCCAAGGAGGAGCATCTGAAGGCTTCCTTGAACAGCCACACATCACTGTGTGAGCCTTGGGCCCCTTGGCAAGCCAAGAGCATAGGAACAACACTGCTCAAGACAGCTACTGCCGTGCAAGTGCTCCTCTGCCTCAACTTCATGGGCATGATATCCACGTGCTGTTCTGTTGTTGATTGCAGAGTCTTACTTGCATCGTGACAGGGAGGAGGCTTTCCCAACTCTCTAAATCTGCATATAAATCCTCTCCCAGCTGCTCCTTACTGCAGTCCTGCCTTCTCTCCCACACTGTACGCTCCCAATCTCTCCACACAGAGCAGCCATAACCTCATCAATGCTGACAAAGCAGTGGAGGGCAGTGACATCCTCCTATGTGTGCAAAGTCTTCTGGCACACCAGCTCCCCTAAACAGAGTACAGACCCAGCCCCAGCTCACAGGTCACCCCACGCTGCTCGCCTTTGCAGACAGACATCCTCAGCACACGCAAGCCCTTGGCTGGCGGGTAACTCCCATCGGTCGCTCGGCTGACAAGTACCGTCACCTTTCTGCCTCTAAGAGACAGCCATGCTACAACTTCAGCTCACGTAAGCAGTGCAGATTGGGGCTGCATGAGTGTAGGTGCAAACCTCACCCATCCCATCTGGGCAAGCTGGTGTGCATATGCAGTTACCTCTGCTCCACCCAGCTGTCCCTTCTCCCATTGGCCCGGGCTCTCCTCCAACAGAATGGAGTTACTGCAAGACCTGATCAAGCATATGTATTCTCTCTTTAGAGAGAGAGGTAAAGAGCCATAATAATTTCCCATTTATTGAGCTACTGAAGTAGGGAAAAGATTCTAATCCTGAAACAGAAAAGCCTGCACATGACAATAAAGGGAAACGAGAGAGACTGAGATAGTAATAATCAGCAGAAAAAGGATCATACCATCTTCTTTTTTAACCAAGAGCTAAATCCTCAACTCAAGGAAGGGATCAGACCTCAGGCATCTCCCTCTGGCTCTTCCATCAACTCTTCTGGTGACTGCAAAAGCCACTTACAACAGATGGGCACCCACAACGCATGAAGGCCAATGCATGCCACCCTCTAGCTAAAGACTGGTACAAATTCTGGCTCGGATGTAAACTCCAGCACAGCAGAAGCTGGAAAAGCCCCAAGATTATAGGCACTCACATGAGAACTGAGTCAGGGAAGGATTAGGATGTGCTCAATGAGGAAGGGCAAGGGCAGGGAGGGAGGCACTTGGGCTGCGCTGTCCCTCATGGTGACAGCCTCCCTTCTGCATGCAGGCAAAGCACGTGTGTGCATCATGCCCTAGTTCCACCACAGCTCTGAACTCCGTTCAAAAGAGAATTTACCACATGATTCAGCTGCACAGCCAGACACAGCTCACTTAGCATTGCCCCTGGGACTCGTCTGGCTTTACTGCCTTCGTCAGATCCTGCCTGGGTCAGGATGAAAGCTTACCCAACCCAAAACACAGCAGACTGGATCGGCAGGGGAGATAAACCCTGAAATCAGCCAGAAAGGGAGTGAAATGCACTTTTTCTGCTTGAATTCTACTTGGGGGCTGGCCTGTTCTCCCTCCACCACTGCCCATACTACCCAGGAACTCCCAGCACTGAAGCATGCCCCAGTTACTTTTTCAGTTTCCAGGATATGCACAGTGGACCTAACCCTGCAGCCCTAAATCAAAGCTCTGCCTTGCTTCTGTGCAAGCTTAGCCTGCTCCAGGTTGGAAGAAGCAGCAGATAAGGGCATTCCTAGGAGCCCTGGATCCATTTCTTTGGAGAAGAGGCACTAATTCAGTCTGTTGGGGTAGGCACTCAGATTTTGTGGGCTTCCCTGTGCCCCTTCCAAAACAAGCAGCCTCCCTCCTGGTTCAAGAGCAGTCAGGACTCTAAGGTGGCAGAACCTCCTGTAAAGAAGGTTCCTGGCTCACATTTAAGGTGCTGCTACAGGCATAGCTTCCATTAAGTCAGAGAAAGGTAAAGGAAACTGGGCAAAGTTGTTGGTAAATAAATACTTTAACTGAAAACCTCCACCACCATGACAGGTTCTGCCTCACAAAATACCCTCCGCTTCCCGAGTCACATGCTTGGCCACAAGAAGTCAGATCTCGCAGGAACCTACGATGTCACATTACAGACAGCCCTGATCCAGACGGCAAGCAGGAAGCAAGAGCCACAGCTGCAGTCACCATGGGGTGCCTCGTATCACGGGCCCCATCCCACTGTTCTGATGCTTTCAGGTTTTTCCACCAGGAACACACAAGCATTGAACAGATGTGTGGTGAGCAGGGGCTAGGCTTCCAGCATGCACCCAGAGAAGGACAGACCCCAAACCAGCTGCTGAAGCAAAAAGAGCTCCTCAAGCCTATTCACACAGATTCCAGCAGCTCCTGCTTTCTGCACAGCCATGCAAAGGCAGACTGTGTGGGCAGCCAGCTCGGAGCAAGACAGGGGCAAAGCAAGGTGTAGGTCTCCCCAGGGTACCTGACACAGGGAAGATGTGGGGTGCGAGGCTCTTTCCCTTCCCCACACTCCCACAGTATGGACAAAGCTCAACAGCAGGGCTGCAGAGCTCTGCTGCACAGCTCTGCAGAACCGCCTACAGAGAGTATGCTGCAAAGGGGCTTTTGCCTAATGGCTGCACAGAAATTACAGATGCTGCGTTCCTCTGGCAAAGCTGGGCCTGCACGGTTCGTGTTCAGCTCACCCACCTTCTAGCCTGGCATCGGCACAGGTTCATCTGCGCTGCCTCGCTCATTCAGCCAGCCAAGAAATGCTTGGGGATGGGGAAAGGGGAAGTGGGGAGAGGCAAGCAAGCTGCTGATTTGGCAGCACAGCTGAGCTTGGAGGGACCTCGAAGAAAACTGAGCTGGAAAGGGAGAGTAGGAGGGGGATTCAAGAGCGGAAGGGAAGGAAAAGTCTGTAGTACAGTACATTAAAAAAACTCCTCCCTTAGCATTCAGCCCTCAGACTGCTGGGCAGCGTCAGCATCCTGCCAGGAAGAACCACCTTCCTGATCTGGAGATGTGAGTTCAGAAAATCCATCACAGTGAAGAGACATGCGGCCATGGAGAGACTCACATCTTCCAAGCCCGTATTAGTACAAAGACACACAGATTTACAGCAGGTACCAATAATGCTGTGATCGAACTGATGATCTGGTTTGTCTCTTCAGGTCCGCAGCAGTGTGGAGACATGACTAGGAGGAAGACAAGGAAGGTCTCCTTGCCAAGGTGATTTTTTTCAGTGCCAATAGGCACTTCTGTCCAGAGGAACATAGAGGCTATTCCACATCAGACCTGAGCCACCCCCCCGGCCCTGCACACCAGACAACCTGCAGCTGAACCTCAGCACCACAGCCATGAATGCTACCAGAGCCCAAGGAAAGAGGCTCACCCCCTTCCTCCCTGGATGACTGTCACAGATGAACCAATGACTGTCAGACTGGGCCTCCAAGCCCCTTGATATTTGCATCCCTGCTCAGCAATTTAACCTGAGCATCCTCCATGTCCTGCTGCAACTTACCAGTTTGATCACAGTACTGAATTAAGCATTTAAAGCACTGTAGGGCTATGGAGGACAGGGTAGGAATAATTACAACTCCTGTGAGCCTGACACACAGCAGAAAAGAAAGGACAGAGCCAGACCTGGGAGACCTTAATATCAGCAAGAGTTTTGCCCTTGACTGCAGGAGGTGGGATCCAGCTCAGACCCAACAGACCTGCAGGGATTGTCACTCACTTGCACCCCAACCAGGAAAAAACACCCATGCAGCTCCCACGTGACAGTTCTTTTTCAGTGAAACCTAGGATAAAAGAAAGTCATTGACAAGTTGGGGAGAGGCAGTGACAGATGAGGAACCTAATTACACCCGACCTGACTAATTAATGCTGACTTTTAGATTAAAAAATCTCACTAGTGTTCCATTTCAATTACTCAGTTGTTCCTTCTCACAGGAAAAAGGAAGCCTTGTGCATCAGCAAGCTAGAAAGAAAAAAGGAAAGAAAGCACAAGGCTAGAAGGGGAGGGAAAGACAATTTCTGTAATATGGGAGATTCCTATCAACAAAATAATTAAACTTCACATTCATTTCTCCCACGGGCAAAGCTTTCAGAGCAGTGCTAGCAGTTCTGTGGTCCTATTTGTATTCCTGAGAACTCATGGAGTTACTACCAAAGGCAGCTTTAGGCCCCCTTTTTAGCAATATAAAGTTCCTCTAAGAGGGAGAGAAATGGGCTTTGTGCTTGCAAAATCATCCTAAGAGCAGCCAGCTCCTGCAAAAAGCCACCTCTCCGTAACAACGCACAGCTGATAGCAGGAATGGACAGAGTGCCTCCCAGGCCCTGTTATGCTGAAGAACACTGTACACAGCTCTGGCCGTGTAAAACAACTGGAGGGCATCATTAGTGCACACCCTCTCTAAAGTAGGGCCCCACAGTGACACTGAGACTCAGGACCAGAGTTTTGTTCTGCACTTGAATCACTGAGACTAGTCTAGAGGTATAATTTTAAAAAACAACCAAGGAGGGCTTTCTCGGGTCCCTGCTCTCCCTTTATCAACACAGCTGTAACCGAGGGCATGGAGTAAGCTGTGTGCTGTCCTTTGCCAGTGCAGACTCCCTTTGGTGAGTGGGAAAAATGAAACAGTAAGGAGGAATTCAATAATTGGAAGTCTGACTTTCTGAGATGCTGCACTCTTGCAAAAGCAAAGCAGGCCCAGGAAACCTCAGACTGAGCACCTGACCCTCAATCTCCTGAAACACTTCTGAGAACACTGGCTTAACTCAGCCATTGACCGATACAGCCCAGAACCTGCTTCAGCGGGACACAAGCCCAGGGATACACATGCTGCTTAAACGCACTGGTGCGAACTGGTGGCTGGGCTGGCTTCACCATTATTAATCAAGCAGGTCTACTTTTCCAGCTGTACAGCACAATGCAGCCACAATGCTTTAATCTGTATTCTTTCTGGTCCCTTTGTATTTCCCTTCCCACTTGCTTTAAATCCTTTGGTAAGATGCACAAAAACATTGCCAGACCCCAGGCACTTTGCAGACCAGAATGACATCAAAATGTTCCAGCAACATAGTGCTGTTGGAATTGCAGTGCAATGATGTAAATATGTGTTTGCTGGGGAAAAAGTTCAACAAAATGACTTTTAAAAAAAAAAATATATATATATTTAAAGCTGTATCGCCTGCAATTCCACTAGCCCACAGGAGGCAAGACAATAGACAGGGATGTATACAGATGGAGGATTGTCTGATCTGCCAACAAGCTTTATGAAATCAAGTACTTGCATGCACACTCACTCCTAACTGAGGGGTCCTCTTTCACTGCTGACTACCCTACCCTTCTTTTTCTTACAGGCACTTTTACACCCTGGCTAAGATAAGAGCAGCTAGAAACAGAAGGAACCAGTCAGACTCAATGACCCTAAAGGTCTTTTCCAACCTAAATTATTCCATGATCTATCGACCTGCTTTCAGAATGGACAAAGGCTGGTTGGAGCCCTCCCAGCCTACGACATTGCGGATCTCCTGCTCACACCTGCCTGCTGCTCCTGGTGTCTGACAAGCACTGATTAGATCTGCTCATAATTGCGTGCCAAAAACGGTGTGGAAAGATTAGCTGCAAAGTCAAGCACTCACCAGTCAGGAAATGCCAAATTCAGGGCTGACACAGCATCCTTAATTTGCCCACCTTCTGTAAACGCTTTGCAGTGCAGTTTTTCTTCCAAGCCCAGTGTCCAAAGACTAGGTCTCAGGCCTCCACCAGTGCGTGCGATGGATGATGCTCGCTGAACCCAGTGGCTATTTGCTACCTTGTTCTCTCCTCATTGTTCAGCGTGTGGTCTCACGCCTCATTTCCTGCACACTGCTCAAGCCTGGCTCAGAGGCAGAATTATTAATTTCCTCATGAGCTTTTCAACACTGCCTGTCACGACAGAGTCTGAGGGCTGAACAAACAGGACTGAATTGAATCTTCTCCTAGCATCTCTGGGAAGGAGGGGGTGGTGTGGTCCGCATCTGACAGATGTGGGAGCTCAGGAGAACAGAAGGAAAAAAATAGACAATTATTTTGGGTGCCTAGTTTCAGACACACAAGATACCTAATTTATTAGAGTGCACAGAGCGGCACAGATGGGGGCTATGTGCAACAAACTGCAAACGCCGCTTTGTTCTGCAAGCATAATTTGAGATATAACATCAAGCATAACCACTGCTGTGCAATGCAACCTCTATGCTGGCAAGGAACATTCAACCTCCACAATGAAAGCCGTTTTCACACCATCTATGCTAACTAGTGACGTGCATACCAGTACTGGGACACCTCAGGAAGGCTTAACAGTGCCAGAGAGCGCAAGGAACATCAGTTCCCTCATCTCTACCCCTCGCCTGGCCATGTGGGCAAGGAACAGGCTGGAGAGGGACTGCAAGATCAGTATACGGGAAAAGGAGAGAGACTGCTTTAAAAGGTGTTTGCTTTTCTGTGTGAGAAGCCGCTACCTGCACACAGAACAGTCCAAGAAGAAAGTGGACAAACTAGGTAACCTTACAGCTGTGATCCACTCAAGGACGTACAGCAAAAGCTTTTGCTTTTGTTTGCTGCTTTCAGAAATCAGCAGCTTTACTGTGCTTTGCTAAGAGTAAGATGCCTGCAAATAAGAAGTAGCTCAGCCATCCGAGTTTCCTATTTTAACATCACACTTTTCCAGAATGTTTCCTTAATTAGGAAGAAGAGTGATCCCACAGCCTTGCATTGGGGGAGACCTTCACAGGGCACTAGTTTGGGAAATTGAGGCAGCCCCACTATGGCTACAGTAGGTACCAGCTGTGAGGTTTGTCCTAGGGTGCCACTTCCTAAGTGACTCCAGGAAGAATCTGTATCCTGACAGATTAAAAAAAAAAAAACAAGAAACAAAAGGACACAATCAATTGCCCCAAAATATTTGCTTCAAAGTACTGACACTGGCACTTTTCAAAGAGAGAGGTCACTGGGATTTGTTGGCATCAAACCATGCATGTTCGGTGCCCTGCCATCGCAGGACTGCTGCGGAGGTAAACCTACACAATAACTTTCCTAACATGCATGTCATTGCCAAAAAAAAAAAATCATTTCCTGATAAAATAGTTTGCTCCTGGTTATTGTAACTAATGATTGTGGGTGTTAGAAGACAGCTTCTTGGTTATAATCTCACAAAACATGCCTTGCAGCCTTGTGCCACGTTTACCACTTGAGTTACTTGCTCGTGTTAATGATAAGGCCCCGCTGTCACTCAGGCATGTGGCACTTCGAGGTTTCTGCACACGAGCACCAAGCAAGCTGAGACTCTGATATGCTTCAGAAATGACTTACCTAGCCACTACAAAAATTACTTAGATTTTGTCTGAGCCCCAGCCACTTGCTATTGCTAAGTAAAGGGTTGGCTTCTGGATCAGCTGTGTGCCTTTGGGTGCCCTGACACAGACTTCAAAAGTACCCTCGATCCCACCTACCGGGACCCACAATAACAAGCTTGTTAAAGGTGTGTTGATTTCCACGCTCCAGTGTCTATTCCTCAGCACCTATGTTCATAGCAAAGCCTTTACAGATCATTAAATACAGATGGCTGTCACAAACCAGGGCCTTGTATTATTATCCCAAGAAGTGTCACTCACTCCAGGCAGGAATCTCAGACCACAGAGAGGATTCGCCAGTTCCCAAGTCCCTGGAATAAACACTCATTCCCAAAGATTGTGTGCTTCTCTTTTATCAATAAACTCAGGCTTCCCACACCACTGTCACCCTGGAAAGGAAAGCCAAGTTCTGCTGGCCCCTGCCAGTCATTTACTATTCCACCCATTGCTCAGGCTCCCCAGTTTACGTCACCATGGGTACTGACACCACTCTGTGCCCAGCTGCATGATTCCCTGCTCCCACACCTGCTCCTCGCAGCAGGAGGAAGTACAAAGACAAGGGCTGGCTGTGCACTCTCCTGCATCTGCAGCTCCCCAGCAATAGCCCACTTGTGTGCACACTGTGCTTCTTGGACTAATCAAAACACCTACTCCTAAAGGCTCCTCTCCAGAGTCTCCCCATAAGCTGCTAGTTCATTACTGAGCAGGAGGAAGGCAATTTCTTCCTCACCGCGTATGTGACCTGCTTTCTCTCCAGCAGCCTAAGCAGCAGTTTGGGCTGAGACGACTTTGCTGTTGTTCTGTGGGCAGCAATACAACGGGTAATGCGGGAATGCCAACCTATGCTGCCAGTCCTTCTTGCCAACCACAGCACAGGCAGCTATTTCATCTCCACTTCTTGCCACTCCAACATAAAAAGTACAGTTGAAGTCAAAAGAAAATGTTGCAAGTACTCTCCTTCACCTGAAGGGTCTATATTCAGTCAGCTCTGCTCATCATGCTCTGACCTTCCAGAAAAACAAGGTACAGGCAGAAAGTTCCATCTGCACGTGTGAGAGCTGTATGGGTCAAAGAGTCTCATTCCAGATGCTACCTAGACTCACTCTGATGGATCTAAAAGTCTTCCCTTTTTGCTGCCATAATTTACTGACATCAGAAAATGCCAGATTCACCACAGGAAGGCCATAAGGACTGCAGTCTGTGGTGGCGACACAGCTCCCACAGTATTTCAGTCATACTCCATTCTTCAGCAGGGCTTTCCACGTACCAGCAGAAAAGAGGAATGGGTGATGCTGTAGTCCTCATAAATACGGGAGCAGAAGATACACCCAAGGTCATTCACGCACCATTCCAGCTCCAGGCACTGAGCTGAGCTCATCTGTTATAGACATGGCCTCTTATTGCCGAGAATGTGAGGGGCTGAATTTTGGGGGGAATTCATCCTGACAGTTACTACAGCCAAGTGGGAACAACTGCAGCAAACCACACTCTATTGTCACCCATGGAAAACTTACTACTGGAGCAGGAGGAACTCAAAAAGTAGCTTGTGGCTAGCTGGCTCTCAGCAGCCTGTAACGTGGGATCTGAGCAGGTATGTCTTTCTTACCTCCCACACTTCTCTCTCCCCAAAACATACGCAGCCAGCTGCTCTCCTCCCATGGAAACCTGGTGCTTCTGGAACTAGATTAATTAGCATTGCTTTTTCATCTTCCCAGGATCAGTGAGAAACCCAGAAGAAGAGGTGTAAAACCCAGAAGCTGGAGAGCCTCTAGTGCCACAGCTGACTGCTCCAGAGTAGGACCTGGGTGAACACAAGCTTTTTCAGAACAGAAGGAAAGCTTCCTGAGGGGAAGGGGAGGATGTGGAGATGAGACAACACGCCTCAGTGCTTGACCAGCATGTTGGCAGATCCCCTGCCAGTACAAGGACTTAAAGCTTACTGCCAGCTGCACCAACCATGCAGAAACTAACATTAAATGTTACCACAGCTCAATGAGCACAGTCCTGCAGAATGTTAGCAGAGGAGGGGGCTGGATCTCAGAATAAGCAAACAGGCTTTAATGACACATTAATCTCAGGGAGAGTCCAGGATGCTTCCTAATACAGACAAGGGCCACTAAGAGCTGGGTCCTGTTAGTCCCTGTGCAAGGGAGGGAAATTTTGCTGGTGGCAGCTGCCAGTGAAGCCATGTCTACGGGATACAGACTTAGGCCACCAGGACTGAGCTGAGACAGCAGCAATGTCCCTTCTCTCTCCCCTCTTCTCCTCCTTCCCAGCACAGACCCAGAGGAGACTGGCAGAGGAGCAGCTCAGAGAGGCAGACACCACCCTTGTCTCTGTTTTCCTTCTATCACCAAAGATACAGAGATTAGCAGCCATGCGAGCTGCATGAGCTCCAGAGCTCGTGAATGGCAATCATCCAACCCAAAGGGTACCAAGGGACTGCCATCTGGCAAAGGATCAAAGCATTTCAGGCAATTTCTCCCAGTTCCTTACCACAACCCACACTTCTTAGCCAGGCATTCACAGTCTGAGATGCTCCTTGTGCTAACCGCAGGACTGAGACCTGCAGTTAAAACACAAAAACGAAGGAAACATTTGTGGCTCTGCTATTAGTTTTTCTAGCTTTCCTGGGGCAAATCCCATTACCTGCTTCTGAATTGCTCTCATATTCTGGATTCTGAGATCCCATCTTCCATCCTTTCACAACATGCTTTGTCCCAAGACTCCTAGGATCCCCCTCAACAAGCAAACACAGGGTATGCTTGCACAGACATTTGTAAACTGATTTTCAAAGGGACTCACTCCACTGCCCTATACTGAAGTGGAACTGTGTCTGGCCTTCTGAAAACCAGGCCCTGTTGGCTGAGTAAGGCAGCAAATGCTCTGCAGGCACTCCCTAAATCATCCAGAGGAATGGAAATGCAAACAGTACCAGGTTCTGCAACATAACTGAATAGATCGGAATGCAGGCAGGTGGTGTACACGCAGGAATGAATCTAGCGGCATGTGTGCCAAGATTGGGATCCAGAAGGAATGATCTCCCCCACATCACATCAGAAATACAGGCGAAATACAAGAAACAGCAAGAGGTCTGTAAAGGAAATGTCATCACAGTCTTAACTTAATCTGTCTCTGCTACTTACAGCATAGCTCTCTGTTACTGGAATCTAAATAAGGTCAAATGCTTTACTGCACCACTTACACAAAAACCTATGCTATGAACTCTGCAGTTAGTGCAAGGTAACCTTCTCCAAGGAATTGCTTCCATGTAGAAGATTTACAGGAATGAAGCTTCTCTTCTTCAGCTTAAGCAGTGCCACAGGGGATGAAACACTTACCTGCTGATGTCTTGTTTCCAGTTGTCATAGGCTGGTCTTTTATAGCTCCCTACAGTGCTGCAGCAGTTCTACCATGCTCTGTGCACAAGTGTATTTGGTCCATTTCATCTTGGCATTGGTGACAAAGAACACCACAGACTTGCTGCTCGGTTGCCCCCTTGCCTGTCTCAAAGAGCTCCACGTGAAGTGACACAGCTGACAAGCAAGGGTTAGGATTGGGAGAAAGAGAAGGGGAATGGCCTTGGAAGTAAAATTCAGTTTGGATGTGGAAAAAAAAGGCTCGAAGCACATGTATCAGATTCTGAGACACTCCATTTAAAAGCATGTCCACAGATGTGACACTCCGGTGAGTCCAAGGCACTGACAAGTGCTCAATGGGCCCTGAAGAACCACAGCTCACAATGCCTGGGCCTGGAGTTTGGAAATTGCAACTCTTGGCAGGAAGCACCAGAAGGAGAAGCTTTCTTCATTGTTCAAGATCTAGTCCAAGCTTTCCAGCAAAATAGACTTAGCTTTCCAACCAAGCTGTTGTCTATATTGTCCAGACTCACAGCCCTCAGTTTAACTGGAGCCCACTGTTTTACTGAGTTACTTTCATGCTCTTGTGGGCCTCTCCACCTTCCCATTTCAACTCAGCCATAAAAACTGGCTTGGAGATTAAACTCAGTGCATGAGTTGTTAGCTAGAGAGCAAGTGGGAGGGTGTGCGAGGGGGGTGGTGGAGGGAAAGAGGTAGCAGAGGAAATATGAAGACAGAGGATTTGGCCAGGTTTGATTTACAAGCAGGAGCCAGGGTTGCTTTGGGCTTCTCAGACATGTTTAAAATGCCCTGTTGGGCTCTAGTTCAAACCTGAGTTTGCAGCCCCATCTTCTTCAGGAATTCACTTGTCTTGTTAAGAGGAGGAATAAAGACAAACTATTTGATTCAGGGAATCAAGTGTGCTGCATGTTCAGCAGTACCCCAAGAACAGAAAGGACCAGGTGTTATTTTGTTTTTTTCCAAACTGTCTCCACAGACCTTAATACAGCACTCAAAAGCAATTCATTGTCAGCTCCTGGGTGTAAAACAGAGCCAAGAAACAAGTCAACATATAGTACATCCCCCTAGGAGCAAAGAGCACTTTGCTCTTGTGCATCAATCAGCTTCTATCAGAGACTGCACAAACCCTTTGCAAATACATATCAGGTCCAATTCTCTTACTCCTCTAGGGAAATAGGTCGGATTACATGCAAGTTTACAAATAAATTAAGCAAAGCCTAGCTCCAGCTCCGCTGGAATTCAGCTATAACTTTTGCTGACTTTAACAGAAGCTAAACACAGACCAGGCAAGTTACAACTAATATCGTTAAGTGGACCCTGGTTTTAGTTGCCATTTGGGGAGCAGCTGTGGTACCTACAACTCCAGTGAACAGTGACACAAACTGGATGCCCAGAAACTGAGGCATCCAAAACCCGGAGCTGTCTTTGCTACAACCTCCTTCCAGATTTGCTCAAAATCACAGAATTTGTGGCAGAGCAACAATAGGACCCAACTCATCCCAGTCCTCTGCTTTGATTACCAGATGCCCCACCTCCTCCCACGCTCAGTATCATAAAGTGGAAAGAACTTAATACCCAGCAGAGGCCTGTGATGCTAACACAAGGATTTTCTTCTCTGTTACTGGTCTGCAAACATACAGATCCTTTAAGAACATGGGAAGGCAGGGGGAAACAGGGCTCATGAGACATTTTTGTAAAATAGACTCTGAAAGAAACAATGTATTCAGCCAAATGATCCTGGAAATGAAAGTGCCAATTTAATGCAGGGCATTATTATCATTTATTAAATATATATCACCACATACAGATGAAGAAGCAGAGACTCTCTGACTTGCTAGCCCAACATCAGACAGCAAAGTGAGCTCAGAGTAAAACTAGAGGTCTTCTAGAACCCTGCTCTGTGTTGAAGCCAAAGAAGTTTCTTCTATACCAAAGTAAGATGGGAAGGAAAATGTGTGGCAGCATCAGACAGGATGCCCTGAAGCCCATACAAGCTTGTCCATGCAGTCATCTTAGCAGCTGGATCCTGAGCTCACACGCCCAGTAACAAATCCCAAGTGACTTCACTGACGTGACTGCATTTACACAGAGCGAGCGAGATCACAGCTGTGGAATCAGGCCCCAGAAGCAATAGCATCCACACCCTGAAGTCCAGGCAGAAAATAAATGATTTTCACCTCTGACTCTCCCCCATAAGGAAGTAGAGAGTCAAGACCGGCAGCTGTTTAAGAACCAGATGACTGCCAGTATGTCTTTCACCCCCTGCAAACACATTGGCCTCTCCCTCTTCTCCACTATTTATGTAACATGAACTGCCTTCTATTCAGGAGCAGTCGTTCTCTATTAACGGAGCTTGGCAAAGATCAGGAATTAACTGTGCCAAACTTTCAAGCCTGCTGCCTTAAGGCAGATGGCAGGGAAAGTATCCCAGCCTTGTTCCCCAAACCTTCCAGCAAGCAGAGATAACTCAAAACTGGAAAAAAGGGTCAGGTATCTGTAAAGCTCTAATTTCAGTGCAGGGGACAGCCTACACCTGTGGTACCCTGCTCTGCAATGGGCACATCTGCTTCCCTACAGACCAGCAAAGCCTGTGGCACTGCCAGGATCTGCAGGCTGAGAGCAAGGGCACAGGTTTCACTGGAAATTTTATACTTCCAGGGATACAACAAGAAAGAGGAGATGCTCTGCCCCTCCAAGTCAATGATGGTACGATCATAAAAAATCAGCACTGCTTATGACTAGCACTGAACTGTACCTTTTTGGGAAAGGAAATCCCTCTGGGACAGCTGGAAGGACAGGATTCCCACAGTTACTGCAGACCTACAGCACCAAACAAGGGCTCTGGGTGCAGAGCATCCTACGCTTCCCATCAGCAGGGGATAGCTGCTCTGCCATCCCCACCACAACGGGTCTCTCAGGAGCAGTTCCAGTGCCCAGGGGTTCAATTTGCCCCCAGGAAGGCAGATCAAACTCAGCCACTGGCAGGAACAGACACAAGTGGACTCCTGAGCTGTGAAGTGCGGAGCGTCTAGTTCTGGTGAAATCCATGCGACATGCAAGTGCCTGGTTCTTGCAGCAGGACAGCATCATTCCCAGCTCTAAGCAACCAAAATTAAACCTTCATAGCTTGTTTTGCAAAACTTCTTGTGTCTGTATTTTATCCCGTTAAGGATGTGGCACTCCAGCTGTTAATCTTTTCTGATTTTTAGTACCATAAAAGCATGTCTGAATAGCAGTGCTGAGACCTCAGAAAACTTCTCTCATTGTGCTGCAGAGAACAGTTCATGACAGTATGACAGGCAAGAGGGTCATAAATAATATTCTGCTGGGTGCTAATTCAGACAGGTGTTGTAGCTCATGCCTGAAGCACGCTGCCATCAATGGGACAGCTTACAAACTCAGTTAAGCCCATGCTGAAACATATTCTGGACTAGGGTCAGTGGAAAGTATCTTGCTGACTTCACCTAGAGCTGGATTAAGCACTTCACTCTTACACTGTCTCCTCCATGTTAATGAATTATTCATTAAGGGCCAGACACCGCAATCCATACTCACACTGTGCTTAACCTGTCCTTTAAATTGACTTGCATTAGTCTCAGTCACAAGCACCACAGCACCTTACTCTTTAAACAGTCTCGCTGAATGCAGCGGAGCTATTCATGACATAAGGTACTCCTCTGCAAGAGGAAAGGCGGCAGGACCCAGCCATTAGTAAAGACATCAGTAAGGCTAGACCTCAGAGAAAATTCACCCTGGTAAAGCTGCATCAAGATGAATGAACTCAAGTAAATCTGCGTGAAATCAATCATTTAAAGAGATAGCCTGTTCTGTGGTATCACAGGGGAGGCATAAGGGAGTGCTAGAAACTAATATTTCATCGTTCAACTTCATCACAAGGTCTGGAAACACATTCCCCTGCCTCTGGCCACACATTCAGAGCCGAACGGCAGCCTGCACACACACCTCGTGAGGACTGTTTTACCTCTCTGTACAGAGAGAAACCGGGAGGTGTGTGGGAAGGAGGAAGGCAGATGACATGTTCCACTCCCCCTGACCGGCACAAAAGGAACAAAAAGTAAACGGGACTGCTTGTCACCAAGGAGGTAACAAGTACCCACACATACCAGTAACTCCTTCCTCTGCCAACCTGGCAACTTCCAGTAACCAAGCTTCTCAGACCACATTGCTGGCTCTGATCCTGAAATCCCCTGAGGCTACTTAAGCAGCAGATAAACTCACATCACAGGCGAGCTGATTACTGAGTACCTTTCACCACTGAGCCCAAATCTATAGTCTGATAGTTTTAAACAAACAACCGATAAAAAAATAAGCAAATCAAGTAAGTGAAAGGAGAAATCTTGTGCACCACATGGAGAAACATAACAGGGTTTGATTTTTTTTTTTAGAATGAATTAATCTGTTCAGCTCTCATTTATGTCAGTGCTTGATAAGATTAGAGGATTAAACCAACTGTATGCTAAATGCTTCGTGCTAAAGAAAGCTTTGCCAGGATTTACTGCATGTTGGCATGCACAGAGACCATGGCAGCATCACCCAGAGACCCTGGGACTCACAGTAGGACCTGTTCAAACTTCAGAAATAAAAATCACAGCTTATCAAGATTTTTCACATGCCGTCAGGGTATGAACTCCTATCCCTCTCCAGTTCCAGTCAAGCTTACTTATTAAGTACTTGCACCCGACAGGCAAGTCTCTGTATAAGCAGCACTTATCTCAGAGCACTGGCATCACAAGAGGATTTCAGATGTGCTGTGGTTTTTCGGATGTGAAATGTTAACGCCGTATCCATACCCTCCCCCAGTGCCATACCGAAACGCACACATCCTATCACTCTCATGCTACACAGTTACATACACACACATTGCAGCTACCCCCATGAACTCGTGCACAATACAGCTTGTTAAAAACAATTCTCATTGACTGTTCAGAAATGACAGATACACAAGTGATCAAAGTTCTCCTGTAACATACCCACTTTTTCTATTGGCCTGACAAAGGCATTTGTGATGTTTAATTCATTAATGCTGAAAAAGTACAAGATCTTGGAAGGCATGGCCAAGGACATACTAGGTATTGAGAGAATTTTTAGCACCTGGCAAAGGCATTGTCCCCAAACACCTGAAAACTAACAGATATCACCAGTGTGAAATCCCTCATTTCTGTGTCCCCAAATTACACAGAGCCAGTCAGATATTGTCACCCTGACTCCCCATAACAGTGCCTTACTCCACTGTTGTAAAGAGACAGTACACATAACAGAGGTATTTGTCAACATAGCCAAGAACGTTAGAATATAACCAGTGAGGTAAATATAGACAGAACATCAGTGACTTCAGGTGCGGTGGTTTTTTTCACCTCTGAGGATGAATTTGGCCCTGTGCGCTGCAGAAACCAAATCACAATCTTTACCACAGTGGGTGTTTGGAACAACGCTGGTGCTACTTCCCAAATGCCAGTCTGGTTCTCACACATTACACTGTTACACACTGCTCCGGGCCATTTGCCCCTTAGCTTTTCCCTGTGTGTGTCTAGCACATTGCAAGTGCTGATAGCTAGATTCCCCTTGATTCATTCTTCTATTACACCAGCATCCTCCCTCTGTAGTGGAGTATTTTCCCCACAGGAGTACAGCAGGTATTCACAGGGGCAGCAGAAGGAAAGGAGGAGTGGATCATTTATCATATTAAGCACTTCCATTCCTTCTTTATTGTCTTTTTCACTAGCTCAGGTCTGTTTTATTCTAGGCTTAAGGAATCAAACCACAAGGCTCCAAAGGGGTAAAGAAATTGGCTTGATGAGTCTAACCTCTGAAGATGCATTCAGTGTGATAAAAGAAGTGTAGCTATCGAAAAATCTCCCTTCAATACAGTTATTGTGTTGCTAGGTTTCCATCTAGACACACAGCCCAAAAGAGCAATCAAAGGAAGCTGATGCTGTGGATAACATCTTTATCAACACTTCACAAGGCTGTCGAGGAAGAAGAGGGAAAAACATTGTCCCCGAGTGAAGTTCTACTGTGAGAATAGAAAGCTAGTTTCAAAAGCTCACCCAAATTTTCCAGGGAAAATTGTTTTAAAATTTTGAGCTTTTAGGGTAGCAGATTTTATGTGTATCAGCATGTGGCTTTGTGAGCAAGAAGTCTGTGTGTTTATTCTGTCATTTGAATTGTAAAAGTACTTCTCTTCCAACACAGAAGTCCTCATCCCACTTAACCTGAGTCACGTCTTGCCACCGCAGAAGAGGGCATGCATCAGCCTTGTTTTAAAGGAACTTCTTTGCTTGCATATTACATTAAACCCTAACAGACTCAGCACAGCTGTCCAAATACTATCCTAATAATTGCATAAGCTAAGGTTGCTAACCAGCACGCTGCTGTGCCTGTGCACAGAACTAAAGTGCAAGCGACACAGGATGCAGCAGCAAGGCAGATGCAAGCTCCTACAGTGACCTGCCACCTTCATCTTCCTCCCTCTGTCCTGCAGGTTTTGTACTCAGCTCCCCGCAGCTCCAACCCTTCTCAAGTGCTTTCAAATACCCGGGCAGTGGTAACTAGCCTCACTCTTTTGGTTTGGTCATCGCATCACCAAACAGAAAGAACAGGAAAGGGTTAATTTTCTCCCGGGCACAGGCTGTTTTGCTGGCATGTATTTGGAGACCACCTGGAATAGTAAGGGCCCAGGACTGGGCTGCAACTGGGATTGTTGCTAAGCAATATAATGCCCTCACTAACTGACCCGGGGTTTTCAGGCAGGAAAAGTCAATTTCTACACAAGTCAGTATAAGACAGGAAGGTTACCTTACACACGCCAGGTACACGATTCTCTTTACATCTTCTAGACAAACACCTGACACCAGCTGCTGTCAGAGATGAGGATCCTGCCCGGCTGGACTTGCTACCATCCCCGAGCAGGGAGAATGCCTCTGCTGGTTCTGCTCCTCCTCGGGGACCCAGGCCAACCCTCCGCGAAACCGGGCACACAAAGCCGCTCAGTTCTGGTGCCCAACTTTTCCCTCAGGAGAGCAGCCCCGCTGCAGGCACAGCTCAATCAGCTCATTATAGAGGCAGCCTCCCCGGGAAACGCTCTCCTCTGTGCATATTCATGAACTCTCCAGAGCTTCCAGGGAGAGTTGGCTAAACACACAACTGAGGGATTTATCTGTTGTATTCACAGAAAAAACCCACAAACCCCAAAAAGGGGGGAGGGGGAGGGGGGAGTAGGAGGGGTGGAAGGCTTAAAAAAAAAAAAAA
>Ga0065711_1027199_pt1 | contig 52743 bp, 28 predicted proteins | sample Hoacrofraction12_FD_59098 | JGI IMG/M metagenome (GOLD analysis project Ga0065711, IMG submission 59098) | Hoatzin crop microbial communities from Cojedes, Venezuela - Epithelial fraction 12 v2 (version 2) | ecosystem: Host-associated > Birds > Digestive system > Esophagus > Crop | place... | reverse complement strand
TACTGAAAATAGTTCTGGGCTGACTGGAGAGCCAGGCTGGAAAAAAGGGCCTGTGTGAAACAGGGGGAGGAATAGTCTGAATAGTCTGTGCTCGGCATAGAGCTTGTCAGAACAAACTCATCACTCTTTTTTCAGGGCTGTGGACTGTGACGCTGCTCCTTGCGAACAAGGAGGTTTGAAAGATACTACAGAAATGGAAACCAGAGTAGCTTTCGTGTGGTACTGATATAGTTTTTGACTGACTAAAAGGATAAGGATTTCATCAGGTAGCAGAAACATACATTTGCTGGCACACACAGGACAAAGATGTGGAGTTATTCCTCTTGGAAAAGTTTTACATCCCTACCTCTAATGCCTGCAAGTTTAACGTAATCGCAAATCCTAGTATGCGTACGTCTTCAGCGTGACTGCAACACTAAGCAAAGAAAAGGAAGCTGCAGTTGTATGGATGCTCCTAGAATTTGGGACACGCTTCTTACCCAGAGTCATCCTTCTGTACTGTGCCTTGCTTTGTGTAGGAGATAAGGAAGCTTGATAAGCTAAATTCAGACACTCCAGAGGAGTGAGACGACAGTGCAAAGTTTTCCATCTCAAACCAACGGGCCTCATTTTCTTCTTTCTCTCATTTTATTCAGTTTTCCAGTGTAGTTTTGCTGGCATAGAAATGCAGCAATGAAGTTGTGACTCTAACCCAGCGTGTGTACATGTGTAAAGAACAGACTTGACAAGAAAGAACGCCTTCTGTTCCTGCCAGCTTGTTTTGACAGACAGTAACGGAACACAGGTCTGTCTCCAGTCATCTGTAGAGCCGGTAGAGATGCATGCACCGTAAATTGTCTTTCTTATGTTTGGTGTCCCATCAGCTCCAGAGTGAGACAAGCATGACTTGCCTCCCTTGGCTGAATTCTGCTTGTATACTGCACCTCTGATTTGCACAACAGACCGTTCGAAGGTAAAATAGATAAATACATAAATAAAGGAACTGAGCGTAATTTCTATAGAGTCTTTTCCATGAAAGTTCAGACAATGTTCATGTTTTATATGAAAAAACGTGAGAAGTGGCTTTTTAATTATTATTTTTAAGGAGAGGTAATTACTAGATTTGTTATTCTGATAAACTTACTTGGCAGAGTGACTTCATTTATTTAAAAGGCAAAAAAGTGAAGCTGTTAAAATACATATTTTCATTTACCTTTATGTTATTATTTGCTGGTCTGAATGTGGATTCAAAGAACACTATGTGAGCAAGCTAAACAAAATCACATCAGCTACCACTGCTCGGAGAGGTTTGACGAGGGATCGTTATTAACTGCTCCGTAGCAGCCTTGCAAGAGTCGGGCAGAGCAAGTGTGAGGCCGCAGCGAGCTGACCGAGGGGAAGATCAGTGACACCAGCAGTTATCGGAAAATTTTCTGTCTTGGCTGACTATGCTAGTCAAAGATTAGCTTGTCCAAGGTTAGTTATGAAACTGTTGACTTTTTCAAATACCCAGGGTATTTTGAACAAAGCAAAATAGCAGTTAGAGCTCTGAACTGCAGAGGCCTGCCTTTGATATTTTTGTTCTGGACTTCTCTGCTTTTCTGCCTACACACACCTTGGCCATCACAGTAATACCTTCCAGCATGTAAGGAACACTGCAATAATCAAATTCTTGTGCCTATTTTTATGCATATTGCAATGAGTGTAGGTATTTCATCCTGGATGAATTATTTAGCTAGAAGTCAGCTGTGCAAGCACAAGACCAGCTTGTTTGGGGAACAGTGCGTTTGCATCGTGAGAAGTTGGTGAATCCTAGCGACGTTGCTATGACGGGAAGGAATGTTTCACCTACCACAGGGCAGCTTGGCTTTCCTAGGATAACCTCATTAACTTCAAGAGCTCAGACTCGCGTTTTTCAAGGAGCCTCTTTCTGCCATTTAAATCCTTGCCGTAGTCCAATGTGTCTGCACAGTTCATGAAGTAATTAACATTTCTGGTTTCTATTACTATAGGGAAAAGAACGTTAGTGGTTTAAAGATGGATTCTATTTCACCAGCTTATCATCAGGAACTCTCCTCTGTCTAAAAACATTATTGTATCATTTAACATTACCTGTGCTATGTTTTATTTTTGTTTTCTTGTGTACAACTGATATTTAACTAGCAGTGTTCTGAGAAAACAGCTACCGGCTTCATGTAACACTCTATCTCCTTGATCTGTTAAGAATGCTCTACACATTCAACTAGATTTGTGGGTGGTGAAGGGGGTATTCTAGATTTTTTTAATAAATTCAGATGCTTGCAAGGTGTGTAAATCAGAACTACATGTTGGCTCTGAAATTATTTTGTCATTGCTTCTTGCAGGGTACTGCTGAAGTTTTACAGGAAAATCGCAAGACTTTGAGGAGCCATTTTCCAGACACAGGGAGTGCTTTCGAAGTGGGTACCCTAGGTTTCTTTCACCAGTCTTATTTGTTTAGCTCTGTGTTCTCACAGTCCATTTTTAAGAAACCCTGTCAATTCAGTTTTCTTCAGTTCAGGTCTAAATGCTCCTTCCTCCTCTTCAACTTGGAAGGCCTGCAACAGCTCAGCGTGCCTACATGATCACTTCCCATAATTTCCTTTCTGTTTGAAGTAGAGTGGTGTTAGAAGCATACAGAAGTATTTTTGAGAAACCCCAGGAAGATTAAATAAGATTTTATTTTAAATACATGGGCTGTATAGTATGTAATGTCCCTGTAAGTTTTTTCACATGTACTTAATTTTTGTGTTACAGCCCCTCCCGGGATGAAACGGCGTGCTCAGGCTGTTAGCTTGAGGCCAGCGATCAGCCTCAGAGGAGGAGACCAGGCAGTGCCTAATAACCCTGTAACCACTGGGGCAGGGTGGTGAGTGTTTGCTGACAGCATCCCAAGTTATCTGTGTTTGTGTGCTGGAGGGGCAGTGGGTTAGATCGAATTCCCGAGCCTCTCTTAAAGTCACATGGCTGGCTTGGGCTGCATGGGTGGTTCCACCTCTCATCTCAGCGTTGCCCCAGTCTCATTCCTGTTAACACTTACATAATCTCTAGAGAAAAATAAATAGTATATCAGACTATAAAGACCACTATTTCTGAATTCTTCGTGTTTGAAAAACACATAAACAAGCTCATATTTTCAGAAAATATGTGTGTGTGTACATAATGCATAAATTAAATACACAACGTGCATATGATATATATGTGTATTGATATAAAACACATGCACACACATATAGTTTAAGATACAAACACATATTTGCCTAAGTATGAAAAAGAAGTCTTCCTTCTACTGGTACAGTGTAATGATTATTTCAAAGACAGCAGTGTAAAGTTCGGGACAATGAAGCTAAGATGCAGAGAAGAGAAGGTTTATTGGTTCAGCTGGAATCCCAGCCCTTCCAGAAAATGACTTCCAAGACTCCAAGGTCCGGAACATCTGTGGAGCCCTTAAGACTATGTTCATTATTTAAATGTCCACAAGAGGGCAGTGCATCCCATATTTTTGCTACGTACTTGCCCGCATACTGTTTCAAGTAGCTGTAGAGAGCGGTTTAAGGACTAAAGACCACACACCACAAACCCTCGAAGTCCTAGTTTGAAGTGTAAGAATTACTTAATATAACTGAGTGTGCATGTGTGTGTGCACATACAGGGACAATCAGAGCTAATGTTAATGTCAACAGCTCTGGCAATGTCTTGAAAGAGCAGTAACTCAAAAGAGCTGCATTGAGTTTGGAGCTATAAAGAGATATCATAAACACATTAATAGGTGCTAAGATATGTTTGTAACAGCAAGCAGCAAATTTGCGTTGTTGTCAGAACAGGAATAATTCCACTCTGTGACCCAAATACCTTTATTGAATACGAAAATAAAAACTTAAATACTGTCACATTAAAGACTTTATTTTTGTCTTCTATCTTCTCAATCTGATCATATTTATCAATTGAATAAAAGTTATCTGATGTATTTAGTCTCATTTTTGCACCCCTTTAAAGGTTTAGTTTTAGTAGCAATGTGGGGAAACACTTGCCTTGCTGAAAAAGGACGATTTAGGTGAAAGTGTACAGAGTAGTTTGCATTATTCATCAGAACGGGGTGAGCTACTGATGCATTCTGCATATACTATGGAATGCAAGGTGAAATAGGGAAAGGAAAAATCTCAGCCTGTGGACAATAATGAGGAACTGGGGAAACTCAACCATCAGTGTTGCAGTGCTGAAACTTTTTGAAGGAGAACAAGTCATCACGCCTCCATGGAGAGTTTCTAATTGAGCAGGCAGACAAACTCCTTGTAGAGGTAAGTGATGGGAACGGGCTTCCAGTCATTTAACTTACACATTTTCCCTTATTTTCTGAAGCCATGTGAGTTTGGGGAGGCGAGAAAGACCTGCAGCCTATATAAGTGTTTGCTGAAGCCCCCGAAAACATGATTTCCCAGGTCATGAGCTTACGCGGCTTTCCATCAGATGAACAAACTGCTGTTACAAGCACAAAGATGCCAAAGTCTGAAGATGGATGTCAGGAAGAAGGTGGCAACAGTCCTGGGACACCAGCATTGCTTCTGCGGTGTGGGTCCGTGGTAACACGGAAGTCCACCAACATCTGGATGTCAGAACGCAACCAACAGTCAAAGCAGCTGTCGTGTGGGTTTCAGAAATGGAGGAGGCAGTCAACATGAATGCTGAGAAGCAATGAGATGCTTAGAGCAACACTTGATATCTATTTCTGTTCAGACAAGTTGCACCTTTTGTGCCTGCCAAGCCCCCATTTCCAGAGATCCGAGTCCCTCTGTGCAGTGTTTGCTCTGTATCTAGGTAGTGGTTTATTTGTCTGTTAATCACATTCCTCTCCTTACAGCAGAGATCTGGAGATTTGCTGCTGCTTCCAGCTTTCACGCTGAAAGGTCTCCATGTTTCTAAAACGAAACTGGCTGTTTATGAAGAAAACTATTTACAGACATTCTTGAGTCGCAAATGGCCTCTTGCAGACATTAACTTTCTGCACCTTTTTCCAAACTCTTGCTTACTGTGTCTTTCCCCGCAGCTGCCACAGAGGTTACTTCTTCAGCCCCACTCCCATCTCTAGCTTGAATCTGTTTATGCCTCCCGTAAGCCTGTTGTCCTTTCTCCTTTGATGAGGCTGCTCAGGTATACAGCAAAGGAGTCAAAACTTTACGTTTCTTCAGATTCAAGGCACTCAACAAAATACTCCCCTGTTTTTCTGGTACCTCACTGTGTCCAACAACAGCAGGTAAGGGTGTGGAAAATACTGGGAAAAGCTTCAAAGGACAATTAGCCTCGGCAGCTCCCAGCAGGACAACGTGTGCAATTTACTTCCTGCACCTGAGTAACTGCAGCATGCTGGAGCCAGGCCATGTGGGCAGTGGTGCAGAGACTGGGGAAGGAGAACCGCCACTGTCCCAACACTGAAAATTTCTGCAAAAGGAAAAGAAAAAGACTGACTGCAGGACATCATCATGAGCCAAGACAGTCAAGCAGGCGGTTGAGGCGTGTATTTGCCCTAAAAGCTAGAAAGGTATTCTGTCTGACAGCTCTGAGCTTCTTTTTTTTGTAATTAAAGATGCCTGAGAGTCTCCTCATTTGAGAACATATTCCAGCTGTTTAGACTTTAAGAAAAAATGCTAGAAGTCATAAGACTTGCAACCAAGTCATGAAAGACCAGGAGTTCAGTAGGAGTCCAGACTTCAGGCAGGCAGGGTGTTTTTGTCAAATAAGAAAGAAAGCATTAAAAAAGATATTTCAGCAAAGCATTATGCTCTATTATGTGCCCCATAATTACACTTTGTAGGTTTGACAAGACTTACTTGCAAAAATTTAATCCAGAATGAAAGTAATCCAAATATATCAACATGAATAGTATGATTGAAATTTTGCTTTCAGTAACTCCTTTTAAGACTGTGAACTGCAACATAAATGAGGAAAGATAGTGCAAGATTTATTTCAATAATGAGTTCATCTTTTTTTTGGGGTGGATTTAATTACTAAGTACAATAACCAAGGCTTATATCCTAATTGTTTCTGTGAGAGTAATTTTATATTAGAATTTTGATTTTGGGCACTTTAGTGCATTTTTAGATACATCTAACAATTTTGCCAATAAATTGATTCTCCTAATGGACTTTTCCAGGAAAAGACACTGTCAGAATATCTTAAATCAGCTTCTCTAGAGGAACTTGTCAGGCCATTGAAAAAGACCTTGTTACACGCTCCTTCAGCAAAGGGACGCTTGAGTGTATTTGCCGGTGTATTTGTGACAATTCAGGCCAGGAAATCACAGTCTTCACTGATGCAGCTATGACAGCTGTTAAGAGTAGACTGCGCTGCTGCCTGAGCAGTTGAAAGAGAGCCAACAGCTGCGAATGGCCCTGCCCCGGAGGACAATGAGCTCTGCTGCTAGTCAGCACCAGCAGCAGCAGCAGCCTTCAAGAGAGTCAGGTGATGGAAAAAATGAGAACAGAGGTGAGAAAAGATGTTAGAAATGGAATTAATAATGATATGCTTTGAAGCAAAATAGGTTAACTGTTGCCAGCAGCCAGAGGGGTTTGTTGAAGGGCAATACATGAGTTCACTTTTACCTGAATGTGAGGGACTGCTTGATCAGGGGGGTTGGACAAGGTGACCTCCAGAGGTCTCTTCCAACATCAGCCATGCTGTGACTCTGTGGCTTGCCAACAGGGCTAAGTGGCAGAGGGCCAAGCTTGTGCCCCAGGCTCCCCCCAGGGCACTCCCAGCTCACTCCGTGACTCAGGAGTAGCCTCCTCCCAGAGAGCAGCGGGCAAACCTCCCCACTGGATCCCACCGGCAGCACCCCAGCAGGAGGGGTGGAAGAGGTCAGGCTCCAGGGCAGTTCTGGCAGGCCTTACATGGGAGCTGAGGCTGACTGGAGCGGGGCCAAGGGGCTGCCTTGCTTACAGTGTCCCGCCTCAAGCGCTGGCATTTCAAGAAAGGGAAGAACAGGGCAATCACATAATGTCACTTCCCCTTGATACTCCTCCAGCCTCTGACCATCTTAAGCTTTGGGGTTTTCCTGAGCCTGTTGTGGTTTACCTATTAGGTAACCGACAATGGATTTTTTTTCAGGTGCTTTTCCAGTCTCGCTGTGGACCCATATACTAGGTGCATCCACAACATCCTTGGCAAGCTGTTTCCCAGTTATACTGTTGTCATGGTTTAACCTCAGCCAACATCTCGGCACCAGACAGCCGCTTGTTCGCTCCCCCCCTCCCTCCATTGGCATGGGGAGGAGAATGGGAAAGAGTAAAAACTCATGGGTTGAGATAAAGACAGTGTAACAGGAAAGCAAAAGAAGATATAACAATAACAATAACAAATATACAAAACCAGTGATACACAAATGCAATTGCTCACCACCTGATGAACGATACCCAGTGATGGCTGCCCCTCAGCCAGCTTCCCCCAGCTTTTTATGCTGAGCATGACGTCATCCGGAATAGAACACCCTTTCGGCCAGTTTGGGTCAGCTGTCCTGGCTGTGTCCCCTCCTAGCTCCCCGTGCACCTGGCAGCCAGGCCAGCGTGAGAAGCTGCGAAGTCCTTGACTGCCTAGCAACAGCTAGAAACACCAGGATGTTATCAACATTATTTTCGTCCCAAATGCAAAACACAGCACTAAACCAGCTACCAGAAAAAAAATTAACTGGATCCCAGCCGAGACCAGGACAACTATGTGTTATGAGAAGAGATACTAACTTGTCCTCGTTTGGAGCCTGGATCTCATTAGCTTAATATGTTATTCCCCAGTTCTTGCTTGGATGAAGGCAGTGAAACTCATCCCTACCAGCTTCTGCGTGCCACTGAGGATTTTGTAGACCTCTTTCCTACCTACCTCACATTGTCTCTTTTCCAAGCTGAAAAGTCCTTAACTAATCAACTCATAAGGTTTTAAATTCATGCCTTAGATCATCCTGCATGCCTTTCTCTTGACCTTTTCCAGTTCTTGTAGGTCCTATCTGTGATGAAGAGACCAGAAGCACATAAAGTAAACAATGTGTGGGTGAACCATGGATTTCTACAATGCTGAGCTGATGCATGGAATTATGTACTATGATTCATAGTGGTCACTGCTGAGCAACATCATTTTGTGCACAAAGCGATGACTGGATTTCCCCGTGTGCAACACTTCACACTTACAATGCTGAATTTCACCCTCAAACATTCGTGCTATCATGCACACCTTCAGGCCGGTGGCATATACCCTAAGCATCGCCTTAGAGAAACACCACTCTGGTGGGCAGCAGTGTAGACCTCAAATTATTTTAAACTTTTTGAGTGGGAAAACGCAACAAAAAATTATCAAGCAACTCCAGGATGGTCTCTGGCTCTCTCATGTGTCAGTGTAGATGTAGCCAAACAGACACTGAGCCCAAAATGGAGCATCGTCAATCTAGAGAATGTTTATCAAAGCACCACCAGCCCTGACTGTCCCTGCCCAGCCCGCCCCGGCCTCCCCCCACCCTGCCCAGGGCCCACAACCCCATGTCAGCCCCCCGGGGGCCTCAGGTCCTGCCCCAGCAATGCTGCAGCAGGGCCGGCCTCCAGCTCCCCACAGCCCTGCCGTGCCCAGCCATGGGCCCACGTCCCGGCTGGGCCTCGGGCTGTCCCCATCCCCAGGGAGGTGCCCGATGCCCGGGGCTGGCGCTCCCTCGGTGCCTCCTGGCTGCCTGGCTCCTGGCTGAGGTGCGACAGGCCCTGGCTGCCAGCCCCCTTCAGAAATGCTCAAAATTCAAAAATATGTGTATTTGGTGCACCTGTTGGGCAAGGAGAAGAATTTGAAGTTAGCAAACATCTCATTCAAGTACTGCTGCTTTAAAAATTTGTGTGAAGGGGGTATGCCAATGCCAGCTTCCAAGATAGATATATATATATATATAAAAGAAGAGATATGCAAAGAAAAAAAATCAATCTTCAAAATGCTTGGGAAAAATAAGAGACTTAAAATGATACAGAAATCTGAAAAAAGCACAGTAACAATGGGAAATAGATTTATTTTATTTCATGGCTTGTTTTCCCTGCCCTCTTCTAAGCTTGGAATTTTCTTATACGTGGCAGGTGCAAACAAAGCAAAGAATCTTAAGTCGTCCTTTTTATTTTTTTTCTTTTTATTATTATTATACTTACAAAAAAATCCAAGCACATTCATAGATTAAATTGCTAAACAATAATTAAAAACAAAACCACAAAGAAACAAAACCAAAAACCAAACAGAGGCCTATACATTTGTGTCTTCTCAGTAATATTACATTAACCACAGAGGCAATCAAGTAAGCATGTCGCCCATGGCCTATATTCCCCAAACCAAAGGCAATATGGACATGAACTTCTCAATAACCTCTCAAATGGCAATTTATATTTATGTGTATATTTATATACATGTATATATATGTTTGTCAACTCACACCCACTGACCACGGTGGGTAGAAGTCCTGCTACCTTATGGTGCCCCAGAAGGACATGTTTCCAGTGTCAAACAACAGTATGTTGGGCCACTTTAATGATTTTTTTCTCCTCTTCTCTAAAAAAAACTCTCCAAAATTTCACAGTATGCACCATTGGGCTCAAAAGATTGCAGTCATTGCATTCATTTTTGTATTCCTTTCTCGAGTAAGAATCTTGCTGACCCAAATGGGAATTTTGCCTAATCTGAGCTAACTAGAGGCTAGTTAGTAAAATGGCACAAATGGTACCTGAGTGAGGCATCCTTCCTGCTCCTTTTTAGACAACGTCAGAAGAGGGGTGAAGGGCTATGAAGAGCTGTGAGAGACTGGAGAGAAGAACATTTTTGATCAGTTGTGAGCATCTTTTCTCTCTTGCAAAAGGAACAATTCAGTATTTTTCAAAGTATAGCAGTTGATGTTCAAAGTGCGAAGTTTCTGCCCTTTTGGCTCTATTTGGTGTCAGTTACAGTTCAGGTGTGTTGCAGCACATTTTAGGAGGCATTAAGCACTTGAGGGTCAGGTTCAAGGTAAAACAGAGTGAAAATCTGCTTTAGAGCTAGGACAAGTAATGGTTTTCATTGTAAAAATACTTGCATGTTAAAAAGAAAAAGGAGAGAGATTTCAATAGAACCTCCAAAAAAGTTTCTGCCACAGCAAAATGCTGAAAAAGGTTTTGGTAGTGAGAAAGCAGCAATTCTGTGAAAGTGGATGGTGAAGGGACTTGAACAGCAATGTGAAACCGTGCACTGCTAAACTGTTATGCAGGTTTGCAAAACCTAAGTAAACTAGCTGAATTTCTGCCTGGTGGATGTGGGAAAGCTTAGGAAGAGCCATCTCTCTTTCTTTGGAGGTCCTGTTGCAAGCAGGCATTTTGGAGCATGTGCTTGAGCTGGTGCAGGAGCTCAGAGCTCTGGACTCACCCAGGGACATACTCAGGGTACTCCTCTCCTTCAGCACATGCGAGGTCATCTAAAGTAATAAGCCCACCTCACTGCATGTATGCACCCAGCACAGAGGCTGGCAGTTCACGGCAGCTTCCAGGAAACCTGATGGGAAGGTTTGGATGGGTTACGTATCACTAAGGTTGGCCTTGAGGGCAGATCTATTGAGACTAGCACCGTTAAATGCCATAAAACACTTCAGATGGTTTTTAAAAGGTAGTACGAGGTCCACTCACATTTATCCTACTCCAACAACTGGTGATACCTTAGCAGAATGTAGGACTTACAAATATCTCATAGCTGATTTTGTGGTTATCCTGCCTCTGTTGTGAAGAAATTCGTGGTGATTGATGGTGGAAAATTGTGTTTTAATCATGTCATGCACAAAGAAAAAACACGGATTGTAATGGATTGTAATGACCTTGGGTGTTGTGTTTTACTTAGGCACAGGAGGTCAGAAATTAGTAAAGGTCTGCTCAGGGCAGACCTAGCCTGTGGCGTCTGAACCGGGTATCCACGATGTTGAAGACAACCTCCTACGCAGCGTTGGATGGAGTTGCAGCGCAGCAAAAGGGCACTGGATGACTTTGTCTCACTTGTGAGGGGAAACTTGCCTGGCTCTGTCAGGTGGTTTTTGACTCCTCCTGTCAGTGAGAGCCAAAGGTAGGTAAAAAGCTGAAAATACTACAGGAAAAGCTTTGCCTTTTTCTGTCACCAGTACATATTCTGTGAGAGTTGTCTTTCCAAGCACACAGGCAGTTGTTGAGATGTTAGAAGAATTAAAACATGACACAGTATATGCAAACAAGCTGGAGAAGGATATTTCAGAGAGGAGTCCCAAGCACAGGACTGTACAATCAACCTGCTGTAACCTGTTTCCAGGGTACTTGGTACATCTCCCATTTTCAAGCCCTGCTTTCATTTTTTCTTTTTCTTTCTGTTTGCCTGCTTGAAAGAAGTAAGTTTCTGACATCTGACCATAGGGACAGGTTTTCAGCTAGTTTCTGCTGGCACAGAATCACTCCAGTCTGTGGCTGAATTCTCATATATCGAGCTGAAAATCTTGTTAATAATCCACACCATCGCCATAAGGAAGATAAACTCACTGTCCGTGAACTACATAAAGCTAAATTCTCTGCTGAGGGGGATGATGGTTCTGCGTGTAGCCTATAGTGAGTTGGTGAATATGACTTGTTGATACCAGCCACATATGAGCAGCAGCATTATTATTGTAGTAGGTCAATGTGAGAGAATCAGTTTTCTTAAATCAGCTGCTCTTCACTGTCCTGAGAAATTAATAACTTCAAGAAATGAAAATATAATCCACTCAGCAGCTGAAGTAGTCTCAGTCATTGTTATTTCTAGCTTTCTTTTCATTGTATGAGATATTTTGCTATATAAAATTGAAATAAATAATGATTCAACCTAACCTTTTCATAGGTTAGTGTGGTTTAGTTCTCACAAACAGTTGGGCAAGTGTTGCGGTGAATTCACAGTGGCTATGCATTGTACATTAATGGTAAAATGACAAGCTATTTTTACTCAATCTTTTATAGAAATACAACAAGCCGGAAAGCAATACATAAAAAAAAAAACCTGAACAAAAAAAACCCCAGCACATTGCTTAGAAAAATAACTCCCTTACCCCAAATCCAACTTCAGTGTATGCTCTAATTGATATACAGTAATATTTCACATTCGCTGAGAATCTCAAGCCTTTGGTTAAACACTGAGATCATACAACCTGAAAGTAATTTTTGTTCTAAACTTGTCCTTTAGTTTCATGCAGCAGGACTAGTTCCAGGCCAAACCCTAAATATGAATGTTGGGTTTGCTTCAGTGGCTTCTTGAATAAGCTCAGTTTCTTTAACGCTTCCATTTCTGACCAGAAAACACTGAAGTAGGATGTGCAATATGAGTATGGCTTGACTTCTGTCATTGGAGCAGGTATTTTGAGGGCAGCCATTCAAAAAGAAATGTTTTCTGTGTCTGCTCCTGGATGTCACAGGTGCCTTTCTTCTGGGGATGTCTAAGGCTAAAAAACACTTTCTTGCCTTTGCAAATAGACCTTTACTCCCTCTAACCCATCCACAGGTCCGCTTGACATCGACCTGGCTGACATGGTCCTGCCAGAGAATAAGCTTTCCCTCCTAGTTTCCAAACTGTCGCTGAGCAGTACCTTAGGGCGAAAGACTTGCATGAATTTCTGGTAAAATTCTTTGGATGCGAAATAATAAATGAAGGGATCTATGCAGTTGTTTAGGCAACTGAGGCACAAGGTGAGCTTGTAGGCAGGGTACAAACTACTGTGGTAAAATAGGCGGCTGATCATATGCGCAAGTAGGATAAAGTTATTGGGGGCAAAGCAAGTGATGAATACCAGAAGGACTATCATCGCCAGGTATATGGATCTAGTCTTCTGCCTGTTACCATATCTGTTTGATGTCTGAATAAGCTTCCGAATGGTGCCAATATAGCATCCGACTGTTACAACGAAAGGGATCAGAAAGAGCACGACAAATAGCGTGAGGAGAAAGGCTACCCAGGCTCCGAAGTTGGGCAGCATATCCCATTTCAGGACATCAAAACAGGTTATAATCCCCAATTCTTTCACTTCATAGGTCAGATCTGTGCTTTCCAGCGGGTAGAAGGCTAGTAGCAAGAAAATCCACATACCCAGGCAGGCAGCCAGGGCATATCTTTTCCTTCTCCACTTGATCAACTTCATGGGATATACCACACCCATGTACCGCTCGATGCTGATACAGGTCATGGTCAGTATGGAAGAATACATGTTGGCGTAGAACATCACAGTCACGAGGCTGCAAAGAGTCTTGCCAAAGATCCAGTGATTGCTTTGGATGTGATAAGAAATCTGGAAGGGAAAGCAGCTGGCCAGCATGAGATCTGTGATGCTTAGGTTGATCATGAAGATGACAGAAGGTGTTTTGGGTTTGATATGCAAGCAGAGCACCCAAAGCGAGAACAGGTTGCCAGGGATACTGATCAGAGCCACCAGTGTATACACAACAGGGAGGGTGATGGAGATAGCTTTATTCTGGAGCATTGCTAGCGTTTCAACGTCCAGGTGGGATCCGTTTTTAACCATTATTCACGAGAAGGTTCTTGATCTCTGTAAGCGAGCTGGATCGTATCATGAACACTTGGCTTCAGAACCTGGAGGACAAATGTCAAGAGAGAAAAGCAATATGTCAAAACAGAAATTAATAACATAATTGTTCTATTAATCAAACTAAGAAAAAGCCGTATGGATCTTGGCAGATTATCTCTGACTGAACTTAATCCATTAAATTTATCTCCTGATAACTCTCTCCTCCCTCAGAATCATGGTAATGCTTTACTAGTCTTACTTCTTCCTCGCTTTCAACAGCTACTTTTTCCCTGCTGAATAGCTTTCTGATACTTTTTACAGTTTATACATTATCACACCTCTTATGTTATTGTGCCATAAAGAAAATCATGTGTCACAAATTGAAATTAAACTGATGTCTGCATGAGAACACTACGCCATAGGATCTCCATCAGCTAAATCTGTCCTGTCTACTTTGGATGTCAAGATCTTTCTTCTTGTAATACACAATATTTTCTGACTTGTGGTTTGTTTATTTTTGGTCCAAATAAACAGCGATCCATTCCAAGTAAATGCTAGATTTTTTTATTTTTTTTTTTTCAGTTGGGGAAAGGAGAACATGCAATCAATTATTCTTGGTATACTTATGATATAAACAGCATATAAGGAAAACCCCATGTATAATCGAGAACCAGGAACAAATTACAGTTGCTTGGACCGGTTTACAGGCTGAAGGGACTAGGCTAAAGAAGTAACAAACCCTCTTCTAACAAAACAAAAAGCTATTGAGTTTCAATTTCTGCAAGATGCAAGTTATTAAAAAAATATTCTGTTTGCATCTGCCTTACTGGCATTACCTGTAATTCTGCAAAATTAGTTTCAGTTTTGCAGTCTGCAAAGCAAAACCACGCTTGCACCGTCTGACCTATGTAGATCTTTCTTGACCGACACAATAGCTTATGGTTTAGCTTATTTATTTTCTACAGTGTAGCAGCATTTAGCAGCTGCAAACAAGAACGCATGCCTCAGTGTGCCACATGCAGGCATGCTTGCTTTCATTAAGCTGCAAGTACAGGGATGTAGTTTCACAAAAGTATAGGGTTGAAAAAGTGAAGAAGTGGCAATGAATGACCAGAAAGGCAGAGCATACAGCAACAGTGAGCTCTGTGAAGAGTGGCAATATCGGCCTGGAAAGGGTCCCAGGCCAAGCCAGGTGATACGTCTGGGCACAGCTGTGGTGTTTAATAAAAGAGGGGCAGAGAGTGAGTACAGACATACAGCCCTACTTGTGGACTCCGATCACCTGCACTGTTTAATCCAAGCATTTCTTTGCAAAACATATCTGCTCTAGAGAGTTAGATAAAAAAAACGTAGGTGCTGGTCAGTTGGTGTCATTTAACCTGACATCTAGTTAAATCAGACCTTTCATTTAATTGTGTGGCTATAGCCCATGAACAGTGTAACAGGTCAGTCCGTCAGAGAGGTGGTCAGCCCTCAGTGCTGGCTAACTCCAGCTGGAAATCACCATTCTGACAACTATAGTTTCTGACAGAGGATCTTACTGAATAACTTGCTAGACCTTAGAGAAAATAACTGTTGATGGTTCCTGAGGCCTAGCAAAGGTGAAGTCTCTACTGAACACTGTAGTGCAGTAGAAAGAGATACTCAGCCTCATGAGTGCAGATCCAGAAGAAGCACAGCTACAGCATCAAGAAGCTCAGTGGGGGCTTATTTCTATTGTTTCTTGATCTGATCAGTTTGACATAGTGCTTCAAACGTCAGCTAAAAATATTCATAAGTAGTGACAGTCAGTATCAAACAAGTGAATGTTGCCAGTCTTTCAGGAGTTTCTGTCTGAGCTGTTGGAAGCCCAGAAAAAGGCACAAGAAAATAGGAATTGCAGAGAAGTCAGAGACGTGCTCCTGATGTATCATGCTTATGACACAGAGAAAACACGTTCCAAGTAATGAGCACAACAAATGATCACAACTGCAAAGAACCTTTGAGCCAAATCTATTGCAGATGAAATTCTGTTCTTGTCAGTGGAGCAACATCAAGAATTAAATCAACTCTTCAGTTTTCAGGGGAACTTGAAAAAACACTTACTGATGTAAAGCTCTTGGAAAAAAAACCCTGAATGCTATCTATTTCAGCTCTTCTGTCTATGTCTCACCACAGTAAATACCTATTCATGAACTATTTATTGGCTCAAAAGTCCTTCTCAAGTGACACCCCTTTGTGCCTAACAACCCTAAACCTCCCGAAACAAACAGAAAAGTTTTATCTATATCAAAGTAATTATGGAGCTCTAGTAATAAGCCTTTGCAAGTGAAAGATATTTGCCCTCACAGGCTAAGTGATCTCACACTTAGATACTATTCCTATAGAAATTGTATAGACTTGAGAGGTAGGACTACAGGTGAAAATTTCCATTAAATCTGTCATGCTTGTCATAAAATTATTGAATACCTCCTACATTCGGTTTTGAGTTAGAGCTAATATCACAAACACATTTTATTCTAAGCTTGCTTTTTCCAGGAGCACATCGTGATGAGAAGGAGATTAAAAAATGGGCACACAGATGCTGCAGTATGCAAAATAGTGTCAGGATTTGTGGCCTGGCTAAAGGCAGATGTTACGCACTTGTGGAACACTACCAGCAGTAAAACACAAGTGCCTCCCAAACTTGGGCATCTCTTGAATAGGGGTTGAAAGGCACCAGACTTTGTGGTTAGGTGCCTACAAGAACTCTCCAAAAAGGGTAGGTCTCCTTGGCATGGTTTTCAGTAAGGAAGGTGTCCATTGCAAGGAGAAAAAGAACAATGCGATGGTTCCCCAGTGTCTTCTGCAGGGGATGAAGGGGCATGCAAAGCACACAAGACTGTTGTTGCAAGTCATTCTTGAGGGCAAATAGCCTCTTGGGGACATGTGGAGTACAGAAAATATTCCTTCTGACTTTGCCTTTCCTTTTGTCAAATCCTTCTGAGGCTTTAATACCGAATTTCCTGTTCAGGAAAGCCTGGGCTAGCAGGAATTCCTGCTCTGAGTCATCCTTACTTGTGATGCTTTGCTTTTTAAACACCCAGATTAAGCTGCTGGAACCACAATGTAGCATTTTAGCATACTTTACCTCTCCCATTATTGCATCTATTTGGATTTAGTTAACACTGTATTTATATTTTCATCCTGTTCAGGGAAACTTTATGTCCTTCCCCCACTGCAACCACAGTCTCTGTCTCCTGTGGTTTACCTTGAAAATGTCATAAATCAAGTGAGAAAGTAATTTTTATGAGGATTAGAATTAGATTCCCCTTACATTTTATGAGTTGCTTCCTTTCAATCTCAGGTTTCTGACACAATTCAAATAAGTGGAGCTTGCATGGATTCTCTGCAAGAGAAACTTTGCTTTGCTGCAGGACAATTTTAAAATATCAAATCTCAGCTAAGGTTTCGTATGCATAATCTGTAAAAATATAGTTCTTTTACATAAAAATCATACATAAATTACATATAATACATAAATTACATAAATATCCCTGTTAGAAAGACATGGATTTGATTCTATTTTGGGGAGAGCTGTATTTAAACTATGATAGACAAATGGACATACAGGTAGACTGAAAAAAAACCTCAGTAAGGATTCTTCAGGTGAGAAGATCCAGTCCTGTTGCCATTTACATCAATCCTCAGGCTTCTGACATACAAAGAGAAATGTTAAGCTTTTCTGCTTGCCTCATTTCTGAAACCTTTGGTGGGTGGATGTATTTTAGTTTTACACTAGGTACTAAGAGCACCTACAGCCTCTGGAGTAACCCTAACTAAATCCAAGTAGGATTTTTTTGCTTCTTTTCATGGCACATGGCACTCTGCACAGAAAGCTCACTTGGAAATACAGTAATGCCACATTTTCATCTGAGCTGTAACTGTAAGCAAAGGTCACAGCTGCTCAGCACCTTTTAGACAGGAATGGTAACTTCTTTCCCTTGAATTGATAAAAGATGACAAATAAAACATTAAAGGGTATACTGAAAATCAAACAGTAAAAAATCAGAAGAGGACTGTCTTATTGCTTTGCCATGGAAGAGTAACAGCAGAAATGTGTCTACTTTCTTTTTTGGGGTCTACTAAATAAAATTGATGTGTTTCCTCTCTTACATCTATTCTTTTCCTGTAGTCCATGTCAAGTGCACCTATGAAAAAGACTGAAAAGCCTGTGAGCCGAATGAAAACCAGAATCACCATTTTATAAAAAATTTTGTGATCTGTTTTGTGATTTGAGATGGAAAAATAAATCTCAAAACATATCATGCAACAGAAAGCCTTGCACAACCTATTCTGTTTCGTGATTTTTGGTTCATTACCTGTCAAAGCACTACTGTGTAGAATAAAAAGGTCTTATTTAATAAATTCTTTGATATTGTTACACTTTTGGAAAGGCACCCTTCCAGCTGAAGAATGTAGGATGGCATGTTTCAGATGATAGGAAAAACAAACTGAAATGCAATTTCAACTCAATTTCGAACAGATTCAGAATGAAGAAAATTGAAAGGACGGATTTTATTGTAAGCACTTAGAGAAAACCTATTAACAGTTTTTAATCAACGCAAATGTGTCTGAAGAATGTATTTTGTTTTTTCTCAAAAGACTGCATTTTTTGAAAACATTTTTTTATTATTCTTTACTTGTGTGGTTTGATACTATGACAAAGCAGTAACAAGATCTAAAGGGTTAGGATAGTTTATGTCTACCTAAATGTAGCTAAAACTGGTGGAAACTTAGGGATCCTGAGTGTGCAGTGTTCCTGCTGGGGATTCAGCCCCGCCTGGACTGTTTGAATTGCTAGAGAGATGAAAGAATATTAGACAAGCACAGAAAACAGACACTTCATTTCTATTGTAGAATGAGTAGGAGGAGAAGAAGGAGCCAGGAAGGCAAGGGGCCAGTCGCCAGTCATCTTGACTTGTGGGAAAAGTGACAAACACTTTGATATTTAGATAGAGCAAGGGGGTTTAATATGAGGAACAAGAAGAAAAAGTGCCCTTTTGTAACACATCTCAGTTATTGTTCCTAAAGCATCATTGATGCGATTCAGAGAAACACTTCTGCAAATGTTCAAGTTCACCAAACTGAGGAATGTAAATGAGTGCATCTCTGATTACGTGTTCCTTAAACTGAACGTGGGCTTTACCGAAAGAGGCTGCAGGTTTTGTCCGGATGGTTCTTTCTCACTCTCATAATAAACTTTCATGCAAATTTTATCCTGTAGGGCTACATCTCTACATCTCTAAAACCCAAGACTTTGGTTCACTTAGTCAAGATCTGAACCGAAGTCTTCTAAGAAACTTCTTTGTATCTGGCCTTCCCTGTTCTTTTTGCTGATTTCTTTTTTGTTTCTGTTGTCTTATTTTGAGTGTCACTATTGCAAAGATCAGAAACTGTTGCTGAGCCTGTAGTTAGGTTATCACAAAGGCATTTTTTCACACTAGGCTTTAGCTTATCTTCTTTTAAGAATGAGTACATTTGGGAAATGAGAAATCTACCCTCTGTGCACTTATGCGTACAAGTATTTCTGAGGAAATAAAACATCTGAAAGCATGTAACTAGCTGCAATATTGCTGACCTTCTATGTCATTTAGCTTTAGAAAAATAAAACTGTTCTTTGTTTCTTATTTTTTACCAAAGATTATTCAGATAAAGAACATGTGAAAACCATGCATGCCTTCACTGCAAAAGATGGCATATTTTTTACAATGAAAGAGTTACATTATTATCACTATATTAATCAAAAACACTTGCGGAGACAAACATCAGTCTTTATCTTAGTACACCTAGTCAAAGTAAACCCTATGGTGGTTATAGCTCTGACCTCAAATAGTTCAGGCAAGGTAAAACAGGAGTGTCTTCCCTCCACAAGGATTTCACATTGAGAAGTTAAAAAACCCTCTGTTTTTTCAGTAAGAAAATTTAGAAGCATTAGATTAGTGTGGTGGAGGGGTACATGCCTGTTGATCTTGCTAGCTATAGCAATTTAGACGAAAGCAGCTTTATTCAAAAATAAAGAAAACAATCCTATCATTTCTGCCTATTAGAGAGCTTCTCTCATCCAGCCTGAGGCATGCAATTGGGCAGTTTCCAAGATTCAACCAAAGAAGTCTTGCCAAGTTTGAAATCTAGATATACAGGGAAGAGGCAAAGAAACATCACAAGGAAATACTGTACCAATTCTTCAGAACTAGCTAAGTAGTAAAATTAACTGTATATAGCTGCCTTTACATTTCCTGTGTCTGTCCTGGACTATGCAGTTTTGCTGACAGTTGAATTTTAGTTTGCTTGAACCTTCAGCTTTGCTGACCATAAATTATCAAAGTCAGGATTCTGTGCTGTTGTTAGCAACATTCACCCTAATTTAGATAAGGTTTGCATAAACACAGCCACTATCATCTGTGTCAATAACCCTGTTCAGAGTGAAACTAGTCAATGTGGTCTTTAAAAAGTTTATTTCTGCAGTAGTCAGGTTTGCAAAAATAGTAAAGCTGTGGGCCAGTATTGACAAAAAACTCTCAGCATCTGAAGTATGATTCTACGAGTTTAAGTGCTAGTTACACCACAAAGTGAAGCAGTCTGCAGTTTTCTTTATTAGTGTATGAGATATAGCTTTTAAAAATTCTGTGAGCAAAACCTTAGGTCAATTGAAATCCAACTTGTATAACTCCACTGATACATTTTCTAGGCTGGTTTAAATTTCAGTCGGAGTAAGCATCCTAAACGGGATTTGAAGAGGTTCCAGTTTATGGGCTAATAGCTAGAATATTATATATATGTTGGTCTTTCCTACATACACGGAATTTGTAAGCTTTGTTTTTTCACGTCTGATATTTTTAAAAGGATTAGCAAAGCTGAAGCAACCCCTTTTAAGGATTCAACATATCAGCACAGGAATTCATCCCACAGGACTTAGGCTCCTCTGTGGTCACTGCCCATGTGCATGCTCTTATTTCCCAACAGCACAAGGTAACTTGCCTCTTGGTGAATTAATGCTGTCTTGCACTCGACTGAGTCTTTGTCAGATGGTGCGCGGCCATGGACAACCAGCTCACAAAGCTCCTTTTACCCGCTCTGGTGGACATCCTGGCTAGAGTGAAGTGACCCTGTGCTAGAGGGCCCTCCCGCAGGTAGCTTGCCCCTAAACTATTATTACACAATATTGAGTTATATCAAGATGATGAAGATTTATGTTTTTATAGAACTTTGACCACGGAAAGTGTCCAATCAAGTCTAAATTTAAATAAGACATGAACTGATTTCCTTTGTAACTTTAAATTCTTCAAATATTGTCTATGTCCAGGATTGACAGACGATGGCTTCCAGTCTGCAGTTACTTCCTACTACAAGAAATTGCCTCACATAGCTGTTGTGAAAGTCAAAGGAAAAAGCGTAGTCGATCATTTCCCTTCTGACCTCAAATGCCAGGAAAAGAAGTAACAGTTTGTTGGCACAAGGTGTTTGTGATAGACAATATCACAGATTCGCAACAAAGAATCCCTCAATATTCAGAAAACTGTATGGTCTTACACTGAATCTGTATGATCTGATTGGCATTTTACAGCAAACATATATTTTATATATATATATACACACATCTAAACATATATGTATATATCTAGTCTATTTAAAATCTGTACTTTCTATCTTCTCATCTCTGTTTTCTGTGAAACTCTTTTTGAATGTTTCCTCTCCTGTTCAGTCCACAAAGGAATTGAGGTAAAGCTGCATGCATGTTTTTGAAGATTATCTTTAGAGATTAAAAAAGTAAAAAAAGAAAAAAGAAAAAAAGCTCGCACGTGGCTTTTTCTTGCACTTGCACTAAGGATATGACAGTCTGTAGCTGTTGGTCGATTTAACATATGACAGAGTCCATAAACAGGCCAGTCAACCAAGTTTTGCAGGTGTGGCTGAAAGGATAATTTGGCATGGTATTTGGGAAAAGTTTTCAGAAAAAGATGTGGGGTAATTCAAACATTCATGTAACGTACTGGGGCCAGAAATTGGAAACAGGGTTAGAGTTGAATCAAAGAACTTGTCTGAGCATGTAGGCTGTCTTCAGACAGGCTTTCTTCCACTAGTTGGTCTCAGTACATACAAAACCTCTTACTACCTCCTAGATAAACAGAAATGTCCCAAAGAGCCCACACTGGATCCGTAACAGCTAATGACTTGTAAATACAGGCTGAATTATTGTTCCTATTGTCAAGTAAGATCTATAGGAATATGCAACTCTCTTTCCAGACAATAGCATTAAGTAGCAGGATTTGGGTACAGCTGGCACCTTTCTTCCCTAATCTTTGCTACAGCCATGGATTTAGCAGCCGTAGAAATCTGTCTATTTTAGGGTGAGTTGGAAGGTGTGGATGCCACTGACTACTGGGCAGATCTCCAGTAACTGTAACAGGCTCATATGTAGTCACTTCCATTGTAAGTGCAGGTGTTTGAAGCTGAATCCAGCTCATTTAAAACATCCCATTGGTTCAGATCCTGGTTTCCTGGAGGCCTGTAGTTGCCTGGATTATGTCAAAATCTGAACTAGTCCACTAAAACATAGTTGTTCCCTTTCACACTTGGACCGCTCAGCTGCCCCTTTAAAATGACCAGGTCAGCTTCCGTGTGAAAATTACTTGGCACAGAATAGGACCAAGTGCATCATTTTAGCTGTACCTGTCTTCTTCCACCTGCGTGTCAAAACCTATGGTCAGTTTTACGTAATGGCAAAACTGTGCAGCAAAGATGCCACAGCTGGGACTCAGAATAAAAACTTTTTTGTCTTCTGTTGGTCCTGCTGCTCAGCACGTATTGTTTAGCCTATACTGACAGCCCACCTACAGGACCGACTGCTTTGCTCTCTCCCCAGGTGCCTTCTGCAACGTACTGACAGCGAACTCCTGGCAGACTGAGCATTCTCCTGGCTCACATCAGTTAGAAATGATTCTTACATCAGCACTAGTGAAAACAGTCTTGGCTGAAAAATAAATGAAACCGGGGGCTCTGTAGGAGCTAAATTGACGTGCTCTTGGCAGATTTCTCGCGTATCTGATTCTCTCTGCTGCTGGAAGGGCAAGAAGAGCTAGATGTACAGCAAGAACGAGCCTTGCTTCCTGTCAAACTGTTCCTCTTCCTGGAAGGCTTTGATACAAAACACGCACTGCTGGAAGCTCTTTTGTATGGATAGAACTGATACTGTGTGCACTCATTCCCCTGGACCCCCTGCCAACACCCGCTGATAACAGGTCACCACATGTATTTCAGCAGGAGAGCTGTGCCCGGGCTGACAAAGGGCCAGTAGGCAGCAATGCTTGCAGCCCAAGGCAGCGGGAAACAGGTGAGTTCTGTGGTTGTCTCCTTGTTCCCTAGCACTTTAGACAACACTTCCCAGCCTTGCCTGAAGGAAGGAGTGGTTGGGGCTCACCTTGGGTCATCTCCCTGAGAAATGTTGCACTGTCACCACTCTTTCCTTTGCAGAGTTTCTCTTACTGTTTATTGTCACAGCTCAGAGTGCAAACCCTGGATCGTATCTGTACTACTGAGCTCTATATCACTGTGTTTTTCCTGAGTGATGTTCAGTTGCCCGTGTATATGCTCTTACAAGTGGTTGTGATTCTCTGCTAGAGAGAGTTTCATTTTTTCATTGTTGCCATCAGCAGTCAACAGTATTCAAGCTGCACTCATGGGTTACCCTGGCTGATTCTGCCTTTTAATGATGGTCATATCATGACCAGGGCATGTGTCACTACCACAGCCATGTATCACCTGCAGCTGTCTTGAGAGTAGCAAAACAGGGCACGTGCAGTACCGCTATGGAGCTCAGATGGCATGACCAGGATTCATTTATCTTGGGACCAGTCCTGCAGGCCTGGTGTTCCTGCAGCTCCTGGTGAAGTCTGAGGCAGCTCTGTGCTGAGTGCACGGAACCTCAGAGCTCTTTGCTCAGTAGGTAGAAGCCAGCTCACCCCATCCGAGCTCATGCAAACTCACTTCATTCACACGCTGAAAGAACTGAAAGTTGGCCTCTCTGCAAAAGCTCACGGCTTATGTTGAGCATCGATAACTGCAGCTGTGCTGCTTGTGGGTGGCACAGGGCATAGTACGAATTCACATGTGCCTGAACAGTCCTGAGCAGATGTACCCAAGGGCATGGTGAACAGGTAACAGGAACCTTAGAAATAGATTACTACAGGAGCAGACATAGTATGACCTAGTTTTAAAAGCAGTGTTATATATGCACGCAAAGGAAAAAGAAAGAGCCAACCTTATTATTTTTTCCCTGATATACCACTTCACACTTTTTTTCTGACTTCTCTTCAGTTTGGCAATCTGGTACCAGTTAGAGGTATGACTGGTGACATACAAGAAGTGAAGATGGTAAAATGGGAAAAAAAGAAAAAGATTTCTAACAAAACGTTTGTATCTTCTTCAGTTTCTTTGTGACTACTTGAGCTATCACGCTAATACAAAGAGATACAACAGGAATAGCACCCTGAAACCACATCTGCAATTGCTTCTTTCTTCTGAAAGTCCTCAAGTGCAGGTGAGACTGCAGGACAAAGTTCAGCTCTTCAGCTGAACCAAACTGCAAGTGCCCTTGTATTCAGGCTTTGGTCTTCCTCTCACGTCCTCACTGCACTTAGGTAACTTAAATGCATAAATAAAACAAAAACTGGACTCTATCCACGTCGAACATAATCTTTCTGCACTGAGAAGTATGTAAGTGCCCTAATTATAGCCAAGATATATGCTGATGTATTATTATATGAATGTTACCTATGAAATAATCAGTCAGAAGTCAAATGTGTTCTGCAGCTGGTTTTGTTGAGGGACCTAGTCTCCGCTCTTATCGACAAACTGTAATACATGGCAACAGATTGTTATTGACTTTACCTGAGTTCCTCTTTAGTGATAGCAAAATGCCCTGAGATATCTGGATCATCGCTGCTTTGCAAATCATTACTGGAATCCTACTATCTTGAGAAAAAATAATGAAAGCAAAGATGTTGTGCTTTGAAGGGTGGTTTTTATCAACCTGAGCACTAAAAATTAGTGTCTTAACTATAATTTTTATGACCTTGGCATTTAGCTCTGACTTACTAGAGCTAATTCTGAGTATTCCATTTGTAAACAGTCTGTATCTCACAATCTCTTCTACCACATACATGTGTGCTCTGTTATTTTTAAGTGTATGGGAAAGAAAACATATTCTTGCAATGTAAGCAGAGGTGTGAATCCACATCTCGTCAGCCATTCTACGTATTTGATCTCACTCGCAGAGACAATGGAGGTTGCTTACCCCTCTGGGATAAAATTTTGCAAAACAGCTCTGGGTTACCATGTGAAAAAGTGTATTCATTACTATCCCACAGGACATGCTATACTACAGCACTTATACTACCACCTTATGTCCTGCTTTGCCTCTGCCATGACTTGTCTACTTGCCCACATGCTTAAGGTAAATACACACAGCTGAGATGTTTGAAATGGTGACCACATGCCAGCAGCACAGGCCGGTACGAGGTGAGAGCAGCTTTAGCATTATTCTGATGCAGGCAGCACCTCAGGACAGGGAAGTAAAGTAAAGGAGAGGTGGGAAGCTGTCATGAGGACAAGTAAGAAATCTTATGTATCCGACTTATAAAAATTCTTATTTATCCAACATAAATTGAATATCATGTATAAGTTATTATTATGATAATATACTGGTATAATATTGCATATTAAATATTATACATTAAACAGCATTTATATGGTGTATGTATACTATAAGTATTTTTCTCACTGTTGCCACAAACTGAAATACCTATAAACCCAATAATCAACACCCCAAGTGCTAGAATTTCTCTCTTTTTTTATCAGATGGTGTTTTAGCCTGTGTTACTGATTCATCACATATATATGTGTGTATGTACACATCTATGTGCATGATATTATCTATCTTATGATACTATACTGGATGATCATATATAATAATATATGATGTTTTCTTGTTTCATAGTATAGCTACAATTGATAACATTCTTCTGTTTTTAAAGTCTTTTTCATGACTACAAGTGAAATTTCACCTATTTGGATATTAAGTGTTAGTAGGATAAACCTTTAAATGAAAGGAAAGCAATTCTACAGTAGAGGAGCTCCAAGTCCTAATGTAAAAAGTTCTCAGACTAAATTTGGATTTTGTTTTTCACTTGGTCTAAAACACTGTAGAGAAAAATGTGGGCTCCAGAGCTCAGACAGTGTTAAAGAGAATTTCATTTTAAAATTCAACCACCTGGAAAAGTATACTAAGTCTGTGAAATGCAGTGACAAGGACATATACACTACACTGCATTAGTTTTTTAACATTTGCTTAGTTTAACCCCTAGACTGGAGAACTGATAGCTTTTAAAGTTTTATCATAGAAGGAATCCACGTATTTTAAAGGCAAGATTTAAGTGATTCCAAACGCAGCTATAGACGTAAGGTCTGGTGTGACTCAGTCTTCAGTGAGCTGCCACAGTGTGTGGCAGCTAATTAAGTGCCCTTAATTAATAATCTCCTGGCTGTGGATCAAACTATTGAGGTTTAGCTGAGGTCTAGCTGAGGCTGGGATCTAACCTCAAGCTAAACATATGGCTTTCTCTGAGCAAGAAGGAGGGCCCAGGGTGGCATGAGCTCTCAAAATGAGTCTACAGGACAAAGAGGAACTTGGCTGTGGTGAGAATTCAGGTGTGGGAAAAGAAAACACAATATTTTTACCCTCTGGTGCTTGAAAATGACAAAACAAACACTCTTCCCTTCACCCGAATAGTTTAAAAGGAAAGGGAAATTAAACTCCTCCTGTTCCACTAAAATGTACTAACACAATAAAATGAACGCAATAATCCAGCAGGAAAGAAATATGCTGAAGAAATTTGCAAGCACATCATAAAGGAGCAGTCCCACCACAGATAAGCAGTCCCTGCCTTTCTGAGGGGAATGGACATTTACTGACAGCGGAATGGCAAGCTGGAGAAAAAGTTCCTAAAGATGGGAGGTCCTTCAGTGGCACAGATTAAAATATCACCTGACAAAAAAGAGAGAAATTCTAGCCCTGGGGGAGCTGATTACAGATATTTCAGTTTGTGTGAAAACTGAAAAAAACTGCCCATTGGAGATGAAGACTGTGAAACTCATGGGATACAGAAAGACAAACTCTAAGGTAATTTTGAAGACCGATATGATTATGCTCCGATAAGATACTAAGAACAGTAGAGCAGTAGGAGACAGTTCTTTGGTGGCACAATTTAGGTCGTTAGGAGCCCTAGAGACCTTTAAGTGACGTGCTCTGAAATATTACTACATTCCTGCAGCTTTAGTGTGTAATCTGGAAATGATGTAACTAGGAAAATGATAGAAACGTACTAAGAATAAAGGAAATTTTTGGTGCAGATGGTGCTTATTCAGGAAAATATGGTTTGATCTAAACCAAAGCGGGGCAAGACTTCTGTTACTAAAAGTTAAGATCATAGTTTTTAAACCAAAGACTAGAGAAAGCCAACTGACACAGAAAAGCATATAGTTCAGGATGACACACACTTCGGGGTGGGAATGTTATTCAGTCCTCTGTATTCTTAGAAAAAATGACAGGAAAAGGTATTAATAAAGTCCAGGAAGGAATTGGACAAACAGTTTCTACGTGTGAAGTGTATGAAGCAGATCACGTAAAACAGTCAGCCAGAAAAAAACCAGATATTTGTGTCTCTACAGATATGCAAGAAGCATAACAATGCTGGGGCTGATTGCCCTGGTTTTCAGCTGGGAATCTGACCTGATTTAGGCATCTGAGGAGCCTGACGAAGAAGGTAACAGCTGGAAATGGTATGGCCAGGGCACACACTGATACAGCCCTGCCAAAGCAGGCCGCATCGCTGAAGGATCGGTACTGCTGTGTTACAGGAAGCTTGGTGTCACATCCAGTAAGCAATTCAGCTGCATCAAAAAATGAGACAGAATTTCCACGGGCTGAAGGCTGTATCTGCAGGACTGTATCATCAGTCACATAACGAGGATGGTAAATGTGGCAGCGATGCTCTCAGGATGGAGAAACAGCTGTGGGAGCAAACAGTGCGGAAATAATGAAACCCTCAAGCACCCCTAAACAAGCCAGGCAGAGGCCCGAGTGCGTTCAGGCACCGTGAGCGTGACTCCTCGTGGGTGGAAACCACCCGTCCCAGATCTGAGGGCAGATCCTTGCCAGCCGAGGAGGAGCAACTCTTGACTCTGGCCTCTGCCACCCCGGGCCTCTGCAGCAGCAGGAGTGCTGACCCAGGGTCCTCTGCTCCCCCGTCGTGACACTCAAGAGCCTGTAGCCAGTCGCAGAAAAATTTCTACAACTTCAGCTGCTTAATTGAAAAAAACAATGACGTTCTATGGCTGTATGTGAGGTTTGACCCTACCTGTGTGTAGTGGATATGTCTAAGGAGGTGGAGTTAGCAAGGGGAACCTGCTGCTGAGCCTGGCCCTTCACTACACGGGCACGGAATCAGGCCTTGTGGAAATACCAAAGGATATTTTTCTACCGTTGCAGAACACCTTTTCTTCTTAAAAACACCTCCTCCTGTCCCCAGAGGAGCGGCTGGTCCGACTGAGGGTAGAGGGCCCTTAGCTGGTGCGCCGAGTGTCGCTTGGTACGCGCCAAGTGTCGCTTGGTACTAATAAACCACAGGCACTCGGGGCCGTTCCCTGCTGCGGAGGCCGGCCGGCTGGGGACAGCCTCTGCCCCCGCTGCCGGGCTCCTTCAGCAGGGTGACGGCGCGCGGCCTGCCCCTCGCCGTGGCCATGGCTGCGAGCCGTGCGTGGGAGCCCATGGGGAGAAGTCAGCTAGCACGAGCCAGATCCGCACCACGGAGCCTTCTTGGGAGCTGACGGTGCAGAGAAGCACGTTCCAGTGACTGAAAACTTCCCCTGGAGCCGATTAATCTATTAGCATCGCTATAACATGAAAACACAGCTTACTTGTTGGCCCCAGAGAAATGCATCATACATGGAACTGTCCGGTAAGAAATGAGACTTGGTAGAAAAGGGCAAGCCTGAAACCTGGGCTCTCGTGAGGGCTTCCCTATCGAAAGGTTTTGGTTCCCTTTCTCACTCTCTTGTAGTGCCATAGATCTCGAAGGAGAATTGCCGCTGGGAGCTCCTTTGCTGGCCGGCACCTGATGCTTTGGCTGTGGCTGAAACGTGCTCGCTGCCCCCGCAGCAGCCATCTTCTCTCCCGAAACCCCGAGGATGCCCTCGGCTGCCTGGGACCAGAGACGGGACAGTGCTTGCAAAAACGCAACCTGCCCCCCTGCCCGCTGTCAAGGGAGATCAGCACCAACTACTTTCTTGCTTCTCTTTCTGAGAATAGTGGAGGTCGTTTAATTTTCGCTGCTACTTAGTTCCCAGCCCTGCTTTGGGACCCATGGCCCGTGCTTGCTCCTGGAAAGCTGAGGGGCTCAGGGCCATCTTGGGGCTTCCCCGCAGACCCTCCAAGCCTGTGCTCTCCCCAGCCCCGCTGAAGGCCCCGGTTTCTGCACGTGGGCTTGGTGGCTGGCTCCAGGCAGGCAGTGGGGAGGACCGGCGGGGCGCATGAGACGGACCCACCGATGCTGGCAATAGTCACTTAGTGTTAGGGTTTAATGTGGTTTTGCAAGCAAATGATGGAAAAAGCCAGCATTTTGAAACTCGTTCAGGGAAATGAAGGAAACAGGACCAAGTCCTTTTTATTTCAACATCTCAGCAAGTCTTTTAGAAAAATATAAAGGCAATGTAAATTCCAGCAGAGCAGCTTTAGTATCCTTTCTTTTTCTGTGTGTATTTCTCGGTCTCTTGCTCTGTCACACTGCCATACACGTATACAGAGAGGGAGAGACGAAAAAAAGGAAAGCAGAGTTCTAAGCTTTAAAATAAACCCATTGTCTCGAGGAATGGGGTTTATTAAAAATTGTGCATTATATTTTCATAAAAGAGCCTGGAAAGGCAAAATAAATTCTCACACCCCCTTCTAGCACCATCCATCCAGCCATGCAGGTGAGCAAAGCCATAGTGCTCTAGCGCAGTGATAAAAGATATTTCATCACATGATGTGGGGAAAGTTTTGTATAAGTTAGGACTGGCTGCTCAGTGCAGGTTCCTCTTTCAATTCTCTGAAACTCTTTAAAAAAATTACACACACACAAAAAAAAACAAATTTCAAAAGCGGTTTCCTCAGTTCAAACCTCACACCACTCCCACACCATCTCTGTAGATGTTACCTCTAAGACGTACTATAACTACACATAAAAGTTACTTGTGTTTGCACTGAATAGACTGACGGTTTTTAGAGCATTCTGTTACATCATGTTATAAACTACCTTACACAAAAAACTGAGGCTTGTTATTTAGTTTTCTTTACTTGTTTCTTTAATGTAAAAGAAATTTATACTTTTTTTGCCAAGACTAGTACAAAGAGAAGAGACCTAGTAATTCATCAGCTAAAACCTATCCTTTCTTTTTAAAGGTTATACAATCACAACAGGAAATATTTTGAAATGATCACACTAATCACAAGACAGACTACTTTTTAGGCTGAACATGTGTTTATACTAGTCTCCTATTTTTAGGTCGCATCACATGCCAACTCCTTGCCATTGCCATTTGTATTTTAATTGTAGATGAAATAAAAACTTTCGCAGTCTTCAGGAATAGTAGGATCATACTTCATTCTTGCTTTGTTCTTACTTGCTATACTCAAATTCATAATCTGACAGAAGCAAAGAGTGAGAACTAGCTAGTTTACATTTAATTACATTTCTGGCTTTTGTTTGCTTTCTAGTTATTGACCTTTTTTTCTTGTTCCTTTAAGCACATGCAGCAAAACAATACTTGGGAAAGATGCTAATTTTGGCCTAAGTCCTCAGAAGGAAATAGACATCCAAGTATTTTTGAGGAATCAGTCCTTAGCAGTCACATTCCTGACTGGTTGCCATGCACCCTTCTGCAAAAGCAAAAACAAGCTTGTCTCCTGCTGCAAAAACTGTCAATGGAAAAGCAGCAACAATACTCTGACCAGGAGATCAGTGACCTCTCTGCAAGGGCACAATAACCAAGACACTATAGTTTTCCAGATTAGAGTAAGGATCCACCTTATGGAACATGCCTGTGTAAAAGCATGGCTCTGGCACTGGAAGAGCACTTCCAAAGTGCTGGGATGAAGTGGGCTGAGGACAACACCCACAACAAGCTTCCTCATTAGCACTCCTGCAGAAAGCTGTGTCAATAAAGGAGATAAAAAGATTACTGACTTCTCTGTATCTGTTTGTGAGAAAGCCTCCTTGCAATAACGAGAGAGACATGATTAAGAAGCAGGGACTCTTCTGAGAATTGACAAGACTGTAGGTGTGTCCCTGAGGGTGATAATCAGCTCATCTTCCATTCCAGTGTGCTCTCTTTCACTTGCTCGATGCCTTTTAAAAAGTCACTTTCCAACTCTGATTTAATTTTTTTTATAAGAGTAATATATTTGCATTGCTTAGTTACCTCGCTGATGGTGGTTTAAGAAATATTAGTGTCTTGCTTTGTAAATGGTCCAAGTGTTATAAGGAGAGCAAGCAGCTTTTGAAATTGCCAGCACAACACTTGCTTCTATTTGACTGAAGAAGCAATCTGTAAAAATCATACTTGCATGCTTACTCTAAGATGGAAACTGTTGCTGTAATACACTGCCCATTTACTTAGAAGATTTTCCATTCTTTTCTAGGATGCCTCAAGAAGTTAGATATGTGTCCAGTTTTACAGAAAGTATTAGTCTAATTACTTAACCTCAATTTACTGGAATCACTGGACTTGTTCTCATGGTTTATAACTACATTTTTCCCAGGCAAGGCATGAAGATCTCTTATGCTATAATCTCCTCAAGCCTTTCAGTGACTTCTTAAAACCATGCAGTAAGCTTGATGAAATCATTCAAAAGTTATGACAGAAAGCTCTTGAATGAGTGAGGCTTTGTGCCATCTTTTTGAATGCCCAGTTCAAGCCATACTCAAGCAAGCACATTTGTCAAAACTGTGTTCAGATGTTTTTTTTTGAGCACTTCCTTGTTCCTTAAATTGTAATACCCTAAAAATGAGACTTCCCAAATCAGTTATCAAAATAAAAAAAATCTTTCTTTACAGGTAAGGTTTTTCTTCTGCCCAAATTATAGCAACACAGTAATATCCTAAGGGGAAAAATCTCCATAAACTGTAAGGTACAGTAGAATTTTCTGGTTCTCCAATGACTGAATACCTCATATTACAAAAGACAGGGTATGACTTTTTACACTGGATTTCTGATGTCTTGTTCTTGTTACTAGCCAAGCTCAAGAAAGCCACAGTTCAGCTGAAAACCAGTTAAAAGAGTTTCTTCAGAAACTGGGTGTAAAAAAGAGATTGTGGTTGGTTTTGCTCAATCACAGGAAAGAAACAAGTATCTAGAGGCAGTTAATGCAGAATGCAAATCCACAGAGAGAGCCTAGAGCACACACTACCCATAACTCCTCTACCCCAGGCTGTAGAAACACAAGCAGACAGAGGCACCTGCCTGCCTAGGACCCTCCATGGCCCCAGCTGAGATGTCCCATACCTCGTCGTCTCACAATTAGGCTTTTTAGAATGAGATCCAGAAAACCAGGACATGGAGCCACCAGCAAGCTTGACAACAGGAAACGTCTTGGTCCCTGAGAAAGCTGCAGCTTTTGACACTTCGCTGTGGGTTTCAAGGAGACCTCCAGCTACAACTGTGTATTATGACCAAAATTCCTCCAGGAACGAAATACTTGCATCAGTCTCATCTCACAAAAAAAGGACGGATCCAAACCAGCAACAACAGTACTGTTCACATTTCCAAATATCACTCAGTGGGGATGTGGGAGATATTAATTCATTTCTCTCTGAAGAGTGGTGAGATCCGAAGCTACACCTCCCGTCAAGCAGAAAGATTTTCTATTAGTCACTTCATATAAAACACAAAAATTGCATTGAAGTAGGATCTGCAGTTTGGATGTCTTCTCCTCTCAGATACTGAATAAAACATTATAGTCTTTCTTTCTCACCCATGCACTTTATATCCCAGTTGCACCATGCAATAAATTCTGGAGTGAGAGTAAAGATAAGTCATAGACAAGTAACAGTGAGATGGTGGTTAATGCATTTCTGCAAGAATGGTTGGTTCCAATCAGATTAGATAAACATCCCTGGTCTGTAGAGAGTGCTCTAAGCATCCACAGGATTCAAGGGCACATGGCATTGCCTCCTTTCTTCTGGCTGTACTCCATGCAAGATCTACTCCAGTAAGTTTCCAGTAAGTATTTGCTCTCCAGTAAATTTATGGTATGCTGGGTCCTCAAAATGATACAGCTCAAGGAACAATCTTTCCCCAGTGCACAGCTGTGGATCATTTCAGGCCTTCAGTCTAAGCTGGGTATTAGGACATACAAGCTTCAGAGTGCTTAGTGACTGGGATTTGTAGTTTTTATATTGGGCACCCTTAGCAAAAGCTGAGCAGTTGAAGACCTCAGTCATGAGTTTTAGCACTTACAGTGACAACAAGTATTTAGGCTCCTAAAGCCTTTTTTCAATGCTGTCATTAAGGTTGGATGTTGGAAATTTGCCCTATGGAGTAACCTTTTCTCCTTCAGTGTGAGGTTGGGGTGAACGCCAAGTAGGTCAGGCGCATGAACATGCAGAGGCCTGGTGCTGGCCATATCATGCGAGCCACAAATGCACATTTGCCTTGCTCTGCCTTCTGGGATTGTGTCCCTTTTGCAGAAGAATCTCCTTGGCTTGTGCAGCTAAAGCATCCCTTGGCGAACACAGTCCCACCCCGGATGGATTGCCTGCACTGCCTATTGTAAGCCCCAGTGGCAGTAAAGTAAAAGTACTTGCCTCTCCTGCTTTTGTGGCAGTCCCAATGGCTTTTCTCTAGGTCAAAAATCCTGGCAGTTATTCCATGGTGTACTGCCACTCAACCAGCTAACCAGCCCTCCCAGGTCTGCCGTATGTCCGCAGACATTTTAACTTTTCCCTTGCCAGACTCCTTGAGAACAGATATCCTGTCCATACTCCTGTCCCAGCAGACTAGGAAAGGCATTCAGCAGAGAAGAGCTACTTGGCTGAACTCTGTTTTTCTGTAGCATTCTCCCAGACAGAGTAGTCTGGATAAAAGGGACTTGTGGGGGTGGACGTGGGTGTCTGGCAGGTGAGTATGGTGCCTTCACTGCACATCACCGGGCTGAGCGCTTGTGTGTTTTTTCCCTCCTGACAGGCAGGAGTGAAGCAGGGCTGTTTCTTGTTGCACGAACATGCCTGATTTCCTAGGTTGTTTAAAGAAGGATGATGAGCCTCAGCTCATAGGGGTATAGGTATCTACTTGCTCTACCTCTTGCTGAGGTCCTTTACATATCCCTTCCACCCCAGGATGGGGTGAAAAAGAACAATATAAAGATCCTTTACTTACACTGACTACCTACTAAGAGGGGCAATTACCCAGGGAGATACCTAGGAAGTTGTTTTCCCCACTTTAAGGCCAGAGAAAAGGACCTCAGTAAAAATAAAAGCTGGGCTTGTGGAGTGACAATGTGGGGCAGGCTGGCCTCAGAGCTGAGGCTAAACTATTGCTTTTTTCACAGAACTAGGCTCACGGGACATACATGGAGTAGTTTACACACACCTTCTCGCCCCAGCATGAGGCCTCAGCTATCTCTTGTGACATCCTGTCGTTGCTGGTATGACTAACTCGTATCAGTGGGTATGTGGATGCATCACCGTGAAGGACAGGGTTTGAGGAAAGTAGCAGATGATCAGGTCATTTTTAGTGCTGTGTGGTGGCAGTTAGCAAGCAATCCTGGTACTTCCAATGCAATGTGTGGTGTAGGCTGGTCAAAATAAAACACTACTAGAAGGATGAAAGAGAAGACCATAAGATTCTTGGTGGTAAAAGCCTGACAAAACCCAGCTCCTACCAAACTGTTGTCACCTTTTCAACCCTCTCTTGCTTTTCTGATGAGAAGCTATGTGAAAATTTGCATGGCTTTCATACTCCTAGTTGGTTGGGAAGATGCATAAATCAACTTATGCATAGATTGTAAGCAAAGGAGAAAAGCAAGAGTGTCTAAGACATTGTATGTTAAAGAGTTAAGAGGAAGGGAGGAGAAATAAGGAAGTAGTGGTTGAAACAATCTGCTTTTAAGCATACAAAAAGTTAAAAAAGACTTGATAACATTTTAAACAGAGCGTATAAACAACACAGAAGAGCTCCAGACTGGGTGGGTTTTTTTCTGGGGGGCAGGGGTGTTGAGAACTAGTGGAAACTATAATGGGAACTTCAGAAATGCACTTTTAGCCAAAGAACAAATTCAGGTTTCTCACCTACCCCGACTGAATTATGAAGTGAAGGGACTATTTCTAATAATGAGAAGACAGGTTGGTTTCCAAACCCTTTCAGTGTAGGATAGCACCATTTTTTCTACCCAGTTATTTCATTTGAGATCTATTAGATCAAAAATATATAAAACAGAGAAAATGCAGTAAAGTACTTCACCTTGGGGGTTTCCACTAAGGACAACTGGATGGTCAGTGTCAAAGAGACAAATGAAAACTGATGTACAAAGAACATTTACGTACTCTATAATTCTGATCTGAGAACGCTATGCTGGCTTTTTAAAAATTGCACTATGTTTGGCTGTCTCTCCACTGGGGAAATACTCCAGTCATTCGTCATCATTGATAGTAGTGATTCAGCAGCAGTACAATCTTTGCAGCCCTAACATAGGAAAAAGAGTTCTAATGCTAAAGTCACTGTGTCTTGCAGATGTGTGTTCAAAAAAGTGCTGTCATTTGCCACTGTCTGTAGGGCATTGCCAAAATCTGTGGCACCGTGTTTCACCAGTGTGAGTGGTCATGGAAAAGAACTTAGATTAGAGAAGGTTTGGGATTAATTTATTTCATAAGTGAAATAAATGTAAATAAAATTAACATAAAATAAATAAATAGATAAAATTGAAGATATTTCATCCTGATCTTCAGAGCTGTTTGATAGTTTAACTGCTGCAAGCTTGACTTTCTGCTTCTATGTAATCCCATATAACACTTGTGCATGAAGCAGTAAGACAGCACATAACAGTCTGTAAGATTTTTATTTACAAATATCACTGTGAGTTGTCTATCTTCACTGCCTATGGTGGCTACACATCAAGAGAATTAAGCTTCGGCTCAGATCTCGAAAAAGGAAATAAGCACCCACAAGACAGTCTCTACAGCACATTTCTCCTCCTCCAGAGGAGAGCACCGAGGCATTAATGTTGACACAGAAAGCACAGACGGAATCTATTTCAGGGGAGGCTTTGGTGTTTGTCTTTTTCCCAGAAGGAAGTAAAAGGGCACAACAGCACTGGTCTGCAGAAATGGAAGGCGAGCGTCAGGACTGTGTACCACTGTGGGGATAATATGCAGCAAGATGCTGAGCCAGGCAATGCTTTCTATGAGCCAGTCAAAGCTGTTAACAGAAATAGCATAGGCTGCTTGGACTTAAAAGTGAAAGATGCTGGGTTTTCAGTAGACCTTCTTACCTGACAAATTAGGTTTGTGAGTGGGTGTGTGGCCTCTTCTGCAGGGGAAGGATGTGATATGGGAGAATTCAGAAGGGAATGTGGGGGTCCTGGGTGAGTGTCAGCCAGGACAGGCACCAAACACTTCCACTTGTTCACTTTAACATTAATCTAGAAGCAAGAATATGAACAAAACCCTCGCAACTACCAAGCCCAGCTGCTGTTCAGCTTTCTTTTTGAAAAAGATCTTTGGTCTCTGTTCATAGGTCTGTATTTCCCCTCTCTCCCTCAATAAAAGTGAACGTGTTGGTTAATTCTAGCCAAATTTGATAAAGGGTGCATGTCCCAAGATTAACTAAGTTTCTGTGCATTGCATAAAAATATTTGGCCAATGGGATGAAAGCCTGAGATTCAGACATTTATAATTCCACCCAATGTTTTTAGTTCCTTTCCCTGATTTCTGCAGCTGCATATGGTTTTCTGTGTGTCATGGCCATAAAAACTCAGGAGAAGGTTGTAGACATGTGCAATGGCAATAATGACAATCTTCACTATGTAGTAATCCATTGTAAGTCACAGAATTGTAGGAAGAAAATAGGCTAGTGTTTTCTACTGCCCACAGAACCACTGGAGAGCTTGTGGGTGTCATCTCCCCTTTTGGGAGAGTGTCACTGTGAGTCTCATGCTAATTGCTCAAAATGCCTGTCACCCATCCTTTTTTCAGCCTGGGACAAAAGCAATAAAATTGCAGCTCAGAATAAATGACAGAGTATTTAATGTGGTTACCAAAACCAGTCTCCAAATCCTACCCCAAATCCTGCTTGACTCAACACATGACAGATCCAATTTATGAATGGGCCAAGACCCAGTCAATACATTTCCATTGAAGGGAATAGGAAGCGAGAACATTTAGCATTCAGCTCTCTTGGGCCCACAGCTGGACACAAAAATGTCTTTGGTATAGAAGTGTGACTTAATTTCTAATGCCTGTCACCCTTTGATTCTGGCCAGTGCTTTGTGAACATACCTCTGCTTATTCATTTGTTTTTTTCAGATTTACTAGAAAAGTTTAAGCTGCTGATATACGGAAGGTGAGAACTCTTTTTTTTGCTGAGGGAGGTGGGGGTAGAAGAGCTTTTACAGTTAAGCTTAGGTTACAGCTCAGTCTGAATCATGAAATTTTTGGGAATGGCAAGCTACAACTCCATGTTATTTACTTCAAACATGAGGAAGTCAAATTCCAGGTGCCCCCATGCTCTTTAGATATAGGCAAAGATGTTTCTGAGCACCTGTTCTTCCTTCTATGCTCATGACTACACTAGTCCCAGGGACAAGTTAGAGCAGCCAGAAGAGTAGGCACAACCAAAGGAGCCGATATTTTTGTAGTATAGTTTGTCTCTGCTCTCCTACTGCTAACTGGTAGAGAAGTAATCTTTCCACATGCTGGTGTTCCCTGTACAACAAAGAGATCCCCAGGCACTGCTGTGAGAGACTTCAAAGTTCATTTTTGCAGTACTGCAGCAGCAAAAACTGGGAGGTGCCAAGAATCCACCCCACTCAGTGTAACCATTTTCAAGCTGAGGGTAGACCATCCATCTGTGTTACTGATGTCCAGATCAGTTATGATCTCTGCCTCTCCTGTGTGGGGGTAATCATGTACTCGTGTAAGAAAGCCCACAATCATTGACAGGAATAGACATGTGAGGTGAGCAAACCTACCAGCTTGCTACAACAGGTAAAACTGCGCCGTGTCCTATTAATTTCTCTGAGAAGTGTTGGTGGAAAACTTTTAATTTAAAACGCTGAAGAAAATCTTTCAGAAGTATATATGATTTAAAATCTCAAACATTTAACATATGTTGAACTTGAAACATCTCAGTGATGAGTTTGTCAAGCTTTTTTATCCACCAAGACCAGATTTTAAGGTTATGTATCTAAACAGTAGGGAACTGCTGAGATCACGAAAACCAGACACCTAGCAGGAAACTTCATTCTTCATCCTCTTAGAGGTGTTAACGATACCCTTATGTCCCTCAGGACAAATGTATGACTGAGAAGGCACATCTTCATGTGAAAGAGTGGTCCCCAGATATTTTATTTGACAAGAATGTACAGATTTAGGTCCCAAACTGGGCTGATAAAGAGATGTTCTATGCAATGTGCAAAGCAGTGTTTAGTTCAGCTTGAGGGCTTGGTCTTGCTTCTGTTTAACTCAGTCTCACATTGTTGTACTAGCAGCCAACTTCTGTTAGCTGCAATCATGGATAAGCTGCAAACTTTTTTGACTAACTATGTATTGCTATTGACCACAACAGCTCTGATCAGTGTACTGATTATTTAAGCACTATTCAACTGAGATCATCAGCTTCACAGAGACCTGGGACTGAGGGGAGGGGAAGGTGTCCCTTATGAAAATGTTTTGTCTTTTCCTTCCTTGTCAAAATACTCAAAATGCTCATATACCTCAGGAAGGTTACTTCTCTAGCAGCCTGGGCAAATAAACGGCTGAAGAGCCTGCGAGACAGAATTTCATCAGCAGGTTCCCTTGGTTGCTTTGCAGTTTAGTGATCCTATTAGTGAAAAGCTGTAAGTGACAAAGCTGAAGAGAGCAAATCAACCCAGCTGCCAAGAAAATTTACAAGTCAGCTGGCTGGAAAATGGACACATTTAAGCCTGCTTATTACCATTTGGTGTTTGTTGGAACCAGTGCCCTCCCAGTAATTTTCCAAATGCAAAATATCCCATCAGAAATATTTAGACTTTTTTGTCCTCATTGTTCAATGAGTGACAACATGCATGATGTACAGTGCACTGTTCATATTCTTGTCCTCAATACGAAATAAATAATTCATTTGTGGAAATTTTTGTGGCATCCAGTGTTGCGGCATCAAAGTGCTTCAAAAAGACCTGCAAATTTCTTCTTTGCAGCCTTCCTCTAATACGAAAATTAATTACGAAAAATATGGGGTTACGATTTTAACCCCATATTACAAAGAGGTAAGTGAGGAGTGGAGGCCCTGAGTTGCCTAGGACCTGATTTCTAAGAGCATTTGGCATTACATAAAATGTTACCGTTTCAAAGCCACATTTCTATCAATCAACTATATCTAGATCTGTGAGTACTCAATACTTCCACAAGTCAGAACCAGGTGTCTTTTAATAAGCATTTGAAAATGAGGAACTCAGAATTGATGCCTGTTTCTGAAAGCTTAACCCCTTGAGGCCAGATCTGAAACAGGATTTCAGGCTCTGCAAGATGAGCATCACGTGGGTGGAAGGATTAAGGCACCCAGGCAGACTTAGGTGTCTCGGAATGGGATCTGAAATAGGCAGCAAAATGATGAGGAGCAGTATGGAGTCAGCACTCTTCACATGCCCCACACATAGGTCATCTGGAGGAGACTATGGATGAGCCTTGGAAACATGAAAACATGGATAAAAGAACCTTACTGAGTCTCACAGAATATCCTCTCTCTCATTGGAAAGCTACTGGGAGACCTGAGCCTTGAACCTCTTTGTGAAGGTTCCTTTTGTGAAAATTACCTGTTGCCTTTTCTTTCTGGGGGCTGAATATAATTTGCCACGGTCTTTCAAGATGGTTGATAAACAAGAAACACTTCCTTTCCCTGTCTAAATGATAGATTAGTGGTTAAGGTCAGGAACTAGACGCCTCAAGTTGCCTTCCAAGTCTGACCATGGGACTTACTATCTGAGCAGGAGATTGTTTTAACCACAGAACTGCTAGGTACTGCTCATATTTCACATCAAAGATGCGCAATAAAAAATTATAGATATAGCAACTCAGTGAAAGACAATAATGACATGCAGGAGGGCAAGCAATTCTCTAGCCTAGTGACAGGGGCAGTCATCAACTGTAAGGCAGAGGACATGGCCTGGTATCATCTAGTCTTTAGATTGGTCTTTGGGGTTGTCCAGTGACTATTTAATGTGAAATAGTGTTTTTGAAGACGAGACTAGAGATGAGGTCTTTTGCCTTCTGGCTGAATGATATTTCAGGCACCTGCTCCTCTTTTGCCCAATGACCACTGCTTGCTCTTCCAGCTTCAACTGGCTGGATGCAAATCAGCCCAGACTGTGGTAGCTAGCATACTGTCCATCTAGCAAGGAAGGAGGTGGATAAGTCTTTAAATGCTTTCCAAAGACAGTGTTGAATGTGCATGTTCTTTCTCCTAGGACAGTGCTCTAGAGGAGGAGTTACACTATTTCCTACCCCTTGATTGTATTTGTAAAGAAAGTACTTGTATTTCTAAAGAAGAAGCAGTCTTCTGATGTGCTTTAAGCATGCTCCTTACTGGCACTAGGCCAGCTCTCTAAGTCTTGTCAAAATCCAATTGCTCTATAACTGCAAATGGATATCTACTCTATGCCTGTCCCTAAGTATCTTAAGTACTTCTATCTTAAGTACTGCTATCTTATGTTGTTAGAAGCAACAACTAGGATATAATTCCTCAGCAGCAGGAGGCTGTATGAGAATTGTCCGCACTTGGAGCTGAAGCTCTGAAGTTCCACCCCAGCTCCATTTCAAGCATTCTCATGTATCCTTTTCTTGTGGAAGATTCCTTTTCTCAGCATCACACAAGAATTTCAGGCAGAATCAGTAGCAGAATCTTATTTCCCAAGACATCACTCAGTCACTAAAATCACAAGGCTGTATTGCCTTTTCCTGTAGTCCTACCTCTCAGTCAACATGCATGCTCCAGCAGCAAGTAGATGAAAGCTGATACTGTCTCCCTGTGAATGGGATGTTGATTGATTTTTTTGGGCTGAAGTATTCTTCTGTAATATTTACGCTTAGGAGACTGAGGACTATACCGCACGCACAAGGGACATGTTACTAGATGAAAGGTATGTCAATACTAATAAATTAAAATACTGTTCGAACCTGGGCTCAGACCATGATATTCAGTTCCTTGGGCTGCTACTGTTCCAGCAAAGTTTTGTTTCATACCAGCTAAAGATCCCTCAAACAAGTCTGGGTCCCACACAACCATCTTGTGTAGTTTAGGAATTATCATAGACCAAAGATCATTCCCAAAAAGAAGCGTGGATGTAGCCATCATGTTTCAGAGGCTGAGAACAGTTATTTCAGGTGTGTCAAATAGTTAAAGACCAGGGTATGACTGGTCCTGGAAAATTGATGTAGTGCAAAATTACTGTTGGGTAAACACGTATTTTCTGTCTAGACCACTAGAGGGTGCAGACAAACCTACTTTGCCTTGAAGATTTATTTTTAGATTACTAAGACCTGGATATTTCAGATTTTTCTCGAGAGTGTTTGAGGAAAATAGCTGAAAGGATCACGCCTTTCTGTCCTCTGCAAACCCACTTACATCATCTGTAGCATGTAACCCAAAGTCTGTCTTTCTCCCATTAACCGCTGCTCAGACACTGCCCTCTGTACTCATCTACCTTGATTTCCTACTACCAGTTTTCTTCTTCCCTTTTTTTTTCTTTTCCTCACCATTTCTGTTCCTGCTCATCCACTGTTTCCTATCTTACTTCTCACCAACCCCTGTGCTCCAGGAAGATTTCCCTTTGATCCCTGCACTGCTTGACTGTCACAAGATGAAGTAACAAGAGTACGAAAGGCTTATTCTCTCAGCTTTCAGCTGCAGAACTATTGTAGCCCAGAAGTGGGATCTACTCAGTGTACCCAGGATCTTGGGAGAATAGAATTTCACTTGAGCATGATTTAGAGAGTCTCAAAGACCAATCACAGTTTTGAGAAGTTGTGGAAGGGGGAAAAAAAGAAAGAAAAAGTCTTTACAAGATTATTCCTTTCTTTGTGCTTGTTCACCTACTCAAAGCAGAGGCTTGTGTTCCTGAGTATTCCCTTATTGCCTCAGCAGTTGTCTCATACGGCTAAACACTGTGTGTAACATCCTGCCAAAGAAAAGGCAAAACTTTTCATCTTAAATGTTGATCAGACTTACAGGCAGCTCCCTAAGGAATTCGTCTCGCTGTGGTCACTGCTGATGTTTCCGTGCTGTGGCAGATCAGATTTCCTCTATGAGTAAGAGCTGTAGAAAGGACCAGAGAAAAAATCTTTTAAGAATCAGTTGTTAGAAAAAAAATAATTTCAAAAGGAGCACATCTAAAGATAATGCCGAACAGTGACAAGAACTGATAACACTGCCTCGCATAGCTTTAAAACGCAGTTCACTAGCTCTAAAATGTACCTGTGCAGGATTACTAAGATGTGCAATATCCACATCTGAAGGTGAAGAGAAGACAGAAGAGTACATACTGTATGGTGACTTGATATTTTCCCTTCTTATTTTTGCAGAGCTGAATCAGGTGCAGTGTATCTGGTAGTAAGGAACCCTAGATGCTTCATCATGACCATACTGGTGCGTAATTTCTGTTGTTATTTCAAGACTAATCAGCAGTTGGGAGAATGAGGATGTGAGGGTAAAATTATTTTCAATTCAGCAGCTGCTGAGCCAAAATTCTTCATGCAGTGCTATGAAAATGTGACGAAAATTTGCAGCTCTTGATGAACAAGTTTGTAGATGCCTTGCCCGAGCCTGAACAGCTCTTGGGCCCTCATCAGTCTGTACGTAAAAAGGCAGAATCTCTCTGTTACAATATCAATGAGAGCTAAAATCCAGTACTTAAAAAAATTGAGCTGTTGCATGAAGCATGTACAGATCTATCTCTCTCTTTCTCTAATTATTTAGCTTTAGTTAAATACTCAACAGCACTGAAAACTAAGACTACCAATAGAAAATTTCAGTAAGGAGGGAAGGCTTCTGATCAAAAAAATAAAAGAGACCAGGTCAAACTGACATTACCAGATTCAAAGGATGTAGAAAATGAACCCTGTGGGATATTTCTCATTGATTAGCACCTAAATTTAGACAAAAATTGGATTATATTACCCATTTTAAACCTATTTTAAAATAACAATGCTAACTCTTGGGCGAATAGTCCCTCTCAGGTTTCCTGTGTATAAATAGTAACCCCAGGAGGAACACCAACCTGACCCTCCAATTTGAGAGCTGGCAGTAAGGGTAAACTATCCCAAACAACAGTCCCAAAGACATTTACTTATAAAATGATCTCATTTCATCCAGGATTTGTTGAGGCAGTAGTCAAGGGTCAAATGCTCCCATTCTATAAAGTCATTTTTCGGAGGAGAGCTCCATTTTCAAGCTCATTTTGCACACTGTGAAAAGCATGAGAACAGTGTCAATAAATATGCCTGATATGAAATACATCCTTTTGACCATTTGGAGGCTTTGCAAACATTAGTTTTCAGCCGTGAAGTCCCCTGGATTTCTTCTTCAAAACAACTTTTTATCTGGAAACTATGCAAATATGAAGTAAAGTTGTTAGGTGACAATACATGTGCAAAACGTCACCATGTCTTTTAGGCACATTGAGAAACAGTCTTGGCGTCGCTTCATTTTTGAGCAGCACAGAGGGAGCCCACCACAGGCTAACTTCTTGAGGTTGGGTTGTGGGCTGCTGGGTTTCTCCTCTCTAGCCATTCGACCAGAACACAGCAGTTACTGGGCAAGACCACATTTACCATACAAGGAATGGCTTTTCTAGGGTTTGTTTCTTTCCCATCCTAATATGCCGCTACATATAACATACACCTCCCTCTGACAGAGAGCCGAGGAATACAGCCTTTTCCCACACCAAACAGAGGTACTCACGCCAAAAGAGAGCACTGAGAGCAAACATTTTAAATCACCTAAGATGGCCTTTTCTGCACCTATAGTCATCAGTGGGAAGAAAATTGTCTGCACAGGCAGATGCATCTGAGTTGAATCCAAACCCACTTTGAAAGACAGAAGGTGAATACACATTTCCAATAAACGTACCTGAAGGGACACTAAAAACTGAAGGCAGAAGCAGTAGTTAAGCTGCTGGTTGGTGACAGGGGAGTCCTGGATTCAGTTTTATCTTCCCGCACAAAGGGGAAGAGCTTGAGCTGTGCCTATGCAGTAATCGGGATATGTGACTGCAGGATGGGTAGGTGCACCTCAGCCAGCTTTCATCTTGCAAGCTGTTGCATAGGCTGCAAGTATTTAGCAGCGAAGGCCATACAGAGCTGTGAGGAACAGAAAATTGCTTAGCATCGACACTCAAACTGCGAAGACTAAGGCTGATGCAAATGCTTCTACCCATGCCGTAGCCTGCATCCTAGCAGAACGGTGACACGCTCTCTGGCTGTATCTAAACTCACCTGCAGCTGTTTGCAAGGGAAGACCTGGGATCCTTGATCAGATCACTTGCAATGGGGAGCTGTGAAAACCAGGGCACAAGTCTGACATCAACTGGGGTTCATTCAAGTTCACTATCTGGAGATGACAGTGACAAAACTTTTATGGCTTATAGAGTCTTTTAAGAGTGAAATTCATTACAGAGGTCCAAATGCTACGATAGTAGCAATCTCAGAAGTAGGGTGGAGGTGATTTAGGAATCAAGTCCAAATGTTGATGTGACTTACGTGTCTCAATTGAACGAACACTTTTGAAAGCTCTAGCTAGATTCTTCTGACCACTATGTATAAAATCCAGAAAGTGTTTACACCAAACACCGAGCACAGTCAAGGAGCCAATGTCCAAACATTAAAACTGGTTACAGGCAAAGACTTAAAAAAAAACAAATGCCAAAACCCTGAATCTCCAGTGTATGACTTCACCCAGGGATTCTCACGACACACACAATTTCACTTTCTGTAGGGTGATGTGGTGACAGCACATTATTACAATAACTGTCCTACAGATGGCTATTTTATGCTTGTTTCTGAACTATTAAAAAAACCTTCACGCAAATAGTCTCTCTCCCTGTCTATTAAGAGACAACAAATGCAGTATGCAAGAGTGCACTGCGTTATGAGACTTCCTTCTGGTGCCCGTCTGTCTGAGTTCAGCTTTTATGCATCAAAACACCCTGATGAAATTATATTGTTTTATGATATGGTTCCACAGTCACTTCTGTGTGTATGTTTGGTTGCTGCAAGCGTCAGGACCAGTCTCAGGATGACTACAATACGTGAGTCTGCAATAGCTAAAGATAGATATCAGGTCCAGATTTACAAATAAAACAGGTCCAAAATTATCTGGAGGTTTTTTTTGTCCCACTATGTAGAAGCTCATTCGTCCTCCTTTTAAAAATACCATTGAAGACACACTATGATTTTTACTACTCTCCTTACTAAAGCAAACTGGAACACCTTATTTTGATAGTGGTTTGTGCAGAGTGAATTTCTTAAAACAGGCAGTAAGAGTTTTCTTTCTCTTTTACTGCAGTATTTGCTGTAATAATACTGACTTCTGACTATGTGTTACATAACTTCTTCATTATCATTGCTTTATTAGTAACCCATACAGTTTCTTTATTTCTACAGCTCACAGTCATCTGGCACAAAGACACACATGTACTCCTTGGATTGTAATTAACTTTGTTCTCCCTTCAGATGTGAATAATAGAAGGGAGAACAAATCAGTCTTGACTGAGCCTGACTCCACTAAAAAGCAATTCTGAACTAACAATCAAGAAGCGAAAAGCTGTACTCCTTACCTGGTCTGGGATGTACAGTGCACCTTGAAAGCCTCTTAAATGACAGCGGAGAATTAGAAATAGTTGAAAGTTTGTACTCATCCAACCACAGGCTCAGGAAATGACCGTGTATTTTGCAATGATTAACTCCTTCCTCACTCCTAATGTCTTCGCCTTTTCAAGTACAGTAAAAAAAATCCATCTGAACCTTCCACTGCTGTTTGGTAACTAATGCCATGCCCTGCACACGATTTCTGTTTCGCACTGAGAATATGCAGGTGGCCAGAGGAGATGAGTCTGATCACCTCCAGGGAAGAGAAAATTTGCAGTGTCTTCTGCATAACTGTGACCAAGTACATTTTACTGTTGAGTGAGGCTTATGTGATAGAGTGTAGAAATGACTAAGTAATGGCTTGCATGCCTAATTCTCATTTTTAGAAGAGGCTTAGAGCAATATTCTCAACATGACTTCAGTGCTGCCGTGTACAACAGAGCAAGAAAAAAAAAGTTATTTAAAGGAACAGCATCCATTGAAGTCTGGACAGGCATTTGTTGTATATACAGTGTATGATGCTTTTATGCACAGGGGGTCTCTAGGTGAAAGTCAGGCATGCTGGAACATCAGGAGTTATGTCCTGTGCGCGTAAAAACTCTTCTGCCCCTAAAAGCCTTTTTCCTTTGGCTGGACATACTCATTCGACTGAAAGGTATTTCTGAGCCTGAGCACTACTTAAAACCATTAGCCTGAAAGCTAGTAGAGGCCAGTTCCACACAAGAGCACAGGCGGGAGCACAGGCTGCCTTTGGGGAGCTGGCATCTCCATGCTGAACCCGAGGTGGCACCCAGGCTCTCTGCATGCAGGCGCGGGGGCATCAGCAGTCCAAAGTGGATTCCACCCACCAAAACAGCAGGCTGAGAAACAAAACATTTCCAACAATTTGCAACACCAAATACAGACCCACATTTTGCACCCTTCTCCTTTTTTTATGAATTAGAAAAAAAGTCTTGGACATATATGCATACATGTCCTTTCCACAGCCTTGAACTCTCTTCACCTAGGCATGTATGTGTTTTATTTTAGAAAACCTTACAGGGGAGGGAAGTGTTACTCCCTGCATTTGGGATGTTGATAGAGGAAGAGAAAATAGAAATGTCACTAACGTACACTTTGATACAACTGTTTCATAGCTCAAGCACCCAGATGTGGTGGTATTTGTTTAATCTCCTCTTTAAGAAGAGATACATCCAGGTTTTGAGCATAAAATGTGTCAAAAGTCCACACAAGCTAGAAATTGTATTGATCTAGTCCATTCTTCTCAGCAAAGCTGATCCAATAAAGCAGGACTTGACATGTTAGCGAGCCTGTGCTCCACAGACTTTTCCGTGGGAGATGCATGAACTACATAAATGACTTTAGTAACAAGGACCAGACCTCAAAGTTGACCAGCTCTCAGTGGATGGTGGGTTTCAGAAATAGATTTCTTCTTAGATTATTACTTAGATTATTACTTAGAAGGCCTGGTCACTCAGATCTTGGATTCCTTTCAGCAGAGTGGTCCAGCTTCACCAAAAGGACTGGAAAGAGTATACATCCCAGCCATGTGCTTAGGGTATTATCCCAAAAAGTGGGAGTAGGGAGCCTAAACCTGTCCAGACTGAGGGGTCTTCCACTGCCTGGGCCAGCATTCTGGATTACTGCCCCAGGACCGCCTTGCCCAGCACTGCTCACGGCCACTCTGCCTCGTGCGGAGACCACTGCTGTGCCCGTGTGGGACGGGGCGCCGGTTCCTCCAGGCAGGCAGACCTGGCAGGGTGCTGCCTCATTCCCCCATGACAGCAGGTGTGGTACCCCAGCCCGCAGCCTGCAGAGCTTCGGGGCTGGCAGAGGGACCATGTGTTTAGGTTATCCAAGACAAGGGCGGGGTTGTCTCACCCAGCTCTGTGCATTTGCACTGCAGATGTCTGCACCAGAGCTAGTCATTCAGGGCACTCTTGAATATAGGCAATGGAGAAAAACAGACCTTTACCTTTACCTACCTTTCTTTATCTAGGAGTTTTAGCAGCCAAGTAAGAGTTCCTTTTGCTGTACATCTGTAATAGATATACATGCTTGCATAGTTTTTTATGCAATCAAGGTTTAAAAAAAAATAAAGAAATAAAATCCTTATTGTCTTGAAGTTAAGTTCCTCCACTGGCTTCCCAGGGATTATTTCCAGTGATAATGACTCCCAAGGCGTGCTCCTGAGAGGCACTGAGGAAAGCGTGATCTGCACTTGGTGTTCGTCCTTTCACAGTCTACCACAAAAATAATCCGGATACTCTGGATACTCAGTGTAAGCAGGTGCTTAGTTGCTTTATTTGAATGGTGGCAAAAACATTCAGATGATTCCTTAAGCTAGGGCTACTTATTAGATCATTTCATATGTAGAAGCATCAGGGAGTTTTATATTAAACATAGTTGCAGGATGGAGACTCAACTTCTTCTTGCCTTGACTCCTCTCACTTTCACATACAAAAACTGAATCAACTGTCAGTCTTTGTCAGCTGCCAGACTCGCTTCTCACCATGAGCCTACAGGTAAACAGGAAGGAGTTTCAGTCTCACAACCTCAAAGCACGCAAAAAATATTGAATCAGACCTCCTAAAAACTAATCAGATTTGGTTTGCTTCCTAGACTGCTATTTTTTTAACAACAAACTTCTTTCAGTTCAAATACAGCAGGTTAGAAATAGAGCTGTTTTCCACTTATTGATCCTTAAGGCTACAAATATTTAAAATTTTACAACTTTTGCTCACTGCCATCTTTTAAGAACCTTTCCCTTCTAAAACTGGGGAAAGGAACTTTAAAAACAAAAAAAGTCAGCATTTACTTTTTGTAAAAAAATACAAAAATTGACAGCCGTGGAGTATTATGTAATATAATGAGTATAAGCAGCAATTAATGCTGCTGTACAATATATTATATCGCAACATAATATAATGAAAAGAAAGTGGTGATTATTATTATTACTTCTACTTCTACTAAGTAATCAATTTGATGGGACTCATTTGGCCATGTTAACTATTTCTCAGCAATTATGCTCTAAGAAAACATCACTCTGAAGACCAATCATGTCTTTTAGAATTATTATGAGCAATGCTGTGAATTTTTATAGATTATTTTCCTTTGGGTGAAGTTCTTGGCCTCTGCAAGTCCACAGTCAGCTTCATACTGATCTCAATAAGGTCAGGAGTTCATCTTGCGAGTCTTCCCTGGAGCCGTCTCAAGCAGCCTGTGAGTATTTTGGTTCCTGCCTCTGTTGGTAAGAATCTGCACTTTGACTATATTCTCCTGGGAGACAGGGACATGACTTCAGGACATACCAACCCCTTGCATAAAAATAGAGACAAAATAAATGGTCTTGGGGAGCTGCACTAAGGCTAAATGTGGTTATTTATTAACAGCAATGTTCTTCCCAGAGAAGCAAACAGTAACTTCTCTTCTGCAGCTCAGGAGAGTCCGGTAATGCACAATTGCAGGCTAACTACAGGACCTGCTTTGGGTCCCTCTGATGGACCAGCCTGGCAGTCAATGAACAGAGGAAGGTCTAACCACCGGAGGGCATTGCACAATATTAGCTGTGACATGAAAACAAGTGAGAAGCAAGCTGCCATTGCACTCTTCCCAAGGTACTTCACCTCAGCTTGAGGTGCATTGGGACACAAAAAGAGCTTGCATAGGTGTTGTTGGTGGTGGAGGGCTCTGTAAGCACAGTGACATGGGAGTGTGAATAGGGTGGTGGAGAGTGGGCAACCTTAAGAAAGAAGTCCTGTGCTTTGAGAGTGAGAAAATGTAAAGGCAAATCTGTATGGAAAGAAGGAGGAGCTGGGAGGGCTGGAGAAGTGAGGGAAGGTGGTAGGAGCGATGGAGGCTGAGAGAAAGAGTCCCAGAACTGTGGGAGGAGGGCAAGCAGAATGGAGGGGAGGGAAGATGGTCTGGTGTTGTCCATCCTGTATCACAGCAGAGTGCAAGGAAAGGAGAATAGTTCTGCTTCTCTGTCATCCAGCACCAGGAGGTCTTGGACAGGTCTCCAGGGCTCAGGCTGGTAGGCAAGATCACCATGGCATGAAGTGTCCCCCAGCAAGGTGAGCTTTGCAGAGGGATGGAGGGAAGGCAGGAAACCAGTGAAAAGAAAGACGACTCCTGCCTCACAGCCAACCTGATATCTCCAAGCTCCCTAACAACCACCCACTTTCAGAGCTCAGAACTGAGTTGTGATGCCAACAGTGACAAGGACAGACAGAACACATTACTTCAGCGCTCCGTGTCCAGATGGCAAAACTCATTTTTGCCCATGCCGTTGAGCTGGCTGTGCTATGATGCCATTACACATCTGATGAAACTCCAGACCTCAGCTATGACTGATTGTCCATTTCACTGCTAACACGCAACCACCTGTGGAGCTCTCCAGAAAGAAGGCGTTCCTCTTAACTCTCCAGGGAACAAGCGGACAACCTTCGTCAACTACTTCTAAAGGTAGATTCAGTATCCAGATGTGCTAGGCCCACGAAGAGGCAGTATGGTGAGAAAGAAAACCTGCCTAAAAGTTCTTCCTTGCACCAGGTGTGACCTGCTTCCTTGTCCAATGGCATGCACTTCATAGGGTCAAAGCATTTCAACTGATAGTTATTCATCCCCAAATATTCAGGTTCATGTAGTTTCGCCCAAGAGAAAATGAAGGGAAAAAACTCAAAGCCAGAAAGATTCATTTCAGTGTTTTCAAATGGCGTATTTTAATTTCAGCATAGGAAATTTCTGTCATAGGAAACGTCATAAGAGATGAGTGCTGTCTAACTCAGCGGCAACAGCAGTAGTACATGATATGGGTCTTTGCTTTGCTTGAGACTGGCCTTCCATTTCCTGGGGGACCATTTCAGTCATTGGACTGCAGCATAGTTTGGGGTGAGGATCTCTCCAACTATATCTATTCTATCACATTCAGGGAAACTTCTTACTTTTTACACTGAGGTGAGTGTCCTGGTTACACTCCGGAACCGAACTGTCTCGAGAGTTTGAGACTCTCAACATCTCCTCCCCCTCCAAACGCACTCACACGGGCCCCTTGGTTACTACGCAAAACTGGAGGCATTCTCCAAGCGAGACTCCTGGAATGTGTTTTTCTTGCAGTCTGAGCAAGGGTTCCTGTGCTGTGTGGAGGGAGAGTGGGAACAGGTGAGTGAGACCTGTGCTGCGTGGAACAAAGGTGATGCTTGGATCGAGAACCAAGAGATGCCTCAGTTTCCTGCAGCTGAAACTCAAGCCCACTTTGTGAAGCACCAGAGCTCTGCTTCCAGGTCTGTGGCTGCCACCTCACAGCACTTCTCTGAAGCTGACACCGACATTTTTAGAAAAAAAAAGCCCAAGTGAAAAGATGTATTTGGGCTGAAAATAAAATTTTCATCAGCTCAAAATAAAATACGCATTTCTTGATTCACTGAAAAATTCTTGAAATTTTCATCCCCAATCCTCAGCACGCCAGAAGTTTTAAGGTTTTGGCCACCCTGTCATTGCAGTTTTGATCACTGCCTCCACTGCAGACTGCCGTGCAGTGCAGCAGTACACAAGCTCACTCTGAATAAACCACCTGCACAGCACAAGTGGCTAAAGCCTTAGCTCGAATTGACTCAGCTTTGAGAAAACTAATAACTGCTTTTGAAATCGCTTCAAAAACTGCGTGTTTGCTGACTGATTGCTGGTCTGACTAACCCCTACTAGGCAGATTTCAGTTTGATAATCCCAATACTCAGTCAGACTTTAAAAGTGACTTCCCTGTGCTATTATCTCTATTTTAGGGTATGAACCCCACATAAGTGGGTCTCGCTTAATTTTCCTGGGCAGTGTAAAGGGGCCATTAGATAGACAAAAAAGAATTAAAACAGGGATCAGAATTTCTTCCTTTGCATTTAATTACTGGAGGAATTTTCCCACCAGCCATATAAAATCCTATTCTGTTTGTCATTTGTCTTTGTTAAAGATACATTTAAATTCCAGCCTAAGGACTGAACACTTGAGCACCTCCAGTGTTATATCTGTGGGAGAAGGGTTGGGAGGAGGCAGGATCCAGACCTCGGTCCGTCGAGTAACTTCATTTTGCAGAGGGAGCTTTCTCCTAGTCAGAGACAAGCAGAGTGATCAGAAGCTCCCACTGTGTTGAGCTGGAGGAAATGCACCCACTTGTTGCCGTTCTCCAGGCACCTGCTCGACCTGGGCCCCCAAGATTAGACAGACACATGCTCTCTGTGGACATGGCCACACATCCATTTCTCTGAAGCCCTCTGAAAGAGTGGGTCAGCTCAAGCGACAAATTGCTGTGGTTCCGCAGAAGGCAGCAGTCTGGTGGTCGCTTGACACCCTTACAGTTGAGGCAATTGAGTGCTGGTCCAGAAGTGAGCTCTGTCTTGGTCCTCTGCCCCATAGTTCCCAGGAGATGCTAGTAAGATTTCAAATGAAGTTGTCCCAAAGTGGACATATTCTTGGGTGTCAATTTCTAGGAGCATGCCTTGAAACCCCTGCGGACCCCACGAAGACAGTAGCGGCAAGGTTTTGGTCAAAAACTGTGTTACTAGGGCCGTATAGGTTCCAGCAACACTTCTACTCGTGGTCATCAAGGTTGTTTGGTTACCTTAGCCACAAGCAAGGCTTGTTTCCTGCCAGACCGCAGCCAGCCCAGACACTTGAGTGAGCGGTGGGCAGACGGGCAGGAAACCAGTGCTTCCTGTCTGCCTGTTCCCTGATTAACCAAGTTCGTGGATATATCACTGAATGGTTTGGGTTGGAAGGGACCTTTAAAGATCATCTAGTCCAACCCCAGATGAAGGATGAGCAAGCAGGAAAGCCTTTCTTCAGGCTGTCCAGCTTCCTAGTTCCTTGTAACTGTGCTCTCTACCTCTCGGACAAAGCAGAAAAATGTCCGGCTCCTGTAAAAGTCAATACGCTCATCTCATGGAAGCAAAGTATTTTTCTGTCATTAAGATTAATGACTTTTAATGCTTTGGATTTGGTTTTGCTTTTTTTTTTTTTTTTTTTTTGACAACTAAAGGGTTTCAGTTTTTTTTTGCACCT
>Ga0065711_1027198_pt1 | contig 52745 bp, 26 predicted proteins | sample Hoacrofraction12_FD_59098 | JGI IMG/M metagenome (GOLD analysis project Ga0065711, IMG submission 59098) | Hoatzin crop microbial communities from Cojedes, Venezuela - Epithelial fraction 12 v2 (version 2) | ecosystem: Host-associated > Birds > Digestive system > Esophagus > Crop | place... | reverse complement strand
CTGTTATAATTGTTAGGTGTTGTATCAGCAGTATTGTAGTAAGAATTGTCCAGATTAAAGAAGGATGGACTTTTTGATGAAAACCTAGCAGAGCACAGCGATGATGGGACTGGACCTGGTTTTCAACAACTGGCACCCAGCAACTTCATCAAGATCAACATCTCCAACCTGCAGACTGTGAGCACGGGCCGCACCAGATACATCAGTCGTGAGCTCCGGATGCAGCAAGTGACCACCCATCACCACACATGACCTCTCCTGCCACAGAAGACCATTACGACAGATGGAGCCCAAGGTCATGGATTAAATGAACTCAATGGACACTTCAGAGTGATGATCCATAGACTAAGGGAATGATATCTGGAGACAGGAGAAGTGGTGGTGATCAACTGGACGATGGGGGATCTGGGCATGATGTAGATGCTATGGAATAAACGGTGGATAATGTCCTGGGTTTGGCCAGGACAGGGTTAATTTTCACCAGAATCCAGGAAGGGGCACAGTCGGGTGGGCTGACCCAACCCCAACCTGGCCAAACAGAGGTGGGTATTCCATACATGTGCCGTCATGCTGGGTTCCGGTGGGGGGTGGCGCGGGGTGTCAGGAACTCACTCGCGGTTCAGGAGCGCAGGCGCCGATCCTGTCTGGGAGAGCTGCTCTCCGGATCGTGCGGTTCGTTGTTGTGTTTTCTCCTTATCTGTATCATTGTTTTTACTGTTCCCTCTGTTTGCTATTCTGTTAAACTGGCCTTATCCCGACCCACCGGTTTTCTACCTGTTTCTTTTTCATTCTCCTCCGCACCCTGCGGGGGGAGGGGCGGCCGCGTGGCGCTTTTGTTACTGGCTGCAGCCAAAACCAAAACAAGGAGCTTCTCTGTTATATGACCAACAGCTTCTGGCTAGTGAAGCAGCAAGGAATCTATACCACTATGCTACATTTATGAGAAAGATACAGGTTTGCAGGTTGTGGGAGTGGGTGGGGAGGGGGTAGGAAGAGAATAGGCACTCTGAGTTCTTGGCAAGCCATTTTTTAAAAGATATTACGTTCTACAACAGAGATTGATCAGTGCTAGACATAGTGATTTTCTAATTATCATTACATACTGTGCAGGTTTGATATGAATCTTAATAATTCTTAATTGCAAAAACTGCTTAGGGATCCTTGAATAATAGCTTCTGTAGAAATACACATAATTAGTTATAGATACATTCAATTACAATAACTATCACTGGTGTCTGAAGTGCAGCAGTGCCAATAAGCCCCAAGCAGAGACTGTGACTTGTACTGAGCTGGCCTATCTCCCTTTAGGAGACAGGGTGTCAGGAGCCAGCACATCTTTTTCAATGAATGGGTCAAGTGAAAAAGGTGGAAATGATTACAGAGGTAGGAAGTGACTCATTCAAAAGAGATCTGCAGGTGAGCTGCCACATTAGACCCAAGGACCAAGCAAGGTGAAGAAGAGAGTATCACACTCAAAGAGGCATAAGAAAGAAAAATCCTCCAGCTCTCCAGGGCTGGGAATCTGCGGGAAACATAAACAATAGTTTGTTTGTAATTTTTAATCAAGTTTTATTCTGGAAAATAAAATTGTGCTTCACAAGAAACTCTCTACACTAGATTCTTTTAGGGCTGGGAAAGAAGACTGGATGTTTTCACATCGACAACTGATGTTTTCTGGGGCCTGTAAGGCAAGCTTTTGTAAAAACATAACAAAGTCCATCTTCTTCCCTCTAACCCTTACCACCTGCATTTAAAAGTCATCCCTTATAGCTGATCTCTGGAAGTACCTACACTGTCCAAAACAAAATTTGCAGTTCCAGACAACTGTAAATATACAATGAAAAAAAGAGTAGATATTTTTAAAACATTGATGCCAATTTTTATCACAGAAAATTTAGATAAAAGCCCATTAGTTCTAGACTAAACATATGCCCGCTATATTTTAAACTCAAAATTCATGTCAGCAAGTATAAATGGAGTAGACACTAATTATATGAGGTATTCATTACCCTTAACATAGCAGACTACACACATACTTTTGGACAAGCTGAAGCTGTCTACAGCCTAAAATCTAACTCCAGAGAAAACTGTTTGAAATGAGACTATATATCATAAGTACATACCTGGAAGAAGGGTCTTGGGAAAGGAGGCACTTCACCCAATTAAGAGTTTGGAGAAAACGTAGACTATTATTAGTTGGTTTCTGATCTATTACGCATTCTTCCATGCATGGGTGTATTCATGAATATGTAAATTTTTGGTATTAGCTTGGATCCCACTGTGATGCTGGCACATAATTAGAAGCTCATCATTAATGATTTATGAGCTGTTCCCATGCTATTAGCATTTTGAAATAAAACTACTGCAAATAACTTTTTATTTATACTTTGCCAGGGTTATTGCTAACAGTAGCCACACTACTGCAGATCTACAAGAAAAACATCAGGTCTTCCTTCTAAAAGGTGATGTTCATCGAATTCACAGGTCATGGATATTTCCCACCTGGAAAAAAAAGGCACTGGTGAAGATGTGAAAAAAAAAGCAGGAAAAGACTTCCTTAGGTTAGAGACATAATGTGACATTGACGTAACAGGTGCAATTAATAGTAGTAATTCAAATGACGAATCTGAATAAGGAAGTCTCTAACAGAAAAAAAAAAAAAAGGAATAAAAGGGAAAGCAAGTTCTATAAACCACATAAGAAAAACCTACTTAGTACTGTCCAAAACCCTCCAGACGAAGGTTTACTTTCAGTTGGGAACAAAGTATTTTGTTTCACTTCTAGACCTTCTTGATTACTTCTTTATCTATACAGATAAAGATTCAGCCTGGGAAAGAAAAGGCTTGGGGGGAAACTTATCCATGTGTATAAATACTTGATGTGAGGGAAAGAAGAAGAGGGAGCCAGGCTCTTTTCAGTAGTGCCCACTGACAGAACAAGAGACAATGGACACAAATTAAAAACATTAAATTTCATCTGAACACAAGTAAACAGGTTTTTTTTTTTTTACTGTGAAGGTAGTCAAACACCGGCACAGAGAGATTGTGATGTCTCCCTCTGTGGATATATTCAAAACCTAACTGGACAGAGTCCTGGGAAACCTGCTCTAGCTCACCCTGCTTGAGCAGCAGGTTGGACAAGATGATCTCAAGAGGTCCCTTCAAACTTAAACGACTCTGTGATAGTCACAACTACTGGTAGGAACAAGGCTTGTAAAGAGAGGGAATATCTTCTGCTGGCCACATAGGAAAGATGGAAAACACATTTGGTCCATGCAACCTGTATTAACCCAAAGAAGGAGCAGCAAAAATCTAATAGTAGGTAGTCATATTGCCCTTGATTTAATTACCATAACTCTGTAAATAACAACAACATGCAATATTATGATACATAATAATAATACAGTAGTGAATATTCACAAAACAGAGAATTTATTAGCAGAAAAAGAAGACAACTAGCACTGACAAATTAATGCTTGCACCACTCAGTGATGCGATGGTAGAGTTGAACGAGTTCAGTCTCATTATCACATGGTAAATTATATTGTTAAATCAGCAAGGGCGTGCAACTGAGATTTTCTGAGTTTGTTAGTCTTATACGTAACCTTACATCAGTCTTCAATGTTCAGTGCATCTTAACCTGCAGTCCACTCAACTCTCCCTCTATGAACTCTGTGTCTGGAATGTAAGCCCTGCCACGTGGTTTTCTTCAGATTTCAAAGCTGACCAGTGCCTGAGAGGTATACTCCTTTAAAAGGGCAATAAAACGATACTACTGGTCCAGGTGACTATCTGCACTGTGGAATGGCCAATCCAAATTTTATTTTCATCTGCAGCCCATTCTTCTATGAACATAAAGTAGCTGCTGCAAAAGACTTGATCTCTTCCCAGCTGTGGTCAAACTGATGTACGGGAGCAAACTGTCTAGTTTACCATGGACCAGTACAGAGAGAGGAAGTACAGGAAGAAATTAAATTACAGGAGGCTGAACTGACCTTCAGCACAGTGATGAATGGCTTCCTATTGCACTCTGCTTCTGAGTTTCTGAGAAGAACAAATAACTAATGGCAGAAGATCTTGCTACAAACGTGGGAGGGGAGCCAGCTGAAGGAGAATTCATATTTGTGGAGACTTGTGCTGAGGTCACTCATCATTTAACGCAGAACATAACTGATTACAAAGTGTCAATGGGCAGAAGAAACATTTAGAAGTTGGCAATAGCAACTCTTCTCTCTTTGCTCTCAATTTATGTTGAGAAAGAAATTTCCCATAATTCAATTCCACACATGATATTCCCTATTTTGAGGAATCTGCTTCCATGACACTTCCAAGTGATGGAGACACAAGAAATCATAGCGGACTTTTCCTTCACGATCAGCTATGTTCATGCTACTGCTGGGTTGTATATGCATATCTATTACCCTGTTTTCTGTTCTTTTTCATCTCCTCCTCCACTTTCATGTTAGGTTCAATAATTTATCAACAGGAAGGAATATTTAGTTGTTACAACAGTTGTACATCACTGCCAACACTTTGCTGAAGGTATTTATGGATGGTCTGGCAACTAGTTCACGATGTCCATATCTTCCATAATTCTACCCTGGGTGATGTCGGGCAAGCAAGACATAATATACAGAGTACATGCAACAGTTACAAGGAACATTTCCAGGCTCTTAAAGTTGATTGTCTTACTGCTAACTTGTTATAATTGTGCCTGACTGAGTTTTGGCCCACAAAACATTCTTTCAAATAATTGCCAGGCAGTCTGGGAATCAGTGCAAGCTGCAGAAGATTGACAGTAGGCTCTTCCGAGGTTCAAGAGAGTTTAACAGGACTCAACTGGCACAACCTATGCCTGTTAGCCCCAAGTCAGAGAAGGGTCCTGGTCATGTTCATGTTACTGGTTTATCTATTTAATAGCTACAGATGGTTAATATTAATTCAGATATATATTATATACCCTACCAACCTCACAATACCTGATGTTATAGAACTGTGCACAGGCAATTTTGATTGCTTCTTCCACTACGGCACAAGAGCAGCCAGATAAGTCAATAGTATGTGTGGCAGCCTAGAGAGAAAATGGAGCAGTTTCAGTCTTCAGATTAAATCTGGTCTCTGGTTCCTCACAAGGATATTCTTTGCCAGGAATATATTGCATGACCCTTCTGATAGCAAGGAGCATGAATGTCAGAAGAGCAGACGTGGAGCCCATATGAAACCATAGCTATGAATAGCTGCTCATTCACCGAATTAGGAGATCCAAACCATGAAGGATATCCTAGCTGTCTAGTTGTGCAAACTCCTGGCAGTTGCCTGCTGTAAAGCGGAATCATGCATATGTTTTGCGACAGCAATAAATCACAATTCAGCATATTTTGTTCATAGTTGCAACTTCCTCTGACAGATCAAATCCTATAGCCCTCAGGAAACTAGCATTGCAAGATGATGTCCTGTAGCCCTCAGTAACTGGAGCCCCTGAAGCCCATGAAGGTTTCGTTCCATACATTCCGGTTGCTTAGATCTTACAGTCCCTGAAAACCAAGGCTTATAGCCACTGATAGCCAAGATATTTCTTTTTCCAGAACAGGCTGTTCTAACACTGATTCTCTCAGCCTTTTCTAATGGGTCAAACAAGCTTAATTACAATGTGACTACTGAACAAGCAAACAATGCAAGGATCTCCTGGAAGCTAAGTCAACATGCATGTTTTTTCCTTGCTTACTTTGCAGTAGAGATTTAACTCCAGCATCTTCAGTCTTGAGTTTAAGGATATTCTGAGGTGGATAACGGGGTTTTTTACAGCTTCCTATGCTAGGGCTTTTCCATTGTGTATGAACATCTAAGCCCAGCTGTGGCTCTCAACAGTAAGGGAGAAGGCTTCAGAAGAAGACAGGTGAAGGTTCCCCTCTCATTTGAGCATATGCACAAAATTCATAACCTTTTTCTACTACAATTTCTCCCCTGTTGTACCTGAACTGTACTGTAGTTTCTCGAGTGGAAAAAACACTGAGAGGATTAAAAAAAAAAGCAAAAAACCCCCAGTGAAAACATGTCTCACTGCAATCAGTTCAAAGGGAAGAAAAAGGTAAGTATGTCTGGTTGCTCTTTAAAGCACCAATAATGTGGATACAAGAACAGACATAGTTTGTGTATAATCTTGTGTATAAGATCAGTTTGGCCAATATACTACTACACTTCCTACATTGCTTGTGGAAAGGTATAACTTATGATTGTATGAGAAGCTGCTCTCCAGCCTCTTGCACATAAAAACTGGGGGACGAGACACTGGAAAGCAGCCCTGCAGAAAGAGATTTGGGGTTTTTTGTTGATGGCAAGTTGAATATGAGTTAACAGTGTGGCCTGGAAGCCAAAATGGCCAACGGTGTCCTGGGGTGCATCAAGCACAGCACAGCATCATCTTTTCTGTCTGTTATTGAAAAAGAATTTCTTTGTTTTCTTGGACAAGCAATTCCTTTCAATTTTTTACTGACAGAATGCCATAGAAAAGCACGAAAATGAGAAGTTAACACACTTAAAGTTAACATGCTCTAGTCCCCCAGTCACCCATCCTCACAGCACCACAAAATTATCATGCATTACAGACCACAGAATGAAAGACTAATCATGATTTCCTTTTGCTTTTTCACATTTATTCTTTATTTGAAAAAATAATACTGGGGGAGAATTTTGTCTGCATGTATTCATATTGAAATAGTGTCTTTTTTGTGAAGACTAATATATTGGACGGCATATCAATGAGATGGCATCAGGACAGCATCCTTTCTCATCCGGCCACAGGCATTTGGATTGTGTTAATCCACCTAAAAGTCATGCATCTAGCCTCAGTCTTTCAGATTTTGAGCACTGGGCATAACTGTTTAACTCTGGTGTGAACGCTGGCAAAAAAAACACCAAAACAACCTTAAAAAGTAAAAATGAAAGGTTGTCACATATGTGTTCAAGATTCACTTTTCTGACAACGTGTATATGACAGACTACTTCTAAAGAGCTATCAGCCAGCAATGGAAGGTAAGAATGTCTGGCAGAACTCAGGTTTCAGAGCCCAACTTCAAAGACTTTCATGGAAAATGTTTTGAATGGCAAATTAATAAAATCTACAAGGAAAATTTAAGAACCTGGATGACTAATTCTTCCTAAAATTTTCTACTCACTTGTCCTCTTTGCTTTTCAGAAAAAGATTTATCTGTCCTCTTGTCTGTAAAACCACTTTGGGAATTCAACCTCAGCTGCACCCCTGTGGAATCTCTTTAGTGATCATAGAAGACAGTAAATGCATAGAGGACAGCAAACATAGATTCATCTCATTTCCCAGAAAGGGAGAACTCCAGCGTGACAATAGAAAAAGAAAGCTTTTTAAAATACAAATGACGGAAGAGACATTAATAACACTGGAAATAATAGCAAAAATACAAGAAATCTTGATAGTATTTTGACTTCCAAACCAGCAGACTGTTTTTGTGGTATTTTTCTTTCTTTGAAAAGGAATAATGCAAAGCTTGAAACAGGAGTATTTTCCAAGCCAGAACGATGATAAGATCTGTATAGACTAAAGAATGGAAGACCCTGAGAAAGCCAGACATCACATATTTGTTCAGTGCATGCTTATCTAATGAGGTGAATCCTCCCTGACAAAATAATCCAATGCAGAAGGAATTGGTTTTTGCCTTGCAGTTTCTACAAGCTTTCTGTCTCCTTCCGAATGAATTTAAGAACAACTAGTGGTGGCTCAAGGTGCCCTGTCCACCTCTTCTAGAAGGCAATAATGCTTCTGCTGATTACTTTTAAAAAAAGATAGTAAGTATTTTAGATAATATACTCTTTATTAAAAAACTTCATTGCTCCTAAAAACTAGCAATTAGATTAGTTTTTCAGGATACATCTCCTCTCCAATCCCATTTTATTTTTTCAGCAATCAGATTTACAGCCCTCCTCCAACCATGTCTAAAGTGCTGTGCTGATGGCCTCAGTGGCAGCTGCAATTCAAATCTCATACCATAGATGACTCCATGTACTATGTATGCTGGTTGATGAAATATTCTATTCAAGTACCTTCTGCTCTTTCTGACATTACCTAACATCTTTGATTGAAGTCAGAAAAATATCACTTGCCTGACAAGTCTCAGGAATAAAGACTCTTTCAAGTAATTACAAGACAACAAAAATGTTGTATCAACATCCCACCCCACCCAGCCCCAGCAAATTTAATAAGATAATTTAGCAGGAGCACAAATAGCAAGTGCTACATGTTCTTTATGCTAGGGATGCATCTTTTCAATCAGTCAATCAGAGAAAAGATTCTTTATGTGTATTGCTCAACATTAACACAAATGTGTATGTATTACAGATAAGTCTCCTAACATTAATATTGGCTATAACCAAGAGCATGAAGCTAGAGAAACCTGTTCCTTTAGAGATTGTCCACACAATCTAGCTGCCCCAAAACCAAACTTCTCAGTACTGCATGAATCTCATTTATGATGCAATCAATATTTTTTATATAACTGATTTCCTCTACCAATACAATTATGATTTTCCTCCCACAGAAAATCCTAAACAATAAAACACAGGGAGGTTTTGCTTCTCGTATAGCATTTTTTATTGTTAGGATGTTGTGTTTAATTCATGAAAAAACAAGAAAATATGCTTGACAACAAAGCTTTGTATTGAGATTTGGTAACTACCTATAGGCTGAAAATATGGAAGTCTTTGAAGTATATAAGGGGTTTTGAATTGTAAAACAAAAAGAAACGGAATCCCTTTTGCCAGGCAAGTTCCCAGAGAGAAAGCCCGCTGTCCTACAAACCCAGGAATGCAGACTCATAGTATGTAAAACCCTAATTATTTATTTCTCATAACATGCTTCGAGGCTTCGCACATTTTAAAGCTAGAACTCCTGCTAAAGACCTACTTGTTCAGTACTGACCAGAACAGTGACGGATAGTTTCAGACAAAAGAGGATCTTGAAAAGATCAGGATGCCTTCCTACAGGTCTGAGCCAGGCTCCCCAGCCCCAGGCAAGGGGGTGACCTTGGCCCCACTTCTTCCCCTATAGGCTAGCTCTTGCCTTTTTTGGCTGTTTAAATCCTTTTTTGTGACAGATAACTTTGCCTTCACACATAAAAGAGCACTTAGGTAATGGGAGACAGTTGAAAACAAAGACAATGAGTCCTAATGTCACTAACAACACAACGTTTTCTTTTGCTAGTACAAAAAGTGTATAGATTTAGACAAAATAATGTGCAAACTACATACTGCTCTGCCTAAGCTTCTTCCCCACTCTAGAGCATTTCTCTCCAGCTAGATCCTCTGGGATGTTGTCCACAATTGTAATTCCTCTACTGAAGCATGATAGTCCTTTTGCTTACCTGTTTTAATCAGCTTCCTTTGACTCTGGCTAGTCCTGCAGTCAGAAACAAGTCAGTATGCTCTTCCCCTTCCACCCTCTTTTTGTTGTACTCTTTCTGGGGGTCTTTGCTACTCTTCAGTCCCCATAGCAACACAGAATTCAGTATGCAACCACTAGAGAAATTCTCTTGCTCTAAATTCTAGCCCAGTGAAAGGAGGCAAACAACTGTAACCTTCTCTTCACATACGCAGATCACAGGGAAGATACTTCAGCAACACTTTCTTCCAAAGATAGACTTCCAAGAGGCAAGCTCTGCTCCTTGTCTGTAGCATTAGATGTATAACTCTAGGATGCATGTATTTCTGTTTGTACAGACAGCATTTTCAGGCACTTGAATGTGATTATCTATGTCGTGCAATTGTTAGCACAGTCCCTGGTATAGTATTGGCACAGGGCAACTGCTTTTTACTAAAAAATTCGTGGGAACAGGTTGGGAGTTTGCTAATACAGATCTTGCTTCACAGACAGGACAGCTCAAAGATTCGTAAATTGTAGAGATTCCTTAAATGTTCACTCTGGGATTTATTTATTCCACAGACTTTGTATGGCTTTTCCAGGAGGAATGTTGGACAGTCACTTTGGGTTTTTCAGAAAAATAAGGGCTAAAACTGAGAGATAATTGCACGAAAGAGATCAGATGCCTCAGAATTTGTTTTTGTGTCGCTGCTTCTGTACAATCATAGGCACAAATTGGTGTGTGGGTTATAGGTTAAACTAACAATCTCTTTTCTCTACTTTTCTCAAGCAGTCTACCCTCATATCTGTATTTATACATTTTGCTGTTGTATAAACACCTCCAGGGACACCAGCTATTGATGGATATTGCTTAGAACATAGATTAGTGAATGGCTTGCTATGAATAATTTATTTAAATGCTTCTCTTATGGCATATCTGTGAGCAGATTGCAGTGCTTTCAAATTTATTCAATATCCAGAATTAAAATTAACTTCTTAAAAAAGTTGTTAGTTTTATGGACTGAATATGAATTGTTTTTATGGAGTATTCATGTGTTGGATGCCTTGATCAGCAAAGGCATGTGGTATTGTTCTTATTTCCCGATTGGGTAAACATCAAGTAGCTCTACTGCAAATCTTCACACATGCAAATGTAAATTTAGATTTCAGATCGTTTTCATAGGTGTGACCTTGTATTCTCTGTTTGAAAACATTTTGGCCAGAAAAATTAATTTGTGCAGGCTTTAATAAAAAGAAATAAAAAGTAAAAAATGTGACTGACAGGAATCAACAAAAAACATTAATCAAATAATTGAAAAAATTATTTTGTACTATCTTCCTTGATCTGATTTATAACCATTACATTATTTTTATTTTTTATTTTTCCTTTTCCATAATTTATAAATAAGTTCTGTGAACTGTCATTTCTTCTTATGAGTCTTCTGCCTCCTCTGTTTACTGAAATATCTAAACCTGTTTTTACTATGCTAAATAATTACATGTCCTTTTCATGACATTTAAAAATCAATAAAGCATAATGTTTAAAGGAAAAGTCAAAGAATGAATTTTTCATGGACAGATTAATCTATAATCTGGTTGTTCTGAATATGACTATTTTACAGGCAGTTGCAGCTAACTGAAAGGGAATCTGTACAATCTTCCTTATGAATTCATTTCTCAGTGAGCTTCTTAAGAACAATGTATGGCCTATGCCTTGTTCACATTCTGAAAAGAATTAACTTACTACCTACATAAAACTGCTGTGGTTCCTGGTCACCTCTCTGTTTAGATTATGGATCCATAAGAATGCATTACAACCCTTGTACAGCCTGACTTTCTTTAACAAAAATGGGGTTACAGCATTGGTGGACAAAGGACGGGCAACTGACATCGTCTACCTGGACCTGTGCAAGGCGTTCGACACTGTCTCGCATGATGTTCTTGTCTCTAAATTGGAAGGACGTGGATTTGGCAGATGGACCACTCGTTGGATAAGGAACTGGCTCAATGGACGCACTCTGAGTTGCAGTCAGTGACCTGATGTCCAGGTGGAGACCAGTGACGAGTGGTGTGCCTCAGGGGTCGGTACTGGGGCCGGTGTTGTTCAATATCTTTGTCGGCAACATGGACAGTGGGACGGAGTGCACCCTCAGCAAGTTTGCCGACGACACCAAGCTGTGTGGTGTGGTTGACATGCTGGAGGGAAGGGATGACGTTCAGAGGGACCTTGACAGGCTGGAGAGGTGGGCCTGCCTGAACCTCATGAAGTTCAACAAGGACAAGTGCAAGGTCCTGCATGTGGGTCGGGGCAATCCCAAACACAAGTACAGGCTGGGCGGAGAGTGGTTTGAGAGCAGCCCTGAGGAGAACGACTTGAGGGTACTGGTGGATGAGAAGCTCAACATGAGCCACCAATGTGCGCTTGCAGCCCAGAAAGCCAACCGTATCCTGGGCTGCATCAACAGAAGTGTGGCCATAAGACGGAGGGAGGTGATTCTGCCCCTTTACTCTGCTCTTGTGAGACCCTACCTGGAGTACTGCATCCAGCTCTGGAGCCCCCAGGAGAAGAAGGACATGGATGTGTTGGAGCGGGTCCAGAGGAGGGTCACGAAGATGGTCAGAGGCCTGGAGGACCTCTCCTGTGAGGACAGGCTGAGGGAGTTGGGGCTGTTCAGCCTGGAGAAGAGAAGGCTCCAGCGAGACCTTATAGCAGCCTTCCAGTACCTGAAGGGGGCCTGCAGGAAGGATGGAGAGGGGCTTTTCAGAAGGATGTGCGGTGATAGGACAAGGGGGAATGGCTCTAAACTAAAAGAGGGCAGATTTAGATCAGATATTAGGAAGCAATTCTTCACCATGAGGGTGGTGAGGCACTGGCACAGGTTGCCCAGAGAAGCTGTGGCTGCTCCCTCCCTGGAAGTGTTCAAGACCAGGTTGGATGGAACGCTGAGCAACCTGGTCTAGTGGAAGATGTCCCTGTTCATGGCAGGGGGGTTGGAACCAGATGATCTTCAAGGTCCCTTCCAATCCGAACCATTCTATGATTCTATGCTTCTATATCCATATGACCAGGTGATCTCCCAGTTATGTGAACTTGTAGGCTGAAACACTAATGTACAGCTAAGGAATTTTACATCAATACGTATGTAAAAACAGTATTGTAATTATTAATACTATTATCAGTGGTAATAACAGTAATAATAATATTACACTAACATCTACAGAATCATCACATTTCATTTTTTAATTAATCACAAAAACATATACTAGGAGACACCCACTACCTCTGACAAGAAGTTATATGGAGGTGGAAGGAGAATATAAAACTATGAAGGTGTTCTTGCAATAACATTGGGAATTGTGCTATTGTGATATTAGAGCTCCTAAGCCCCCTCTCCTTCCTCTGTCCTTTGCAAAAGGAGAAAAATTTGACAACAGATAGGAAAGAAAAGGAAGACAGGACGACACGTCAAAGATCACAAAATAATTCAGATCAGACATTTTAGCAGAATATAATCCTTCCCAATTCTAGTCCTGTGTACAAGCTACTGGACCATAACACACTTGCAAATCTTTCCACACAAATCTCTGAGGCAGCAGGAGAAATCTTCAAGACAACTATCCAGAAGGAATTCTATTTTTGTTTGACAGTTTTTGACAGAAAGCCAATCCCACTTCATCTTCTCTCATGAATAAATACATAGATATAATCCTTTAAATTTAAATAACATTTTCCTTCTAAGGGTCTCCAAATGCTCATCAAACACTTGACACTTACATTACACAGTAATCTTAGTGACCTTTAAACAAGCATCACCTGGCTGAACAAATTTCTTATCGCTTTTCCAGCTTCTACTAAACTCAAAGTTGGGAGAACCAGTTCAAAGGTTCCTAGACCTTTTTACTGGAACTAGTCAGAACATCTGCCACACGAAAGCACATGAAGTCTTCTGTACTTTCAAATGGGTGATGTGCTGATAAAGAAAATTTTAATGCAGTGTTAAAGTTTTATAGGAAAAGCAAAAGCTTGCAAACAGGTCACAGTAGCCGTTTGTCTCGAATATTTTTATCACTTTGTAACAGTCTTCCTTTTGACATGAAAGATGCAATGTGGTGTCTGTTTACCCAAACTGTCTAAATTTCTGATTCCCCGTCTGTTTGCATGGCCTATATGTTACTATCTGATAGCCAACAACAGACCAGCCTTAGTCACCGCTGAGTATAACTCCTCATCGATACTTTTTGGTTTTGCAACAGGTGAAAGCAGTATGTTGGTAGTGTATCTACAGAAAACCCCAGACATCTGTCAAATTAACTATGTTTTTTCTTCTAACTGGTGAATCTCTGAAGAAAAAAAAAATGGTTTTGTCATGTAAAATATCTCCTACAGAAAAGTATTGGACAAAATGTATGAATGGGCTTTACTGTTTTCTTCTGTGGTGTATATTTTATACATTGGTTGCATCAAAAGAAGCATAAAGGGATATTAATTTTTTACCTTTATTTTGTTTACATTCTTGTATGCTTGAGTTTAATCAACAACTAGTTTGTGTTTTCAAAAGAACAATATTCCTTCACGTGGATAAGTAAGGCTTTTTGTATTTCCATTTACTGTAATGCAAGTTATTAAATTGATGATTTTGCAAGTATTCAAATGTCAGGAGGTCAATAAATCAATGGTGTTTAAAGCCAGTAGAGATGTTGTATCACTTACTGTGATATTTACCTTAGGATCTGAATTCATTAGGCTTCAGTGGTGTCCATGACTTGCTTAACCATTTGAAAAGTATTTGTGTATTTGAAATATATCTCAAATACACTATAAAAAATCTCAATTTTCCAACTAGCTTTTACAATAATAATAAAGCCTAAAGCTGGTATCAAACACCACTGAAAAAACAGGGTAGCAATAAATGTTTGTGTCACATGAAATACTTTATAAAAATTTCATACTTTAGATTTAGTTGTTCAACTAAATTAATCCAAGAACAGGAGTTGTCCACCAAGCCTCCTTTCCAATTGCTTAGTTGCATTTCACACTTCTCTGAGTCAAGGCTACTAGAATATTCTGAGGATGGACTTATAGAAATTAGAAAAAAAAAACAAACATGTTTCATTAAGCTGAGATAGAACAGAAGCAGGAATTTAAAATCAAAATGAGCAGTTAACTGCAGATGGGACATGATCCAGCATAAATGCACATTTTATCTTTGTTTTCTGTATGTTTATCACAGGAATGTCAAAGTATGGCCAGAGCTCTTACCTCCAAGTAATCTTCTATAGCTGTGTGAGGTTCTTTCCAGATTCAAGCCTGATAAATTCAGCATCTTAGTTATTCCCCAGAGGATTAGTTAGGAGGAAGTATAAGTACAGGTTTCTTAGCATCTTAATCCATTTTCCCTCCTAACTCACATATTGGTTCTTGCAGAGAATTACAGCTTCCTGACTCATCTTTTAGACCTTCTTTCACAGGAAATAATAGTACAGTGCACAGGTCTGCCTGTCCATTTCTATGGCACAAATTAATAGGACACTAGCGGACTTTCCCTGCAATCTGGGATCATGAATGCTTGCCTTAAAGAACAAGCATTCTTTGCGTGGTAGAGTATAATAGTCCACAGATAATGGACTTTTATTATTGGCCTCTTGCACTATATATGCTTAATGATACCTCCCCACATGAAAACTCCAGTAAAGAGGAAATTAGAGAAGCAAAATTTCTTGGCCTCAGCTCCCTCCTCTTTCAGGCATATAAACGATCACTTTGGTTTCCATCAATAAAAAGGTAATGCCTTCTAAGTGAGAGGAATATGAGATCCTCTGAGTCTGGATTTGTTTTCAGTAAGATGGACAAATACCCTGCACAACCCCACGGTTTTAAATGTCATAAGCTGTTCTGAGGACAGGGAAGTTTCTTGTCCGGACTGGTGCCATAGAGATTTTTCACCCCCTACTTATTTTTTCATAAACGCAGCCCACGTTCTCCATCCTTTTTCCCTACTTGGTTAAGATTTAGCCTTTCATTTCTCAATTTTAAGAGAAGCTGGTCATGTAAAAATAAAGAAAGAAAATCTATGAACTGTCTGACTTGAAAAATGTCCCTCAATAGATGTTACTTAAGGGAGGAATTAAAAAGAACAACATCAAAAGTTAATGTAGAGAATTCCCGCTGAGCTAAGAATTTTGTGAGTACTCACATACTCTCAGCTATGTTGAGGATGGGCCAAAGACTATCTCAAAGCAGCACCACCACTGTTTAATCCTTTCTACATGGTTAAGTAAATGGCTCCTCTCCTAATTTTGAAACTCTTCCCAATGTAATTATTTTAACAAAAATGACGATTCAGCCTTTGGAATTTCTTCAGCTAATCCTTTTCTGATATTATTTAGTATTGCACTTACTGCAGCATACAATCTCAGTGACAAGTGTATCCTGATAATGTAATTAGATACTACTAAGCAGTTGTGTTTATGTGACTGCTTTCTCAAGATCTCTTGCAAGTAAAATGCGAATCTCAGAAGATTCTTTTAGTAATATGATGACACCATTCCTTCACATATTTCTATTCCTACTTGCAATTAATTTCCTCAAATTTCAGCAACTAAGCTATGATTTTTCTTACCAGATGTGTGTCTTGGTCTAAATTTGATAAAATTCACACAAAAGAGTTCAGCTCTACCCAAAACTGAAGTCTGGGAAAAAAAAGTTTTCCCTATGTTTAGGTATCAACTGGTGACCCTTTCTCACAGTATCATAAGCATACCAAACATTGGAACACAAACCAATATTTTACTAGGGATGTGAAGCCCACCCCTTTGCCTCCCCAGCAAAAAGAAACCTGTAGGGCTATAAATCCTTCTAAAACTCGTGAGTCACACATCATCAGACAATTCTTTTGAGACTGACTTAAAGGCTGTGCATGTGTTACACACACTTCAGTCTGAGGCTGGGTAAGTACTTTTACCTAAGCCTCTATGTAATGGGATCGTTCTGAGGGCCATATCCATGGACGTGCGTTTTCTACTTCCTTAGGCTGAAGAGAGTGTTGAACCTAAGACTTACCTAAGAATTGACATTTTTCCACCTTGGACTCATGACCCAAACACTCAGAATACCCCTCAGTGATGCTGAACTTAGGAGATGTGGCAAAGGTAGCGGCAAGTCAGTGGTAAAGCTTGGATCTGCTTTTGGGAGTCCCCGTCATTCACCATGGTAAGCACAGAATTAGTCTTTCATGCTCTCTAAGCCATGGATAGCTCTTTCTTGTGAACTTGACTTCTTATCTGAATTTTTTCTTTCATCTACATAGTTAAAAAAATCTGAAAGGACTCTGTTACTGAAGGTCAAATAAAGCAGCCATATAGGTTCTTGGCTTGTATTAGAGAGCCACTGTTTCAGAGTCCAGAACATGTTTTTATTGGGGACTTAGTCATTTTAGGGTTCAAAGTAGAAGAGGTCTATTAAGATGTAGCAAAGAAAAGTGTAATGCATCTTCTAAATGACTAAAATAACAGCTAAGCATCTATCTGTAAGAGATCAAGAAGACAAAAGGTACATAACTTGTAAAAAGTATTTCCTACCTCTTTATGGCTTATGGTTCCCAGGAAGATTTTGTGGTATTAATCCATCAAAAAGACACATCATCCTCAGACTGGCATACGGCTTTTTTTATAGGCAAAACAAGATCAACCACAAAATCCAGAAAAAAGGACTAGATTGGTGAAATAAATAAATAAAAAATAGTAATTAAATATTAAATATTATTATTTAATATTTAATTAATTTAACTTAATATTTCATTAATAAAATATTAAATAAAAATTATCTGAAAAATTATGCATTGGCAAAGCTAAAGGGAGCTTGTGAATGTCAATGCCTAAATAGCATTTGTATACTTAACATTTGCAGAGTTATTCTGGTCATCAAAATTTACATAAAATGGGTCAAAAAAGGAGTAAAGCTTAAAACTATTAAGTAAAAAGTAGGTGAATATTCTTAGCCAAGAGTATTCAAAGAACATACAAAGACACATCCAAAGACTGCCAGACTTCCTTTATAATCAAATAGTTAGAATCATAGAATTACAGAATCATGGAATAGTTTGGGTTGAAAGGGACCTTACAGATCATCTAGTTCCCACCCCCCTGCCACCGGCAGGGATATATTCCACTAGACCAGTTTCTAAAAGACAATGTCATAAGGTGATATTAGCAGTCCACAACAGCTGACTGGTCTGTTAACATTACAGTCTAATCTCATACTGTTATGGAATTTAATGAGAACTTCATAATTTAGTGAGAAGCAGGAGGGTCTACCCCAGCAAACTCCATCAGAGAACATAGATAACAATGATAGCATTAATTAATAGCATAGCATGCATTTGGTGCATTTAAAATGAAGATATCACTGCAGAATAGATTCAGCAGTCGTTGCACATGCCTGGGAAACTCAGGAATATACATTGCTATTAGAAATATGGCCTATATTTTTATTTCTATAAACGTACACATCATAGCACATTTTAGAAAGCTTTATATGAAAAGCCAAGTGAAAGTGGCAACCAAAGTGTATCTGAAGTACTCCAGATCATTACTCATCTGGATCTGAGATTGCAGTATTACTTTGCCTACCTAAATCATGTGTTACTGTTTTCAGCTACCTACTTCTTGTCTTCCCTTAAGCATGGAATGTGTTTCCTGTAGTGCTCAAACTTTTCTGAGTTCAGTGCTGAAATGCTTGTAGGCACTAGGAAACCTTTTCTGGGTTCAGTTGGATATTTGAGATAGCAAAATATTAAACAGGACATTATTCGCAAAATATATTCTCTGCTTTTCGTTGCTATTCTTTGACATAACTGCCTTCTGTTTAACAACTGACATTGGTGATTATGTGTGCTGGTAATTCAGATCTTGGTGGAGCTCCCTGCCAAGCCACCCACAGCAGGAGCTGGCACAAGGCCTGTGCTGTGGATGGATCAGAAATGGCACCAATGGAATCAAGTAATTTTTGTGGTGGGAATGACAGCTGCTCAGTGTTAGCAGAAGGTGTGGAGAAGAAGGACTACTTTGCTCTGCCTGACCCTCTTGTGGCAAAACTTGTACCTGGCATAAATGTGTACCACACCACTGAAGCCAATTAAACTGTGCCTATTTATGCCCTGGCTATAATTTGGCCTTTACTTTCAATCTCATAAATAAAGTAACGCAGCTGAGAGCCAGTCGTTCCTAACCAGATATATATTTTGCTACTGTCTTGCTAATGTAGACATTGAAATTCTGCCAAAATGTCTATACCAAATTTAATTGAATAAATGCTAGAATGAATTTGAGTTTTGAATCATAAATTCATTTCTGAGGGAGCATCTTCCAGTACCAGCTTTCCTTTGCAAGTGGTATTTCTCACAAGTGACAGGGAGCCACCCATTCTTGAATACTTACTGATAGGCAAAAGCCATCTTCTTGTTCAGCTTCTATTTCTTTTCTCAGTTCATGAAAACCTGTTGTCTCTACTGACATATTTATTGTTGCTCTTGCAGATATATGAACTATACCAAGCACAACCTGACCACAGATGGTATAAAGCTCACTTTAATCAATCTCTTGCTGTGTTCCTGGAATCAGAACTGGCCTGGCCCCAACCTCATAAGCTTGTTATGTCAATGCACAGGCTGTACAAAACATCAGTTGCATGGGGCACTAATCTGTTTATTTTTGTCCATCGAGCAATGGACTGTTTTCCCAATGCAGCTTCCACATGAGAAAATGTTTGTTTGCTGTTCACTGATACTTTGCTATTTCAAGGGCCACTAACCTGCCCAGCCTGAGTGATTCCAGGGTGTTTATACTCCTCATTTCCTAGCAGGTAAGCAGACGACACAGAAAGTTTAGATCTTTAAAAACCTCTTTGAAGTTCATTTTGTGGAAATCCTTTGCTTAGAGATAAATAGTAAAGCAGTGGGGATTGGCCTGATAACAAACTGGATAAGACTAGTCTGGAGAGATACAAGCTGGCTTCCTTTGGCATCTAGTGAGGGACGTGCAGGGGCAGTGCCTGCCATTGTCTGGCACCCAGCAGCAGGTGAGAAACAGGCCTGGCTGTTAGTCAGAGGGAGTACTGTGGGTATGAGCCAGAAGAGTAGCTCCCTTAGAGGTCATTTCCAATCTGCTTATAGAGGCATGATTAGTAACAAAAAGACGCAACTGAAATTCCACCACTCTTTTGCAACACTGGGCTGTTGCTCTCCATTCAGTTTTGAGCCCTTTGACTATTTTCTGTCTCGTGACAATGGCAACAGCTGTGGGTTAATAAGTGGGTTTAAAATGTGACAAACAAAGTTGCTGCTTGACAAGAGATGGAAAGCTTCTGCTTATTCCATTTTAATACAGAGATACATTCGAACCCAGGTCTTAAAAGTAGTTAGAGCGCGATCTTTATTTCCAAGATGAAAATGAGGATGTAGCACTAGGGTCTGCAATGTGTGAGATGGAGAATACTTTTTCAGTGCACTGATTTCATTTTTTTAGGCAGTTGGTAGATGTTTCGACAAGGTCTGGAAATTAAAGTAAATCATGGAGAAAATAGTGTAGTGGGTACAGATGAAAACAATCAAATGCAAGCACTAAACAAATGCATCACTTTCTCCTGGAAGTTATCCTGTGGGTGTACAACTTACTAAATAGATGATATCCCTTTCTGTAGCCATGTCCTTGGACAGACAGAAATTTTTATGTACGTAATATGGTACATTAAAGAGAAAATAAAATTTCACACAGCTTATAAAAAATCTTTCAAACATACAGGAATGTATAATCAGTTAAAAAAATCAATATACATACATATTTTCTAAAAATAATCTCAGTATTGCATGGTGATGTATATGCAATTCTTAAAATTACTATGGAATCTGAGAATTTTGTATGTATTTTACTAGGTTCTTATTCAGGACCATTTCTCATTAGTTTCAATAAGGTTCTGATTTTGAAGATCCAATGATGTCAAAATAACACAATTTTTAAGGCCTGAAAAAGGTGTCTAAATATAGAAAAACATTAGCAATACAAAAAAGTAATTTGCACACAGGTCTTACCAAACAAGATGATTACACAAAAAGACAGAAAATACAGGGTTTTTTTGAACAATATCCTCTTCATCACAGCTCTCACAAAGTCAGTTCAACAAAGTTTTCTTGAATGGAACTTCTTGGGAATAAGCCTGCGAGATGCTGAGTGCTCATAACACTACTAAAATGCCACTCTTGATATACAGGCTTTAATAATTTCTTTCTTAATTTCCCTATTGTTACAATATGGCTGATATAGGATTCAATGACTTTTGTAAAGTACTTAAATCATCCTTGGATGCAAAGCAGTTTGAAATGCAGTCATTCATTTTGCTCAGTAGATCCTAAAAAGTAATTTCAGTGCCTGTGTAAGCTGCAGGAAGGCTGAGGAGGGACAATGCCACCTAATTCTTGTTCCAAATATTAGGAGTAATTGTGAACTTCACATGAAAGCAGCCTTTAAATAGCTGGGCATTTTCTCTGTAAAGTTTTCTAAAGCTCTCTTCATGATACTTAAAAGCCTTAGAGCATCCTTAGCTACTTCTTCTCCCAGAAAATGCAAAAATAATTTACTATGGGCAAAACACAGTCCTATGTACGCTACATGAAAGCCACAAAATGGCTTAATCTGATGTGCATAGAAAATGTGATTGCGGTACAACATAAAATAAATTTCCACAAGACAATAGGGTTATTATTAAGAGCAATAAATGTATCTCAACGTCAAAGAGATCCCATCATCTCTCCAATAGATTAAGAATATTAAAAAACTCGAAAATATGGAATATTCAAAATATTGTGAATTTTATTATTACTTCTATCAAAGAGTTATGAAATCACAGAAATGCTAGTTAGACAGACTTTTGCAGATCATCTAATCCAACCTGCTACTTAAACATAGGAGATCACCAGTGTATAATTAGGTCAGTAACAGCTTTGCCTTGACAGGCTCCAGAGATGGAAATTCCGTAATCTGTTTCAGTGCTGCATTACTCCTTAACGAATTTTTCACCTAATCTCCAACCTCAGTATTCCAAGCCTCAGCCTGTGGCAGACCAGTCAGCCTGCTTGGTCCCTGGGAAAATAATGGAAGATGTCATATTGGTACACATTCTTGGGCATGCAAGGGAGAAGAAGGTAAGTGGAAACAGTCAGCATAGCTTTACCGAAGATAAATTGTGTCTGACAAACATGATTGCCTTCTATGATAAAATAACAAGGTCTGTGAATGAGATGAGAGCAGCAAATATCATATGCCTTGATTTTAGCAAGGCATTTGATTCTGTCTTCCACAATATTCTTGAACCCAAACTAGGACATTACTTTCTGGATGGATAAAAAGACAGTCGGAGGTAGGGGGCTCAGAGGGCAGTGGTTAGTTGGTTGTGCTCTACCTGGAGGCTGGTAAAAAGTGTAGAATTACACGAGCCTGCTCTGGGACCTGTTCTGTTTAACATCATTGTCTTGAAGAGATGACTGACTGCAGTCTCCTCAAGCCTGCAGATCACACTAAAACGGAGGGAACAGCTGACATGGTTGAGAGCAGTACTGCCATCCAAGGTGTCCTGGGCAGGCTGAAGGAATGAGCCAACAGGAACCCTATGAAATTCCATAAGGACAAATGCCAAGTCCTGCATCTTGGAAAGAAGAACCCATGGAAACAATACAGGCTGAGAAGAGCCCTGCTAGGGAGCAACTCTTCTGAAAAGGACCTGAAGGTCTTCATAGACAGTGGGCTGAGTATGAGCCAGCAGTGTGTCCTAGCAGTAAAGAGTACCAACTGCAACCTGGGTGAAATGGACAGGAGCATAGCAAACAGAGCAGGGGAAGTTCCATGCCACTCAGCACTCATGAGACCATATCTGGAATACTGCATCCAGTTTTGAGCCCCCCAGTATAAAAAATATTCCGAACAAGTGAATCAAATTCAGAAGAAAGCCACCATGATGGTTGGCGCTGGAGTACTTGCCCTGTCAGGAAAGGCTGAGGGAGCCAGACTTGTTCACCCTGGAGAAGGGAAGGCTTCAGAAAAACCAATAGCAACCTACCAGTACCAATGGGGAGGTCATTGAGAAGATTATGTCAGGCTCACTGTGCACTCATCAGTGCATAGTGGGTGGATGAGATACAACATGCATAATTTACATTTACATTTACAATTTACATTGGCAATCCTCCAGTCATCTGGAACCTCCTCTGTTAGCGAGAGAGAGTGGACCCATAGATCCACCCAAGAGTGCTGAAAGAACTGGCAGAGGAGCTGGCCAAATCACTCTCCATCATCTAGCAGCAGTCCTGGCTAACAGGAGAGGTTCCAGATGACTGGAGGATCGCCAGTGTAACATCCATCTACAAGAAGGGCCAGAAGGAGGATCCCAGGAACTACAGACCTGTCAGCCTGACCTCGGTGCCGGGCAAGATTATGGAGTGATTCATCCTGAGTGTGCTCACCGGGCATGTGAAGGACAACCAGGGGATCAGGCCCAGCCAGCATGGGTTCATGAAAGATATGTCCTGCTTGACCAACCGGATCTCCTTCTATGACCAGGTGACCCGCCTAGTGGATGAGGGAAAGGTTGTGGATGTTGTCTACATGGACTTCAGTAAGGCCTTTCACACTGTTCCCCACAGCATGCTCCTGGAGAAACTAGCTGTCTGTGGGTGTACTCTCTGCTGGATAAAGAACTGGCTGAATGCTCCAGCGCAGAGAGTGGTGGTGAATGGCGCTAAATTCTGTTGGCAGCCAGTCATAAGTGGTGTTCCCCAGGGCTCAGTTTTGGGTCTGGTCTTGTTTAACTTCTTTATCAATGATCTGGATGAGAGGATTGAGTGCTTCCTCAGTAAGTTTGCAGATGACACCAAGTTGGGTGGGAGTGTCGATCTGCTTGAGGGTAGGAAGGATCTGCAGAGGGATCTGGACAGGCTGAATCGATGGGACAAGGCCAGCTCTATGAGGTTCAACAAGGTGAAATGCTGGATCCTGCACTTCAGTCACAACAATGCCATGCAATGCTACAGACTTGGGGAGGAGTGGCTGGAAAGCTGCCTGGCAGAAAAGGACCTTGGGGTGTTGGGCTGACAGCCGGCTGAACATGAGCCAGCACTGTGCCCAGGTGGCCAAGAAGACCAAAAGCATCCTGGCTTGTATCAGGAATAGTGTGGCCAGCAAGAGTAGGGAGGTGATCATGTCCCTGTGCTTGGCACTGGTGAGGCCGCACCTGGAGTACTGTGTTCATTTTTGGGCCCCTCACTACAAGCAGGACGTGGAGTTGCTGGAGCGTGTCCAAGAAGGGCAACGAGGCTGGTGAGGGGTCTAGAGAACAAGTATTTTATTGTCCCTTAGTCTTATCTTTGATAGTCCAAAGAAGCTCCCTTAACCTCTTCATATAGGCTGTGTGAACTGAGCATCTTGCTAGGTATCCTTCAGGGTGTTCACTAGTTTTATTTAGAAACAGAGACACCATTAGAGACAGTAAGCCGTATTTATTTCCCATTGAACTTGTGTCATATCTATGTAAGTGCCTTTTACCTGTTCACCTCTCTCACAGATGCTCTAGCTCTTCTCACAGCAATGCTCAAGAGTAAATTTGCATATATAAGTATTCATTCAAAAAACAGTGAGATGACTCAAGTGCTTTGGACATACAGATGTGCAAATTTTTCCTAGGCCCAAGATGAAAAATGAAATAATTGCTAGTGCACTATGAATACAAAATGTCCAGAGAACCCAAAAAGAGGGTTGTGAAAATGAAGACTAAACTAAGAAGCTGGAATTCTATGTCTGTTCAGATCAATGGCAACATTTCACCGACTTTAGCGCAGCTAAGGTTTCATCCAATGTTTCCAGAATTATCATTCTCAGAGATCACCCCTAAATCACTAGCCTATATTTTGTGAATAATAAATTGCTCTTGATGTTGTACACTTCTGGTTTTCCTGTTTGATAAGGGTTATTGCACGACAGTGTACTAATCTTTCATGTTTTTCCTGTGACCAGAAAAAGAAAAAATACAGTCTGCCCTGGCTGGAAAATAGTATACAGATTGTGTTCATCACTTCACCCAGTAAGCTTTCTACGCTATTGAATCACAAGAGCCCTCAGTGCATCTGTGTTTCCCAGGTTATTCCTTACCTTTGGAGCAGTGCTGTATTTCAGGCATTGACATTAACACCTAGCAAGAAACGTATCAAGGCTTATTGATGTCAGATGTGACACATGGATGCAATGTGTATTACGAAGTAATTTCTCTTTTAAGAGAGCACAGAAATCATTTGGTGCATGTAGAAAAAGTTGCAGCTTCAAAAAGACTCTTTTCATTTTCAAGGAATAGGCAGAGTAATATCTTAGTGCTGTCATAAAAATGAGTTTGTGCTCTAACTTTAGTGACCCAATAACTTGCAACACCAATATCATTCATCACACTGTCAGGAAGAAAGAACCAAGGAGGAGGGAAATAAAACATTATATTGTACTTTTGAGCCAGTATTTGCAGTTGCCGAGGAAGCAGGGTACCCAGCTGATTGGTATCTAAATATCAGATTATTAAAAATAGTTCAGTTAATAACCGTCATTATAAAAGGATTATTGTTTTTAGTCCGATTTTTCTGGATACTGTTGTTTTGGTTTCTCTCCACCTATTTTAATATGCAGTCTTTCAGTTTGGAGTCTGGGTGAATTCTGAGAATACTACTTCTCATTTTTGGTTAATCTTCAAATTATTATCTCTCTACACTAAACTTTCCTGAGATGTAATTTCTAAGCCGATTTAATATAATGGATCATGTTTCCTTTTTTCCTAAGCCATTTAGAGAAATGCAGCAGATTTAATCTACTCTTCACTAAAAGAAATTGATGCAGTGTCACATGGGATGTTTATTAAACAAGAGAAAATTGGGAACCAGTAATGAAATTGTATGATACGTAAGAAACTGACCAGTGAAATATGGAAAAGAACTGAAATGAGATTTGTCTTCACAGAAGAATGTTACTGGTAAAATTCCTAAAAGGTTAGTCTTGGGTCTGGTGTTATTTAAATATTTCATCAGGGACTTGGCACAAACGTCACTGTGATAATGAGATTTGTAAATGCTATAGAATTGGAAAGCTCTTTAAATACAGAATATCATGTAAGGATGACTGAATAATTCTGAGGACTTGAATAAAACATAAATAGGACAAAATAAAAAGAAAACAAATGCAAGACCAGGCATTGCAGTCTAGACCCCAAAGTATTCGTAGGGTATAGCCTACTCTGTTTGCTTTCCATTTTAGTTGTATAAAAGCACACTAACTTCTCAAGGTAAAGCTCGCAACTATCAGTTCCATGGAGAGGGGTAGGTGCCTTTGAAGTCCTCATGAATGAGATCGTATCTGCCTAATTTCAGCACTTACCTTTGGACAAATACATCCTTCCACTGGAGACAAATCTTACTACTTCATTAGATACCTAAAACGCAGGTATTAGCTCGTTACCTAGGAGCATACAGGATTGACATGTGAGACCTACCAGACTGGAATCTAAAACACAGAATTAAGAGCCTTTTAGTGTACATGATTAGCCTCTCACGGTGTACATGATGTATCAGGCAATCCAGAAATTACGTCGTTGAGTGAGGAGGCTTCTTAAACTACCCTACAGCAAATGCAGAAGTTAGGAAGCGAAGCATGTCAAACTCATGTTCCTTTATATAGATCAAGCAATTGACTCAGGATCCAGAATCCTGATTGGATTTCCTTTTCGAATTTACAGACTGAAGATGGAGGACGTATCACTTAGCATTATAAGAGTTTAGGAGTAAAGCACTTCCTCCAGCTAATCAGAGATGGGCTAGGACTGACGCAGGTATAGAGTATCCTGAATATTTATAAAGGGACTGACAATCCTGAGATAGGTTGTTTTACAAACACAGATTGCCTACACAAACTTGTATAAGTCAGAAAACTTAAACTTTCTCACATCAGACTCATCTTCCTCTACTCACAGGCATGGGTAGAGGTTTATCTAGTCTGGAAGCGACAAAGCTGCACACTGTACTTGTAATTTCCTTATTTTTAAGTTGCAACTGAGAGCCAGTCTGGCCAACTTTTTATCTTTTTCCTGCCCTTGTGTGTATTAAAAGAAAGATGACTGGATTTCTGCAGCAGCAATAAACATTCGATACAAACTAGCCTAGCTTGTATCTCTTCAGCCACAAACAACATATTTAATGCTATCTCTAATGTTTTTCAAATGCTGTCAAGTTAGTCCTTTCCTGTATAAGTTTCCACACAATTCAAGGGAAAAAAATTGAGGAATGTAGTATTTCAGTTAATAATACTCTGTTTATTCACCTTCATTGATTATTTAAGTTTCATGTGGTTTGATTGGTTTTTATACTTATCCTGTGGGTTTAAAAGATTTATTGATGCTTGTTACTGTTGGAACACTAACAAGGGCTTTGTTATTGCCTTAATTGTTATTAGGCTGGAGACACCTTTTACAATGACTCCGCGAAGGACTGCCCAGTGTAACTAAGAGGAATAAAATTGCTTTTTTTGATTGCTTGTTTGTTTAGATAAATGAAGAAATGTTAATGATTTTAGGAGTCAAGACTCTCTAAAAAATACCATGGGGTGCGAAAGTTTTCAAGATCTTTACTGCTCATAGGGCTTTGCATGTTCTGATACGCCAGGACACATTCATGCTTTGGTGCATGGTACTGCACTGCATAGAATGCTTTTTCCCGTGCATGTGGAGCTCTTGGCTAACAAAACTGCAGCTCTTCAGAACCTGGGCAAGTAGTCTGGTATGGTACTACAGACGTATAATCTCTTTTTGAGCTAGTTGCGAAATCTACATAGAAAGATGAAGAACTCAATAAATCATAATTTAGATGCTGTCAAACACTTCTGTGTACCTAAATGTCTCACTAGATCTAGTCCTCTGTCTGTGCCTCAGAGAAGTTCATTAATAATTTTTATGGCTCAGTCTGTGGTTAGTCCAACCTTGAACAGAAAAACACAACCCAGTGGGAATCAATTAACTTAGAACTACTGAATAATTATTTAGTTTCCAAACTACTAACAAGCCCCATTAACTATCCTCAGTGAAAGCCTTACAGATTGGAAGGAAACAGCAAATTTCTACATGAGGTGTCGTATTGGGTTTGCATGGCAAGGTTTTGGTAGTGGGAGAGCTACAGCGGTGGCTTCTGTGGGAAGCTGCCAGAAGCTTCCCCTATGTCTACTGAAGTCAATGCCAGCCAGCTCCAAGACAGACCCCCCGTTGGCCAAGGGCAAGCCCATCAGTAATGGTGGTAGCACCTCTGTGATAACATATTTAAGAAGGGAAAAAACCTAGCAGAATGGCATTTTGCAGCAGGAGAGAAGAGTGAGAATATGTGAGAAACAACTCTGTAGACACCAAGGTTGTTAAAGCAGGAGGGGGAGGAGGTGCTCCAGGTGTCAGAGCAGAGATTCTCCTGCAGCCTATGGTGAGGACCATGGTGAGGCAGTCTGTCCCCCTACAGTCCATGGAGGTCCATGGTGGAGCAGATATCCACCTGCAGCCCATGGAGCACACTGGAGCATGTAGATGCCTGACGCAGGCTGTGAGCCCACGGAGAGCCCATGCTGGAGCAGACTCCGGGCAAGACCTGTGGACCCATGGAGAGAGAAGCCCACACTGGAGCAGGTTTACTGGCAGGACTTGTGACCCCATGGGGGACCCACACTGGAGCAGTCTGTTCCTGAAGGACTGCACCCCGTGTAAAGGACCCACGCTGGGGCAGTCTGTTCCTGAAGGACTGCACCCCGTGTAAAGGACCCATGCTGGAGTAGTTAGTGAAGAACAACAATATGTGGGAAGGACTCACGTTGGAGCAGTTAATGGAGAGCTGTCTCCTGTGGGAGGGACCCCACACTGGAGCAGGGGAAGAGAGTGAGGAGGAAGGAGCAGCAATGTGTGATGCACTGACTGCAACCCCCATTTCCCATTCCTCCGCGCCACTGGCAGGGAGGAGGTAGAGAAAATTGGGAGTAAAGTTAAGTGCAAAAGAAGGGAAGGGTGGGGGAAGTTGTTTTAAGATTTGGAGTTATTTCTCATTTTCTTAGTCCATTTAGATTGGCAATAAATGAAACTAGTTACACCAAACTGAGTATGTTTAGCCAGTGATGGTAATTGCTGAGTGGTCTCTCCCTGTCCTTATCTTGACCCATGAATCTTTCGTTATATTTTCTCTCCCCTGTCCAGCTGAGGAGGTGAGTGACAGAGTGGCTTTGGTGGGCACCTGGCGTCCAGCCAGGCTAAACCACCACAGCCGCTCTCAAATGCAAACCTTAAAATAGAAGGTAAGTACAGTAAAGAAGACAAAGCACAATGGGGCCAAACTCTTCATTGTTGCCATTCAGTAAACAAGAGCTGTCTTTTGTGAGAGGTGTCTGCATTGAGGCAGTTTTGAATAAAATTAGGAAGTCACTATGTTTCTGCCAGTTTTACATTGATACTTTTCCAGTATTGGATACATCTTTAAGCTTTAAATATCCATTAAAATGATCTGCTTCCTCACATAGCAAAGTAGGAAAGGTATTAGAAAACCTGCTGCCAACTTGAATTAATGACTAATCCAATAATGTTCATGCAACGCCAGGACAATTAAAATTATTTTTAACATTTTAAAATTTGCATTTAAGGAAACTAACCACATTTTCCTATCTTCTTTCCAACTCTCTATTTCCCTTGCAGATAAGCTATATTCCAACCCTCACTTCCTTTTTTTCCCTGGGAAATGATTATATATTACTTATAATGGCTCTAAATCAGCACTGTAATGATACAGTGAAATGGCTAACTCGTTCCAATAAAAATACGGTGGCAGAACCAGACTATAAAGTTGTTAACTCTTCCCTCCTCACTTAGTATTATATTATATCTATGAACACACAAGCACATTGATGAATGTGTAATTATAAAACCTGCAAAATCAAAGTTTAATCTATATATATTTAAAATAAAACTTCCAGCTAACCTAAAATATAAAACGGTTTTCCACAGAGAGTTTTGTATGCCAAGTCAGGGCATGTTTCTCTGTCCTCTGCTTTTATTACTAGCCAAAAGCTGTACTAGAGCAAGAAGAATGGAAGTGATGGGTGGCACATAAATGCTCTCATATCACAGCATGCAACCAGTACCAACAGATGTTTAATTTTTCCTTTAGAATGGAAGTATGTCGATCCCTGTTATGATGAGATGTTACAGGTATGTTGTTAGGTAAGAGCTCTTTTTAGAGTACTTTAGGTGAGAAGAATCATTATAATTACATCTTCTGTATATCAAAGGAATAGAAATTCATCACGTGTCCTTTAGCTCATTTATTAATTAGAGCATTTCTTTTAGAAAGACATTCAGTTTTCAATTCAGTGTGATAAAAAATCTACCACAGTTCTTGTTAAATTGTCTCAGTGGTTAATTGCCTTCACTAATTGTCTTATTTTGAATTATAATATAAGCACCAGTTTATAAGTTTGGTAAACTATCTCTTTCGATTATATTTCTACATTAAGGTTATGTATTCTGTACACAATCAGAAAAGTATATTAAAATCATGATGATCTGTTTGTGAAGTATTAAAAAAATATTAGTTATAAAAGCAACTAGGAGAAAAAATTAATCTGTGATATCTTTCCATAAATAGCATAAAACTAAATAGTTACCTGAATGGATTTATCTTTTGTGTCAATACCCAGAAATGTACAGAGAGCTTTGAAAATATGTGCAGATTTTTTTTTAATAAAATAACCAAGAGAGATAGAAGTCTTGTTCAAGAACATTGCTGCCTACTTTAAAAACAAAAACTCTTCATCATATTTCATGCTTACACATGTTAAAAAAGGTGATTTCTTTTACTATAGATACTTCACAGATAGGGAAGATATATTTGGTCTGAAGCCTAATGATTCTCTAGGGCTGTATTTTTAAATGCTGTAATGTTGTTTAATATTTCACATCCAGCATATCATATACTTCACAGCAAAATATATATTTGGTCTATTCTTACAGTACTTGGCACCACTTCTTTCATCTATCCTGCATGTCTACACTGGATCAATTATGCTTTTCATTTAAGTGAGAGTATTCCATTCACTAAGGCTACCTGAAAACCACAGATATACTGTGAAATGGGCACCACCACATTGTCAGCTCTCTTAGAGTTTCACTGAGAGGACGTTAGGGGAGGTGTTGCCCTTCTAAATGCACTCTCTCTGTTTCCCATTAAATTTTCACCTGCCAGTGCTAATTTCCATTTATGACACTGACGTTCTGTCGGTGCTAGTGTGGTGGAGATAAAATTAAGAACCTGCTTTCTGTTCTCCCCATACACATTAACTATAAATTGAAATCTCTAAGTAGTATCAATTAGTAAGTTCTTCCCTGATACTGCAAAGACAAACTTTGTAAAAACTCACATTGATGTAATTCTGGAAGTGACTTACATGGCTAACCAGATCTAACCTAGATTAACATTAGAATCCACAACAGATAATCTACTCAGGACAAAGTGTTCTATCAATATATTAAGAATATTCTACAAACTTCCTTAAGAATTTATTATACAGGATAATTGCAACATTTCTCAGCTAAAATAAAATCAGAGGAAAAATTAAGTTTGTGGTAATGGTTACTTTTGCTATGTTTAATAAAACAGTTTTTCATCCCTTTGTGTTTGCAGTAACTGCTTAAAGAATCTGCACCAAATTAATGTTAAACAACTCACATTTGGGAACCTCTGATATTATTTAAGCTATTTATTTTGTTTATTTTCAGAAAGTCTATATATTATAATAACTGAGATTAAAAAAAAAGTTATGGGCGGGATGTAGTGGAAAAAAATGAAAGATCTTGCTATCAGTTTGAAACAGGTTTGACATATAGTTGGCTAAATCCAGGTTTTCTGTTTCAGGATAAAAGCTGATGATTATTTCTGAATCAGAATAGGAACAAATCTTTCCGGAATTCCTACCATAAATGTTAAAAATATTTTGGTCTTTGAAAGTCTGATTTTGGAAGTATATGTAGTGCCTAAGAGGACTTGTCAGCTCATGTAACACTTGTCACAGATGTACTAGGCAAATTAATTTCTCACAGGATGTCACATTCTAGGTCACTCTGGGTCAGATTCTTCCTGTCCTTTATATGCTGTCTGTCTGGCAATTCTATGCAGCTGTCCATGGTTTTCTCTCCACCTTTCTCTCCATCTGTGTCTAGCTTACTTGCAATGTTTTCCTGGGAACATTGACTATCGCCATTGTTTCTGTGGTGATTTGATGGTTGGACCCAAACATGCTCTGCTGTACATCCTGTGGTCTTGGCCTTAATGGACTTGTCAATGACATGATCAGACTCAGGCACCAAGAGCCAAGGAGTTAACAAAGGGAGCAACTGACTTGTGTTTATCTTATCAGACTGAAGAAAAGGGGGATAGCACACCATTGTAAATCAAGTGATCTCCCGGATGTGACTGGAGGCTGCGCAGCCAGAGGTTGCTTAAACATTTGGCCCCCTGAGCACATACCAAGATGCCTGCTCTGTAGGGCCGAGTCCAGCTTGTGATAACATGGCATTCCATGCCAAGAGCCAATCAACACATAGTAATTGACTTAGTCCCACCTCACAAAAAGATTTTCAAAAGTATAAAAATTGGCACTTGAAAACTCTCTTTGGGAGGAAAAGCCAAGTGAGAACTGCACCTGAGGGGCAGGTCGAGGAGCCTGCAGCTCTTCGTCTCCCACCCAAGAAGGGACGCCTTTTTGGTAAAAGTCACGCCTCTGACTTTGTCAGACATATCCCAGGGAACACATTGTTAACTAAAGTGCTAAACCATTATCTTGAGCTCAGCTTTTGTAGACAGTGCATGTATCAACAGCAATCCCAAATCTGTGACACCTGTTGCTTCAATAAATTACCTATTATTTCAACTTTGTGAAACTGTTTCAGTGAAAGTCCTTGGAAAGGCTCTGACAGGCAAGTTGAATCTGATAAGTGACTACATACTTAACCCCTTAGACATAAACCATTGACCAAGTCTGGCACCAGGAGTAGATCCAGCCGCACCTAGACTCTTCTTTGAGAGAGAGTGTAGAACACAAGGGGGTCTGCTCTGAACCTTGTGACTCAATAGGAGGACTTTCATTTTGCCGCTTATCAGAATCCCTTACCCCTTTTAATGTGACACATCCTCACCTCAGATCATTAACTTCTTTGCTATAGAGGGCTGTCCGTCATTCTTGGCATTTTCCTAACTGTGACAAGGTCTGTCATTTCTCTAGTGAGGTCCAGAAGGCTTCAGTGGATAAAAATGTTTTTCTAGCTCAGTAGACTTAGTTTTCTTATCTGAGAAGACGTTTTGCTGGATCCAACACTAGCAGGTAAGGATCCTTTTCTGCTTGTTTGCCTTTGCCATCAGTTTCTTGGAAGTCTTTCCAGGGCATTATGCATGCCTACTGCTATCCATTACATTTTCAGATTCCCAGATGCCACTGAACCACCTGAAATCTCCCACAATATGTTGCTGATTTCCTGAGTCAATGTCAGATAGATCAGAACTTGTAAAATTTATCTTTAGTTCCCTCATCACACTTTTTGCCCTCCAGATAGACTCTCTCTCAGAAATTTGGAAATTAACCTTCTGTCATCAATGTATTTCCTAAACCCTGATCTGATGTTTTCTAGGTTTAGTTGAGCATCTGGTGAGGCTATGTGTCTTCTGTATTGTTTCCACTTTTCTCACAGTTCATACATATGCCAAATAAGCTTGCATACCCAGATGATAGTCTACTTATGTCCAGAGTGAAACATACATTTTTCTTAGGTCTGCTCCTAAATCTGCAAGGACTATCTGCACAGTCCCCTCAACAATTGGGTATATTTGTTCCTTAAGATCTGTCCATCCATTCAATGTTGTTCTTAATATTTTCATGAAGTGAGGGTATGGTAGGAAGCTGATGAAATCAATACTTAGCTTTCCAGAGTTCTCTTTTAGATATCTTCTTGTTTGTGCCACCTTGCCAACAGTTGTCAGAAGCAAAATATTTTCAGTTAGAGGAATTTTACTGATCTTCTTGGCAATTAACACAAACTTTTGATTACTGATTCAGATACTGAGGAAAAAAAGGAAAACATACACAATTAAATACTAACACTTTCCTCCCCTCTCCCCAGGCTCAATCGATCACTGCTGCCAGTTAACATGATTCCAGTCTTTGAGACATTTCCACAGTGCATTAGCCACCATCCAGGAGTCTGTATGTACGTATACTGGGGACAGTAATGGTCCTGAACATGTTCCAAGGCTATTTTCAAGTCCATTACTTCTGCAAACTGACTAGAGCCTCCAGTCCCTTTGCAGGTGGCAGCTTCTCCCGTGGAGGGATTCCAAGTAGCAGCTCACCACCTCCTGATCCCTTATGTAATTTTACAAGATCCATCTGTAAACATAATCCGTTGTTTGTTTCCAGCACTTAATTCATCATATGCTCGGGCTTCATCAGCCTGAGGGATTTGGTTTCCTAACATTATTGATTTATTGGTTACAGACTAATAATCTGAGATAATCCCAGTCTGGTGTTTGAACAAGTACATGCCTACTAGGTAAAGGTCAGCGTTTTTTGGCACGTAGCTCTGGTTGCTCTTGCACCAGTGGGTTTTGAATCCTTGAACAAAAAAATCAGGCATGTAGTCTTGGATATTACCACCATGGCTGCTCTGTGCCTAACACTTCATTGGCATGCAGAATGTCCTCATCTGCAGCTTGAACATCTTGCTTCACAGATATGTAGATTTCTTTGTCTCTTTTGTAGCTCTGACTCCAGAATCCCAACAGTTTGCCTCTCATCTCTTGAGGACCTCTATGTCACAAGCTCCTGCCCTTGTTGCCACAAACTGCTGTTGTTTCCTGTGCTGGTATATAACAAAATTTTTACATCACTCTCTTTCTGGATCAGTACTAACGCCATTGCATGGGCTACCTCCTGCTTGACCTAGTCAAAAGCTTGCTGCTGTTTCTCTTCCCCCTTAAAATGACTCCTTTTCGGAGGTCACTTGATAGAGAAGTTTGGTCAATTGGCTGTAACTGGGTATGTGCATACACCAAAATCTGTTAATGATCAAGAAGGCGTTCTTTTTAAATGCAGATGGGCATCGAAGGCACTTGAGCAATTTGTTCAGCTGTGATATGTCTCTGTCCACATGACCATGACAAACCTAAAGAACATATTTCTTGAGTGGGCCCTTTTAGTTTGGAACACTTAATGGCAAATTAGACATTGAAAGAGTATCAGTTACCTGTTGACCTTTTATTTGAAGTACATGACAAGGTTGGTGGAGGGCTGCAGTGGTGGCCTCTGAGAGAACAGACCAGAGGCTGCCCCATGCCAGACACAGCTGCTTCCAGCCACCCACTGAAGGACACAGCTGAGGAATGTTGGTGGTGCCTCTGTGAAAATATATTTGAGAAAGGGCAAAACTCAACACACTGGCTGAAGAAGAGAGAAGAATAAAGAGCAAGAAATAAGCCTGTGAACACCAAGGTCAGAGAACAAGGTGGGGGAGGAGGTGCTCCAGGCACTGGAGCAGAGATTTCCTTGAAGCCTGTAGAGAAGACTACAGTGGAGCAGGTGGATATTTACTGAAGAACTGCTGCGTATGGAGGGGACCCACTCTGGAGCAGGGGAAAAGTGTGAGAAGGAAGGAGTAGCAGAGCACAACTGTTATAAACTGACCATAGACCCCCTACTCCCCATCCCTTCTGTGCTGCTCAGGGAGTAGGGGAGAGGTAGAGGAGTTGGGAATGAAGGAGCCTGAGAAATGAATTTGATCCTGGGAAAATGGGGGTGGGTGAGGGATAGGTATTGTTTTATTTTTGTGTTTGTTTCTCATTACCCATATCTATTTTTACTAGCAATAAGTTAAATTATTTCTCTCCAAGTCAAGTGTGTCTTGCTCACGATAGTAATTGGTAAGTGATCTCCTTGTCTTCATCTTGACCCATGGGCTTTTTCATTCTATTATCTCCTCCTGCCCTGGTGAGGAGGCGGAGGGAGTGAGTAGCTGGGTGGGCATCTGACTGCAGTCCAAGGTTAGTCTACTACATCCTTTTATTAGTACTTCTGGGGTTGTTCTTCCAATTAATGCATCATCAATGTAATGAAAAAATTATCTGGGTATCCGTTGACTTAAGGTTTGGTGGATGATGCCAAGGTGGATGGTAGGGCTATGTTTGCACCCCTGGTTCAGCTGGTTCCAGGCGCACACCATACCAGGAGAAGGCAAAGTAGGGTCTTGCTTCTGCAGCCAGAGAGACTAAAAAAAAGTATTTGCAATATCAGTTATATCATACAAGGTATATTCTTTGGCTTCTATCTCATACAAGAGGTGCAACGTGTCTGAAAACACAGCAGATAATGGGAGTGTAATTTCATTCAAAGCTAACATCTACTGCTAACTGCCATTCTCCTGCAGGCTCCATACATGTCATACAGGGCTGCTGTAAGGTGAATGAGTGTTGGAGAGAACTTGGTTTTCCATGTGATCGATTAATTTTTGTATTTTCCCAGTGGCCCCCTTGGTTAGTTTGATACTGCTTTTGGCAAATGGCTTCAGTTGCTAAGGGAATAATACATGGGTTATTCTCCAAGAATCACGTAGAATCACAGACTGGCTGAAGTTGGCAGAGACCTCTGGAGGTCACCTGGTCTCCCCTGCTCAGGCAGGGTCACCTAGAGCTGGTTGCCCAGAACCATGTCCAGATGGCTTTTGAATATCTCCAAGGATGGAGGTTCCACAACCTCCCTGGGCAACCTGTATGAGTGTTCTATAACCCTCACAGTGAAAATGTGTTTCCTTATGCTCAGAGAGAATCTTCTGTGTTTCAGCTGGGGCTCATTGCTCCTTCTCCTGTCACTGGGCACCACTGAGAAGAACCTGGCTCCGTATTCTTTACTCTCTCTGTTCAGATATTTGTACACAATGATAAGATCTCCCCTGAGCCTTCTGTTCTCCAGATTGAACAGTTTCAGCACTCTCAGGCTCCCCTCATGTGAGAGATTCTCCAGTCCCTCAATAATCCTTAATGGTCCTTTTCTGGACTGGCTCCAAGATCTCCATATCTCTCTCATATCTGTTGCTGGATATCTCTCTGTATGAAAGCTTTTGAAACCAATGCCTGTTGTGAGCAAAACAGTCTTGACTTGGAGAAATAGTCAAAATTTTTTGTTACTGATTCAGGAACTGAGAAAAAAAAGAAAAGGCATAAACAGTTAAACACTTAGGAAACACCTTTCCTCCCCTTTTTCCAGGCTCAAGTTCAGTCAAACACCTTTCCTACTCCCTTCCTAGTGCTGGCTCACCTTATTTTGACAGTGGATTACACCTAGTCCATCCCATTTCCTCTCTTGATGTGATGGACAGTACGAGAGGTTTCGGAGTGGCACATAATGGTTTGTTTCTGCTACTCCTTGCTTCTTACTTGTTTTGAGTTGCCAACAGTCCCTCAGGGGTGTCTCTGACCCAACAAGGGTCACCCATGGCCACAGTGTCTCAGGGATGTCCATGCTCTGGTGTGGCATATCCATGGGCTGAAGTCCATCAGGATTGTACATTGCCCATCATGGAGCACCTCCTTCCACTAGTTAATCTTCAGCCATGTCCCAAACAACATGCTCTTCACCTTCTTCCCTCCAGGGTGGCCGTTGCTCTTTCTTAAACATAGCAGAGCCATGGCACTGGGGTTCCTCTGGCTGGCTGTGGTTTTGAGACACAACGAAGCACTCATACTGGTGTCAGAGCTGGCTAGAACCAGCTGTGACCAGCCAGTTCATGTCATTTCATGGTGTCCTCCCACACCAGTCGCAACTGCTGCCCCTGTACTGAAACCCTGCCAGCTATGCCAAATACGACAGTAGACCCATTTTTGAGCAACAGAATGTTATGTCTTCCAGACTGAAGACATTTAATACCATTCACTGCATTTTATCTTCATTGCAGCTTCTTCATGGAACTTTTTAAACACTGATAATGTGAATAAATATGTTGTATTTGTCTTAAAAATTACTTCTGGAAAGTGATCCACAACAAAAAGCACCTTTAAGAATCATGTCTTTAAGTATGCCCTCTTTTACATTTGCTAAAGACTTCCTAGTAGATGCTGCTTTCTATAAGTGGTGACTGAAACATCATTTAAAAATAGTGTATTGCTGTTCTAGCTTCTGAAGAGGCAAGGTTCTCCAGCATTTGTGACCCTTTTATGATTTGATTTCTTTCTTCAAATGCTGCCCCTTGCTCTCTATTTCCATATCTTATCACTATATACAGCTTCTCAAGACTTCATGCTGTTCTGAAGCTAAGTTAGTTAAGATAATTAATCACCTCTATAAATTGCTGGAGTCATTTTTCATTCATTATTCTGGGGGTCCTTTACTTTTCTCAATGTTTAAGGCAAAGCTGGAGACCACCATGTTTCAAGAAATGAAGACTGAAGTAATCTCACTGAATATTCAATTTATCTGCATTCTGTCTACTATTCTTCTTCCAGCATCTGCACAGGAGTCGCTGTTCCCTTGATGTCATTTTTTCCCACCTAACAAATGGATGTATTGGCAATAAATTTGATACAATTTGGTATCACCCTGTTTTCTGGTGATACTCTGCGAATAGACATTCAAATTTGGTGGTGTCTCCCAAAATACATAAGAAAAATTGTCAATGGTTGAATGGTTCATATGGCTCAATATTACAGAATTAATTTTTACATCATAAAAAGTGAGCATTATTTCTCTGCAGAAGTTGAAGTTGGACAGCATACCTAAGTTGTTCACAATGATACTGAATTCTTTTAAATGCTATCTGAAGTGGTTTGGGATAGTGCTAGTCTTCAGGTTATTTAAAGATTTTGTTGGTTTGCTTTTTATTGAGGACAATTCATTCTCTGCTAGTTTTTGATGTAATGATATGTCTTTGTAGGCTTTCTATTCTCTGCTACAATTCTGTCTCACAAGGTGCATCTGGGCATATATTTCCACTGCATCTCACTCTGCTGATGACTATTTCCTTTTACTTTGGAGACATTTTTTTCTTAGATTATAGTTATTATTGCACAGTCTCTCTTAAACTCTGTTATACGTTACATATCTGACCTTTTTTCAGTAACAAGCAGATAGCAGAAAACTCATATCTGTAAGTATCTAGTACCCATATTGCATCTTGATTCGAGTAAACAGAGTATTTTTCTTCTGTCTTACTCTGGATGTGATCACACATTCTACTCTTCTGCTATTATTCCTGCCAACAGCTTTGTCCTTTTCCCTGAACAATGCAGTAGAGGGTAAATAGGGTGTTTATTCTTGCTGTTTTATTTTTATCTTCCCTTTTCATTTTTCTGTACTGGTTCACATGTTGCTTTTAAACTATTGCCTATGAAATTTTAGCATATGGAAATTCAGGATATGCTAGAAGTTGACTCCTTCCATGGTGCCGCTTTTCTGTCTTCCAAAGTACTTTGTGAACTAATCAAATAGTCTTCTTAATTCTGGATCTGACATCTCCCTGCCACCACGACTAATGTTACTTTAGTTACATTAACTTAGTACATAGAAGAAATCACATCAGGTTTCTAAAAATATTTGATTTTTTTATTAAGAAAACTCCTTATTAACTTCTTTACAGGAAGTACAGCAACAATTGTAGCTGTAAATGAGCTGCTGTTTTGCTTTCTTCCATCAAAATACATCCTGCCATAACCACTACTTTTCTAAGTTTAATGCTACTCTGGTCGCACGCTAACATGGCAATCAGTATGCTTAACTATGGTGCAGAGAGCAGAATTGTCTCTCAGTAAGAAAATCAGGTACTCGTAGTCTGTTCCTATGTGCTTGTGTGCTGTTGCCAATTCTTAGCATATTTAACGTGCATTTCTTTAAATATCAATTCTCAGAGGTAAGTATTTTTGTTTAAAAGATGCTTGCAGAGAAGTTGAATAACATCTTATGGCCGCGATACAGCAGTAACAGGAAGGATGACAACGTGATTACTTTGAAGAAGTAATTTAGAAGCCTAACTCGGAAGCCACTCCTAGAATAGAGGATGGTGAGATGGGGAGTGTGAGTCATGCGTCCACTACATTTGAAAGTTTTGGTGATGCTGCCCAAAGTTATTAGGATAGATTGCACTGTTTAAAGGCTTCTTGTATCCGGCAAGTCAAAATACTTCCCAGAAATTTCAGGATACATGGGCAAGAACAGTTAACTGATACTGGTATATATGAATCTGTGACAGATTAAAATATCAAGGGGTCCTTTCCCAACCAATATTTAGTTCTCTTGTCATGTAGGCATTAATATCTAAAATCAGAATTAAAATACATCACCGTGCATCCAGTTGGATGTTTATTTGCCTTGACGTTGTATGGGGGAAATAAGTGACTGGAGAACAGGAAGAAGATATACGTCCTGGTGCTCTGGCTGCATTTTCCTCATTATTCCCTTTATTCTGTACTTCAGAAGATAGCCTGGCACAGGCTGCTCTGGGAGGTTGGAGCAGGGGAAGTTCCACTGGTATTTCAGCTATATCCCTTCCCTTGGGAGGGATGACATTTGGGATGTCTGATCAGGCTGCCCTCCCCTTTGCAAATGCTCTGCCTACAGTTATTATTTAGGAAAGTTCCACATGAGGTTGATACAAATATCATCCAAATGAGGGTGCTTAGGTCATCCCCCTTCTTTTACCAGACACATTCTATTATTTCTTACACGTCCATTGAAAAGACCAGCTTGCATGTCATTATTTAGTAAAATACTTCAGGGTACCTTGAATACGAAAGACAGTGAATAAAACCAGATTTTATTAAATTTAACTTTTGAAAAAAGAACAGAAAAAGAAAGCCAAGAAGAGAAGTCAAGTCATCAATATAGGACAACACACAAAAGCATTTTAGACTTCACTGTCATCCATTTGTTAATATCTGAGTTGATAAGTTTCAGTCTGTGGAGAAACAATTGACTCATTGCTCTGAGGATTTTTTCTTATTATTATTTTAACTTAGTCCTCTGAACAGAGAAGTGAGAAAAACAAATGCTAAAGCTGCTTTACCTGTTACTTTGTTCATAATAATGTGTATACCCTAGTGAAAATATAAAAGAAATATTAAAATAAGTTCCATTTCACTAGTGTGACACAGCTACTTTCCACCTTTAAAAGAAATCCATATTTAAAGTGAAATGAGCATTTCTTTAATATGAACACACAAAATCCTTTTCAAGGAGAATCACCAAAGTCACTTGTCATCCAAAGGGACACAGCCAGTGGCTCTAATTCAGAGCAGCTTGTTCATAAATACTATTTTTGGTATCATCCTGACATTGCTCTGCAAGCAGTTTAGGCTAATAGTGTTATATTATAGTGGACCCAAGGCAGTTCTCTGTATAATAGGCCAAGCATTATCATTGCATAATTCAACACCTGATTGAAAAACACTTTCTGTTTATAGAAAAGAGCTACCATTTGTGCCTTTCCTTCCAGAAATAATAGTAGAGGTACATAAAGAAAGAAAAGTAGTGATTGTTTTTATTCTTTTACTCATCTTTTTGCTTTATACGGTTTCAGGAATTATAAACTTAAGAGTGTAATTATGGAATGGCCTCATTTTCAGGCAGGGGAACTTAAAATTCTTTCAGACTTCAAACATCTTGCTTTTAAGCTGAGAAAAGTGGTCTTGTGTGTTTTTTTCTTTAGCATAAATATTTCATGTTCCTTAATCTCTCCATAAAGTTGCACAATATAGAAAGTCTTCCATGACACAGACCGTAGTGAAATCATCTAATTTTAACCACCATGGATCAGCCTGAATTTCTGATTTGACTACTGAAATGATAAATTATATGTGTGTGTAGGTGTCTGTCAGTTAACAACTGAATGTCACCACTGTATGTACATTTGTATATGTGATATATAATCCAGAGACAAAAATTTATTTTATCACATAAGTAGAGGTGGTAGTGTGTGTCAGTAAATGCAGAGTAAGCAGCATTTTGCTGTCAGCAAACTGTGCATTTTACCTTTGCAGGTACATTTTAAGAATTACCAAAAAATTTATACCAGGAAACCAAAGTAAGAAGCTGTCAGAGAATATTCCTTTCATAATTTCTGATGACGTGAAGGACTGAAATATCAACCTTTAAAAAATAAAAACATTTTAACTGTTGAGATCAGATTTGTTATCATGCCAAACAATTCAGACCCCAGTAAAGCTGCATTGATAGCTAGTATACATTCTCAGAAGAGGGCACACCAGTGAATCTCACCTTTTATTGGCTTTACAAAACTTTAGAGGCCTGCATCAGTAAGTGCAATGTGAGAGCTGGACAGAGAAACTCACATTTTGGAGTTCCTCTCTATCTCACTGCATTAAGGATTTCACTCTGTGTTTCTTCTCTCATTTGTGTACCTTGCACCTTAGACACAAAAGGCTGGGCATGACAAAGTCACAAGGAACCTTCAATGATTATGGCAGCAAGAAACCACAGCACTTTTGAGGAGCATTAACTACCAGGCATCAAGAATTCATGAAACAATATTCTTTTTTTTTTTTTAATTTTGTCTTTCTGAGTCATCTCATCATAGAGATGGCTTCCTGAAGATTAATTCTTAAGGAAGAATTATCTAACTATCCCAATGACATTTCTTGCCTTAATTTGCTGAGAGAAATTAATTGGTAAAACATACGGAGAAACTGAAATAAAACAAAAAAATCTTAATGGGAATATTTCAGATTATAAATCAACATATTTCCTTGTATCTTTTCACCAGAAGTTATTTCTACTGGCTAGGCTAGATATTTGGGGAAAAGTTCTGTATTATTTTTCAGACAAAGAAAATTAGCAGAGATTGTGATTTAAGCACAAATCTGGATCACAACCATCCTGTCTATGATTCACTGGATTTTATTTCTGACTTTTTAGAAATACATTATTTAACGATCTAACCACCTCTGGCATCACGATAGTACAATTTCAGCCTTCCATAAAGTCCTATACTAGATAGACAAAGCCTACAAATTTGAAATTATCTTCAGAAAAAGAATCAATTCTTTCTAAGCATATCCTATTATATCTATACCTATAATTATGTCTGTGCTTTGGCTTTTGGTATAATCTGTGTAGAAAGATTCTTCCAGAGGTGGCTCAGCATGCTAAGTTAAAGTCCTCGTCACTCAGGAGGAACCTCTCTCATTGACTAAGAAGAAAACTGTGGAGATCCTTTTTCTACTCCACCTCCTTCAAAGTGTTAGTAGCTCCATAAAAGAAAGTCCGCTAATCCACTTAAAATGGACTTATAATGGACATTTGGTAGAAATCTAACAATAAGTCAATCTTCTAATATAAAATCATTAGGATTATATGTTGTTTGTGCTACTTGGATTCTGATCTTCATTAGAGTACTTAAGGTCCCTTTCAAAACACGGTACAAAGAACATATCTCATAAGTTGTTCAAAGATTAATTGGAAAAGTTGCCTTATGCAAAGAATAGGGGCTATTAATTTCTTGGAAGTTCGCCCAATTATGGAGGTGTACATAGAAGAGGCTTATACTTGCATAAGATTGAGTGTTGGTATGACACCTTCCTACCAAAAATCTTCAGGAGTGAATTTGTAGTTTTACTGTCAGGACCATGTAGTTCTTGGGAGATAAGACATCATATAACTATTAATAATATTCCTATAATGAAGGTATTTTTGTATCTGTGAAGACACGGTAACAGAAAAAGCTTTGATTGTAATAAAGTATGGGATTTATTTTAACTGTGTTGTACCTGGATCTACAGTGTGATGCTCTGGATATAATGTTTTAACATACCTAGCAGCTTAAAAGAACAACATGTTCTTTTTACTTGGATGCAGAATTTATCATTTCAAGATTATCTATTCAAATAATTATTACTTCTTATTGCTTTACAGTCATTATTGCAGAAAATTTGCTCGGACCAGCTGCTCCCTGAGGACTGGGGCTGAGAAGCCGGTCCCACCGTCCCAGCGGACACCTCCCTGGGGATGGGGATGGAGAAGGGGATAGGCCGGGGTGTGGGCCTGCATGGATGGGCAGGGCAGGGCCATGGGGAGCTAGAGCCTGGCCCTCCTCCAGCACTGCTGGGAAGGGAGCTGCCAGCCCCGGGGGGCTGACATGGGGTCCTGGGCCATGGGCAGGGTGGGGTGAGCCCCAGGGAGCTGCGAAGGGGTAGCCAGGGTTGGTGGTGTCCTTGGGGCCTGGACAACAATGGTCAATGCACTGGGTAGAGTCGATGGCTTTCCTGCAAGATTATCATACCAAAACTTGACTTGGACCTCCCGGAGATGAAGGCTTTCTAGTCTTTCTAGCTCTAGTTTTAATATTTAGATGTGTTCTTCTTTTCTTGCATACATACCGCCTAAAGGAGATTAGGATAAATCAGAATTGATACAGACACCACGATCTTGCAGGACCAGGACTGTATATTTTGGGAAAACTATATTTCCAAAACTGTACATTTGGGGAAAAAAGAGAGAAGTTATGGACATTTACTCAGGCAAAAGGAAAAGATGGTTTCATATTCCATTTCCCTTGCTTCCAGGTACGTATCACAAGGACCAAGGAATTCAGCAGCCCTGGCATGACAGGGCACCTATGCAGTGCCAGAAAGAAGGCTCGAGTAGAATATATTGCTCCATCCATCTAGTGCAACAGTTACCACCTTCTAGTTTACAGTTTCCTGTGTGAATTCCTCCTGGTGCACATATCAATGCTACTTTATTTTGAGGATTAATTCAATGCTACTACTAAACCCTATTTACTCATCATCTTTGACGTCACATCCCAGGCATTTTACCAGCATCTCCTTTGGCATCTGGAATATATTTCCATTTAAACTGATTTGCCTATAATTTCATATGTATGTTTATTATTTCCTTAATCCATTTCAGACCTTGCATGTAAGCGTATGTGTACGTAGTAACTAGAGATATCATTAAAACTTCATTAATACTGGGATGAAATTTAAAGAGACTTTCTTTTCTACTTTAATTGTTCAAATATATCTGTAAGTTTGGTTTTATAACAGAACATAGATTAGCTGAAATTGTTGTTTCCTAATAATTGCATGTTATCAATTTTCAGAAGAACATTCCAACGTGCCTTTTTGTTAATGTTATCTTATTTTCTTTGTACTTATTTCCTACCCACATTTCCTCTGCCTGCACGGCCTAGACCTCTCGGAGACCTGTCCAATGCCACAACTACCAAGTAATGTTTCTTCAGCTTTCCCCAGCTGCTGTTCCCAGGATTCATGTGTAATAACTCTTTTTCCTTGGAGCAAAGCACACTACAGAGAGGATAATTTTGTCATAATACTGAATTGAATAGCACTTACACAATGTTATGTATAACCTTTATGAACTATCCAGATTTAGCTCTGGTTTTCTCTGTCAAACATGGGTCAACTCCTTTCAAGCAGGCTAGCAATATTTTGATATGGAAGGCTCTGTTTGGAATTAAATCCACAATGGAGTTGTCAGAGTTCCTGAGTCTGGAGGGTCTTCAAAGTACTTATGAAGAATTAAGATGATTTATTTTCAAGATTTCTTTTTTAAGGTTTTACTTATTTTAGACAACAGACAACTATCATGCAGGGAATAAAAAAGATCTCTGGAGCTCACTAATCCTTGTTGAGTGCATTGGGACTGTTTGCAAAGACATCAGTTGCTGCCTCTCTTTCCTGGTTATGAAGAGACCAGGTAATGTAACACTTATTATGGTGACAAAACCTATACAAAAGGACGACTTCTTGGCATGAAAATAGAGGGCTATACGCTACATGTACATGCTAAAGAACAGAAGTGCATTTTGTGTTAATAAGTAGCAAAGTAGAAAGCTCTAGGTGAAGAACGCCAACAAATTGTTCAAAAACTTTTATTAGGCATTGCACTCCAGTGACTATTGGCTGACATAAAGTTTCTAGGTTTTCTTAATTCATTCACTATTTGCTTTATTAAAAATATATTCTCTCAATAAAAATTAATTGGAAACTGATAATACTTCTTTTTCCTCTCAATTTTAATCTCAGTTATGTTGAGCTTTATCAGAATTGCACCTTCATAAAGTTCAACAGTGAGAATGAGACTACAGGAGCCTAACATTGTTTCAACACTGTTTTAAATATGTTCTAGTTCTACGGTTATGAATATTCTAAAACAGAAAAAGAAGAGAAATAAATTTGTTGCAAATTATTCACACATCACTAATAATTAATTTCTACAGAAGTTAATTTGCTGCTGTTTTGTCAACTTTTTTACCCTATCTTGTTTACATAATTGATATATGAATTCATTACATAAATGAGATCATTTGCTTATAAGATCAATGAGTTTTATTGTATTTTGCAGATGCTTTAAGTGTATATGTGATTCCACCGAAACTTTCATAATATCAGTATGGACACATTTCTCTTAAACTTATCTAGCAAGACAACTGAGCAGACTGTTATACCTGTAATATGTCTGAATCTCTCATTATAATTTATTTAGTACAAATCCAACATGGCACTGTATTAATGATTTTCATGTACTTTCTGTGTTACCCAGGTTCGCATCAGAAAGGTAAAGCAAAACAGATTTCAGATATTTCATTCATAAATGAATTAAAATGATGTTTTCACTTACTGTAGAAATTACTACTCATTTCATTGGATGTGAAACATGCATAGACTCATAGAATCATAGAAAGTTTTGGGACAGATGAAAAGCTCTGAGGAATGAGGTGGGAAAGATGAGTGGACATAGAGTAACACGGTCTCAGCCTCTCCCCTTCAGGAATATATTTTTCTGCCACTCCTTCCAGTCAAAACATTTTAGAAAGTGACTAACTACTTTTCTATCACTTCTACCATTCTGTACTAACGTTTTCCTTCTCATACTGTAAGGATTGGTATAAAATCATAAAGGATAACTTTCTAAACACACTAGTAAGTCTTTCTGATTGGTACTTTGCAGGTCAGGATGGGATTTTCTAAATAAGTCTGACACTAGTGATGGTTTGACAACTATTTTACTTTCTCAAGTAAAGGACATTTTAACTAGTAGAACCTGTGGCTACTGTTCAGGCTAAAGATTGAAGGGCTACATCTCAGGTTAAATTACACTGTGAAAATAGGGTTCCTGAAGTCCCTTACTTAACGAAATTGTCCTTTTGACATTCCCTTTTCTCCTCACAGAACAAACGGTCAGCAGATCTGAAGAAGTCTACCCTGGGTGTTGTTTTGTATGTCTGGAATAGGAGGACCAAAGAAACAGGACAAGCAGTGTTTGAGTCTGGAGTCAGCACAAGCACCCTGTCACTTACACAATTCCTTGTGCTTTTCCTTATTCACTTAAATAGTTTAATCAACCAGAATGTTGTTATTTCAGTTAGATTAGCAATGTTATTGCCCTCTAGTGGACTTCTTTATATGCAATTGTATAAATTATCCTGAAAACATTTTGAAAAACATATGCTCTGTAACATAGAAAAGTGAGTCTGAACCAGAAAATATCCTTGATTGAAAAATATCCCAAAAGTGACTTGTTGCAAGGTACGTGTTAGTGATTATGAAATGTAAAACATATTGGAAGATATGAAACTTTTTGTATTACATTGAACAATGAATAAACTCTGTTGAAACAAAGGTTCAAAATCTACCTAGTAGTGGCACCAACCAATCAAGTATAGCATGACTGCCTAAGGCCCAAACCATACAATCAAACTGAATAGGTGACTGTCATTTCAGCACTGCAGCATGTGCATTAACCAGATTCCATCACTCTCAGCCATTATTCGTATTTCATTGTATCTTCAATGCTTGGTTAAACTTCTGAAATTAGTCCGCATGCCATACTCGCACAGCTTCTGTTGGGGACAGAGAGAAAATCTTAGATAATGTTATATCAAATAAAAAGGAAGCGTAAGCGCTGAAAGGCAACAAAAGAAAATGTTGTCCAAAGTGTGTTACAGATTTATCAGGGCATGCACAGAATATAAGAGGTTTTTGAATGACATTATAAAGATTAGAATTGAAGGCACTGATCTAATAAAGATAGTTGAGGTGAGTGAAATGTAGATAGATCTAAAAAAACCCCACTAGAGTAAGTACTTAACTCATTGACTTCTAAAAGCATCATTTAATGAACCTCACTTGCCATTGGAAATTGCACTGAGCATCAATCTGTAAAGTGAGACCCTTCAAATGTGTGTAAATGTGGCCTTTATATCTAAAATGAATTACGTATTATTTATTTTAATTTGGAACAGGAATCAATGAATGTGTCTTTGGGATGACATTTGTCTGAATCTTTATGAAATATGGATTAATGGGAGCAAAACGTTGCTTCACAAATATCACAAATTTACATGTTGCATCTATTCTAATATTAACATAATTTGGTCATTTAATCTGTTTTAAACATCCAGCGGGTGCTGTTTTAATATTCAGAGTCCATCAACAAGACTTATTTCACACAATAAGGACCAACATAAATATTTATTAAATGACTCATTATTTTTCTAAGCCATTTCTTAGCACATAGTAGGCTTGAAAACTTGACTGAGGGAGACTGATTGTGGTAAATTCCATTGCTTATACTTTGAATTAAACGGGATTACTTTAGACTTACACTGTCAGGGCCCTGAATGCATTACCTACCCTAAGCAGCCTCACCTGGACCTTCACTCACCCCGTTCTGCCTGTGAGCACAAGGGTTTAATTCAGCCCCATGCCCGGACACCCAGACCTACCCTGAGTTAAGTTGTAGGTGTCCCTGAGCCCAGACCTGCCTCCGGCCACGATGGTTTGCAAGGTTCATGGATAGACCTTGCACCTACGCTGTAGTAGCCTTCTTTTCAGCCTTCTCCTGTTGCTCCTGAGGGGATCCCTGGGCTCAGCCTGGACTCATTATCTCACCTTATCTGGAACTTTTGATGGACCCTACTCCTCTCTCCACCCGGCCCTGCTGCAGTAGGGCTGTGCCTTCATCAGAGAGGGCACTGCCCTGCCCATGCCATACCTGTTGTCAGCCCTTGGCTCATTCTGTTCAATGGACCAGTCAGGCTCTTGCTGCTCCCTGGCAAACAGGTGAATAAAATGAGAATTTTTCCCTAACAAATTTACATCCAGTATCAGTAAATTTGGCACTAATATACATTTGCTTGAATTTCATTACTCAAGTTTAATGTTTCTGGGTTTTAAGGGCAGACAGGACTTCTACACATCACGCATAAAGAATTAGAGATAAATTTTTCTACTCTGTATTTCTTGCATTATTCTGAATATTTTCTAATCTGGTATTATTCTGCTTCTGTCATACACAAGCCTAATGCATTCATCAAAATCATCTTTCACTTATCAAAACATTTCAAAGATTTTAAACAATTTTTAACCATGGCATTTAACTGCTATGTTGTATCTACAGTTTAAAATTTGTTTTCAGACTGCGTAATTTGCCACATATATTCTCACAGCAACCATTGATTTAGGCAAAAGAAAACATGGGGATCCCCAAGTAAAATCAAAAGGGCTGTGAAACAAGAGGCTTCCACAGCTGAAATCTAAAATTATGCTAACACAGATCTTCCTCAGACTATTTGGTGCCTGCCTGGGAATTAACGTCTGGGAGGTGGGGCTGTGTACAACATTAACCTGGTGGTGAAAGTGTGGGCAGATATTGTATATCTCATACATCCTTGGAGAAGAAAGCAAGAAAATGGAATCTGGCAAGAAGGTGCTTTGCCTCTGCTATAATAAAAAATCATTCAATCAGCTCAAGTGCTCCACAATACAAGTATCACCATACTGCTATAAAGCATGGTATACATGGTTTGTAAGAGTGAGCAAGGTGAGCAAGGTGAACAGTGAGATGTGTATCAGCCATGCCAACCATCAACACAGTTCCATCCCTGTACTATTCCTGGGGTCACAGCGACTATAAAATACTCTGCATGCAGCCGTTGAAAGCAAGCAGGCACTTAGGTGGTCACAATTAACTGTGAACCAGCACTACATCATATCAAAAAATGTCACTAAGGTGGATTCCTCACATTAAGGAATCAATTTGCCATTCTCACTGAGTTTGAATCATACTTCTCTTGTTAAGAATTTCATTAAATTCTACACAATTATAGGATTGACTCTATGAATAAGATTGACAGAAGCCAGATTTATGGAAATACTTGTGAACAAGAATCTAGGACTAGTTTTATGAGATCCTGAGATAGCCAACTTAACGGGAAATTTATTGCAGACACTTCTCATTAGATCTGTGGTATTATATTATTAACCTCATATTTAAAAATAAGAAATACATTTATCTACCTCACAGTAAGATTCCACTTTTTTGTTCTCCATGGATTTTAACTTATTTCCAGAAAAGAAACAAAGTAATTTTCCTTTTGGTATGTCAAGTAATGCCGATGTAGAGTTTGCTTGATCTCAGTGAGCTACATTAAAATTCTTTGCTCCTCTCTATGTTATATATTAGTGTAATTGAAAGAGAAACACTTTATTCATTAGTTGACCAATCTTCTTTTCTCTTCTTAAAAATACAGATGAAGTTTGCCATGTTGCATTAAACTGTATGTATTCTTTTATTTTAATACACAGGGAACATGCTCCTCTGCCTGGTGTTACCATTTCTTATACCTACAATCTCACTTTTCCCCCTACCTCTTACAACATCCTTATGAACTCAAGGCCATAACTAGTATATAATGGATACATTGAAGAATCAAAATATGTACTGCTGAAGTAATTGTTTGAGAGACTTCTGTTAACAGAAGAGGCATAGGAGATAAACTTCGAAATACAGCAAAGTATAAAGGCAAATATTCAATCCACTGGGTGAACTCCTATCCCTGGGTTCTAACTACATGACAGATCTTCCTTTCAATTTCAGTGGACCCAGCATTTCACCATTTTTCTTATAAGAAGTCAAAAACTGTTTTCTGCACTACTTGAAATTCAGACTCAGAGGGCAACAACAGTTCATTCGTTAGTAAGGCAGGGAGGTGACTGGATCCGAAGACGTATATTCTTTGATCTTGGTTTTGTTTAACATTTTCCTAATAATTTTGTCCTTGCTGTTTCAATGTACTCCTGGCAAGTTCCAGACTAAAGATCTTTTCTCCCAATTCAGTCAAGCAGTAATAAAGTCTCATATTTCCATTTCTTGAGCTCATCCTATTACTTCATTATTTCTTCATTCCATTGTTCCAGTCATGATGTTCTCAGATGGTATCATTTTTCCTGCTTGCTCTTAGATACACTGATATCTCATCCTTACCACATATAATCAATCTCTTGTCTACATCTGAAAAGGATATTCCCCCACTCAGCTTGACTCATCATTTTTTTATCACTCATTCTCTTTTCCTGATGTTTTTGCATTTTCCTGCTCTGCTCTTTCCTTACCATGGAGCAATACGAAAGTGGTCTTCAGTGGATGTGACAAACACAACCTACCACCCTGAACATGGAAGAGATTGCTTCTTCCATTCACCACAGAAGTGAAAATGTCTCCCAAAGAATGGGGGAACAGGCAGAGGCATTAACAGGAAATGGTGAAAGACAGTGATGACTGAGAAGGCTACTACTCTTCAGGGATATATCAGAAACTGTGAGCTCAAGTTCTACCTCTCTGCTGCTTCTCTGTCTTGTGTACTTCTTTCCCAATTTTATTCTTTTGCTTTCCTTCCTCTTTGCTAACTTATAGACAATTTGAGCTCTGTAGATAACTGATCATATCTTCTACAAGCACAAGGAGGAGTAGCATGAAGGTTAGATTTAGTATTACCCATGACCTACTTCTAGGAAAGCAATGCAGACTTTGTATAGCCGAAAAAAAAATTAAAATTTGCAGTCTATCATTAGCAAAACTCTTCCTCGAGCATTCTATTATAGTATGCAGGAGTCACACATTGCAATTAATTTCTTTAATTTTTATGTCATAAAAATAACAGTTCACTTTCTGAAATTCACTTTCAACAACTTGGTGAAGTGGTATACATGATTTTAGGATAGGACTTCTGAGGAGACTGTGTAAATGGAAAGGAGACCCAAAGATTTTCTCCCTCATCACAGTGTTACTCCTCACTTGGAGCACTATGAAGTGTGAAAGATTGCAAATTCTTTGAGGAAAATCAATTAATACAGTAAGAGAACAGAAATGTGGGAAAAAAATATTATCTTCCCTCTCCCTCCAAGGAAATTAGAAGTAAAAGACTTTGACTGGGGGCCACAGAAATAAAGTCTCTGGAGCTGCTTCAGTTTAATTCCAGATAACAGCTCAAAGGAGGAGAGGTGGTACTAAAGAATGGCATTAGTATCCTCAGACATTTTAAAAGGGGAGATCTGATTCCTAGGACACTTTTTTGTTTGTTTTCTATTTACTTACAGCTGATGAGGTTTCCACTTGCAATGTATTTGAATTCCCATGCCTAGTTTTTGTTTACAGGTACAAGTCTCATCTTCCTTGAACATTCTCCTTTTAATGAACTACTTCTTAAAAGTAGCTAACTAACCAAGTACAATCCCACGCTTTTTAATTCTAGTTCACAAGAACATCCACAGACAAACACAACCAAGTTAGACAATGCTGAAGGGAATTCATTAAAGAAATTAAATGAATATTTACCCTGCATTTACTAGATCACCTTAATGAAAATTTCTTGCATAAACAGTAGGTTACTCAATAAAAGGTCATGCCCTTGCATGCCTCACTTTGTTTGCTGCTCTAAATGGTACTAGTGTCATATTTTGCTTTTTTCTGCCATATGATCTATTGCTCTACACACATGAAAGGTTTCTAGTCATATGAGCCATGAGTTGTTTATAAGCCACTACATGCTCAGAGGTGCTGTTTCTTCTTCTTCCCTGTCTTCACTACTGAAACAAAGTCAGTGGTATTCCTGGCTGTAGACATTTAGGCAAAATAAGACACATGGCTTATCAAAGCAAACAGCAAATGGAAGAATGATATGGTGAGCAGTATCACTGGTCATCTTGAAATTACTTCTTTACAGCTGCATTAATAAGGGTGGTCTTCAATAATGTAGCCTAAGGTTCAAAAGTTATCCCGTTCTTGGTTTTTTCCCTCTCCAAATGGCAAGTGGCATCTATGGAGTTGGGCTACCTGACCTCTAAATGTCCCTTCCAACCCCAAACATTCTGTGATTCTGTGATTCTATTGCTGGGGAAAAAAAAAAAAAAAAAAAAAAGACTAAAGAG
>Ga0065711_1027197_pt1 | contig 52753 bp, 38 predicted proteins | sample Hoacrofraction12_FD_59098 | JGI IMG/M metagenome (GOLD analysis project Ga0065711, IMG submission 59098) | Hoatzin crop microbial communities from Cojedes, Venezuela - Epithelial fraction 12 v2 (version 2) | ecosystem: Host-associated > Birds > Digestive system > Esophagus > Crop | place... | reverse complement strand
GCAGCCTGCTCTGGGTGACCCTGCTTGGGCAGGGGGGTTGGACTAGATGACCCACAGAGGTCCCTTCCAACCCCTACTATTCTGTGATTCTGTGATTCTGTGATTCTGTGGGATGGGGATGGGATGAGGATGGGTGTTGGGAGGAGGAGGGAGATGAGGCCAGGGATGGGGTTGGGGCCAGGGATGGAGATGGGGATGGGGAGTGGGATGAAGATGAGGATGAAGCCAGGAGTGGGGTTGGGATAAGGATGAGGATGGGCACTGGGAGGAAGGTGGGGATTGGGATGGAGACGGAGCCGCGCTCACCGGGGCAGGCGATCAGCAGCGGGGGAACCCCCACAGAGCGGTTCCTGGCCGTGGGTTCCCCGGGGCCATCGTGGCCCTGCCCCACCAGCTCCACCTTCCCTCCCCGAAGCGCTGCCTGCGGAGCTGACGCCGGCGAAGCAAACAGCCGCCCTCTGCCCCGCGTCGCCGCGCCTTTGCTTTGGAAGTTTTTCTAGCACGGAATTACTTTAAACTGTGCCCTTTGTATGAGCCTGCTCCTTGAAAAGTCCATAAAACACAAAGGTGCTGTTACCTTCTTCTCTTCCGTTTCTGAAGAAGCTGTGGGCGGGAGGGACGGCAAGATCTGGGCAGAGCCCTCCCGGCACCCTCAGCTGCACCGTGGGGACCCCCGATCTCCACGAGCCCAGCGCGCTGGAAACGTTGGAGCTGATTCAGGTCAATTAAAGTCGAGATTTTTATTGAATTAAAGTGTGAAAGTAAATACAACCAGCCCAGTATTCGGTCTGTTATTTTTTTGATGTTAATTCAATTTTTTTCACCCCGCTCATAAATGTGATTTAGAAGGTGGTGGAGATTCCTGGGCTGGAGGAGCCGGGAGATGGGTTTTGGAGCTTGGAAAGGATGCGGCCGGGTTTCTTGCACCTGGGAAAGCATCGGCAGCAGTTCGGACATGGGGAATAAACGCGCTTCGGGCAATGACAGCCAGGTGAAATCCCGTAAAAGAGTCGGGGAAGGAAACATGGCGGGATGGGGCTGTGCGGCAGCTCCACGTGCCTGGGCGGGGGAGCCTGGAAGGCGGCCCGTGCCCCGCGGAGCAGAGGGCCGTCAGACCAGGTCAGGACCAAAAAAACCCCTGAATTTGCTCCGGTGGGTGCCGTAACGCACACTGAGCAAGCGCAGCGCTGGGTATGAACCCACCTGCTCGAAAGAGGTCCCAGCGCAGGTCTTGTCCCCCAGCCCAGACCCCAGCACGTCCTGGGGCGAGGGGGGGACCTGGAAGCCTCTGCCCCTGCCACGGCACCCACCTGCCCACCGGTTTGAACGCTGCTGTAAGGTTTTCTTTCCAGAAAGCTCCCGAGCGGGGCTGGCTGCGCGAGCGGAGGGTTTTCAGCAAGTATCGATGCGAAACGACTCGGGCGAATCATCTGCAGTGTGAAGGCAGAGTGTCAGCAGCAGCTTGGCCGAAGCAGGGCTGGGGTCAGCAGGACGTCCTTGCCGATGGTGCCCGAAAGGAGCTGTGCAGCCGGGTCCCGGGAAGCTGCGCGGAGGCTGGAGCCGGTCGCTGATTTTTCAGGGCAATAAAACCCCAACACTGTGCCTGAAGGACCAGAGCTTGAAACCCTTCCCCGGCCTGTGACGCTGCGAAGTCACACATAACTATTTAACCTGTAAGGGGTCGCACCGAGCACAATGGTCACTGAGAGCCCTGAGCCGCCGTTGCCGGACCCGCGCTTCCCCGCGTCCTTTGCCTCTCCTCGCCGTCCCGGATCCCCACGCAAAGGAACGAGCTGCTGGGAGGGAAGAGCTTTCAGGAAACCGCCGTGACAAACCCAGCTCCCGCTGCCGCCACCTCTCCCGAGGTTTCACGCGCGATCGAACTCCAGCGACCGACGGACGCTGCGCAAGGGCCCAAGCGCAGCCTCCAGCCGCCCTGGCTCCAGGCTCGCCGGCGACTGCGGCCGTTGTCCCCCCAGCCCGGCTCTGCTCCCCACCCCACCCCACCCATGCACCGAGCAGCAGGAAGGACCCAGGCCGGCTCTAGGCTCTGCTCCAGGGGCCCCCTCCTGTCCATCACCCCCCAGCTCAGCAGACACCAGGGCCCCCCAAGCCCCATGAGTCCCCCGAGCCTGCCCAGCGCGAGCGGAGCCGACGTGGGTCAGAAACCCCCTATGACCACGGGAAAAGGGAATGCTGAAGTGTTTCCGAGTTCGACTCACCAGTTCGCTCTCTGCGCGGACAGAGCTGGCACCCGTGGGTGCCCCAAGGTGGGTTCAAACCCAGCTGGGCTCTGCTCGGGGGAAGCCCACGTCTGACACGGGGTACACACGCCGGAGCAGCGAGGGAAAGAAGAGCCTGGCATTTTTAATTGTTTTAAGGAAGAAGAGACGCTTCTCAGTATGTGGCAAACCTCAGCAAACGACTCCTGGTCACCGCGTTCTTCGACGTCAGGATGACCCCATCTCATTTGCTGACACCTGCTTTTTTCTCAACGGGCTGCAGGGAAACCCGCCCGGGTTCTCCAGCACCGACGGACTGCTCGGCATGGAGCCGCCTCCTCCGAACCAAACCGCGAGCGGAACGCCCCAGCCCCGGAAGGGATTTATGTCAGAGGCCAGGCTAGCGCCTGCCAGCCGATGACTTCCACCTGGTCAAGCTCCTCGCAGCTTGCAGCAGAAAATATGGCTTATTTTAGTATAAAAGGGGTTTTATAAGGGTTAGACTTTATCATAGACGGTTATAATTCGCAATTTAACTTTAAAATAGATTACCTTTAAGTTGCGAGCCCATAAAATATGTGGTCAGTGAAGATGTGAGGCCCCAAGAGCTGACTCCAAGCTCGGTGTAAAACTCGTGTTTCACGCAGCTTGGGCAGATCTGGTAACTGAACCAGAACTGCAGCAACCGAGCAAAAAAACCCCAACACCAGACAGGTGCTTTTCATTGAATGGCTTCTTCCACTCACACGCACTCTGCTTCTGCTGGCTGTTACGGGCTGAAAAAGCCCTACATCATCATCAACATTGATAATAAGTAAGTACAAGTACAGGGGTTTCTCCCCCTTTCTTTTGGTGCAGTGCTTTTGGCTTCACATCCTTCAGGCTCCTTTCTGCAGCCACCAGTACTAGTGGCTTTTTTTCTTTTCTTTCCCTTGTGCGACGAAACCGTTTCTGTAATCCCTGAGATTCTCACTTTGGGACTTAATTTTTACCACAAAAAAGCGCCTCACACCAATACTGAACAGCTGTGACAAAGCTGGCAGAGCTATTAGCAGTAAGTGCTCCACACACTTAGTAATTATTTTTACTGTGCTTTGAATACACAAAACCTTACTCAATTATTCAGCCGTGTGATCATATGCCTTTTCCATGTATCGTTATGGACGTTTTCAGACAGCACAAGCACTTTTAATCTTTTCATGAGGAAAAAGTCAAAGCTCTCTGTCCGAGGCGACCGGCCGCCCCACTGGCGTGGGCAGCAACGGCAGCGCACACCAGAGTCTGATGGACAAATTCGTTTTCCCTTTCCCCAGAGCCAAGGTACGTAGCATGAAGTTTATTTTGGGCCAAAACACAACAGAGAGGTCCAAACCCTTTGTAAGAGGGAGATCCTTCTACCTGGACTCGCTTCCCCGCACCGCTGCACCTTGGCGGCCGTGCCTACGCTGGATGAAGAGATACGGACTGAGGCAGACGACATGAGGAGCTCCGATTGCAAATAAAAAAATCTTTATTGCATCTTAGAAGCAAGTCTTTAAAAAAAAAAAAAAAAGAAAAAGAAGATTTTCCATGCACTGAATCCATCCAAGTACCTACACCCTTAGGACTGTCACCAAAAAATGATGAACGTTATAAGACATCGACTCTACGCTAGCTGCAGTTCATATTCCGTACACGTGTAAACAACGGTTATTTCTTCTACTGGAATAGCAATTACTCCGTAAGATCCCTTCAAAGCATTGGGTTTTCTCCGTTCCTTCACTCGTCTCCACTTCCCAAAGAGCAGGCAAAGTGGAACTGAGAGCAATGATACACAATGGTGCTGGAGGGTATGATAGAAAAATATATTGTTCGCTGGCTTTTGTTTGTTGTTTCTGTTGAGCGCGGTATTTACAGGTAGGCAGGTCCCAACAGATCGTCCGTTCACTGTCCAAGTCTCAGTGTACAGGGTTCCCTTTCTGGCTTTAAGGCACTTTATTTTGTATATTTCTCTCTTACCTTGCTAGGTGTTAATTCATAGGGATCACACTTTCCTCGTATTCGGCCTCCCCATCCCCAGCTTCTCTTAGAATACCAAAAGAAAAAAATCCCTAAGCTTACTGAGCCATTCCAAAAATGTTAAAGAAATCTGGGAAAAAAGATTCATGAAAAAATATTTTAGAAAGTAATCTTTGGAGATCATTTACTGCAAGTATGATGTACACTACCTTATCAGTGAGAAGATGCAATACATTCCTAATATATATATATATATTTACACACACATATATATATATATAAAATATTAAAATGACTAACAGATATTCAAGGAAAAGTCAAGAACCTAAAACAATGGATATTAAATAAATTAACGGTCTATTCAGGTACAGAACAAAAATAATCCCAAAACAAAACTAGCAATCAAATGTAATAATTGTTCCCATTAACATCACGTAACCGACTGACAAAGTCAATGCAATCAGGCGCAGCACCCCCCGCACAGAAGGGCTGCCAAAGTTCTCGTCAGGGATCGCTAATTGTTCGTTGCGTACTGTCGCTTTGCTGCAAGAGATTGGCATTTCCCATCCTCCTCCCCTCCCTCCTGACGCTTCGACGCTTGCGGGTCGCGCCGTCTCCGCTCCAGACAGGGCAGCGGTCGGGGCTAACACACAGAACCCACCACGGATTCTTCCAACGTTACGTCCAGATATGGACCAAATATAACAGACAACAATTTCTACAAGGACTGATCGGGTAGCAGGTTGTGCTTACTCGCTTCCCTCCCTTGGAGTCGCCTGGCCATAGTAAGTGGAAGTGTATTTTTAAACGGAAATAATCAGCCATTCGGGGGGGAAAAAACCTCCCGCGATGAAACCCCCTACCATCACCGCGCCGGTTTGGTCTGCTCTAACGTAATCTGAGGGACAGCGGCTATCCTTAACGAAAGCAGCCGAACCGTGGCGCGGCAGCAGTCACAACAAACCGTTTCGATACAGCGTTTTGCCGCTTGGCGTGCACGCTCGGGTCCCAGTTTACAGAATCCCAGCAACGAAGACAGCAATGGAGAAGGTAGGAAACAATCTTTTGTTCATAAGGAAATTCTAATTCAAGTCAGGTTTCCGCTGATTGGTCAGATAACTCTTACACCACTTTTTTGTTCGGAGGCAAATATTGATCACAGTTTTGCTCAAAACCAAAACCACAACAACAAAAAAACCCAACGGCCTTGTTCTTCTCAAAACGAGCGCTTTGTAAGAAAACAACGATGATTTCTAAAATATATCCTGTGCGGTCTTTTAAAAGTGAATTATCAAAAAACATTTTCCCAAAAATAAATTAGATAATTAAAAAAAAAGTCTTTTCCAGCATAGCTGGACATTAGGCTGTCCTCACTGAGCCATTAGTATTGCTGCTTTTCCCAAAACTCGGGTCATTTTTTTCAAACCATATTTCAGCCAGCTGTTGTGTGGACCCATAAGTTGAAGCTTTGGACCCCAAGCACATTTTATACTGTTTCGGATCAAGATTAGGGTCACAAAAAACAGGGTGATGCACATGGACAACTCCAATTTCTTGGCTTCGGAAAGTTTTTAAGCCAGCCTGAATGACTTTGTTAAACAGGTCTACGTCTTCAAGACCCCAACCTTGGATGGAGACATCAAAGCCACCTGCTTGAAGAAGATCACCTTTGTAAATACAGGTAATCCCAAAGCCATAGTTCCTCCAGAAACCTGTTTTCTGGGTGAAGGCAAAATGATTGTCACTAGGAACTTTTCCACTATAAACAATCTTTGGATCATACTGGCTAAAAATGATGGGAAAGTATACTTGTTGACCCAAAACTGTATTGGCTCTACAGCGCTGGAGGAATTCTGTGGTAAACACCAAGTCAACATCACAGAAGAACAGTAAAGACTCGTTCTGGAACTGAGAAGATCCGACTTCCAGAGCCAGTGCCCTCGAGAACTCCCCCGACACGGGTAAAACCTGCATGTCAGCCTTGGGGTATTTGGAGCGGTAATCTCTCATCAGCTCGATCTGCTTCGCTTTGTCAGGGTTGGAGTTGGAGCTGAAAAGCAGGACAACCAGCTTGACGTTCTGGTTTGGAATGAGGCACGTCTTTTCAAAATTCCCCATGAACCTTGCAAACATGTCGAAACGTCCGGAGAGAGGAATCAGAATGTTGATCTTCTTGTCTTTGAGTTCCTTCCTCTCTACTTTTGATCGGCTGAGCTGGAAGGGAACAAACATCTTCAGCGAGTTGGAAAGGAACGACAAGGATCCAGAATCCTGGTTGATTTTGCTGGCCAGCTCTTTGGCGTCCATCTCTTCGTGCTCCATAAACTGGATCTTGCTGAACGTCTGCTGCAAGTATGCGTGCCTCCTGACGGGGACGGTCATCTTCTTCCCCTTATGCTTTTTGTACAGAAGCAACAAGTCAAGAACGTACTCGGCTCCGTACATCGGATTTACTCTGCGATAGCCATACTGTATTTCCTTGAAATCGATGATCCTCCCCCGGGTCTTAGCGTTGGCATTGATCATTTCCATGACCTGCATAACAATGTCATCCAACGCTTCACGCTGAGAAGAGTCCATCCCTCTCCGAGGGGGCTGCCCGTCGGCGCCCGAATACAAATACTTGCCTGTAAGAAACTCCCACTCCAAGATTTCTTCCCGGTGGCGGGGCTGGAATCGCATGAAGGAGGGTGGCATCCCCAGCTGCAGGTCATCTTTGTGGACTTCGGTATTGCTGTATTTGCTCATCAGGACAATTTCCCTGTGCAGCTGTATGGTCCGGTGGCGCAGCTCTGCTATCTTGCGGCTCAACATGTAGCTGTGAAGTCTGTACTGGTACGGGGGGTTCTTATTGGGGTGCAGTGTTATAGCTCGGTGTATTTTGCTGTTCCTCAGGTCTCGGATATAGCCTTTCTTGTTCTGCTCGTAGTTCTCATAGAACAGCTGCTGCATCTAGAAGAGAGAACGGAGAAGTCAGTGTCTCGGCAGTGCGGTGCTTATGCAAGCTAGCCCCTGCAGCCCCCGCTGGGAGGAAATTCCTCCTTGCTCGCAGGGCCAGGCAGCTTTCTGAATAAGCTGTTCTTGGGTTTAGGCACAGGTTGTAGCAACACCAGCTGCTATTCAAGGAAATTAAGAGGATTATTCTTTGTAAACTGGTAAAAGAAACATCTACCACGGATTTGGGATTACTACAGCCCACTCTAGAGAGATCACCATCGGCCAAACAACTGAGCAGTAAGTAGCTTGTAAGCTCATTTTTTCACAGCAATACAGCATCACCAGGAAAAAAACCCCATGAAGTGTCCACTGCAAAACTCTTACTGTTCTTCTGCCTCCCATGGCCTTTAAGGGTAATTGTGAAAAATAACAAAGGACACCACATACACAGTAAGCAAGTATGACAGCACCTTTTCCGTTACGCTCCAATGCTGTTCAGGCATTAAAAATCCAGCTTGCTGAATGTTTTAGTCAAGAAGCCAAATGTGTTATCTCAAGTGCTGCAACGCCAAGCTGCAGTTCCCCGGTCATTTTAAATGTCAGTAGAAAGCAAAATGCATCTGAGATTGCTAGCAGCAGTTCCAGAACGCAGGTAATACAGGATGCACATGTGTGCTAGAATAAAAGCATCCTTCAAGTGGAAATTGCTATTTCAAACCAGGAAGATAACGAGTGAAGATTAGATTCAGAAGCCTTACAGAAAGCCACAGCTTCGAAAAGCAGGCACACCAGCTTCACAGTTTTCAGTAGGTCAGGCAGTAGCTGATATAACGAAAGGCATGTGGAAACCAGGATGACAAAGTGGAAAACAAGCTGGAAAAAAAAACAAACAAGGGAAAAAAACCCCAAACCACCTCAAGGCCGAAGTTATGTACCAGCCTAGACAATGGACATTTAAAAAGGTCACGGTCTGATTCAATGTCACAAGATAAATGTCATCAACCTGCCAGAGATGCTGACATGACAGCTTCATTCGATAGAGGATCCACCCTACGGTACCGGCCGCAGAATTTGCTGTAGGTGATACAGTCCATAAAGCACACGTAAAAAGGCTGTAAAGATTAGCAAAGAGCTAAAATCTGAAAGATGAACAGAAGAGAGAATGACTCAACTATGATGGCAATTAAAGGGAGCACTGAAAGGAAAATCAGAGGCACAGAAAGCCTCCCTTTAACAGACAGCGCGAGTGATGCTTCTGCCAGCTGTTCAGACCCAGCAGAAGTCCTGTTTTATTAGGCCTTCTGTTGCATTTTTCCCATTATTGTGGACAGACACCGAATCTAAGGGATAAGCTTACACCTGGAGTTAATTGTCGCTATCTTAGCACACCAGATGTGCGCGTACTGAAACCTGAAATTCAGCGTATCGCTGCAGACAGCACAGCAGCAAGCTGCGCCTGCTCGAAGCAGCTCGCGTGGATTTTAATCTGAACAAACGTAATTCATTTCAAAGGAGGGAGGGGAGGAATTTCAGCCGCTCTGAGAAAGAATGGACATTTTTTCACAGGTTATCACCGGTCCCCACCCTTCCCATTCCTCCTATAGTTCACCTTCTTGCCCACTCTCCCCCAAGTGATCCCTGCTGCTTTTGTGCTGCCTGTGAGCAATTTGGGCCAGAGGCTGCCTCTGATTAGATTGATCCCATCCAGCAACGTGGCCAAAGGAGAACATCTTGGCGATGGCCTCTCGGCAAGCCCCAGACGAGCTGCCTGTCAAGATGTATATCCCTTTAGAAGTCATGCAAGATTTAAAAGAGTGCTACAGGCAGAGGTTAGTTGGTCTAATCCTACGTTCAGCAGAGTTATCCGGTGCTTTCCCAAGAAGCATGTTCTTCCACTCACCCGAAGACTGCTCTTCATTTGTATCCCTGTATTGTTTCCTCTACTAGTAACACTTGATTCTTTTTCCACTTTGAACCTCGCTACTTCTGTTAACGGCCTTAGGAGACCTCCAATCACACCCACTTACGGTCAGTTCTGTAAGCACAATACGTTATAACGGAGAGCTCACACAGCAACAACAAGACCAGTCCAACACCGCAGGACCCACACATATACTTTTACTGAATCCACTGATCTATCCTCTCTAACACTACATATATATACTATAAATATAGATATGTCACTAGAAATATTAAATGTGTAAGGTAACAGGCTGGAGATTCCACTGACTTTTTAACTACAACTATAGGCACAGGCTTTCCCAAAAGTACTGTGACAACAGATCAAAATTCTTAAATCATGTCATTAAGCAACTATTATTTAAAGGAAAATTGACAATAGGACCTAATTTAAAATCCTATTTCGAATTTCTAAGAAAACAGAATCAAGACCATGCAGACTAAGTGCATTTATCCCCAAATTGCCATCTAGGGCATTCTGAACTAGCTACAAGAGGAAACCACGAGAAGCAGAAAGGCTTTTAGATTACACAACAAAGTTTTAATAGCATACCGATGGGTAGGAAAATGTTACGAAACTTCCCAACGGAAGTAAAGATATGAACCCCTAGCAATGGCCCTGAATAAAATGAACCAGCGTATTTTAAAGCTCTGGCTTGCCATGCAGGAGTAACCTCTTAGCTAGGCTGGTTAACTTCCGAGCTGTTAATACTGCTTCTTGCCTCTTCCAAAAACTAGCTAACTTTGAAAACTGAACTGAAAATAAAACATATCTCAGCCAGGCTTTACTGGAGTTTCAACGCAAAGCAATTTGCAACTGAAACAGCTACTAACGGCCACTTCGCTCCAGCCAAAAAGGTGACAACTGTAACAAACCCTGCACTCTGGCCAACCCTGCAGCGCAACTAATGAGAAGCACCACAGTATCCAGGCTTTTACATAACCCTGTTTTTTCAGAAGAATGCCTTGCGAGGCTGGCACTTTCATTGTTTTTCCCGCAAGGTCTCGCCCCCTCCTCCTCCAGCGTCCCTCTTGTCCCCTCGCATTCAGCAAGCTGCGGCAGGCACGCGACGTGCCAGCGTCCTGCAGCCCCGATCCCCCGCCTAGCAGCCAAGGTACACCCCACACCAGCAGGAAACACACAGGAGGGGATCGGAAGGGGTTAACCCATTGCCTACAGAGAGTATAACGACTTGCAAACTATTTCTGCACGGTGGCATGAAGTGCTGTAAATAAAGTCCCAGTGGCCAGCAGCCAACAGAGCAATTTAACCCGTCCTGGGCCGAGGTGCTGGCGGACGCTGACCCAGTGCTGCAGAAGCACTGCGATGCCCACAGGCTTTCCTCCATGACAGAGCCCCACGCGGGTCGCGTTTTCTCAGCCACATCTACAAGACTTGAAAGAAATGAGCACTTCTCTCCGTACAGTTCGACAGCTCCACCAACGTTAATCCATTTAAATCATTCAGGCAGCACTAGTCCTCCGCATTGGGTTTGGTCCCTGACGAGGGCAGTGTCCGACTATCGCCCGTCACTGCTAACACAGCTTCTGCCTCGCTCGGGTCCAAAACACGATGCTAAATACAACCTGTTAGTGCACGTGGGCTTTCAACTCCACACAATACTGGAAAGCTGTAAGAAAGAGGAAAATCATAATACCTCTTGTGCACACCATGAATAGAGATTGGTGGGTGGGAGAAGACAACAGAGAAATTTATCTGTGATTTCTCTCTGTCATTTATTTGTTCCTCGCACGTAGCAGCCACTAACCACAGACACAGGGAGCAACACAAGCAGGTCTAACAGACGTTACGTGCAAACTTCTCCAGGGCTGTTACCAGACTCTTGCGAGTCAAACTCTTGCAAACTCTTCTTTTAGTGAAACAGGTTTCTCTATGATTCTTCTGAAAAAAAGAACCTTTCATGGATATTAATTTTGCAATGATTATATTCTAAGCATGCTTTATTCTAGTGTAGAGCACTGAGAGCATAGGGATACAAAGAAGAGCTACTCTTTATTGACCACTATTTACTCTAGACCTGTTGAAGCCTTAAAAACCCTAATGTTCCCCAAACCATTAGAGACTGAATGTTTAAACTGTGGTACAGCTGTTGTGGGCACTACTGGCTCGCGTCCAACAGACCAACTGAAAGGAGAGAGTGTTACGTTCTTCGTTTTAAATGAAGAAGTCTTTTGCAGGCCAAAAAAAAGTGTACTGGAGAAAATGGACTTTAAAAATAAGACCAGTTTATGCAGAAACTGGCCCGCAGCCACGCATTAGCCCCCGAGGGCTTTCTCTCACAGCTCCAGATTGTGCTACCACAGCCCAGAAAACGCAGCCCCACAAGCCTCATGAAAAGCAATCGTGGACAAGACATGTTGCATGGCAGGCTTCGAAATGCCCAAGATGTGCTTTAAATACAAAGCCAAACTAACCCAAAGCTCGAAAGATGGCTAACGTCACCCAGCGTGGGAGCACCACGGTTGGGAGGAGATGGGCACGCAGGTCCCTCTCCGCAGCTGGTGCAGAGCTGTTCTCCCACAGGAGCAACGTGGGTGCCGGGACAGCCCTTGCCCTGCCCCACAGCTCTGCTGCCAAAACAGCGCTGGATGCTCGCCCCCATCTCCTCCTCGCTCCTCCTTCCAGAGACGCAGCCGCAGCGCTGCCAGGGGACAGCTCCTGTCGGTTGGCTGAAGTGAAACGAAAGAAGCCTTGCACCCCCATCCCAAGTAACTGTACGAAATAACTGCAGCTGCACTAACACAGCTTTGCCACTTTGGAGCTATTAACCAAAACAGATTGCTAGTTTTCTAGTTTTTAATCACTGACATAGCTAAACTGATAAAAAATTTTGCATGTAGACCCAATGGAAAGAAGCAGTGGGTCTTCCTTTACTGCTGGCTTGCCTACGGTGGAGGGCGAGACGGTAGTGACCTCCCAGGATACAACTCTATGTATTCAGGGTTCTTATTAATAATGATCTTTCCGTTTCAAATCCCGACGCTTTCTGTGCGATCCCACAGCTAACCACTGACATGACTGAAGTCACTCCTGGGCAGAGTTATTATGGTGGAGACAAACACAGGGAAGCAATGGATAAACACTCCTTTCCAGTGAACTTGGCCACTCATTCATCCCAGTAACCTCCCCAGTTGCCACTACAGGAAAGGATGCAGGAAACACCACTGGGCCCTGGGAGATCAGGCTTCCCTCTCGGCTGACAAGTGAAGCCCCGAGCTCTGGAGCACGATTAAATGATGTGATTCCTCAGATGAGTTATTTCTCACATAAATTTCATCACGTACCACTGGTTTGCATTTGCTTTGTTTCCTAAATTAAAGAAGGGCAAGAAAATCAGCTGGACATCCCAAACAGCCAGTACTCAAAATCTCCACAGCAGACTGCTAGAGCAGCCGCGGCAGACCCAGCTGTGATATACTGCGACCTCTGAGTGCAATAACTCCAGGCATGCTCTGGAGCAAGAAGTTTATTTTGTACAACACAATTGCCCCTTCTTCTATGATACTAAGCAAAACAGCGCCTGTCTTGCTCAAGAGCCTCGCAGTGCCTTCTGCACCGCCCTCCTCTCCAACACATTCGAGAAAGGACGCCAAGTATCTAACGCAAGTTTCAAGCACAGCAAACTCAAGGTCACTGAATTCCCAAGGAATTTGTGAATTAAGAGAGTTACTGCTGGAGTTCAATCTTTTGTTACCAATACCAAATAGCTGTTTAATTAAACAACTGTCCTTCTCCCAATCCTTTCTTGTTTAAGCAAGCAGAAGAGCTTAAAAATTACTTATTCGTTTACAGTTTTGTAAACCGAGTAGCCTTTAAAGTATTCCCAGCTTGGCAACAGAAAGAAGAAAACCTGCAAAAATGAATGCGTCTTCACAATTGGCATCGTGTACTTCACCTCCGGCCTTGAGCGTGACAGTCTCATTACCCAAAACCTACACGTGGGAGCAATCCCCAGCACTTGGGAACTGAGATCCTCCAGCTACAAAGCCGAGAACTTCCCTCCGCCTGGCCCTGCACTGAACTGTGCTTCACCCTCCTGGTCTAAACGAGGATACAGGATCCTGGTCTCCTCTTTGTCACGAAGCGAGGATTTCTTCCTCAGGTCTCCCCTATTTTGGATGAGGGAGACAAGCTGAATCAGACCTCCTGTGTAAAGAAAAGAAAGACCAGCGCAATCGCATAACACTTTGAAAAGCAGACAGTTGCTCATTTAGTGAGACCGCCTTCCCCTTGGGTGTATCTGACACGCACACCACACAGGTGCCATTATGCACTCCATAAATCCTGGAACTGCTTCTCTAGAGACACAGATTTATGTTTTTAAAGTATGAACCAGAATATAACCTGAAAGCATTTTGTACCTTAGGAGTAACCAGATAAAACAGAATGTTCTGTTTTACGATATTTAGATTGAACTGTGCAAACCTTAGGAGAGCTGGATACAGTTGCGGGGTTTTCTTCCAAAAGGATCTGATTTAACAGAAACAAAATGAAATAAAACACCACTAAATATTAACAAATGTTCTATGCTACAGCTATTAAAGAAGCAGAACATCATAGGTGCTAATTACTAATTATCATTGCTATTGCTTGAGAAAGTATGCTCAAAATTTGTTTCTAGCATAATTTCCAAATTACGAGGCCGGGTGCAAACCGCTGTTCTGCACATGGCTCTCCTCTGCTCAAGTTCAGGCTTTGACCCACGGGGCAAATGATTCAGCTCTCCCTCTCCAGCAGAGAGGGATTGCCTCTACCCCAGAGCCAAGCAAAACCAGGAATACAGCGAACTGCCGCTGATCTGTTATTTAAAGGCCAGACTCGGGGATGGTGCCAAACTACTTGCCCACCAAATATACTGCACCTCGGGATTTCTTCTCCTTGTTGTCAACTCCACACTTTCAGACTTTGCAGTACAGGCAGGGTACAAGAAAAACTTGGTTTTCATTACAAATTTCAACAGGCCCATGAAAGAAAGAGCCGCAGCCTTGGAACTCTGTATCTGCTCTTTCTCATGCAAAGTATTAAGACTTCAGAGGAGCAGCACATGACCCCTGGAGGGTACTTTCTTGGAGATGATGAGCAGAAAGCTTCTGACACCCTGGTAAGTATTTTCTTGGATGGTGGAAACAGAGTTGGAGGGTTTCAGTCTCCTCTGAGCAGAGACTACAGAAGAGAAGATGTCTTCTGGACTGCTGCGTGATTTTCCACCATGTGTTTTCAAGAGACAGTAATGTAATCATTTAGAAATACTTTTGTCCATGGAATTCAAAGATTCCTATTTGAGACCTACTTTCCACATCCAGTGGTTTTGTAGCAGTTGCGAACCATGACGGACGATGAGCCCTTTTGGTCCCAAAACACTTGGCAAGGCCACCACAAGCTGCTGCTTACAAGGGGGGTGGAGAAGAAACCCTCCGCTTGGAGCAACTTCAGCTGCAGCCTAGGCATCCACACATCATCTCAGCATCAGTCCAACATCAGAAATCAAGCCGAAGCAGCGTAGCCTCTCCGTCAGACTGGCTGGGGACGGCAGTGATTTTGTAGCACACACCAGACCAGGTCTCCAGGTCTCTGCAAGAACCCTGGGGGAAGGATCAGGCCCAGTGCATTCGGCTGCAGGACCCAGCCCCTTCAGCCTTGCCCACATCACCAGCACAGCCTTCTTCTGATGCAAGATGTTTCAGGAACCCCCAGCCCTACATGGAGCCAATGTCACAGTAACAGGTCCAGGCTGAAGGACAGCACTGAAGCAGTCACATCAGCGCAAAGCTCTAAATCTCTCTGAGCCTTCACAGGAGATTATTGTGAACTTAATCAGGCAAAGATTCAGGCTCACAATAGCTACTGCTGCAGTTCTTCCCTGGGTGTAAAAAGGTGGGGGTGTATTTTAAAAAAACGATTCATTTTCAAGACTTTTGGCACTTCCAGCTTAAGCAGCACTGTTCTAGATGAGGTGGGACACAGCTCCCTTCTTTATGGCAACACGCCACGCTCGCTGTTTCTGATCCCTCGTGAAGACTCGTGGCAGGAATAGATCTTTTGGAAAGGGGTGAGAAGAGAGCTGGGAACGCTGAATAAAATCCCCAAGACAAGGGCAGCTGCTGAACTGCCTGTGTCAAAGCTGCAGTCCTTCGACCCTGCAGTGCCAGTAATGGCCCCAAAGCGACAGAGCATCTTTCGTAACTGCATTTAGAAATCCGTCTGCTTTACGCTTTACTAACAACCGACGGCAAAACCACTTCTCTGCCAGCAGCATCAGTACGGGCTAATGAAAATTGACAGAAAACTGGGAATATATTGGATTTCTGATTTCTCTGCTAGCGAACCCTCCTCCCAGCTGCCTCAACAGCCGTTCCTGTGGGTGCTGCTGTGTGAGCAGCTGAAAAAAGGGACGTTGTTCAGGACACACTCTTGAAACCTTACCCCTTTCCAAATCGGCGGTGACCTGTCCCTAGGAGGCGGCAGCTACACATCACCTCATGCTGGCAGGGATGTCTGAAACATAGAGCAAGTCAGTGTTTGAATAAACTCTGTGAGTGGGCTCATTCCATCCACTTGGCCTCACTGAATCCACGTGGACATGCTGGATCAATGCTCAGCTCCACACGCGTCTCGCTGGTGTTGCCTGGTTTGCAACAGCACAAAGGAGAAGGTGATGGCTGAATGGCTGTTCTTAACCAGATGGCACAGCCATCTCCCCCCAAAAGCAGAAAGCCTCCCAGCGAGCTCCACGTTCTCCCTCCGCTCGCCGCAGGCAGGCTGCCTGCCTTTGCTGGCCGCTGCTGAAGGCTGGGCTGCTCCGCACGGGAGGGGAGTCGGTAGCACGAGCCTGCGCTGGGCTTCCTGCCGGGGGCCGGTGTCAGCAGGACGCCCTCCAAGGCATCCAGCAACAGAGTGGGAACTCATTCCATGATCCTCTAGCTGCTTCTCCTAAATTAAGCTGGATTTAAAAGAACATCCTTTTTTTTTTCCCATTGGTGGGAATAAGAACAAGCTATACAGCCCTTACAAACTCCCGCAGCACCGGTGCCCAACACAGACATAACATTTGTAGCACAGGCAGACGGTTTCACTGCTCCTCTTCCACCAGCCTGCAAGCTCAGCTCAGCTCTTCATCTTCAAACTGTTTTTTCAGCCAGAGCCACCACTTCTGGAGCTGGTTTGAAGACCGTCTACAAGGGCCTGGACTCAATCACCAGCTTGTTTCACACGGGGAGCGGCGCAGGACGACGGCTTCCAGGGTTCACTAAAGCTGCACAGCATTGTTCTGAAGTGTGCGTTATAAACGCGTGCACATTTTTTTTTTGCCAAAAGAATTGTTTAATAATTACTCAGAGGAGGGGAGGGAAATAAAGCCACAAACCCTTGTTGTATGTGGAGAAGCCACATGTTTCAGTCAGCCCTTGAGGATCCTACAGCTGAGCCCTGGCCCTGGGATAACGCAGCTTTAGAAGGCTGCGATGGCAAAGAGCATCGTGCGGTAACGTCGCTGCTGCAGACAGAATTTCCACAGTGAGATGCCATGATTGCGAAAGTGTTTTTCTTGTGCTTGTATCATTACCACGCAGGACATAAAGCCTGCCTGCTATGCTGTACTGAGCTGAGAAGCAAAATCTGCCCTTTGTCTCATCACTGGAAAACGTATGTACACCATCCAGTGCAGATGTGGCACTGCCAAACCATAAGATGACAAGGCGTGCGCAATACGCAGTAGTTTGGTTATAAAAAAACACAGCTCCTTCATCAACGGGGGGATCAGCAGAAGTTTGCCCATTCAGGGGGCTGATGATCTCTCAAGAATTTGACTTTCATGCTTTGTACATGAAAAGCCCCATAAACTGTGCATTAAGAGCTCTAACTAAAAAGGTCACCTATTTTTATTCCTTGCTTCGCTCAAGCACAAGGGATAATATATTTAAAAAAAGGCACGTTTCAGGAGAAATTAGTGATTGACTAATGCAAAATGAAGCCTCACTTTGACAGGGTTCGCAGGTTGCGTGCAGATTCAACACCCTGGAAAGAACGGTGAAAGAAGAGAAAAGAAGTGAGAGAAGGGAAAAGAAGTGAGAGAAGGGAAAAGCACAGCTTCACATGCACAGGTTTGGGACCAGCCCATTCCTCTGCAGTTTCATGTATGCTCTGAACTAGAAGCAAGGCAACATCTTTCTATGCAGCCACAGCTTTTATTGTCCTCCTGTCAGTGGAACAACTTTCTCATTATTAAAACGAGCTGTCAGGCAGACTGGCATTTCCCTCCTCGTAGTGTCCAAGTTAGCCCGTTCGTTCAAATATGGTTAAAAATTTCACATAGTGTTGCTGGCTAACTGTATATGGTCTGAGGTTTTCTGGAAGTTTGCTGTCTGGCACAGTTTGGAAAAGTAACAAGCAGTGCTGCTCTGCAGTGCTCTGTAACCAAGTGCCTCTTGCATTACACATGGTCTGTCAAACCAAGGGGCTCACCTCTGAGAGGGTGTGTTTAAGCGCCGCCGACGTATGCCATCCATCATCTAGCTTTGACAAAAAGAATATTCAGCTGCTGCTTTTGTCATGCCCTAAATTAAAGCAGGAGATGGGGATACCAATAAATGCAGTTATGCTTAATATAATCGCATTAGACACCGTTAGAAATGGAAAACAAAAAAATAAATTACACACTGCCTCAAATATTCCCAAGCTTGGTGAAGGATTTGCTGTTCACACAACACACTGAACTCTCTTTTGAACATTGGCCACACACACATGAAGAGCTTTTCGGGTCCCTTTGTAGAGTTTTCTTTGTTCCTCTGCTTCGGACCTGGAGGACACTTTGTTCTGCTGATTGTGACCAAGCTGCTGCAGGTGTAGATTCAGGAGAACAGACCTGGCTCCAAAGCTTGTGTCCGTTACCTGCAGCCACCACTGCTTGGTCCCTCCATCCCTCCGGCAGCCAGCCTGCACGTCTCTCCTCGCACCCAGCTAGTGTTTTCTTTCCCTCTCTCTGAACGCTGCAGCCCTTCTAGATATGGAAACCAGACAAATTGGAGGAATTTTAACATTTTCATTAGTGACCTTCCCTCACTCCGCCAACACTTTTCACTCGTCTGGGAGACGGGGACGGGACAATGGGAGGAGCAGGCAAATGGAGATCTTCTGGGTGGGTTTGCCTGTTCGGTCAAAGTCCCATTGCTTCAGGAAACCTTGTGGGTGCTGGACGCTGCTGAGCACAATAGAGCAAGGCAGGGAGGGAGGAAAAGCCATCACTGAGAAAGCAGCAGCAGCTTCAGCCAACAGATGGAGAAGGCTGGTGGAGTTAGCAGCTCCGTTCACCAGACAGCGATGCCTTGTCTTCTTATGACCCATTTTTAGTTGTTGATCGAGAGCATTTCAGGGATTTGACTCATGAATAGCAAATGACTTATGCTGGGTTTGCCAAAAAGCCTTCTCCTTGCTCCAGGAAGGCAGGGCTGCTTTGAAGTAGCTCCTGAACCAAGACAATTTACAGCCTGACAGCTTAAAGCTGCATTGAAACGGGTACTCATTTCCTCGGGGCGTTATAAATCGCCGCGGTTCAGACACAGGCGGGCCACTGGCCCAGGAGGGCAGGGTGCATGGATGGGGACTGTGTTCTGCTGCTGTCCCACGCAGGCACGTCCACGAGGGAGCCAGAACCCTTCAATAGGGCTTTCAGAGGGACACACAGGACTACTTTCTGCTGCATTTCCCTTAGTACTCTTCTGAGATACACTTGTATCATCTGAACTGCAGGTTGTTCCCGAGTTCAGTGCGGTTTTGTGCCGGAGCTAATCAGGGCTCTGACGTGAACCCGATGAGCAAATAGGTGCACTCCCAACTCACAGCCAGCAGCCGGCTTTAAAACTCCTACTGAGAGAAAGTTGTTGCAAACAGGCTGAGCTGGCGGTGGAGGGACATGTTCCCCATTGCTGAGTCAGCCCTGGGGGAGCACCTTGTGTCAGAAAGCAAAGTAGGCACTGACACACTATTTGCATCTTCAAATAGCAGCACCTTTCAGCACAGCTCATCTGGCAGGGCCTGGAGGCACCCAGATTGCTCAGGGTGGGAGGAAGGCTCTCACTCCACTCAAGGACATCTGCCAAGGACATACCTATAGCAACAAGCTGATTTGGGATGTCAAATCCAGCATTATCAGTATTTTTCTGTAAAGCCTACAGAAGGAGCTACGCAAGTACCCCAGGATTCTCACCCCTCATTGCATGGCTGTTTTGCCCACTGCTGTTTGGTCTTTTTTAACTCCAAGAGCCAGCGGGGCAGCACGCAGGGTGCTGGACCATGCTTTTCATCAAGCCGTGCCTATGCTGCCTTTGCTTTGATGCAAACACCAAAGTCAAATACAATCCATCCACCCGAAACAGATGTTAGAAACCTGTCTCCCTCTCTTCAGCTGTCCTCTGAGGTCTGGCCTCCTGTCAAACGCCCAAAGGGACAGTTTTCTTTTTGATTTTTAAGGCAATGATAATATGTTCAAAGGCTTTTTTTCTGCTTAGAGAAGGCAAATCTACACCTGGTCCAGAACTGCTTCAATACACACCAGCGAATAACGACCCTCTGTCTCTGAGGGAAGCTTGACCTCTTGACTTGCAAAATAGTTGTTTTCTACCTTCACAGAAATTTTAACAACTAATACAGTGGTGCCACAGGAACACCGGTGACAAATCCAGCCTCATCTATTCTGTGTGCCATCTTTTTTTTCAGCAAATTGTCAAAAGAGAACTTTTATTTCCCCCTCCGGTGTGACATTTGTTTCTACAAGCCTTTAAGCCAGAAGAATACAGAGATGATCTCCCAGGCATTTTGCTCTCCATGGAAACAGTGCACCATTACAGTATTTCCCACAGATAAAAAAAAAAAGACAGGAGCAAAGGATGGGCAAAGGGAAAAGGAGAGAGTGGAAGGGAGAAGCCACAGCGGCAGACCGGAAGACGCAAGCTTGCAGCACCACTGTGTCATCTTATAGTACTTTCTAAGCAAGATGTTCCTTTCGGGTACTTTCTGTCCTAAAAAAACCCCAAACACAACAGCAGTCTGTGTTGCACAAAGATGAAAGATGGAAAGCATTATGCTAACTTTAAAATGTAGCTCGGGGGCCTGGTGCATCACAGACTGTTTAGTATTAGCATTATCCAGAAAAGCACTGAAAAATGCATTGCAGGATATTGAAGAAATCTATAGCCGGATATTAAAACTAGTATTCAGTAAACTGCTAGGAGTGGCTATCACAATATGGTCAGACCACAAGCTTAATGAAGCCTAGGAATAAAGCGCCATGACTAATCTGAAGCACATTAAAAGAAATCATATACAAACTCCGCTAAATCCATCAACTCAGAACGGATACTTCTTTGCCTTACTTAGGATGGGCGAGGAGACAGACACACGTGATTTACACAACACGTTGTATTGCTCATTGCTTTATGTGGTTATTCAACAAAAGTACTGCCTGTTCTTGAGGTCTGGGATTTCACACTCCGATGATTTCCAAGAACAAGGTTTTATGGCTGGAACCAAAGTGACGTGGCCCGAACCTGAAGACCCGGCACACTCAGTGCCTGCCTGCTGCTGCCTTCCCATGACACAAAGTACTGTCCTCTGGCAGCAAGGATGAGTGTCCGGGTCTTGTGACCCACTAGCAGAGTAACAGCATCATCTTTGCAGATGTGGCGTGTTATTTGCAACGAGTCAAGAAGTAGGTCAAAGCAAGTCTTCCTGGCCCTGAAAGCCCAGCTTCCTGAGGTCTTTGCAGGTTGTTTTTTTTTTTCTGTGGTGTAGCCCTCCTGTCCACTTTGAATGGGAAATAAATCACTTGACTCATTAAATGTCTTCTCCATTTTGTCAAAGAGCTAAAATACATTGGGAAAGTGAACCAACCCAACAACATCAAAAAGCACACATCAAAAAACAACCCTGTCCATAACACCCTTCTCATCTTCATCCTTCAGACAACTCCCACTTGGTACTGAGACTGGAAACTGTCCTGGAAGGACATTTACCTCAGCTGCTCTGCTCTGGCTTTGCTTTATACTCCATAGAAGAGCAACTAGACTTGCATCAGATGGTTCACAGGCATGAGCAAGTGCAGCAGCAACAGTGGACAACTTGCTCAAGGCGGCAGCTGGAGCTTTATGAGCTGCAGGGGATCATACAGCAGTTCTGCAGACATTCATGTTAGATAGCAAGTTGTGTGATCAATGCCAGCCTGGAAATTTCCTTATGGGAAAAGAGATACACTGAAGACTTGAAAAGAGCAGAAGACAGTAAGGGGTTGAAGTTTATGAGAGTAGTTGGAACTACTGGTAACAATTTGTGCCTTGAGTGCTGCAAAATGCCAGAAAGAGGGAACTATAAGAACTCAGCAACATACAGGTTCCTAAGAGATGCACCAATTCATGTCACTGCTGAAGGTTGTCCAATCCAAATGTCAAATCCACCCCACTGGTTAGTTAGCCAGGCCTATATTAGGTTTCTTTCTTCATTTGCAAGTTGCAGAAACCATTACTGTGACATAATGGTTAGAGTTTTAATAGCATGAATCTTTTGGTCATAACCACGAAGAAAAAAATAACAACGATCTGTAAGCCTCAGTGGCAAACAAAAGAATGTAATCTCTTTTCTCTTGCCCACTAAATAATTACGCTTACGTCATGCTAAAATAAAAGTCTAGATGGTGCTTTCTGCTACTAAAAAAACAAGGAAGAGCTCAAACTGTCCATATATATGGAATTCTAAATCCAAGCCATATATAACCCAGACCAAAGCATGTAATCAGGATGTAACAAATGGAGTTTAATAGTCAGAGGAAACCACAGCTCTGGAAGACATTTAAAGGAATATTTCCATTTTCCTAGGTACTATATCAGGTTCTTGGCCAGACATTTTTGATTGCACTGTACTAAAAATACAGTCCTAGTTTCAGAAGACAAAAATTTCAGAAGCATGACGAAATGTGAAAGGTAATTGCAATGCACTGCTGAGCTATTTTATTACATTATCTAACATCTTTAAAGAGTAGATTAGCTCACAGTGCAAACACTCTGGTTTCCCTGATGTTTAAGTCCTGGCATTGACACAAGCAGCAGAAACAACCGTGCCCAAAGACGGGGGAGCGGTGCTAGCGAGCTTGTGGAGCAGGTTTCCTCGGCAGAACAGGCAACGCTTTCCATCCAAGAACTACGTGGAAGAGCTACAGCCCCTTCATAAATGCAGTCCAGGAAGATGGCTGGCAGAGATGAGTGATCACTTGCCAAGCCCTCCTCAGTAAAACTGAAATAGCCAAACAGTTATTGGCGTGGCGTGGGTCCCACTGTAGACTTAAAACTGCATACAAAAAGCTGTCAGAGGGTTGGCAGGAGCCCACAGCACACTCGCCGGTGGTCAAGAACTGCCTCCCCCCTTATCTTCCTTCATTTCATCCTAACCTCTCCCCTTACTGTGCCCTCTCTTTCTGGGAACGTATTAATGTGGTAACGTCTTAATAACTAAGGTTGCCCAAGATTAGAGAGGTTTAGCTCTTAAGGCAAAAAGCACAGGTAGAAACAGGAACTGTGGATATAACAGAAGGGACTCCCTACACCTGCAACAAGTAACACACTTCAGTGGATGAGATTTGCACTACACAAATCCCTGTTTACCTAGGAAATCCGTATTTACAATGGCTGCAGTTGTGTTTTCCTTCTGCTCTCTTTGGCCTCCCACTTGTTACAACAAGCAGCGGTGGGAGCCCTCCTGCAGTCGCTCCACTATCCACAGCTACTTTCCCTTCCTCTCCACCCTCTGGCTGGTTAGTCCAAGAAATGGACCTAGTTATTGGACAAAAAGCAGGGAGATAGGCATTAGTCTCTGTTTGTGGAGAGAAAGCATAACTGCTAAACAAACTTCTCTTTCCTTTGTGCAGCCAGGCTCAAAAATTAAGTAACTGCTCCCCTCCTTAAGCACAGGGTAAACCTCTATGGAACCCGCATGCAGGTGGATCCAGCATGGTATGGGATGCAGGGAATAAGCAAACATCACTCAAGAAAGGAAAATGGAGGAGAAACATCAAGGTCTTTAGTTACAAGTACACAGCAGCTATATATTACTACCATCTAGAATACGACATTGCAGTTTATTGCTCTATAAAAGCCAGTTTTAATCACCCAGGCTGTCTTCAAGCAGCAATTTAAATGTAGGGCTTCAAACGCGATATTACAAAACTGAAGACTCATTTTAGACAAGATTGAATGAATTGTATTTTGAAAGTTCTTTTTTCTAAAATGTACAGTCTGCCATAAAAACTAGTCAGAGAAACTACATGCAGAATATGAGGTGTCAATGGTCGAGCGTATCCTCATTAGAGGGTGGCCAAGTGATGTTTATTTAAAGTGTTACGCACTATGAATTAAACATTTATTTTGTATCACCCAGTAAAATATCTGAAGCTCATTTTGGCAGCTGTGCAAATTCTACCCTGACTGCATTGCCGACTGACTGTACTTCCTTTGACTTTCATACAGCCTCTCTTCTCATTTTAAGAGAAAAACCTAAAAATCAAGAATGTCAAAAATGCAAACATTCGTGTATCAGCCCACAGTACGCAAAAGGAGGATGAAAGCAGATCACCCTTCACGTCATCATCTTTATTAAGGTCGCAGATGGAATTACAACGTGATAATTAAAGTCTTTGAAGACTTGGCAACCTCATCCTGTAAGAGTGACTCTTCTAACAGATCTGGGAACACAGACTTTCCGCTCCTGGACCAGTGGCTTAAACAGGGTCCATATTAAAAATAATCTGGGAGATCTGACCATCGGTTCCTCTTCCCCATTAAGGAGAGAAGGGGCCTCACGTATTTTGGCCAGATACCCCCCACAGATGCTCCTGCCCAAGGTGGCTAAAGCTAGAGATGACAGCCTGCAAGAAACTCATGTCAGCCTGCTATTAATATTTACCCAGTCTGAAAAGTGTTTTGGCATGGTTTTAACAGGATTGCAAGATTTATTCCATTTCAAACGCTCTTTGGACCATAAAGCAGAGCAGTGCTGCTGTGTGTCACTGTTTCGTTGAATCAGCAGCAGAAACACGCCACTTTTTCTACCTCAGAACAGGCCTGGAGGGCAGAATTAGCCTCCGCCACCCAAGGGACCGTGACGGCAGATGACAAACTAGTCAATATAAAAACTCTAACAAGAAGAAACTGAAATAGGAGCTGTTGACACCTACTTCTCTTGGACAAAGCAAATTCAACAGGCACGTTTTGACAGATCAACATTACTTCAGCGCCTGGCGCACAACAGAATTGTCACCATGTGTACTGCCCATTGCAGGGTGGTTTATGAAGAAGCAGGAGTAAGAGGTTAGGATGTTCTTAAAAAGCACAGAAATGGAAAAGAGAGGGTTGCCAGCAAGACTACTGGGATTTGCTTCGTTTTTTTTAACTGAATGGGCATTAGCTTAAGAAGAAAAGGCATTTACAAAGGCCAAGCCACAATTTGAACACTAGGTACGGGTAGTTACCATCCGACAATATGGAAATGGGGTTTCATTAGTGATATTAAGGTGTAACAAGATCCAAAAGCTGAAAAAAGGGGCACCACACTGTCAAAGTGCCTAAACTTCTGCACAGCTTCACCAAAATGGAGAAAGTGGGCAGGATAATACACTACTGCCCAACTACTCAGACTTCAAAGTTAGATAAAAAACTTTTTTTTTTTAAAAAAAAAAAAAACCACTTTAAGTTTCTGGGAGCTGTTGCACCATCTCTGTGCACAGAGTCTCCCATCTTAAATGCAACCATCCACCCTGGACTAGAACCTGCAAATTCTCTGTATAGCTCATTATGCAATTACTTTTATCTTGCTCAGCTTGTTTCCACCACTCACAGCCCTATGTTAATAAACCTTCATTACTAGATCCAATATTTCAAAGCTTCAGCAGTTGTCTGCCAGGATCAGGGAAGATTTAGTGTTGTTAAATGTATTTGTGGTAGCAAAAGATATCCATGGAGGAGATCAGAGGGGCACGGGTGCTTTGCTCTGAAAAGTTGCTGAGCATCTCACACCAGACCAAGTCTGATGAAAGATACAGTCCTTTCTTCTAAGAGGTCTGGCTAGTTAGTCATGCCGCAGGTCACTGCTGGTCACCAGAGCTGGTGTCAGGAATAGTTCTTATCCCAGGACAGATGGGAGAATAAATCCTTCCCCCAGAGTGCTCTCCTACTGCAACGTGGGATATGTCTCCCTCTCAGGACCACTTAAGTACCTCTCACCTAATCAATCATCTGTGCGTGGAGATCAGGAATTAACCTCTCTCTTGTCTCTCCTGAGCAAAACTGGATTAGGCTGAAATTCTTGAGTTAATACAAAGATACTTGGGTGAAACTTGACAGCCTATGATGCACGCAAGCTCAAATGAGCAAAGTCCAGGAGGGGACATGACTAAGTGCTCTACAAGCTACAACTCCCAGTGCAAGCACTCCCTGCTTTTCCAATTGCTTATGCTCCATGCAGAAAAAGCGAATTCAGAGCTGTGGCTCCACGGCTGCAGCGTGGTGCATCTGTATCAGACACATCACAGCTCTGCCTCCCTCCCTGCTGCAGGGAGCATGGCACCGCGATGCCAACCACAGGCATCCGATTTCATAATGAGTAACGGCACGACAGCAGCCAGCTCCGGGCACTGCCATATGCTGCACCTCGTGGAAAACCCATTGTCAAACACTGCAAAGCCAGTTAGTTCAACGCTGCCAAGAGCCAGCTGAAAGCAGTCGCAGTCTCCCCATCAACGTGGATGGGCGACTCCCATGCAAGGACGCAATATTCCTCCAGACACCAGCAAATCCAGTTGCACATTTTATGCCGCTTTGGTAATGACACCAGTTTGAAGCGATCCAAGCCTCAGCCCCAAAGGACAAGTAATTGAGAGCAGGAACTCCAAGTTAAACTGCGGGCACAAAAAGTGACTTGGGATTAAGCAGCGTTTTGCTTTGCTTAGACTGTTACCCTGGGTGGAGCACAGCAGCTGGTCCAGATATCCCTGAAAGGCACTTTGCTGTGCAGTACAGCTGTATCCTCTGAGTTTTGTCAGTGCTGGAGACCAAAAAAAATCCTAGTTTGATTTTAAAAGAGCCATGGATAGGGAATGCTGACTCAGGACTTCACCTTTCCCCCTCGCCCCACCATATCCTAGCAGTACTAGAAAGGTGCTGTGTTCCCACACCCAAAGCGAGGGGATAAGGAAAAAATAATTCTTCAGGCTCTTCCAATAGACAGCAGAAGACACTCAGTGAGAATCTGTATCAGTGCAACGTACCAAAACTCAGCGAACTGTCATTAAAATGCAGCCTGATTTGCGTCCAGACAAACCCAGCATTCTCTACAACTTTCCTCCCCTCTCGCAAGCCCTGCCAGCAGCGCATGATGCCTCAGCGGCACTGTGATGTGGGGAAGCTCGGCAGACAGCAGGATGAGCCTCAATAAACGCGAAGCAGCAGGTTCAGAACAGGGGGGGAAGGGAAGGGATGAGAGAAGGAAGCAGATTACTCGCTGTGGCCAAGGATATACTCATTATATAGCAAGGAGATGAAAGGCTTTACTTAAAGTGCCAACGTCATTTCAATGTATTTATAAGGATTCAAACAAGTCCCACGGGTGCAGAACAGCCCAAAGTAGCTTTGCGTTCGTGTAATTTAATGGCTCTTTGTCACTGCAGTCAAAAAGCAGCGTGGATTTCAGTGAGTCCTCGGCCAGGCCCTGCGCAGCTTCCAGGACTGAAACAGACATCACTGGAGAGTGCACTGAACTATGGTGGGGCAGCCTGAATTAAAAGGCTGTTGTAAAATAAATCCTCTGATAAGAGAAATTAATGCTATCCTAATTATGCCTTTTCCCATACTCGCCACTGGTTTTGCTGGCTGCTGACTTGTACAGCCACGAAGGCACTCCTCCCAGGCAAAAATAAGAAACTACAAGCGAGGTGGGGACTTTAAAAATGTATTTCTGCCAATTTCTTTTCAACCCAGTGTACTGAATACAAGGCATAAAAAAAACCCACTCTGCAGCCTTTTGTTCTGTGATATATTTTTATTACTGGCAAAGCCATTAAGCTTGAGGTTTTCTTATTTTATCTTTGCATTCATTTTTTCTGGGTGTTGGGTTTTTTTTTTTTGTAATCAAAATGGCAATAGTTTATTATATGCTTTGAGGTTTCCTGCACACAAAAAGAAAAAAACGGCTATGCTACTATTCCTGTCTCTAATTCACCCTTTTTGCTTGCTCCGCTGTGGGCAAGACATCAAATCATAACCAGCAATTTCGTCAGCCTCCTAGTTACCAAAAATTACTGCTGCACCCACTGGTGATTCACACACCAAGAGCGACACACACGCACACGTGTTTGGTACCAGGACACCCATCTGAACTAGCAGATGCCTGGCAGCTGTATCTTTCGTTCACTAAAACATGAAAGCAAGACAGACTAAAGAGTCTCCCTAATAAACTAGTGGAAAACACACGTGCACTTTGAAAGGGGTTTTAGGCTGATTAGTTGGAATAATATTTTCAAGCCAAGAGGATGATACTGGAGCACTACGCATCCTTGAGATATGTTATCTGAAATGTACCATTCTTTGTCAAAATGGATGTGTCCAAAGGCAAAAATCAAAGCACTCACATGAGAAATATACCTGTCAGAATACCTGGTTATTCCTAAGACATACAAGGAAAGGGAGAGAAACCCCTCCAGTCTCAATGTATTTAAACAAAACTCTAGCTCCAGTCAGGCAGGACGTCCCTCAACCTGTCTGGAAGGTGGCCCTCCAGTAAGGCACGGCTCAGCATCCCCCTCAAACACACTCCAGGTATGGCCTAACACCGAACTGCACCACGCCATCTTCCACACAGTATTTGCAGAACACCACGCTCATTTGCATCCCCAGAACAATAGAGAAATTAATAGAGATGACTGCGATTCATACAGCCTTGTGTCTGCAGCAGTGGAAAGGTCAAACAATTTAAGGCTCTGAATTCTGGGCAGAGATTTCAAGCTGGCTCTCTAACATTCGCAACACAAAGGAATAATTAGAAAACATCCATCAGCTCCATTTCCGTTAGAAAGCCCATTTCTGTTAACACAGTGATGAGCTGTCCTCTGCATAGCTAGATCTGCTGTCAGATTATGGTCAATTATTTCTCCTCAAGTATTTCAACTCGGAAACACAGACTTTACTTCCTTCAGATCTCAGACACGCCGACCACACACAATACCCCTTGCAAAAAGAGCACCAAAATCCCACAGAGCCAGCGGACAGAATGAGCCCCTGCAGAAAACCACTGCAGCTCTTAGGGACATTAAGGAGAGGGAAATGGTCCCTGCATTAAAAAAATCTCTAGGTACTTAAATAAAAGATATCACAGGATTTTCACGCTGAACACACAAAACTCGCAGCACCTCCCCCCTCGTAACTGTGAAGCCTTACTCAAATGCTCAGTCCTCTTTTACAAGGAAGCATCCTGCTGAGCCCTTAGGATGTTTTTAGATTGGGGGACAGGAGAAACACAGGACACTGCAGCTTAAAAAGCACACTTCATACGAGCTGTTCCATTTGAGAGCTTGCATACCCAGACGTTCCACTCCCCGCAGAGCTGGCACGACCTTATTTTTAACAGACCAAACCAACCTGTCCCCCTGGGACACAGAAGGCTGCTCAGAAGAGATCTGCTGTTTTGGCATTGCCTTGGGACTCCAGGCTTTTGTACCTCACAGCTGAGGAGACGGCCAGTTTCTGGAAATCTGGGTAGGGATCCGTAAGCCTGAGCAACATCCCCAGCTACACTGTGAGCAAGGTGCCAGGAAAGATTTGATGCAGGAGCCTCAGCAGTGTGCCCAAAAGGAGACAAAATCCCTCGCCAGCCACTTTGGCTAGGAAAAAAACATGATCTGAAGAGATGATTTAATATCAAAACCTCTTCTGGCCCAGGAGAGTTCTTGGAGAGAAATCATGGGGGGAAAAAAAGAGAGGAGGAGCCCATGGGAACAATTTCCCCACTGCGCTGCTGCCGCGCAGGCAGTGACGAGACACGTGTACCTGCTCCTCACCCGGCTGATCGGCCTGCCTTCTGCGGGCTCTCTGCGTCGGCTGTGAGCTCCCACTGAACCAGCATCTCCTGTGATGCCCCTTATTCCCCCATGTACTAAACTTGCTTTCCAGCTCTTGACAGACACGAGGATCAGCAGCAGAGTCCCACCCGGAGCATCGAGCAGCAGAGACAGGTCCAGATCTCCTTGGGTCCGGGATTTCCGAGAATGGGCACTTCCATTCAGCATCATCCCTATGCTGAAAGAGTCACTCTTCAGCCCACTTACTCATTAACTTACTCCCTGGCACAGGAAAGCTCACAACCGACACACATTTTTTGTTGTAGCGTGGCTGCCAAGGCTAATATTGGTACCTGGCCATAATCCTTCCTAGCCCCATGGAGGGCTTTGGCAGATGAGCGTGCTGCAGCAACAAGGTTTAGGGGTTAATGGGTGCTACCCAAAAAGCATGCCCTTGGAAGTTTTTGAACGTGTTTCTTCTCAAACGTTACGACAATGCCTCCCACCGCGCCCTTCCCGTGCTGTCCGGCCGAGCAGCCAGCTGCAGTACTGCCCTTGTCCCACTTACCCAGTTTGCATTTGTGTCCCTTTTCCCCCAATTTCTTTTTTTTTTTATTTCATTTAAAATGTTTGTAAGTGCTGGGTTAGCTGAAGCTCTCCTACCTAGAAATGGCACCAAAAGAAAAAAAAACCCAGACTTTTCTGCCTTTGGAAATAAAAATGTTTTGGCTGCCAAAGAAAAGAAAGAGTTACACCCATGTAAAGCTTTCACTTAGGAAGAATTAATACAGCCAACTGTTTTTGGATGGACTGCCAGTTAACTACAGTACAAAAAAAAAGAAAGAAACAAGAAAAGAAGAGGCCCATGCCCCGTCCTCTTCCATTAGACTCACTCCAGTTTCTAGCTTCTACTGGGTTCCTGTTCAGAGGGAAATCCTCCGTCACCTCTGTCTAGACTACTCACCTGGTTTTTTACTGGAAGAAGTAGTGCTGAAAATATATACTCTCAGGAAGCTGAGATACAGCTTCCAGGACCATAAGCCTTTGAAAACACACATTCTAGAACACATATACAAGCTATATTTTATACACTCACGGTATTTTCTATATGTGCCTCTCCAGCATCAACCCTAGTGAAACTGCCTGCTATGCTGTTTCCTTGCTGACCATCGATTCAAGCATTCCCATTCACAAAATCCTTCAGAAAATGCCCCTTTAAATCAGTCAGAAGCTGCAGGTTGCATGAATTACTCTGCATACTGTGGGATTCTACCTCGATCCCAGATGCCTCCCACAGAGCCAGTTAAGCTAAAGATCTGTCCAGAAGGACATGTAATCTTGCACGCAATCACTGCTGAATATGTAGGCATACTATCACAGCTAAATTCCAAACCCTGATAATCAAGAGATTTTCTTCCTCTATTGTCCCACTGCAAATTTCATTACAGACTCTATGAATGCTCCTCCTTTAACTTCCCTGGTAATCATTAGCAATAATTAAGCCATGATGATGCAGAAGACAGAAGAGGTTAATCAGAAGGGAGTGATTTTTAATTTTTTTTATTTTTTTTTTAAACAAGTCCAGTGCCAGCGTTCACTCACAAGCTGGTATTTTCACAACTGCCCAGCAAAAACATGTGGCAGGGGAAAAGAAACCCTGGAGAAATCAGGCTTTGTGGTCCCCCTTGGCTTTAACGCCAAGAAGCAATGCCAAGTGCACATCTCATTAGCTTGCTTTAGCCTGTGCTACATAAGAGTATCTGCTTCAGCGCCTCTCCTTATCTCGGCTCACAGCGCAATGGGGATGCTCTGTTTTGCCACCTCGACATAAATGACTTCAGTACCACATGGCGCTGGACAGGCTGTCAGAGGGGCCGACAGCGGCTGGACTTCATGACTCTTTTCACGTACTTGCTTGCCTGCAGCACTGAGCATCCCTCGCCTCAGCACTGCAAAGGATCTCACTGCTGCTCTCTCACCGCTCCGGGCTTTCCGCTGTCTGTCTGCTCCACAGAAAGAGAGCTGAGGAATTTTAACACGAACTAGATCAGCTACTTAACCTTTTCTTCCGGACAAAGTGGTGAGATAAAGAGGATTCTCTGTACTGGACATAATTCTCTTTGGCAACATAAGCTAAAGGAAACACATTAAACTGCATCACTTGCAATTAAAAGCATGGCGACTAGAATTTTTCCACTTAAAAATACTCAAGAAATTCAACTCCTGAGTACGTTTCCTTTCCTTTCACCCTGATTTGGAAGTTTCAAATTCTGAATAATTGTTATTCTGACTAATTTGCCCACAGGCACAGCCCTGAAACTCCTCACAAACTAAGACATCTCAACTGCATTCAAAATTCCCAACTGCTGCTCTAACTTGCTTATCAAATGTCTGATTAAGAAGGCGGTGGAGACAATCAGTCTATGCACTGGTGGCTCAAGCATCACACACGGTTGCTCAATTTTGTCCTTTTTTTTTTTTCCCTCCCTAGTTTCCTTCAGAAAAAGGGCAAGCAGCTGTTCCAGCAGACAGCTCCCGGATTTCCCTCGATGTGCGTCAGTGGTATGATGCATGCTACTTCTCAATCTGGCGGCCATCCTTCAGACAGAAGGAAGTAAGACCGTGGTCATATCTAAGCTACTGAAAATCTTGGACATAATCTGTAAAGTAAGCCAGACAGACAGCTTGCCGTGCTTGCACTTCTAAAAATGAATCACGAAAAGCCACGACAGTAGATGGAACAGTTTAAGCCAACTGGTCAAAAATAAAGCCAAAGCAGAACAGCACTGCCAACGTTGCTCCACTGTGTCATTTCACATTCAGGAAGGTTTACAAGCATTTGCAGAGTCTGAAATTAAGCCACCAGTACCAAACTGGACAGCGTGTAAACATTCGCCAACACTGCTCAGCAAAGCAGCGTGGTGAGCCTCCAAGCTTTGCCTTCCTACAGCCATTTTCTCCTTAGTGCCTTTTAATAGTCTATTTTCAAACACAGCTTCACCTTTAATTAATGGAAAATCTCAGGAGGAGGAGTATCTGTTCTGGGTCCACTTCTTCCCACAGGGTACGACAAACTCACGCTAAAGTCAATGAAAATTTGTCACATCCTGCGAGGGAGGAATTCACCCCGTGAGCCAAGAGGGGAGAAGTAGCTGTTGGTCTGCCCTGACGAGGTGCAGCTGACCCAGGAAAGAAGCCAGACCCCATATACCCTGACATCAGCTGATAAACCCTAAATGAAACTATTTTGCCCCAAGCAATATGCTGACAGGGCAAAAACACGTGCTTAGCAGACGCTTTCTTTACCACATGCATTGCTGGCGTGCTAGGAAATGTGCATGGGTATTAACCTAAAAACCTGTCAGGTGTTAGCCTGACACACACGAGAGCTTCTGCCTAGCAGTAGTACAGAGGATCAAATTAAGTAGCACTCAGGAGACAGGAATTTTTGCCAGGACTGCAACAGAGTATCTACATCGCATGTGAAAACAAGTTCTGTTTCACTTCCTCACCACCTCTTGCCTAAATTTTCAACCCAGACAACAACATCCTAAAGCTGTCCCCATTGCAGACAAGCTCAGAGAACGTGTCTCGCTTTAACCCCTCGTGCACTGGTTCCTGCCTGACATTCTTTCAAATCAGGATTAAAAAACCCCTCCTACATATCTACAGTAGGTTGACCTCAATTCTGATTTCAACAAAATGCAACATCAAACCCACCACAACCAGAGTCACATTAAATAGGTGCAAGCAGCCAAACAGAATGCCAAAGTTGTAGGCCACTTGGCCATGCAGTGACAACCCAGATGTTCCCTGTCCGCGCCTGCCTCCCACCTCCTCATGGCATTAGTCACTCAAGATAGCAGAACAAAGCCACATTCAGACTCGCCAGATCAGGTTTTGTTTGCTTTGAGACCACAGTGGTAGACAGCTGTTGTACATTTTACTCTAAAGTTCAAGTGAGCTCTTTACAAGATTACAGAAGCTTTACGAAGGACCTCTGAAGGATTCTAGCCCAACCTTCTGCTCGAAGCAGGGCTATTGGCACAGCTTTGAACCTCTTGAGCTGTGTTACGTGGCCGTTACTCCTTGTATCATCAGGCACTACCAAAGCATTTGGTTCCATCATCTTCACAATTGCCCTTTCAAGCAGTTGTGGGTGGCTGTTAGCTGAACCTTTGGCTTCTTCCTCACCAGCGGAAACAGCTCCCCCAGCTTCTCTTTGGAGGACATCTATGACTCATGAGTCTCTGGCCATCTTAGTGGCCTTCTGCTAAACCCTCTTCAATTTCTCATTGTCCCCAGTTATTATTCCACTCCACAGGCAGAACTTTACATTTTTTCCTCCTAAACCCCACAACATTTCTGTCAGCCCAGCCTCAAGGTGCCTGAAGGCCCCACACACCCTCTAGGCAAAATGAGAACAGTTTGCTTCAAAATACGTGCTTTGTATGATTCCCCCTCTATCCTCCCTTGGCCTGAAAGGATCCGCACACACACACACTCAATCCCTTAGCAACAAACTAACAGATTTAAGCGTTTCTCCTCTGTGATTCACTTTCCCTATTTAAAAAGGGATAAATACACACACACTGATACACGCATAAAAATCTGGGTAACACAGCACTTCCCTGCCTTGAAGGTGTAGGTAATGTTAAGTTTATTGGTAGACAGCCAAAAGTAACTTCACAATATTAACATGTGTGCCTTCCCCTGAACCTGTGTTGTTTCCCATTAAGACAGACTGTAAAGGTATTTAATATATTTAAAGCATAAGTGTCATAAACAGTTCAGATTGGAACATTTTAACTTTAAGACCACATACAAATCAGCCTTCATGTAATCAGCAAAAAAACAGGGCAGTTTAATCCGTAATGTTTTTCTCCCCTGTAAATAGGCAAAAACATGGCATCCTGGAAAACCACCTAAATGATCAGATTTGGCAAGCAAAGTCCGTGTCTTCCTTACATTCTCTGTTACTTTAGGAAAAGAAAGGAAAGAAAGAAGCACCAGAATTCTCTGGAGAACAGCTGTTCACCTTCAGGGGGATGTAAAGAGCCCTGTTCCACATCATGCCCTCTTCTCTACAGCTGCCGGAGGGCTTTGCCCTCAGCAGCGCAGCCAGGACACGGGTAACACCTCAATCCCTCTGCTCTCGTGGGCTACTTCATCTGCCGAGGGAGGAGGGCTAAGCCTCCAAAAATTAAAACCGGAAGGGTTGTGAGCTGCCTCTGCACCCCACCACACAACAGCAGCCATACGCCACATCCTGCGCTTTCAGCTCAGTGCTTTCAGCTGATGTCCTACAAAGGGGCTATCGAGGAGAGGAGCAGAGCCCAGATGCATACGTGGATTAGCTGCCCCAAAACCAGGAGAGCCCACAGCTGCAGAGGAAATATTAAAGAAGGGATGGAGGTGGGGAGAACACATCTTTCTCCCTCCTCCACCGCGCAGCTATGCCTGTCTGTTTTTCCCTGCAGCTTCTCCTGCGCTCTTGCAGGCGGGCTCGTTGCCGAGTGGCACAGGCTGTGCCGGGAGCTGCGGGCTGGCGGTCTGCAGCCCTGGCCCATGCACCCTGCCTTCTAGCGAAGGGACGCTCAAGCCACAGAAAGCAAAAGCCGGTGTCAGCCCTGCACCGCTGGCTCCAGTGCAGGAGCACCTTGCCTGGCAGTGAGCGTGCTGCTCGGTGCCTGCCCCAAAGGGATGTGTTCTGACTTAAAGCTCATCCCACTGCCCTCAGGACATCACACCTGAGGGCTCCCGCACACCGGGTCCAGGCACTAACTGCAGCACCTCACTGCAAGTGCTTTGTTCTTGTTTATGGCCTCTTGGACTGACAGCGGTTTAAAAGTTCTTCCCCCACCTTTTTTGTTTTTTTTTTTTAAAAAAAGAGATGCTGACACTGCAAGTGACCACCCAGGCTTTCAAAGCACTGCAGGAGGCCGAAAAGGAAAGTCACCCATCAAGCTGCCTGTTATCCTGATGTGTCTTTACAGGAAAGGCAGTTCCCACAATCAGTCCTATTTACCGCAGGCTGTAATTTTGTCTGGATGGCAGGACGAACTCCTTGGGTACTGCTCTAGTTGCGTATGAATGCTTTTGAGGCAGTATTTAAAACTAATGAAAACAGGTTTTGGGTCTCCCCCTGCAAATGTTCAATGTCCATGTGCTGACTATCCGTTTTAACAGACTTGTGTGATGCTTGTCGGTGCAGAACGTGCAAATAGCCAGCCTGATGGGGAAAAATTGTGTGTGTAATGGCGCTAAAAGAGAGTGACAGACTTGTGACTTTTAACGCCTCAGCCTCTATCTCAAGACCACAAGCCCCAAGAACAAGTGCAATTTTACTCGGCACAAAAGGGGATGATGAGCAAGATGACACATACAAGGAAGCTGAAGGTTTCAATCTCTTCTGAAAATCTCTGCCATAGTAAGACACTGACAGGGAACATATGGCTTGCAGCCATATTATTTGTTTTAGTTTATTATGCATAACACAATATGCACACTAACAAGTGCGTGTCAAGATGTGGCCTGTCAAATGTGTTGAAAACATTTACTGGGCCATTAGCAATGGGAAGGTTCCCTGCCCTCCTATTACACAGATAGAGGTTTACCACATGCAACCCAAACTTGAATGCATTGCCCAATTTGCAGCCAACAGTCCCAAGGCTCAACTGTTACATGAGCAAGCAGCTTGGACTCCTTCTCTTAGATATATGTGAGCAATTTCATTTGGAGTTGCGTTCGCACATCCAACAGGCAACCACCGACTGCAAAAGGATTGCAGAAGGGTTACTTTTCCAGTGGTTTACCAAACGGTACACTCCAGTCCAAAGGCCATTTCAGAAGCTTCAGTAGCTGTAACAGAATGAACGAGGCAGGGAGGGACCTCTAGACATCATCTAGTCCCACCATTATTGCTCAAAGCAGGGCAGCTTAAAGCAGGTCGCTCAGGACCCTGCCCATTCGGGTGCTGACTGGCTCCAAGGATGGAGACTCCACAGCGCCTCTGGGCGCCCAATTCCTGTGTCTGACCACCCTCGCAGTAACAAAGTTCTATCTTATGTTTAATTTCCTGTATGCCAGTTTGGACCGATTGCCTCTCATCTACTCACTGAGTGCCACTGAGAAGAGGTTGGCTCTGTCTTCCTTACGGAGGTGTTTATAGGTATTTATACATGTCATTGAGACCCCCCCCCGAGTCTCCCCTCCCCAGGCTGAACAGCTTCAGCTCTTTCCACCTCTCTCTGTACACCAGATGCTCCAGTCCTCAAACCTTTCTTTAGGCCTGTCACTGGACTCACTCCAGTATGTCTACGTCTCCCTTGTACTGGGGAGCCCAGCACTGGACTCCGCACTCCAGATGAGCCTCACCAGGGCTGAGCAGAGGGGAAGGACCACCTCCCTCCGACCTGCTGGCAATGCTCTGCCCAACACATTCCAGGAGGCTGTTGGCCATCTTTGCCGCAAGAGCATACCGATGGCTCACATGCAGCTTGTTGCCCACCAGCACCCCACCTCCCTTGTCTGCAATGCTGCTTGCCAGCCAGTCGGTCCCCAAACTATTACCTGTAGAAATTCAGCAAGCAACTAGGCTTCTTGCCAATCATCTCACCCCCCTTGCCCCGGTCCTTATTTGCACTCGCATAGCCAGAAAAATCTAAGCGCAAACAGCTGACTCGCAAAACGCACGTGGCAAAACCCCAAGTCTGCCCAGAGCCTCACCCATTGCATTGAGTTGTTAGAAAAGGCCACCAGTGCAGACACCTGAAAGGTCCTTTTCTTGGTGTGAGGAAAGTAAAAAGCTCAGATCAGATATGGATCAGAAAAATCAGCATAATCAAATAGGCTTTGAACCATTGAAGGAAGAGCACATGAGGAAATAACACTGTAAAACAACACGTAGTAACAGTGTTAGCACAGCAATTACTGTTTTCAGACTTAAAAGGAAACAGCAAGGTAACAAAGAGCGGACCAGTGAAATCAAAGCTTGAGAGAGCATATTGAAAAAAACCTCAAACAACCTTAATGTTGTCCCACTTCGAATTTGCATTCTCTCTCCCTGAAAAGATTATTACAACCTTTTGATCTTTGCAAGCAAGACAAATTATATTACTGTGATTAAAAATTCAGGTCCTTCTGTTGCAGCAGTAAGTAGGACACAGACGGTATGGCGCTGTGCTGGTCCCTGCTACAGAGGTGCCAGAGATCTAGCGAACCACACAGCAGCATTCCTTCCCTGAGATACCTCAGCTTCTGCACACCGAAGAGTTAAAGTCAGAAGCTACTATGACTTAATGGATGCTCAGCTCCTTTGCCCAGAGTGCAGAGCACCACGCTGACCAGTATTAGCAGTCTAGAAGAAGGGCTCCCAGAGGTTAAATTGAATTGCACACGCCCATTATTTGATTTCTAGCTGCATGTGTAACAAAATTAAAAGGGGAGGGGGGGAATCAAATTAATTTTACCAAAATCTAACTGGGAAGGGAAGCCAAACAAACTACCACATCTCTCCTTTTCCTTTCAATAAAAGCTCCCTCTGCCAAAGCCTTAACATCTTGTAAGTGCATGCCAGCAAATCCATTTAAAGCTCAAACACAGAATTTTATTATTCTGTGCCCACACAGCAAAAGAGATCATTCTTCCTTCGTCGTGCTGGAAGGATTTGGGCTGAAAACTGGCAAGAATCAAATTTTAAAGCTGGGTCACTACTTCCCCCCGTCTTTTCATCCTGGTAGGGTCTCAGTAGCAACATTCAGTTTCAGTCAAAGGAGATTAGGGAGAGGTTCAGGAGCAGCACAGTCAGAAAACTAGAAGTGTTACCTTTAATAATTACCAAGAAAGACTTTCATGGTGTTACCATAGGAATTAATCCTTATATTAATATTTAAAGCATGAACAAAGCAAGGACTCTGGAAGAAATGATCGGGGAAAAGTGCTAGCAGTTTGCCACTGCTAATTGTAACTTAAAAAAAGGAAAAAAAAGAAAGATTGAGACCTAAGGAAATTACGCTGTCTGGATGACAGGGTGAGCTCAGAACCAGAACCACCTTCTTCCCCTAGACATCTCCTCAAGTGAGTAGCAAAGCCTACCTAGACTTTTACAAGTCTCCGGAACTGTACTCCTTTCTGTACAGCTTTTTGGAAATACACACCAACAACACAGAGCACTCTTAAGCAAACCATATAAATTACGAGGCAATGAGATGTGAAGAAAAGAGTTCCTTTCCAAATTCTGTAAGGCTGTTCCGAGTAAAGACAAAGTCTGGCACCATTCCCAGTCCTAAAAAAGCAGGCAGGTGTTGGACCAAATTTTAAACTGTATCTTTAAAAGATCTGAAATATCAGACATGCCCTTCGGATCACTGCTTCACAGCAAGTCTGAACAGTACCTTCTAAAATGAAGTTGGGTAAACCTCAAACAGCCACATCAGCCAGACCTTAAAGGGACACTGTTCCCTCCGCAGCCAGGATGACGAAACACAGCCGAGCGTGCGTGCAGAAAGAGCTGTACCACTGCTGCAGAGGGCTGCGTGCACATGGTTTGAGTCAGCTCTCTACTTCACGTAGCTCTCTTAAACCAAGAAGCAGACAAAAGCAAGCAAGGGATTTTGCTTGTAGCGGTGTTATGTGAACCCGACTGCTTTCAGTAGAACAAAATCCTACGTAAGTGCTGTGACATGGCAAGTGTACTAAAAATACAGGTCATGCAAGATGCACAACTGTCAGAAAGCTGGGGGTCTAGAGCACATCTGCCTTTAAAAGCCATTATTTCAAGAGAGCTTGCAGATTTCAATACCACTCCATGCAGGAACTCTGATCTCCAGCCTCCTCTTCCCTGCCAATTTTCCTCAGTCTTTTGTGCTGTGGGTTTTTGTTGTTTTTGGTTTTTGGTTTTTTTTTTAAAAAAAAAGAAAACTGCACACCAAATGCTGCATTTCCAAACATTGCACATTTATTCCCTGCTCTACCAGTCTGTTACAAGGCTTCTTCCAGATTCATCCTCAAACCGTTTTCAAGTTTGAAACACCTCCCATGTGGGGGAAGAGCACAGAGCTCTTGGTCCCTTCACAGACAGCTCAGAAACGGAAAACCTTTAAGCAGTCATTCGGATGTTGAAAAACAGGCCAGGGAGCAGAACACCTTATTCCTTTCAATTCATAACAGAAGGCGTTTTCCCTGGCATCTTTGAAACAATCTAAATTCTAGAGTTTCTATGGTGGCTTTGAGATGTGAAAGCAGCTTGCTCAAGGAAAGAAGTAAGATTTTTAGCTCTTGTAGAGACAAGGGCATTTAAATCAGTTACTGCTGTTAATGTGAATAATGCAATGCTTCAAAACCTCATGTTACAGAACAGTGTGAAGAAGTTTGGGGGAGCGTGCATGGAAAGAACAGGAAGACTAATAGCTAATAAGAGTGCTCTCCAGTTCCAATTTCCCGAAGCCAATGTCCCGAGTACTGCTATGACAGCAAAAATAACAAGCCTCTTTTTTTTTTTTTCTGCCCTTTCCCTGTTAGCAACAGCTATAAATGTCATCAACAGTACCAGCAGGAAACCTCCACAGAGGGTAGGATGTGAAGAAATAAGATGCTTGCTTGTTTTAGAAACCATTAAATTTGCCATTTCCACTGAACTCCTACAGTCACTTCTCCCCGAGAAGTTCAGGGACTCAAAAAAAAAAAAAGCCATCCTAGCACAAAGAGCAACTGCCTCTGCAGCAGAGGAGCGAGCAGGGACGGTCCTGTCCATCTCCTGTGGAGTCTTCCAAGTCTGCTGGGATCGTGACTGGCCACTGCGGGCAGTGGAAGAGGCCAAATTCCTCTGGGTCAAGAGGTTCAGAAACTGAAGACTAAGCTCTCTGTCCTCACAAAAAACCCCAGGATGACTTCACAGGCAAGACCTCACAGTCCAAAGGACCCTGCTCTCACGTTCCCACGAAAAATCTCCCTACTCTGTCTAGATGCCTAAGAGGAAGGAGCACCTTTTTGGAAATACGTAATTTTCTATCTTCAGGCAGGTGTTCAGCACTGCTGAATCCAGTCTACTGACTTTCTATTTTTCTCAGAGATACTGGATGAAGTTTACAAAAATCTTTAACTTGCAAGCTTGTGTGGAACTGACAGTCAATGGGACACAGAAGCTAAGCAACAGAAGTACCTACAATAGCTTTAAGTGTTCTTCTTTAGGGGTTGGGGACTGAACAAATCAACTAAGCATAGAAGAAGTACAATCAAAACCAATTCTAGCAAATGCCTTTGAGGCCAAACCTACTGCTGGCAAACAGCAGTACTCAAAAGAGGCCTGTGCAAGCAGCACGAGAAAAATCAGATGCCCCCAGCTTCTTCAAATACAAAACCTCTTTATATTGCAACTTGCTGCAGTTGCGTGTTTTTCCCTGCCGTTAGGATACCGGTCTGAGCCACGCAGAACAAGCAGGGGGATTTACAGCATGGCAACACCCAGAAAAGCCTCAGCTAAGGTATCGGGCGCAGTTTTGCTCTGGGAAGAACACTTACTGCAAAAGCCTGCAACTGCCACCGCCCGTTTGTTTCTCATACCTTCCCACCCCGCTGCTTCACACCACCCCACAGCCTCCACCACAGACGCACCCACAGGAGCCGTTATTTGTGAGCCTGTAACTACCCACAGTAAGGAAAAAAATTAGATCTGTCAATGGGCTGCCAAAAATTCAACATAATTTCAAAAGACAGTAATGCCAGTAAGGCTACTGAAAAGGAGACCACTGCGTGCTTGAAAGGCAGATCTTTCCAAACGCCAGGTAGCCACACCCAGCTAACCCATGCCTTCATTCAGCAGGTTTAAAAAAATAATCTAAAAAAAATATCTGTCTCATACACCACAGATTTTGGTACACTGTCACTTTGACAAAGATTGCTTGTTAATATAAAAAAGCAGTGCAAGAAGAGCAAGAACCAGCTTCTCGCAGGGTGTTTAATTCACCTGCAGCGCATTTACGGAAGGGAAAATGAAGAGTTTGGGAAGTTTGGCAGATAACAGCACTAAATAAAGCAAAGATTTCTGCAGAAATGCGTAACAAGCTGCAGGTAACAGTGGATGATGATGCAGCAGAAGCTCCAGTAAAGGAAAAGCCCAGCTGCTTTAAAAGGGAGACAAGCAAAGCAAAGACCTGCTGCAAGACTAGTGTTTAGACAGACTCTACCTAGACTTCAAAATGAGAGGAGTTTTCAGTAACTGAAACATTAAAGACCTCTGTATTGTCCATACTATTTCACCACCCGCTTAAGAAAGTTGGATAGCATTCCCAAATCCATCTTCATGATTTAAAGGCTGTTCAGGCGTGTTATGGAAACCTGCTTAATTCACCTAGACAGTTTTGACAAATCCAAACCCGCGTGCTTAAATGTTCATCGAGAAACATTTTTCAGGAGATGTAATAGCTTTTATTAGACCAACAGATACAAACAAGGAGCCCAGCGGCTGGGAGGGCAAAGAGACTGACAAGCTTTCCACGTCTTAAGTCTTCTTTTCCAGTCTGAAACAGGGCTGTTGGCCTGAAAACCTTTCTGCTCAGACTAAATAATATAAAAAAAATTAGAAAACTTGGCTCCTCCTCTAAACCTCAGTTCATCTGTATCCTTAAACTGTCAAAGCTTCAACATTACTTCATTAAATGATGAATACACCTTTGGATGATGTATTTGAATACACCAAAAAAATTTGCAAATCCTTTTTTTATACAATGAGAAAACTTAAATCCACATATAGGAAATGTACAATGTCATCTCTCACCAACCTTTGCTTCCCTGTCCCACAACATAATGTCAGCCCTAATGTCCTTCACCAGGGTATATTAGACTAGATGTGGCCCAAGCCTCAAGCCATTAACGTGCTGGACTGCCAACCACTGCTCTGCGAAGTAGCCAGTGATCACCGAGAAGATGTATATTCCTGCTCCAGACTTTCTCTTTCCAAGCGTCACAGAAAGAGCCCTTTTTTTTGTTGCCTTGTAGCTAGGCTGGGCTGGGGGTGAAGCAGCACTTACCAAAGCTTGTCACCCCACACACGGCTTACTGGGACATGCAGCCATCCCCAAACAGGATGAAAGAGGGAATGGATGAAAAGTCATTCTGGAGTTGTGTTGGGAGAAACACAACCTCAGTGTAAGGTGCCTCTGGAATTTCCTTGCTGCACGTGGGGACTGCAGCATGCAGAAACAGATGCCAGCCATCCCTGGAAACGAGCAAGGTCAGGTTGGACGGGGCTCTGAGCAACCTGATCCAGTTGAAGATGTACCTGCTCAGTGCAGTAGGGTTGGACTGGACGGCCCTTCAAGGTCCCTTCCAACCCAAACCATTCTATGATTCTAAACGTGGTAGGACCACGAGGTGTGCTCAAAGCAGCGAACATCTCAGTTGGCCTCCTGGCTTTCTGAATGAGCCGTCCTGTATACATTGCACAGCCTTTTAAAGGAGATAGTTGTCTGATCACTGGAGACATTTGAATCACTGTAATCACCACCAAGGACAGCTAGTGGCTGTTTCACAAACTGTCCTAAGGATATTGCTAGATATGAGAAGCTCACAACGATCTTCACCAGAGGTCACTTTTATTGGTTTGACATGTTCTCAGAGGGTTTCACATTACAGCTACCACCACCAAAGACACGCTCTACTGGCAGGTATACAGATGCACCCTCCTGGCCAATTACTCCTAGGATGTGGTCACCTTACCCAAGGAAAGCAAATTATGGTACTGTCAGGAGATCCTCTACAACAGTTAGGCATGGTTGGATAGCTCAAGCAGCAAGGAAAACACAGTATCAGCACTCTGACAACCAGCTTCTGCAATTTCTCAGACGAAGGAGCAGAGACCTGAGCAAGCTACGGCTGAGGGACAGAGCAGGAAACCCAGAACGGCGCCCATGCTTGTGTCTGGTCTCACACCCATGCAGTTCTCAGAAGAGAGTTTGATCTCCCTGCCAAGCAGCCGCTTCTGCTTCCAAGCCGGGACGCAGAGAGGCTGCCCAGCGTTATGCAGATGTTTAGGCACTCAGCCTGATTGCGTGCCACACAAAGCCAGCAAGGAGGACCACAGCACTCTAGTCCTTGCAAAAAGGCAAGGCTGAAGCAGACGTAACTCCAAGAAACCCCTCTGAGGGTCCTTACCAGTATATTCTCACACACCCTTCAGAAGGACCTGAAGAGCGAGAGCTAGCAACACTGGAAATCTGTGCCAGGTAAAGACAATCTGCAGTAAGACTTACCACTGTTAAATGCAAAAAGTGAAGTGAACCCAAGCCCAAATATGAGGGCCTACAGGCTAATCCAGTACCTTAAACAAGAAAGGTCAATTTTGCATTTGACTACTATGTTAATATTGTATTAAATTATGTTACATATATTGTTTTGCTGTACCCCTTAGTAAAAAAGCCTTAAATAGATGCCTGAGTTCTTTTGGGCTGTTATTAGCAGCAGAGACAAGAGTCTTTGAAACACACACCCAACAGGGATCTCTGCACACATGTCCAACTATGTACATTTCTATTTGCAAAGTTTTTTCCTGATAAGTGTCTGGAATAATCTGAAATTTCAGCAGCATGCAAAAGTTCCGTGATGAATTTAAATGAGCGTCTCTGGCATTTTACAAACAGTCCCTTACAAAGAGGAAAACTGAAAGACAAGGTCCATAGTCCAAAACAGGTTCTAGACAAGGTTTTGCCATAAAATTCCTGTTGACTTTTGGGAAATGTCCATTCCATAGATGGAAATTGTAAATGAAAATTGGACAGGTATAAGAAACTGCTCTCCCATGCATCTAATAAGCCAGATGAAAGATCGTTTAAGCAGTATTACCGATTGGGCAGTCGTCCCTAACCAGGCATGCTCTCCCTGCCCATCGGAGAGCAGGAGATTTCGGGAGCTGTCAGAAATGCCCAGTGGCAGAAATAACAGGCCTATTTTATTGTCATGTAGGCAGGGCCTGAGATCACGTGCTGGAGTCAGAGAAGGGTGAAATAAAAAAAAAAAAAAAAAGAGAAAGAAAAAGAGAAAAAGAACTTGTCAAAAGATACTTTATAACCATGGATTCCAAGCCAACTGTACAACAAGGATTAGCAGGAAGCAGACAGCTCTGCCAGACAGCTGTGAGAACTTCATACTCATCAGACCTCGGCTCTACTCACCACCTCCAGTGCTACTCCAAGAGAGATTTGCTCAAAATCTGCAAGTTAAAGGCAATTCTGTTTATAATTTATAGTCTTGGAATGGCCAAAGGCTCTCTTTTACCCCAGATGAGAACACATCAGGCTTAGTAACAATTTGAGAAGAATAAACCCAACAAAACCAAACCGAAAAACACACACACACAAAAATCCCCAACAAAAACCCCAACCTCTCTTTGACCTCCAAACTTGACAAAGCAAAAGTAAGGTGACACACAACAGGCAAGTACAGGCAGAGCGGAGAGCACAAGGCAAAAGGTGAGGTAACACCTCAGCATCACAGGGCAGCAGTGTCGATAAATGAACACATACATCTGGAAAGTACATATGGAGCAAATGGGGCTACAGATAAGACTGATAACAAACAGATGAAATCTAATCAAGAAAACACAGCTCCTTCCATCATATGTTACTCTTTAATGTGGTGGTCTTGCAGACTAAATACATTAAGCACACACCCTATCCACAACACTGCCATTCACAAATATGGAGCCCAGATAAAAGAAGAAGCGATTTTCCTAAGCTTGACCCTACAGAGATTTTTTTCTGCACCTGCTTTGACTAAACCACCCACTGGAACAAATACTTACAGCAGTGGGAGTCCAAGGGTGGAAAGGGAGAAAAGGCTCCTGTCAGTAAACACACTTCAGTGTTTATTGCTCTTTGCAGCATATCGCACTTTATTGCCCCAAGCTTTGCATTTCAGCTTTGGCAAAAAAGAAGGACAGAGGAAAGACACCACCTCATGTGGGGGCACACTCTTAGAGAGTTTTGTACGCTGACGGTTTAGCAATCCTACCATTTTTAATCACAACTGTGGTGAAAGGCAAAGTATTTGCACATTATGGCTTACAACTGGGAAATATTTATGGAACGAGCAGCGTGTTAGTGTGTCTTCCTTTCCAGCAGTTAAATGAGGCTTCTGAGAGTCCTCCCTAACACTGTGGACATTTGTTTCATTGCAAGAGACTCTGTGCTCCAGTTTAGGATTAAACTGCCATAGGGGGATTTACTGATTTAACTGAATACTTGCTTTCCGAGAGAGAAATTCCAGTTGTCTGCTTCTCAGCTCTATCTAGCCATCAATACAAGCCAATTTCAATCTCAGGTTTCCTGAATGCCTGGATCAAAAGAAAAAGAGGTGAAAATAAAAATCCATTTTTTTTCCATGAAAAAAAATCATCCAAGACAACAACAACACCAACAAAATAATCAAGCAACACTAAAAAAAGCATACGGGTCTTCCTAAAGATATTGAGAAGTCTCTCCTGCTCAGCCTTTATTACTTCCAGCTTCCTCAAACACACAAACTTGTCAAAGTCTGACATGCAGAAGGGACTGTTGCAGGCCTGCCTTTTGTCTGCTGTCCAAACTCGTTCAATCCTCCGAGTAGCTGCAGAACGGAAAAGAGCCGCCGCTGCCCCGGGCAGATGAACACCCATAAAGCACAGGAAGGCAAGCTCCTTCTCAATAGAGCTAATCAGATCAACAATTACTTTCCATAGTGTCGTCAAGCATAAACATGCTTATCTTTGCGCTTAAGATACAGAAATGGCAGAGCACCGCTGCAAAAAATCCCTTATTCATGTCTGATTCTGTTGTGGGAGCTACAATCCTGAACAGAAAAAAGGATTAAGAACAAGGAGTAACTTCATTCTGTCCTTAAACCGCCAGCATTTTGAAAAGTCTATGGGATTGCAAGTATTAGTAAAATTTGGGGGGTTTTTTGCCCTTTACCTTTTCATGAGGCCAAGTAATAATATTTATTGTAAGGGTTGCAGGCAAAGGAAAAAGGACAACATTATCAAGTCAATACTATAAAAACACAGTGTTCCAACTACAGAAATCATTACCAGCAACAAATTTTTAGGAAACAACTCCTAAGCTGTTCACTTTTCAAAATTGTTTTTCACCAAAAAAAGCCTTCATTTTAAATATGCACTCCCCTGACACCAATTTAATAGATATGATGAACTACCAAATCCCCCCCTTATTCCACACGAGAAACAGAAAAAAACCCACAACACAAACAGAACGAGCAGTGCACAGCTGGAATGAACACCAGCCTAACTTCCTCAGAAATGTCTGTAGCTTTGAGGTCAAGATAAGATGATGTGAATGATATCAGAGGTAGAAAGTACTCCACAAAGATATGCTCCTTACCTTCTGAAATAAGTGACATCCAAGTCTACAAAATTCTAGGAAAATTAATTAACTACTACGGGAGTGCTCAAATCACAAAAGCCTTTGCCTCTGCCAAAAGCCTAATTAAATTTAAAGCTGTTGGTTTCAAACTAAATACTGATACAGAGTCATACCAAAGAAATCACTTCCTGAACAAAAGATAAGTTCTAGGAGCCAGAGTGAAAGTGCCTTACTTTCCTGGCCATGCCAGCACTTCAGGGGTATCTGGTCTTCAGTGAGTCACTATTTCAAGTTAGGGGAGTTCAGCTGCTTTGGGACAAGAGCAGCAGTGGGGAAAGGCCACTCAGACAGGTTCAGGAGCAGCCCAAGCCTATTTAAGATGCAGCTGATGCTGCTAGAAGAAGAATCTTCTTCCTCGTCATGCTGGCTGTGGGACCAGCCAGCTCAGAGAGCTGATCCAGCTGAAAACTAATCACTTGGTGTGATAGCTACCAAGCATTTTCTCTGAGCCCCTAGACTCTCGTTCCAGTTCTCATATGTGTCTGTTATTTGAGAAGTGCCTTAGCCTGCTGTCTAACATCACCCTTACACAAAAGGGAGGCTAGTTTGTATGCAAGTGGGTTTCCAATGGGTGACGGGAGCCAGAAGGTGGCTCTTCCCCTGGCATGACCAGGCCAGCAAGCGCACCATGCTGTCCTCCCGCACCCACCGGGCCTCGGCTGACACCAGCCGGGGCTTTCCAACTAACCACAGGGGTCAAAACCAGCACTGTAGGATAGGCACAGTTTAACCAGCCGTGTGACGCTGTTCAAAACACAGAAAAGTTTCCTACAGGAGGGAGAAGAAACACAAATCTGACAAAAACTCTCAAGAGCTAGAAACCCTGATTCATCACTGTTATTGATCACCAGAAACACAAACGACCTAGGCACTGTTTTTAAACCACTAGACATCATAGAAAAAGCAGATGTGGCTTTCCATCTTTCCCACCTGCACACATCTAGCCCCAGGCCAGATTTCTTTAAGAAAGGATATTAACTCAATTAAATTTAAAAAGCTCTTGGCTTCACATTGCATTGTTGAGGTGTTCCCTTTCTGCCGCAGTACCCTTTGGAGTGCTGTAAAGGACAGGGCAGATTTAAAGAGAGGGAAGAGGAGAGAAACAAGACAAGGCATTCTAATCAAAGCAACCCAGCCCCATCTATAAATTGAAAGCTCATCTGACAACAAGATTTAGCATTGCAGTCTACTCAAGGAAGTTTTCCACCAAATACTTCATGTTCCCAAGACACAGAGGAGGAGGAGGAAAGTGCAAGATCTGTCAGTGAAAACCAGGAGACAGCACACACTCAAACAACTTGGCTTGGGCAACCATGCAGAATACGGCTTGCAAAATCTGCCAAAGTTCAGTAAGCAGGTAAGAATGGAAGCCACTGACTTGGCATTTCCTAGTATTTCCTAATATAGGAGGGTCCCTTTGGTCTATTGTCTCTGAGTGATCTTTTCTCTCAAAGCAAATGAAAGACACAATCACCAACATCTCACAAGTGTTTACATAAGCTTAAGATTTATATTACTGGAATGCACACATTTGGATGCCCATTTATTTTCCTAATACCAAAAAAAATCCTATACCATGAAGCTTCATTAGTCACCACCTTCAAATACAAAGCCCTAACCTTTGCTACAGTATTCACGCACCAGCAGGAAGGGCAATACTTGAACCTGCATTAAGCAAAGGGAAAGGAAACACTACAGATATAACCCTCTCCCACCAGCAATTAAAGAGGCTCTTCATGGAAAAGCTGCCCTTTACACTGTTTGCCCTACTTAGCGTTAGCTCTCAATTTATAAGAGGCAATGCTCCAGAGGATGGTAGCAATCCAAAGGAAAATATTAACAGGTAGCGAGCAGAGGTTGAAGGCTGTTAAATGAGCTCACAAGATCCTCCAGGTGGCAATAAGAGGAGGAAAATGGGTTGAAGTAAACCAAATGCCACTCCACAGTGCAAAGCGTGCAGGCGAAGCAGTGCAAATCCACCATACCCAAAAAAAAACCTGCACACAAGTCATTTGATTGCAGGGAAAGATTGAAAAGCACCAGAAATTAAAACCTGTGGAGAAATAGGTACATGGGAGAAAATGACCCCAGGATGCAGAGCAGCAGTCCAGTTTGTAAAGAGCAGTGCTCTTTAAGACACCAACATCACAAACAATTCAAACGGCAGCAGCGGCACAAACCCACCCAGGGGAGGGAAAGCTCTGGAGAGAGGCCCATCACTTCATGACAGAGGAAGAAACCAAAAGGTGACACCGAGCCGGTAAAAGCCTTCACTCATATTTCTCATGAAACAGAGAAGCTCCCAGTGCTGGAAAAAAAGGGTCAGAGGAACAGTTAATGTATTTCATCTCATTTCACCCCGCTGACGCAGTGAAACCAGATGACACGCAGCCAGAGCTTACAGGCCAGCTGGCGAACAATCTGCACAACTCGGTAAGACAGAGGCGGCACCAGAGAATATAAACACACAGCAGCCACGCCGCGCCAGATTTAAGACCCACCTAGCTAACATCTTGTCTGAGAGTGGGCAGTTGTGAATTGCTCTGGGAAGCGTCCACGCGGCAGGGCAGATACAGGATGGGCCTTGCCCTCATACTGCTTTCCAGCGTGCAGCAGACAGCAGTCAGAGAGTTTCCTGAGCTGGAGATTGCATTTGGACCATTAAGTTTAATAGCCCCTGACAGACTTCCCCACAAAAGGAGCATTTTTACATCTCACAGTGTGAGCTAGAAAGCAATTTAATCACCAGTGCAGCAAAAAGGCTATTGCTTTGGGATATATTAATGGTATCCCCACGTTCAGGGCCAGGGAACTAAAATCATACATTTACTCCAATGCTGCACCTTCTGCAGATGTTCCTGCCAGAAAGCTGGCTGCAAAACTAGAAGTGTTAGGTAAAAACCCAACACAGCAACAAAACTACCCAAGCATATGGCAGACTGTGGACAGACGGACAGAGGAAAGAGTAAAGTCATTAGTCTGAAAGGAGTTAAGGTATGATCTACTAAAATGTTTACAAATATTTGTAAAGGAATAATCTAAATGTGAAGGGACCAGTTAACAGCGTAAATAAGGTGTTCTTCTCTGATCCTAAGACAAGATGCTCTTTGGTTATAACTTAAAGCGAAAAACCAGATCTCCCAAGTGATTAATGAAACAGTCACTGAAAAAGTGGTTGAGATGCACAGAAATGTCTAGAACACACCACTTATGGGACTAGCGAGGAGGAAGTCTTGGGTTCTCCCTTAGGATTTCAAGAGAGAGGAAAATAAAGTTTACAGACATCATCTCAAGTCCCATTATTCTTTTCTATTACAAAAACACCCTGCCTCATCCCATTTAGGAAATCTCAATTTTACTGCATGACTATTTTTTCCCTGTTACTTTTCCTATCTGTAGGTCAAAGCCCAAACCAGACGCCCAGTACTTTACCAACACTTCAGCAGGATGGTATTTCAGAAATTTGTGCATACAATTAATGCATACTTACAACTCAGGCATTTTAGATCTCAATTTAAGTGATAATGTGCGCAAGATAAATGTTAAATTCTTCAATTGTGCAAGTACCAAACCAGTCAGTTGTACAGAATGACCGCATGAACCACAGCTGTGTTTTCATTTACACCTGCCTTATAACACCCGATACACTTTAAAAACGACAACGCTCAAAACCAATTAGATTTATATTGGCTCTGCTCAATTGCTTTATAAATAATGGAAAAACAATCAATAGATTGCAGTTCTCGGACTACTAACATTTACTGAAAAACAAATGCAAAAATGATTAAAATTGAGTAGAACTAGAACACTTGCAGTTGGAGACAGTTTAACCAGCAAAAAAGGATTTTCAAAGGGTAAGTCCATGTTCAGTACAATGCTGATATCAATCAGGGTTGCTTGTTCTTCAGAAAATACTTCTTGCACTACGGAAATAAGGTTCTTCAGTCATTATTTGCATGTCTGAATTAACGCATGTCGAACGATGCAGAAAAACTCTATGTCTTTATCATGGGGTTGCAGGAAAGTATTTCTCCACTTACAGTCACCTTGAAGACTTTGATGTTATATGTGCATTTTATATGAAATGTCATTTATTAATGTATGGAATAACTTCAGTGGTTTTGTACATAAGAACATTTTTAGCATCTGTAATTTCTCAGTTCTTTCCTCCACTTGATTTAACCTCCAAACATCAAATCTAACATCCTAATACTGCCACAAGTGCTGACGTCTGCCTCTGCCGATGGAGACAGCAGGCAAAGCAGGTAAACAACATGTAATAAAACTGCTTCTCCTAACTCTCCAAGCACTGAGTTTGCCCCCTAAGTTCCCATTACTTCCCAAGTCACAGTATATACAAGACTTTAATGACATCTCCTACCAACAGTAGATCTTACATGGTTAATAAAAATCAGACATTTTACAGCTTGACACCACACCCCCCTTATTTGTAAAGGGCTTTATGCATTTCACAGGGAGATTCCCAGCTAGATAATGGGAGAGTCATTACTGGAGCCTAGTCCTGCAAAAGCCCAAGACACTGAGCTTTAAAGTCATGCCAACCTTATGTACAGAACAGCTATTTTGGGTAATTACAGAAGTTGTAATAATGCCTTTGGAGTCCCATGAAGTTGAGCTCACTCTAAGACCTGTAGTCTTGCAGGCAGAAGCTTTTTCAAAAGGGATTCAATTTGTTTTAATAAAATACTGGACAAAAACATCTCTCAGACCTTACTATTTTCTTGTAGTACTTGTATGTAGTCACATATGAGACTTCTAAGCCTAATCTTTAGCTGATGTAAATCAGCATAACCTTGCTACCTGATCAAGTTACACCCATTTACATCAGAGGAAAATTCAACCTTATGCCAGCTATTATGTAGAAGTAGCTGTATTTCACTTTTAGTATAAATTAAAAAAAAAAAATCTTAAATGTTATCGGATACAGTGTTTGCTGTTATAAACTGAGCTCTTTCTTACACCAGAATTAATTTCCTATTGCGTATACAATAAAGACAGTTCAATCAAAGTTGATTGAGATGTGTCTATAGAAAGTTCAAGAGAAACATTTATGAGGCTGCTCTTGCGTAAGGATCAGAGTGCGAAACCAGCCCTTTGCTGCAGGACGGGTGAAGGATGAATGCCTTGCTACAGTCCATGTGCACCGAGGCTGAAAGAAGTGGCTGAGCTTTTCTTCCTGCTCGTTCATGTCCCACCAGCTCACGCAATATGTCTTAACTCTCCAAGCCTACAGAGAGGTGGTGGATCACATTTTTAGCTTCTGAAAAGCCACACGAGGATCCGCATGCCTCCATCCATAGGTGTCCCTGTGTGTGTACTTTGTGCTGGCGCATGAACTTCCACGTGTTCACTCAAAAGCCCAGAGGCTTCATTCACCCGTGGAGCCAGTTAGTGCTTTATGGAGATGAGAAGACTTTGTGCTCTTCTAGGGAGGGAACAGTCTGTTCTTCAAGCAGGCAAAAAGCAGCGAAAGCCAGCAAGAAATCAAAAAAAGGTCTTAAGTATGATAAAATACTAAAAGCTTGTTAGCTATCGTGCACCTTGGTTTCACTGACATCTGTAGTGCAGCCTCCACGTTTTCAAGTCCCTTCTGTTAAGTGGGCATGATTAATTCCCCTGCAGTTTTCCAAGCCTGCTTCTGCTTAGAAGCCAATTTAGCAATTAAATTAATCGTCAAATATTTCTTGCCAGAGAATAAAAATGAAGTTTCACCTCGCCTGGGCAAAACAATTCCCAAAGGATCTGAGAAGTTAATGAGTGGAACAGTTACAAAACATGTAAAAACTGGCAAATAAGACAGCCAAGAAAGAGACAGGAAGTGACAGATTTAAGAAAATACATCTAAAGTAGAGGAAATGAGTTGTCCTTCAAGAAGAAATCATACATACAAAGCACATAAAACAGAGTATTCTTTGTGGACTTGACTTAAGAAGGAAAAAAAAAAAAATTTTAGAAGAGGCACATCCTGAAGAGCATTAAAAGCAAGACAGCTTCAGTGGTTAGCCTCATCTAGTTAAGATGGAAATTTGAACAATTTTAAAAGCAGTGGCCAAAACCTATCTGTACAACAAAACAAAACAAAGAGAAGGGAAGGCGGGGG
>Ga0065711_1001268_pt1 | contig 52754 bp, 26 predicted proteins | sample Hoacrofraction12_FD_59098 | JGI IMG/M metagenome (GOLD analysis project Ga0065711, IMG submission 59098) | Hoatzin crop microbial communities from Cojedes, Venezuela - Epithelial fraction 12 v2 (version 2) | ecosystem: Host-associated > Birds > Digestive system > Esophagus > Crop | place... | reverse complement strand
CTTAAAGAAAGAGCAGTGGTGAGGAAAACTGCCAAAAAAAAAAAAAAAAGAAAGAAAAAGGAAAAGGAAAAGAAAAAAGAAAAGGAAAAGAAGTCTCTGCTATTTAATATGGCTATTAAATTTTTATTTGAGGCTAAATCCAGAAAAATGTTTTGTGAGACTTCAATGAGCATTTCAAGAGATGGCATTCATAGGAAGTATGGAATATACACTTCCAATGCAAAGCCCATTTATCATTAAAACCCTCCCCTCCCATTGCCAAGAACAATTTGTCATATTTTTATCAACAATCGAGATATGCAAATCGCCTAAGACAGCTGAAAAGGCAAATTCATAACCCCAATATGCAAAATAGACAAGTGATAATGTAGTAAGTGGAAGATTCAGAACAGAAGCATTTGGTGGAGAGAGGAATAAATCAACATAAATCTCCCAAGTGGTCATTTTTGGCAGTTAATTATTTGCAGGAAGTTTTTCTCTTTTAAATAAACAATTGTTTTTTAAGATCATTAAACTAAAAAGCTAGCTTGTGGCATTCAGAGGAGGGTGAAGAGGAGACTGGTTCTTGCAAGGGACAGCTGGTATGTAGAGGATATACCCGTTCTCTTGTGTGCCCCCAGCCGTATCCGCAGGTGGCTACTGCCGCTGTGCCTTACTGAATGAGGATCTGTGTAAATTCCCAAATATATGAACATCAGTTCCTTTCTGTACAACAAGGGAGTATTTTCCCTTCTGCCTGGATTTGATTTCCAGAGGCATCTGTGCTTTTGCCCAATTCCTGCCCAGTGCTAGGAGGCATTTCCAATTATTCTTTATAATTTTGAGGATGGCAGTAATATTTCTGCTATTTCAATAGCAGATAAAAATATTCTTCATTTCCTTTTTCAGCACTGCCGGTCTGGATATGAGGTGCTTCAGAAGTGTAAAGTTCCTGACTGCATTGACAAAATAGCACTGTTTGTTTCATAATTCGCAGCCATACACATCAGAGCTTTTAATACAAAAGCAGGTCTCTAGAATTACCTCTGTTAGTAACTGAAAACAATGGAGAAATGAAGTGAAATGACCTAAGTAATGCAAGAGGCAGTAGCAGAGATCATTACCAGCCCTGACTCCTAGACCATTAACCTTGTCACCAAAGCACAGTGATAACAACCCATAAGAAGCATCATCATGTTTACCTTCCAAAACGCTCAGGATAATCTTAAGTACGAAGTTTCTTCTTCAAATATCTAAATCGAAGAAACGAGCCTATGAAGACCTCCTGAACCGGGAGAGGTGGGAATGGCCAGAGCAGCTGACTGCAGGAGCACAAACACAGAAGAGAGAGTGAAGAGCGGTTCCACTTGCCCAGAGGCTTGAGAAAGCCTCAACCTCCCAAGGCAGAATTTGGCTGGCTGTGAGGTAGCAGCACAGCTATTGCAGAAGCAGAAATGTTGAAACACAGTAGTTTGAAGAGTAGACGTGGTAGCGGTAGTGAACTGTCTAGTGCTTTCCCACTTGCTTCCAAGTCAGCTATCACCTGAGCATCCAGAAATCTTCTCACCTTTCAAGTCCAAATAATGCTTTCTCAGTCTGCACCCTGCATGAATGCTGCACAGTTTACACAGAGGATTTCACACCATAACTAGTATTTTAATTTCTCAGATAAAAATACCAGTCCATCCTGTCAGTTTTATCAGATGAGCACCACAGCTATTCTGTTTTATTTATGAGTCTTTCTCTTATGCTTTCTTATGACAGATGCTTTTGCCTTCTTTCATCCCAGGGTTACCTAGTCTCACAGAACCATCACAGTGCAAAATCAAAGCGCTATTCTTCTGTGTTTATCATTCTAAACATGAATAAAATGTACATGAAGTGCAATTTGAAATGCTTCCTTTAAAAATGCCTATTTTCCAGTAACGTATAAATATATCTGTGCATCTAAACATGCTATCCACGGCTCCGGGAATTGGGGGATTTCCTGACACTAAGCACTAATGCTAAGTGAATTAGTAGTTAACAGTGGGAGTGCCTGACCTGCCTGTGCCAAGGGATTAAACCAAATGCCACATTTCTGCTTACATACGGCTCTGAGCTAGGATATGAGGGGTGACGGGTTGAAGGGACAGCTGGAGGGACATATCTCTCCAGTCCCTTCCAGTATATCAGAAATTAATACACAGTTAAACAGAACTGCGTGACTGGCATGGTGATGTTCCCACTCCAAAGATCAGTACAGGTTATCCTTTTGTGTTTCACTACCAAATCATTGCATTCAAAGCTCAAACTAAACAGTGTCAGTCACAGAGCCAGACCACCTTGGGCATACACTGACACAAATGGCAGATACAAACAGAATTTTATATCGGAAAGTTTATCTCACAAGACTGTAACACTAAAAATAGGGACTGACCAGGTCTGTAGGTTGAAACCTCCTAGATTTGGAAAGAACAGGTACATACTGAACCCTAATAACCTGGCATTGTACCAATTTGCAAAATGCTGTCTTATTTTCTTTAAAAATCCAGAATTACACATTTCCTTGCGAACCCTCAACTCCACGGGATACCAAGAAAATCTGACTTGTAACTCTTACCAATTTAAATAGAAAGTAATTATTGTCTGTAACAATTGTTTCATATGAAATATGTTATTTGTTCTCTTCAATTTCCCTCTAACATAGTCAGTGACCTACTTTACCTGTGCAAAAATCCAGCCCTGATTCATTCTTTGTCTCCTGGAGCCACCATGGGAAAGGTGTATTTTTGGCCTGATTTCAACACACAGTTGGAGCTGAACGCCATAGTGGATTTAAACATATTCATTGCATCCAAACATGAATTCTTTTGACTAATCCTTTTCCTTGATTTCAATGATGGTGAGCCAGTTTGTTCACAAAGACCAATTCTTGCAAGGGTCTGCCATTACCCATAGAGAGTGATTCTCCAGTGGCACAAGAGACTAATGGTTGCAGAGCATCCATGGAGATCTCCCATTTCTTCTAGTACTCCTTGTTCTTTTCATGAAAACCTCTTCAGTTACAATAGAACAAGGAAAAACATGGGTCAAAATGTTTGTTTCGCTAAGTTGCAAAATCCCACTGATGCCAGGATTCCCCCCTGATTTTCAAGAAGAATTGAGAAAGTCCTCAAGAAAAGATTTATCCTGCAGTAGAGGCTGACAATGAATTACCAGAATTACTTAAAACAACAGTGATAGAATGGTGTCTTGGAACCAGACATTTAATGCAGTTCAAGTATGTAAAGCATATTTGTAGAGCAATGGATAACTGTTTGTAATTTTCTACTGATTTTCCATATTTTTCCATAGAGCTATGCATTTAAAAGCAGTTTACTGGGAGGCTGTGAAGGGACACAGCCTTCTGCAAGCTCTTTATCTGTTGATACCACTGTCAGCCCTGCAGCAATACTTGTGGCTGAAATATTTGGCATTCCGGATCAGCATCTAAATGTAACAGCTGACAGAAGAACATGACAAAACTGGCCGTGTGTGATAATTTCAGCAAAATGATCATTAATCTATACCTCCGTAGAAGCTTTCAAAGGCAGAGCAGGCTCCTAAAGAGCACAGAAGCATAAGGCTGTATTCAGAGATGGAAATCTGCAAAGGGAAAACAAAGCTTAAACTCAGAGCAAGTTGACTGTACAGGTGATATGGTAAAGCAAAAGTCAAGGAAAGGAGGCACCTTCTCCTCTAAGGTCCCAGACACAAGCACAAGGAAAATATTTCCACGACAAAGGAATCAGAAGAATGATTTCATCAAAATGCAAAGAGGATTAGCTGTGCCACACCTTACGAGCAGGAGACAACCAACTGAGCCAGCAGGGCACTACAGAGCACCCTGCCACTGGGTCCTGACAACTCCGGCTGGGTCCTACTCACGGAGCCAGCAGCACAATCAGATCTCTGTGGATGGGCTGCGTGGACTGTTCCTCTTCCACAGACCGCAGAAGCAGACTCTTTTCTACCTTTGCAATTTTTGTAAAGATTATCATCCCTACACTGCCTCCTCAGATTAGAACAGAAACTAATTGTTTTGAAATATGAACTTGCTGATACAATTTTAAACAGCCCAGAGAATGGAAATTCTGAATTTCTTTTGGTTCTATAGGATGCTGGCAAAAGGCAGATGTGTAAAAAGCAAGAGAAAGCAGGCGCAGCTGAGGACTGGATAATATAAATTGAGACAACTGACCAAAATGTATGCCTTAGACCCTTTTCTTAAAGGAAAGCTCATTGTACCAAGAAAAGTTGCTTCAGTCATGAAATACAAGTTTTAAAGAATGTGCAGTCGTAAAATTCTCTGACTCCCATTTAGTTGTCTTTTGCTACAGACTTGTCTGTTTTGAATTCCTACTCCCACGCAAAGTGAACCAGTATATTTTTTTCATGTATACATGATCACATTGATATATTATTAAAACAAGCTAATCACTATTGTGGAAAGAAGGAACATAAAATAATTAATAAATAATTTGAAAGTAAGGAACATATCCATATTTTACCATCCCTCTTTCACCTACAACTAATAAACTTTATTAATCATCACTGTTGACCGGTCAGTGGCTAACACTGTGTTACTTGAGACTTCGCAGACCATATTTCAGAAATTTAAGAAAGTCAACTCATGTTTCATGGAAGTAATTAGACAGGCCCAGTGGCTAATTATCTGGGAACATTGCAAGGATGATTGACTGTCATTTATTTACGATGAGATGGGGTATATTTTTTCCAGAAATATCTTGATGGTGCATTTATGCAAAAAATCAGCAGCCACATGAACAGAGAGGTGAGAGCAAGAGTGATCAGCAAAGCAGTCCTGGGCAAATGGAAGCCCTGGTGATAGCATCCAAATCTGAGTCTACCAAACACTACTAGTAACATTTGCGATCCCATCATAGCAACCTTTTCATTCAAATGTCCTCACATCCTTGCAACATCCCTACTTGCTCACTTACAATTGTGCCACTAATTTCAACAGGGAAAGGTTTCTAATACAGCAATGCTAAAAGAGAAAAGATCATGACAGGGTCTTCCGGGAGAAGTCAAAGAGGAGAAAACTGATGGATTCTCCATTCTCATTGGTGGGTTAATAGCAAAGCAAAGGTGCTTTGGCTTCATGGTAGAGTCATGTCTTCTGGGCTGAGACCTCAGCATACAGAGCCAGATGTGGGTTTAAAATAAATTTACCTCAATGTATTTTGGAATTGCAGCCCCCTCTTCATTAATTCATATCACTTCATCTAAATGCCATTCTCAAATGAGAGTCCACTAAGTTTTAAAGACCAGAAGGATTTTTTTGGCCAACAGTGAAACAGTCACATACTTTTCTCAATCAGGTGTGTATTCATTACAAACTCCTGAAACTCAATTTAGTGATTTCAGATCCAAACCAATTCCCTTTGGAAATTTTTTTACGAATTTCAGTACAACTTGGTTAGAAGCACTGGAGAACAGTGTCTTGTCTGATACTACTTTCTACTTCATTTTTGCAGGTGGCGTACCAGCAGAGAAAACATTTCAGACCAAATCACTCCTCCATCTGCTTCTTTCTTTTGTAGGCATATAAGCAGAACTTACTTATTCTAATCTTTCTGTTTGATTGACATTTTCTGAGTGGAAGAACGACGTACAGTACTAGTTCGCAATTCTTTAATAGCCAATTGAGAAATTAAAGAAAAATCATGCTCTCTGAAAGAATTCCTGCCCCAATAAGATTAACGCTGCAAATGCTAATTACTTCCTTATTATCATTTCTGTATGACAGAAGCATCTAGTGACATTACTTTGCAGGTAAAAATCACTGACAGCTGCCATCCTTAATCCCAGTTCAGCCCTGCCCTAGGCAAATCTTACATCCTTATTATTGGGAATTTGATCAAAGAAGGGCAAGGTCAGCACTTCCAGCATAGTCCCCAGATAATTCACTTTTCACTTATCATTTTATGTTTGTGTATGAACTACCTACATTATTAAAAGATAAAAAAAGTTTATGAAGAACGGACACTTGAATGGAACAGTACAGTTACAATACTGTCATTTGTCATGGGTGATTTGATTTACTGTTCTTACCGACACATTGTTATGTTAACAGACAAATTTATGTAAATCAGAGAGAGACATTTGTTTTATCTGCCACATCTAATACCTTAACAACCCTACAGTGCATTCAGAGGTGCCTCAATAACCAGGTATCTCTCTATGGATGAAATATTCCCGCTCTTGGAGATGGGAGAGGTTGCAGCTCGCCAGTGAGGTGCACCCACCCACCCAGGTGGGGACTGCTCAGACTTTTGCCCAGGTATGACCCCAAACTTCTCAGAATCACATGTTAAAAACCCTGCTTCTGTTCTCAGGATGCAACAAAAGTGAGTAATTTCAATTATATGACTTTACGATTTTCAGTTTACAATTCAAACAGAGTAGGTCAGAGCACAGGGGAAGAGGAGGTCACACAGAAAATTACAGAAGAAGCAGAAACAGAAATCCATCAGTAGCAGGGATCAATTCTCATGGTGGTGAATTTGCACCCCAAAGAGGTTGGAAGGATTAGAAGTCTGTGGGCTTCAATGCTGCTGCTGAACTTCATGCTCTCAAAACAGGGGTGATGAACACCTTCATGTAAGATTTTAATACAAAACATAAATAAATTTAAATAAATGGATATTTTTACTCTATGCTGATCAAATAGGGTATGTTTAATGATCAAAAAATAGAAAAAGTTTTTTCTGTATATAAGGAAATCTGCACAACTGCTTTTCTAAACAAATTTTTCTTTAAAAAATTGGATAAATTACTTTAAGCTTGCAAAATTTACCTATTCAGTTACCAGGTTTTTCCTTGTTGGTCATATAAACCACTTTTTTCTTCAACCTCTCATAATTGTCATGCCAGTGCAAGTACAAAATCTACTTACTTACTGGCAAACGCTCATGACAGTTTTGTAAGGCTGATTCATTTGCACTGTGGTATTCATATACCATAGATAGGCTTCATAAAACCTTCAATGATTATAGTTAATAAAAGTGAGCTCCAGTGACAGCAAAATACACTGAAGGTGCAATTAGAGACTATGTATTGGGTGAGTAATGAATATGAAGCTAATTAAAATTCTACTACTCCCCACAAAAAATGGCTGCTGAAGTGTGATTCAGCCCTCCTAATCATTCTTTAAAATATTATACACTGTCTGTATAAATAAATCCTTAGACGGTTCATTATCTACTTTATATAATGGGAAAAATTTCAGTCTTTCCAAACTTATGGACATTTTACGGTATTTCTAAAAGCCAGCTATAATTTGGCAAGCAGGACAGCGAAGAGGACTCTAAATATCTAATTCTGAAGATCTGCTAACCATTTCACCTTCATATATGTGTCAATAAGACTGAATTAACTGGGCTTGGCAAAAAGAAAACAAACAGTAATTGGGCAAGTAATTTTAAGCCACCAATTTATTGGGTAGACTTTTGCATCATTTTCTCTTTGAAAGTCTTGATGGCTGTTAAACCTGGACATACAGGTCATACCATGTAACTCTCAGAAATTTCCCAGACAGGTATGAAAATACAGAGGTGAACACACCTCCTTGAACAGCACACTGCCAAAAACACCCGTTGTGAACTTGGAAGGATGATCTGCTCTGTTCTCCCGTTCGCTACCTGTACCTCAGACACAGATATTAAAGGGGTAAATCATAACCCTGGGACAGTAAGCGCTGCCATGCCCTAGCAACCTGTTTGTTAGGCTTGGATGCTCATGCTTTTGTTTTCCGTTTCATCATTCATTTCTGTATATATTTTTCAACATTCATTTAAATGTTTTCATAAGTATCCCTACCACAATTAAAGGGCTGTCTGCACAACATAAGCAACTTTTCTAAAAAAACAATTTTATAGAAAATCAGCTGTATCATGTGCACAGGTCTAATTACCCAGAATTACTTAGCCTGTTCAGGTAGAGCAAGCAACAGACGTACATCTGCCTCCATCTTTGGGTAAGTTGGACATACAGACCACCATCAAGCTACAAAGGTTTTGCCTTGGAAACCATGCTTATAAATAAAAGTATTCCAAAACATAGCAACGAGAACACTTCTTACACTCTTCATGGCAACATGCTAAGATGCTTAATAGTGCTCTCAAAAGTGCACAGGCTGTGTACAATTCCTGGCTTAATAAACTACAAAACATTCATTTGCAAATTGTTTCGCTTAATTTTCTCATGCCTGTGACATGATTAAGGTTAAATGCAAGAGTTACAAGCTTCAGGTACCCCCCTTATTACGCTCTATATTTAATAGTTATTTTAAAGTTATAACGCACATTCTCAGCCCAACTATTAATAGCATGTGTGTCAGAAAAGGGAAGAAGATATGGCTGCCTAGAAATTTAGAAAAGCATGCTGCCAAAACATCCTAACTCTAGAAAGGTGACAGAAGAGAAAAACCTAGAATCATAGCATATCTCAAGTAGGAAGGGAACCATAAGGGTCATCAATTCCAACTCCCTGTTCCTCACAGGAGTTAAGATGGAGTTAAGAAAATCATAGAAACTCACTGGGTCGTTGATGTTTGTTGATGTTTCTTTAATCCTGTGGCCTCGGGGAGGCTTCAGTATCTGACAGCTACTGAAGAGCAGGTAGGCATAGGGTGAATTCAGGTAGATTCCCTTGCTTGCTGAGTGATTGCAACTTTGTTACCAAAACCCGGTTACAAGCCCAATGATCTACCCTGGACGGCTCTGGACGGGCCTATTTTAGGTTAAAAAATGTTAGGCTATGCAACCTCAGGCACGAGTGCAGTAACGAACAGACCTGATGTATTTTATGCTCAGTGACACTGACCCCCATTTCACAGCATCAGTATCTCAGGGGGTGGCGAGACAGTCATTGTCTCTGCAGGGCCCTGGGTGTCAGGGCAGGTTCTCTGCACCATGCCAAGCTGCATCTCAGATATGTCCTCCTAAAGAAGCACCACAGACAAAAGAAGCCTACTAGGAAACACCTCCCTCACTCCAGCCCCAGACCTCCTCCTCTGCGGTGACCAGCAGGTAATCCACACACACCCCATCGCATGACCTGGCACTTTGACACCGTCTGCCACAGCAGCTCAAGAGTAGAGTTTAATGGATTGGGAGTTCAGATAACTCAGATGCTCATTTGTATCTAAACACTCTGAATTCTTAAACTGTTAGTTAGACATGGTACCTCTCTAACCCAGGACCTGTCTGACTCACAGTGTCTTCTCCCACACAGCATGTATCTTAGGAACCAAGATGCACAAGACTTACTTGACGAAGCAGAACAACCCACAGAGGAAGGTCTCCAGAAGTCAAGTGGAGCAATCGCGTGTCAGCCCTTACTTCAGCAAAAGTTAATTCAAGTCCCATTTGACTCCGAGGCATATACCCCAGTGTTGGACATTTCATTAAGTCAGAAAAGCTGCCTTAGACCTGTACGCACCACTACAGCAGGCGTATGGGAGTCACATCAGGCACAGCTGTGCCTTTCTAATCCTCTCCTAACTAATAATTAGTGCTCTACCTGGAGTAGGCACTGGATTGCTTTGGGAAATGGGAAACAATGTGAGAAGCATTACTCAGGCAAGTCCAGATGTCACCCACAGTAGTCTGGAGGGCATACATGCGTGACACAGACAATTTCACAAAATTGTTTCCCAAACACACCACAGCTACTGAAAAAAACATCTCTAAGTGATTACAATACTCTCACTTTTACTGGAATGCACAGGCTGAACATGTGTCCACCCTGCTCCTAATGAGCATGACCCAGCAATCGTTTGTGACCCATGTCAGTGAAGCCTCTACAAGGGCAGTGGTCAATTAACTGTCATCTTCCTTCAATGCCAGCACAGACTTGTCACTGGTGATTTTATTTAGTCAGTTGTTTGGAGCTCTGATACTGGACTGAAAACGAGACAAAAATTAATGCCGAATCACTTATGGATAGTATGCTTTCTTTCCTACAGATAACAGATGTCACCCAGATGAGACTGGGCTGTGGCTGTAGTCACAGTGACATCAGATATCCTTTTAATGTTTTTTAGATCCTGTACTTTAGACTGTGTACATTTCATTATATTACAATGGAAGCTCTTAAAGCAGCTGACATTTTATTGAAGGCTGAATAGTTACTTCTAATAAATGAGGACTGATCCATTGCTTTGAGATGTGCGGATCAGACATGTTTTTTGTTATGATCACTGATATACTGGGGGCTAGGATGAGTGAGTTCCTAGTTTGAAGATGGGGCTGTGGCCATGTACAAAAATGCTGCTGCATCACTGCTGTGGGAGCCTCTACCTTTGGCTAGGATCCATGCAGATATGCAAAATGACTTCCCTTTTTTCTCCCTATGCAATGCATACAGGAGTATTACACTAAAAGTGTTTCCTATGCTGGCATCCTATTGTCACATTTTGTTTCATGCACATTCTCATCACAACTCTTCCCTCTGGGACCCTCCTTGCCCCTCTTAGCAGCACCACTGGAGCAATGGCCACAGCTCAAGTCAAAGGGGAACTCCAAGTTCCCATAGTCCCAAAGTAGCAGTGCTAATCTGGGTTTAAAGATCTGCAAAGCCTGATTAAAAAAAAAAAAAAAAATACTGTGCTAAAAGTTAAGACAGAGCTGGTTCTAAATCACACCCATAAGGATTTCTCAAGGATAGGAAAGTAGAATCTCTGAAGCATTGTCAATAGTCACACAGTGTCTCAAGCAGATTTAAAAGAAAAATAGGAAACTGGGTCTGGACCTGTCAAAGGACAATTCTCCCTGAAAAGTGAAAATACAAGAAGTGAAACTTCATTGCAGATGGGCTTTCTCTGTAACCCTCCTTACTCCACACAAGAAGCATGAACAGGACACTTCTTTCCTATGAATTGTTGGAATTGCTCACCAGTCAGTTACCTCTCTGAAAAGCTCAAGTAGTCAATAAATCTGCAAAGGTGTCAGCAAAGGGCATTTCTTAAAAAGTCAGTGGTCTGTGATAGCTTTCTTCACAATGATAATGTGCTAGAAGGAAGAAAAAAGTCAGCCCACTGCAGTTTGAATCCTGGAGCATAGGCCGAATAGCTTTGCCTTTGCTTGGTCTCTGCCTTTGGCTTCTTATTCACAGGTATAAAGGGAGCCTTGGACTGTCTGAGGTCAAAGGAAGCCCTAAAGACTGGACCCACCTTTGCCCTGTAACTTGTGAGGCTTCCAGGATCGTCTCCTCACACAGAACTGGCAAACATTATACCATGGATTCACAAGCAAATATTCTGGTGTCAAAAGTGAATCTCACTTCTGCAGAACTGCAGATGGCCAAATTCTGACCAGGAATTAGGATAGAGTAGGTAATGAAACAGCTACTATGAGTCATCTTTCTTTCTGTTTGTATCATCTAAGAAAGGGACAAAGAATAGAACTAAATGCTGTTCTTTTGCTGGGCTGGTTGTTTTTGCATACTGCAATACTTTGCAGTGTTTGCTGAGAAAAAGATAAGCAGAGAAGTTTAATTACATAAGCAAGATTGGTTTAATTTTGCCAAACGTGCAAGAACTATGTTCTTTGGTCACAGCCCTTAATTTCCCCCTGAATTTACCTTCTCATAATAATTCAGATTTGCCAAGAACTATTTGGTGAAAACCAAACACTTGAATTTCTGCTCACCTTGCCTGTTGCCCTGCCCCTGGCCAATAACAAAAGGTTTTAAGATAGAAACCGGACTATTTAACCTTCATTAATCATTCATACTGTTCAAACACATCATCTAGTAACTGAAGAGGGGTTAATGGTAGCTAAGCTTGAGGCTGTTGTCAAAAGTAGGTTTAACTTTCTATGAACTCACTGGACACAAAGAATGCAGCCTGCTCACTATTCTGAATGTCACCAGCTTGCAGCAAACTGATGACTACTAATGGTAATTAAATACTTCTGCAGCTATTTGTACCAATAACAAAGAGTTACTGTCAAAACTTGAATGAGGTCCATCTGCCCATTTTTAAAGAATGTTAACATTCTATAAGTGATAAAGCAGATGGCAACCCAAAAAGGGGAGACAAAATCAAAGTTCTGTGTTATAGTCCCTCTCTGGACCTGCTCTGGATTCCCTGTTTCTCCTCAGAGGTAGAAGTTTAACAACAAGACTTCCATACAGATCCATTGTTTCATGGCAGATTTTCCCGCAATTTCCTTTTACCATAGCTTGTAAATCCTCAGTCCCAGTGAGCTGATGGGGAAGGGCCATTCTACCACTGCTCTGTCCATCTTCATTTTGCCATGGACATGCAACACGGTGTCAGACTTGAACAGAGGAAGAAGCTTCCCAGGATGATGACATAGCTATTTGTCTGTCTTTCCTGATAGGCTGCAAACTGTACAAGGGACATATGTGTATATTTGCAAAGGCAGCAAAAGGTTTCTCCAATAAGTCCTCTACAATTTTATTAATGTGCTTGACTGCCACTACATTTGTGAGTAGAGATGGAAAAGAGCTTTTCTTCTCTCCACTTTTTTAATTATACTCAGTATTTTTCTAAAATCTACCACCCTACAATTTATACTCAGTTCAGGAGAATTATTTAGACTGAATCCTTCTGGTTTTGTCCAGGTAATTTCATTTGCAGATAGATTAAGCATTCGATCATTTAGTGACTCTCTATTGATTCACTAGGTAGTCCCTACACAACATGCAAAGCTTTGATGGGGCTGGACTGTTTCCCACTGTAGAATAAACACTTTATCCAAGTGACTCCTTGGTGATAGCAGCTGGGGCAGGGTAAGGAGTGTCAAAACTTCTGCACTTCTTTACTGTTCTTATCAAAACAGTGTTATGTTAATGGACAAATCTACGCAAAGTAGAGAAAGACAGTTTTTTCATCTGCCACATTTAATAACTCCATAATCCTACAGTGCATTCAGAGGTGCCTCAATATCCAGGTATCTCTCTACGGGACAAATATTCCCACTTTCAGTGCAACCATTTCCACATCTAGCAGCAGGAGTGCTCCCTATGGCCCACCACTGCCACTTCCTTCTATACAGCTCAAATACATTTGTGATGCCCAGTGAGAAAAGATATTTTTTTATTGTCTCTGTAGGGTCACCTTGACAGATTTCTGTATAGATCCAGCATTGTCATGAAAAAACATAGTTATTACTACCATTTTACAAAACAGTAGTATCACAAAAGTAATTTGTAATGTAATGTATTACAAATATAGTATCTCATTCCTCAAGGTTGTTTTACTGCATTTCTCAAGCAAATACTTATTCTGGCTGCAAATATATTTTCAGCTTTCAACCAGGATTAGAAACAAAACAACTTCTTTCCTTGTATTTGATCATCTTTACAGTACGTCCTTCCAATATAAGGAGCTAATAAAAAAAGAAAAAACCACAACCATATAACAGACCTGCTGTCCTGGAGAAGTGAATCTCTTTGAGGTCAGTAGAACTATCACTGTACCCATAGTCATCCAGTTAACTACATGTCTTGTTGAAATAGGAACTGATATGCTGTCTTAAATACTACGTCTGCATTTGCATCTACTGCTGCTTTTCAAATACGTGCTCATGTGACGGCTAAGGAAATTACCAAGTTACACCTGTTGAACACTATAACACTGTGCAAGTGCTCAGATGGGATGCTTACAAGTACCGGTGTATCCCTATGTATCCATAGCTGCCCATACAGATGCTGATTCATTCCACTAAAATATAGCAGAGCACACATCTGAACTGGTGAGATGCTCAACCAAATTCTATCAGCCCGTTTTGACCACTAGGGGTATAGCAATTTCCTGAAACCGCTACTACGAGCACATACTCCATACGCTATCAATTTCATACTGACTTGTATAATTTAAATTTATTTCTGTAGAGACAGAAAAGTTTATTTTATAATCAGATTAGAAATTCCATGATTGCATAATGCAAATCCTTTTGCCATGTCAAATTTGTTCACAAGCAGCTTGCGGGAACAACATTTGAATCTCCATTAATTCTGCCAGATTTGGTAGTGTAGGTCTACTATACCCTAGCAGACTGCCAGAAATGATGTAGCTAACATTAAACTGGTGTGAGACTTTATAACCACAAAAGCTGCATTATTTTACTTAAACTGACTTGAAGTAAACTGATGCAATTTCGAAGTGTTGACTGCTCTGATGGAGAAAAGGAACGTTCTAAGTGAGCAGCAGATGAGCCACTGACTTCACAGACCACTCATTTAACAGCGGACTTTTTTCACCACTATTTGTGTTTGACTTTCTTTACTGACTATTGTGCTGCATATTTTTAATACAGGTGTAGAAATATAAAAAGTACTAAGGTTTTTTGCTGTTCTGGTGAAATAAGTGCTGTTCCATACAGTCACTCGGATTCTCAGGGAGGAAAGCAGCTATGACCCGGCCAGGTTTTACTGACCTTCAAAGACTGACTTTACAGGTCTCACCCTCAACTCTGCTCCAGAGGACAGCCCCTCATCCCCAACCAGCTTGCTGTGGCAAAGGTGGTGTCTCAGACAGGCTTTAACAGACCCACAGCCTCCAAGCACTTCACAGCCCTCACTACACTGCACACTGAGACTACCCAGGATTTCGGAGACAGAAGCTGGTGAGAGTTCAGACCCTACTACTTCAAAAAGACCCCCCAGGCATTAGAAGTAAAGAAGAATCGCACTTCACATGCACTGAAGCACAGCTGACTTTCCACCTAGGGAAGAGCAACATAATTTTTTAAAAAGTTAACAGAAGTTTTTGAACATCACCAAAGGTTCATTTTCGAGATCACACTGAGCTCCCTGTGAAGATCTGGGCAGCTTCATATCCTATCTTGCAGTATCGCAGTGAGTCATTACTAAGCAGATAACGATGCAGAGGGGAGGAGCACACCCCTCCCCTGCACTGATGTCAGGAAAAACGTATGGAGGTGTCAAACCACAGGCGTCATACGTCAGTCATGCCTGATCCTGCAAGTAATAGCTCCAGAGTTAGATCCACTATTTGCTTATTAAGTCTGCAATCACTGTGAAGGGAAAGACATTTTGTGGCCCTGTGAACATCACCAAGTGCTCACAGTCTTCCCTGTGTGGTCCAAGGGATGCTTGAAGGAGGCACTGAGGGCACTCCTTGCCTGCTTAAATGTCAAGTTGAAAGAGGGAATCAGCTCTGCAAATTTCAGAGGACTCATTTCTCCCCCGCTCTGTAACCTTGCCATGTGAGGGGTGGGTGGGAATAAAAACAAACCAACACTCCAGAAAACTAAAGCTGCAGAGTTATTCTATTACATCGTCCTTGGGGAACCAATCATATCAAATTTTCACATTGATTTCCTTGATTAACCAACTCAAATGCTGCACGGATAGCTGTGAAGCTACAACAAAGGCGTGTGCCAGCCAGACACAAGGCGGCCAAATGAAGTTACAGAACTACTTCTTTAGTGAATGATTTCTCCCTGTGATTAGATTGATTAATGTGCTGATAAGCATTTGTTTCATTAGGAACAAACTGTTGATTCGTCTGCGGGATCTGTATTCATACTGTTCCTGAATGGCTTTCAAAGCTCATTTGCAAAGCTGTCAGGCTCAGTGCAGATAAACATTGTGTTTGATATTCTTTTGCTGGAAGAGATTTGTAAATTACTTTGTTAATCCCTTTTTGAAGGAAAGCAGCATTTGTTGTCTCTTTAAGAAAAGTGAACTTGTTAGGTGTCATGTTTTTTGATGATAGAGAAGTGCAAGTGCACAATATTTTTCTCTCTGGGATCCCAAGTGAATGATTGAACTTCTTCCTCTGGACTGGGAAAAATGAGTAAACAGTTTCCCTAAAGTAGCAATAAGAAAGTCATCATGATCACACAGTTTACAACAGCCCTGTTCATCTTCACACTGCTTTCTGTCTGTGTTCTCATGCTCATTGTATTTAAATCTTTATAAATTCTTCAGAGCATCAAAATATAATTTACTGCTATTTAAACTGCACATGATATTTCAGATAAAGTCCCCACACTCAACTAGAGATTTGCATAACACTTTAAAACCAAGTATCTAACTTGATCCTGTAATGAAGCATCTAAAATTTATAAAACAATTTCATGTTCTTGTCTCTGCTCTTTTGTGCACTTGTACAGACCTTCTTGGTGCTAAGGAGCTCGCATTCAGCTTCCTTTCAGTTTGTCCAACTCTTCAGAATTTAAGTTATCGTTATTTATCATCATTGATATTGTTATTCTCCTGACAGCATATCTGAGAGTGGAGAGTGACTTAAGGCAGTCAATTTGACTGTGTGCAGGTCCTGTGCACCTTGAATTATCTGTCCTTTTCCCAACTACTTCACCTGGTCTGATCAAAGGTGTTACCCCTTCCTAAACACACTGCTCCTCTGATACCTTTAGACTAACAGTGCAACACAGTTGCAACCCTACAGGCAATTTTACTTTCAAAATACTGACTCAAATACCTAAGCTCCTAATGGTGTAATGGAATAGCTTGTGCACATCTCCCGATAGAACATTATTTGAGGAACACCTTTAAAAACATTTGCAAAATAGCTCTGATACCTTAAAAAAAAAAAATGCACTTCTGGCATGTTTATTTTACCAACTTGCTTGTTGGAATTCTAACATTGCATTGACAAAACAAAATCTTCCAAACTTAAGAGTTGCAAGGTTATACAATTCAAATAGCCTTCTGATACCAAGTGTCAAGCAATGAGCAGACACAATGAAGAGAAACGGAACAAATAGGTAAGAAAACTATGTGGCTCAAGACTAGGACAGGAAACCCAACTGGAAAAACAAACAGACAGGGAAAATGAGCAAAGAACTCAACAAAGGATACATGTGGCTGCCCTGCCCAGCCTGGGAGAGTTCACCTGGTGCCCGCCTGCCTGATCTCCGAACTAGGCTCAGAAGTGTTGGCATCTCCTCTTCAAAAAATCACTGTAGGTGCACATTGGGATTCCCTGACTGGTTGCATACAGCCTCAGAAACACCTCATATAGAAGAAGTATGAAGTTGGACAACAGTAATGCAGATGAAAAAAGCCAAATGAGGCGAGAGACATGTTCTTGCAATGAAAGAAAAGCCTGGACTACAAGCATTCACCCTGGACACAAAAATAGGTGCGTTTTTCTGACTGGTGAGACGAGGTACATGCGATACCTATTAGCAAAGGAACATATTACATGGTGAATCATCTCTTGTCATAGTTCCATCACAAACTACTTGTACATGTTCTATCCACGGGTGCCATGTAACTTACTGGTGCCACTACTGAGCTTACTCAGTGAGCTCATTTCTAAACAACTCCCCCGACAGCAAAATGACATTTTTTCCCCAAAACATCCTGCAACTAATACCAATCATGCAGAAATCAATGAAGAACAGGTAGCACCATATAGATTTACCAGCTAAGTTTGTATTTCACACTCACTCTGTTTATAGAAAGAGCTGACCTTTTACATAAAGCAAAATAACAGATATCATGCACATCACAGACAACAGCAATACAAGTTTTCCTGCCTGTTTGTCCCTCTTCCATTATTAGAGAATGGACCTCAAGAGATGGAGATGGGTAGTTCAGTCTCCATAGCCCACTTCATCCTTTTTCCTCCTTCCTCCGGTTATGACAGCAAACACTACGTAAAAAATATGGCTATAAAGACAACATGTATTTCAGCAAGAGTTGAACAAGTGACCACAAGGCATCTCTCAAATCAAGTCTCTGAGCTAGCACATCGTGAAAAAGGCATTTCACAAGAAGGTGCAAAACCAGGACTTTACAAATACCTATGATATTCTAGCACATTGAGTTACCTAATGAACTTGCAGAGACACTAACAGTAGAATCACATCACCTGATTTTATCTAACTGAATGATAGGTTTAATGGCAGTTATGCCTTTATAACCACAGACTTCTCCACAGAATAAATCAAGGCACTGAAGTCCTGCTCCATGGGGTCAGACAGAAACTTCTCTCCTCTGACTGTCAAGGAGATATAAAGTGACTGACTAACTTCGCCAGCTGAGAGGGGTGCCTAAAGCTGGGGTATAAATACTTCCCTGAGGTCAGGTACTTCTAGAAATGGGTTGCTAGGACTATTAATTCTAAAAAACAACAGCTTCGATTTCTTATTGTTACTTGCTATTTAGTATATGAGATGGTTGACCTTTCACTCCCAGCATTTAGTGGAGGTTGCTTAGTTTTTTTCTATGGAAAATAATTTTCTCTTTCCTAAGTCTGCCCCAACTTTTGCTACAAATTAAGTTGAAGAACTCTCTGGCTGCAGAAAGTCACATTGGATGGAGATTGAAAGGACCTAGTACAGTTTGCAAAGAAAGAAATTTACATCTTCTCCCACCAGCCAACACTGAAGAAAACGTTCTCAAAGAGAGACAAATCTTGAGTGATGCAGACTGTAGAACAGATAGATCTCTGCTGTGGTGCACAGGTTCACCGACTTGCACTGCAGCAGAGAGATCTCAGAGAAAATCCACAAGAAAGAGTGCTTTCTCCTCTGTCTGTTTCCATTCAGGACATTAGATTGCGGGGAACAAGACGTGAAAGGGAGGAAATGCTGTTATCCCATATTACAGACAGAAAGCCAGGTGAAAAGTCCAGGGCTACACAAAATCTGCTGCAGTACAGGCAATGCTACACCTTGGACGCAGACAGCCATGCTGATTGTTCTTCCTCTCCTGAATTCTCCTGGTCCTTTGTCTGCCCTTGCAGAGTCACACTCGATGTCACGCACTACAACAACCTGCATAAGGCAGGCCTAGTAGCCTTTGCTTTCGCTGCAGAGCAAACTACCCTAAAAACAGTAACCAGAAATCGTGTCAGGTCTGCCTCCAAGCTGGCTGAAATGAAATGGTAAAACAGGAAAGTATTTCTATGTACGCTTTAAGGACCCCAGGGGATTACTGTGCCTTCTAAACAACACTCCCAGCAATTTCTCAAACAGAGTGAGCATGAGCTCTAGCCAGTGCCTTGTGCATAAGCTGACACCCAGAAAGTGTTAGTCGTATTACTGATATGACTGTGCTTTGGAGCAATCCTTGAATACAGCTGTGTTTCTTGTTTGTTAATGAGGGCTTTGAGAAATTGCTCGTCTTGACTGGTACAAAAAACAAGCATTCATAGAGTGGAAACCTTCCCCCTTTAGCTGAAAAACACGATGTAAGCAAAAGGTTGCTTCATGTTTGACACTGTGTAGCTAAGCGTGGCAATTCTCCCTCTTTACAGAGCTTGGTATTTAGATGCACTCTCTTTTGTGCTAAAAATAACATAGAGAGTATTTGGAAGAAATCAGAATAGATGAACTGATACATTATTGATAGAAGCTTCAAGCAGCCTGCCTCTCTGTTTTGTAATGTGGTTGAATCTCAATTTTTAATGAAGGAACCTATGAAAATCTGATGGGGTGAAAAACATGACCTCTCAATGATACTGTACACAGAAGTTCCCATCACCTAGCTGAACTGCCCTCTTTCACATCCCATCAGAGTTTTACCTCAACTTGACCCTAGAGTTTCCAGGCAAAAGAGACAATACCCTGACTCAGACAGGAAAGGTGGCATTAGAGAGATGCACAGCTCTGAAAGAGGATTAAACAAACTAGCCTTTTCTCCTATTGTGCGGAGTTTCCATCATGTGTATACTGACTAATATGCCATCCTATTAGAAACACACCTCCATTTCTTTGAGAACATGTTTATGAAAACATTATTTGTAATGAAAAATCCATGGAAATGATCCCGTTAATTGCACCAAGACCAGAGTAGCTTGAGAAGGAGGTACACTGAATACCCAGAAAAGACTAGCAGAAACAGGTTTTAAAACATATGAGCTTGGGATTAAGAGAAGCCAGTTCTGCAGTATTTATTCTCGATGACGCAAGACCAGAGAACTTTATGCAACTGTTTTTTGTATGGGGCTAAGTCTTTGCCTAAAATAACTATTCTGCTGTCATTTTGACTGCGATTCCTTATTGCTTATTCTCTATGGCTGTGACAACATCCTCAAACTGCAATCAGAGAAACTGCTCTCCATTTTCTCAAATTTAGAAAGACCACACATATCACCCTCTTTCATTCAATTACCTTCTAATCTGATAACGAATCAGTATGTGCTTCCTTTTACCAAAATACTAACACTTCCACTATGAAGACTGGATAATTTATAGTTCCTGCCCTGTACACAACATGGCATTCACTGGCCTGCAGTGAAGTAACACTGATGATAAAAAGGTGACGTTTAGGGGATTATATTCAAGCATTCACTACTCAGAATAAGGATATAATTAATGGAAAAATGCTTTCATAAAATTAATTATGTGTTCATATGTCAGGGAGATAAATATAAATGATTTAGCAACACGGTATGCAAAAAAGAGAAGCTTAACACCTCACAGCGACCATTAAGTCACAAATACAGTCCTTTACATGGTAAAAGCCAGATTTTTCCCTGCCATTCATGAATCAACCCTAATGAAGGCAGTGGAGTCACACCTGCAGTTTCCAAGAGGGAACCAGCTATATGCAGTGCCCTATCCACCCAGACAAACTGTCCTTATTCAGTTCGTGTTCTCAGACACATCATGGATTGGTATCATAGTGCAAAATTGCTCATCTGTCTTCAGTGTAATTTTTAGCTCTTGAATCAGCATTTTTTAATTCCTTAACATATATTGTTGCATTTCTGAATGGAACTATATATTTCTATATTGTGCCAGTCTTTCAAGAAAAATTAGAAATAATATGGACCATTTATTGGCACTTCATAAGTGAAATTGTTAAGGTACAATGGCAACATACTATAACCCTCCCATCTTATACTTCACGAGTGTGAAAAGGTGTTCCTAACGTATTACTCAAAGAGCATCACTTGTTGTCAGTAATCACTTCACAACAGAGGATAATCACTTCCACAATGGAAGAGCAAGGAAAAGGGGAAAAGACAGAAAGAGAGTGGAACAATACTTGTCACTGGAGAAAAAATAAGAAAGTGTCAAAATCAGGGCCTTTATCCCCTCTGAGTTACACTACTCTAAATCCACCAAGAGCAGAGAGACTTTTGCAAAGTGCTGTGTTCAGATATCACCTGGCTCTCCAAACTGACCTACATTCAAAGTCATGCTTATTCACAAGACCCATCTACTTGCCAGACTTCTGAACTGAGCTTCAGCAGGATATCTTTTCTTTCTCCAATTTGTTTTGACCACAACACTTATTTGCCTCTTTGGTTGGGATTCACAGCCATCTCTCTTTAAATACTAAGCATCAAAGTAAAACTCCTGATTTGCTACCTAGCAGAATGACCTTGTGATTAAAAGGGTTTGGAGTAGGATTCAGAACTCTGGATTGAATTCCTCACTTCAATACAGGATCCTTGCATTACTTCAGACAAATCACTTGCCAAATTTTTCTCCACTTCAATTTCTTGTTATAAAACAGGGATAAAATATTATATTATCTGTGTGGACATGCCACGAAGCTTTGTATAGCCTCTAGCTACCTGGTGCAATGGTATCTCAAAGATGGTGGCAGGCTGCAATGATGACTTGGATTCCTTTCCTGGAAGTTGTCACACATACCTTGATAGAAAGCTCAAGCCTGCTACAAAATCAGTTTATGTGATTCCCTTCAACCAGAAGGAGATAACACTTACAAAATGGGAGCTGGAGTAAGCCCCTCAAACCCACTGGAGCAGGCAGAGCAAGATGTGTCGTATGCACACAACCCTTTGGGTACAATCACTGCTCTGCAGTGGTATCATCACTATCACAGTTGGTAGTCATTGCACCCTTCAAATGCTTTGCTTTTATAAGGGAGCCCACCATTTGATATGGCCCATTAGCACCAGGGTGTTACAGCAAGAAAAGTTGGCTTAGGCTTGAAATAAATCTCACCAGAAATGGCCCCAAAGGGAAAATCTGCATCCCTCACAAACCACGCTGCAAGCCCTGGGCTGCTCCTACAGCCCGTGCCCTCCATGACTGACAGTGGGCTGCCTCCCAGAACAATTTGTGATGGCATAGACAACTGAACATGAGCAAGGGCTGCGGGGTGAACAACGCCACTCCAGAAGCCTGGGGTCTGGGATTTCATCCCCCTCCCCTGATGCTTTTAGAGGGTTAACTTTCTCACAATCAGAAACCAGGACTTTCTAGAATTTCAGGCCCACAGTCCACCCAGCAGCTTGAAGCGAGGGAGTTAAGCATGATGCCCCTGATAATTTGTGTGTTTCTCATGCAGTTCTGTTTACCTCAGAGAATAGCTCAGATTCATGTGGTGGCTCATCTGTTTGTTTCCCAGGAGTGTCCTCCTCATCAGGTACAAATGACTTGTTGTTTCCCCGTCCTGTCTGCCTCCTTGGTGACGGATAGTTGAGAACCGTTCCCTGTGCTCTGGGACTCTAATGTGATCTGGGTCGAGCTTGTGGCAGGCGGGGGTGGAGTAGGGGAGAGAGGACTGCAGGGAAGGGGCAGTTAACACTATGAGAACTAAAATCTCTTTGTAGATGAATGTGTTTGTGTGCATTTCCAACCTAGCTGCAATTCTCTGCCAGCTGCTTCACCACCCCGAGTCAGGGGAACAATGGCTCAGGAGCAACGCTGGAAGAAGAGAGAGATCTAAAAATAGATCTTTAGAGGACTAAAATCGGGGGGGGCAACATTTCAAGAAAACATTATTTGTTTTTAGTAACAAGTTTATTTTCTGCAGAGTGAAAAGTCACCATGTTTATTGCCTTGGACTGTATGAGCACTCCTGAAGGCCTGATTCTACCCTCATTTAGTGGCGAATGGGGAGTCACCAATCCATTCTTTTTACTTATTTGCTTTTACAGTTATGCAATGTATTACCCAAGTCACTATCCACCGGTTTGCTGGATGCCTGCCTGATGACAGAAGATGCAATTATATTTGTAAAGCTAGCCTACAAGCCCTCTCACTTGTTCTTTAGAAACTCATTTTTATAGGAAGTCTTAATTTGGCAGTTACACTTTGGTAGGTATCACATGAGCATTTTTTCTTTTGATTCACATAGTTTCAGATGCCCTGAACTCCATTCAAATTCAAATCCATGCACAGAGGAGACAAGTTTCACCAGGACTATGACTGAAATCACACATTTCTAAGAACATCACAGTTTCTACAGAAAACCTTAAAGTGACCCCATTTCTGTCAAACCTGACTAGAGTTTCATCAAAAAAGTTCACAAACTCCTTAACAAACCTAAGTAAAAGCTCAGTCTTGGCTCTTAATGATATCCACAAAAGTCCTGTTGCCGACAGCACAGGCAGCAGGATTGGGATCCCAGTTAATTAACCTCCACGTTTTACACTGTGTGCAGAAAACATTTCACACAATTCCACTTGTCTCAATCAACTGGCTCAATTTATACAAACAGGTCTGGGAAGAAGCTCCCACTGCATTTTTGGCAGCATCTTTGGCTTGCCTGCATTCTCTACTTGTGTGGCTGGAAGAAAATCCTGTTGATTTCATTTTCATCTTTCTCTCTCTCCCTCAATTTGAAAATAGTATCTATGATTTTCCATCATTTCCACTTAGATAGAAATATGTTGTGAAAGGTAATTTTATTGCTGAGAAATAATCTTCCTAATGTCAGCCATTATTTCACTCTCAGTGTGACAACTAGGGTAAGTGTTGGAAATCACTGTATGTTTCAGATAAAGTATCTTGACAACACAAACGAAAAAGAAAAAGGTAGTCTTTTTGTTAATGAAAACTGCACTGTTATTTTGGTCTATAATGGAGAGATTCATGTAAATGATTGCCTGTCGTCTATACTAAAGAAAATAGAAAAAAAATATTCAGCAAGTAAGAGAAGCGGTTTCCTTCCTTCTTCCTTGAATTTGCTTGTATCATCTTTACTGTAATCAGCCCTTTCACAACATTTTGCCTCTGATATAATGCTCATAGGCTCCCTTACTAAAATAAATCAAAATCCATCACCAGACCGGGGCTACAATCTTTGCAAAAGCTAGTGAAGCTACTGAAATTTTAGCCATTCACTGTTATGAGTAAACATTATGCTATTTATAGCTCTAATGGCATTTGGTATGTAATATCACACAGTAAAAACATTCTAGCCCATGCCTCTATCATTAGCATAACTACCTGTATGTCAATTCAGAGTGGAGGGTTCCTTCCTTTGGGGATGGAGGGACAGATGATATCTCCTAGTGCTACCATTCCTCAGGACTCTTCTACAATGCCACATTTCTCCCGTTCCTCCACTGCACCTGCAGACAAAAGAGCTACCCTACTCTGTCAGCAGTGCAAAATTGAAGTTCAGGGACAGGGAGAAACAAACATGTTAATAAAGATGCATTATTTGAGGTTTTTTGCTCAACTGGAAAGTTGGAAAAAGAAGAAACTTTTCAAAGTTTTTCGTAGCCTGTTTCCCCTCCATACCTAGTGAACATGGACATTTTTGCTAACTCCCTAAACTAATTTTCAACTAGGTTTAGCAATCAGGTCTGCAAAGTCCAAGCAGCAGAGAAAGTTGTGAGAAAACTGAAACCTCAAGTGGACTGTCAGTGAATAAAACAGAACCTTGCAGCATCTTCAGTAAAGGTGCTTCAGTATTTTAAAGCTCTGCCTACTTCCTATGCCAATTAGTGTTCTCAGTAATTTATTCATGTCTTAAAATTCTAGGTCATCAGATCTGCCCTTTGCAATCATATTACAATCTCTTCAATTTACTCTTTGTATTCAATAGAGATTTTCTGATGAAGTTTTTCAGCTTGATTTTCTAACTACCCAGAAACTCCAGATAGTGCTTCAACAGATGGAACGTGAAATTTTTGATTCCTAAATTTATAGATTGAAATGATGAGTGCTGGCATTACATTTGGGCAAAGCTTACTCACACAACTAGTCTTTTCTAATGAAAATAGCTTCATTTAAGAGGGAGTGAGTAAAGAATTTGCCGAATTGGATGAGAATTCCCTGCATCTATTCCTGGTACAGATCGAGCTTGCTTTTCACTGCCTGATGAAGAAAAACAAGTAAAAACAAATTAAGGAACACTTCTAGAATTTTAACAGATTGAGGGACGCAGATCGATGGATGGCAGTGACTCACTGCGTTAGAGTTCTGTAGAACAGCAAGAAGTCCCCAGGCCCTTGATTTCAGCGAAGTGATCCTGAGTTGCCCACTGGGGAAAAGATGGAACAAAACCACTCTGGCTTAGCTGCCTATCTAAAAATGTTGCCAAATATATATGTTAGCTACCTATGAAAAACACAATGTAGGACAATGAAAATGCGGTAATTTTATATGAAGACTTTGGACCAACTCTGCTGGCAGCTTACTGATGAGGGTAAAGCTGTCAGGCCCCATGCTTTGCTTTCCAGACATCATTTTGCTGCTGGGGCAGTGAGAGATAGTGGGCAGATTCACTAGGTGAGGGAGGGAAACTAAGATTTGTGCCCTGATTCTTCTTAATCTGGTTCCATAGGGTTTTCTTTCTTACTTGCAAAACAAAAGCAAACCATCTGAAAAACCTTGGGCATCAACATGGAAGCGTTTCCCCACCTCAGGCAGCTCCACAGGCAGAGGGTCCGTTGTGACTTACAAAGACTGTTTCCCCTTATGTTTTACTGCAGCAGTACTAGGCAACAGGGAGGGATCTTGTTACCCTTTACCAGCTCTAGTCTTTTGCCTGTCAAAGTGTTGCATCAAATTCATTTGTCTATGCTAATTTTTAAAGCAGAGACAACCCTTTCCTTCAAAGCACCACCCTTCCCAATCGAAGAACTATGAAAAGCCTGGTAGCACTGAATGCCACTCCTCTTGCACAGAGATGAACATTAAGAGGTCTTCTGTATGCTGTCAGAGTCTGCTGATGTCCAGAAGATTTCCTAAGGCCCTGAAAGTAAAAGTTTGAACCTCTACCTCTGTCTAAACATGTACGTGGCTCCTGAGCTCAGGAGTGGCCTAACAGGGAATTTCCCATAGAAATAAGAAGTTATAGCAGAGACAGTTAAAGATTCACAATTTGCCTCGGGCTATTCTCCAGCATCAACAGGCTGCATCTGTAGGGACATGTATCTAAATTAGGGGAGTCTTCATAACAAGAATGTAACAATGAGGCACAGGAAACCTCCACTGAAGTGGGACATTCGTGGAGGGCCGGGGCATCCCATGGGTGCACTCACACGTGGCCCATCGGCCTGCCCATCCTCCACAGCCGGGCTGGAGACGCCTGCCCAGGAGCGGAGATCCTCTGCTTGCTGTCTGCCTGAACGCACGCAGCTGCCCGCCTGGAGTCGGAATGCAGGGAAACATAACTTGCTTGCTCTTCTGCAATTCAACCCAAGCACCCCAGCTTGCAGGAAATGAAATTTGTTATTTCCAGTCCCGCAGGTTTCCTGCCCCCCTTCTGCTGCAGGTAGCACCCCTGTTCCCATGCCAGAGGTGCTAGCTCCCTCTCTCCTCCCTGATCCGCAGCTTTTTGCTCTCACCAGTTGCTGCAGGCCAAGGAATCAGCCTCAGGCGGCGAGGTAATTCAGTCTTCCCACTAACTCTTCAGCAGCACTAATTCTAGGGCACGCACACCTCTGAACAGACCCACAAAGCAGAAACTACGGCTACAGGCAGAGCAGCATTGACCAGTGTTTGTCCACACACCATCGCCCAATTCCCCCGCTGGGGGAGAGGGAAAAGGGTGACCAGCCTGTGAAAAAATACTTGCATGCAACATACAGCAACGGGGTGGGAAGCTCTGAGTTTGCACCAGAGGTGATTCACCAGCAGTTTCCCATTCAGTTGCTGGGAAGGCAGAGAGCAGGTGGTGAGCGGGCAACGGACCATGTACCGGGAACACGGGCAGCACATGCCATACCACTGCTGCCTTCTGCAAAGGAAGCATTCCCCTCATAAATACTCTTATGTTCTGTCCTTTTTGCCATCAGAAGTATGGTAGGAAAATGGGCCATGAAAATACATCCTTATGGCATCATTTGAGGAAAACGCAGATTTAAAGAGAAACATCTTTCCAAAGACCCACAGAAGCTGAGATCTGGCCCGGCTGCCCTGTCACGCACGGCTGATCTTAACTGGCGCAAACAACCCCTCTCGTACCAGCAGTGAAAAACTCAACACGAGGATTAATTATTTTTTGTGCACAATTATGCTAGAAATTTAAACATTAATTTACTCCTGCTTTCTATTAATAGCAAACTACCAGGTTTAGGTGCCCCAAGCATTTTTGGGAGGTGAATTTAAACCTCACACTGACACACTTTTGAGTGGCAAATGTTAAATCAGCATCAACAAGGGCTGATATATTCTGTACAGGAAAGTCCTTAAGTACATAAGCCAGCGGTGGAAAAGGCTTTCCCAAAATATATTCACTGTTGTGATTAAGTGGTATTTCTTGAGGTTCACATTGTAGTCAGAACTACAGTACCAACAATCAGAACAAGCCTTTATAAACCAAACAGACCTAGAAATATATGGGCAAATTTTAGCTTTCCTATAAAATTAGATAGGGAAGAAGGACAAAGGGAGCAAAGGCCATCATGCTCTGAAGTGTCTGCCTTCATGTTTTTCAGCTTCTTAGGATTTTTTTTTTAAATATATTTTGAAATACAACCACCTTGTTTACAAACGCTGCTGGGGGGGGCTACTTCCTTTGTATTATGAGTACAGCAAAACCTCCAACACCACCCTGCACATCTGAGACCAAACCTAGTTCTGCTGCAGACCTTTGCACCCAGGAGAGGTGACTCCGCAGAGCACAGTCGCCTGGGTAGAGGACGGGTCTTGACCCCTGCCACCAGCCAACTGTCACAGCCCAGGTCAACTCACGGCAACCTGCTGGCATTGGCAGCACTGCTGGCTGCCGGCACTTGGCACAGCCTCTCTACCAGGACTCACAAGAAAGCAATACATCCTATATGTGATAGCCCAAAACCCTGAAAGGGTTTGGGGACCCTTTTTAGGGACAAAAAGGAGTTTTAGGGACAGAGGATTACTATTCACTGCTTGTTTACATAAAATCTGAACTCACATAGTTCACACTCATCCATATACAATGGAATGTAATTGCAGGGAGCAACTATCTTATTTTTTCATGAGGCATGTTTATGTGTGGGTGGATAATACGAATAGTAATGGGTTAGTTGGGTTTGGTAATAGAATACTTTGCAGGTATGGCAAAAAAACTAAAACACAGCAATTACCAAGGTCAGTCTGCTGTTCCTCAGAACAAAGTCTTTGTAAGCCACCCAGAGAATTAAGAAGCAAGGAACAGTGCTTGGCACCTGGGTGAATACGTAATGGAGGGTCTGTCTCAGGAAGGGTATTTGTTCAGCATCTAACAAACAGCGCAGTGATTTGGGCTGGGGACATCTGCATGCTACTGCAGTCTTACCAGTTGAAACAGTTGCAATTGCTCATGGACAAAGTGTGACCAGGAAAATAAGCTCATTTTCACAGTAAATAATATACTGCAAATTATTTGCTCAGTGTCATACAGGGGCTGGCCTGCTCAAACCTTACAGATTGGTGCATAATCTTCAAATTCACTGTCGCAATTGTTTTTTAAAAAAAGAGGGAGAGAGATTTTTTCCCTTTTTTCAGAATCAACTATTTTCTTTGAAGGGGAAACAAAGCTAACAGGTTTAAAGGAACGAGTTTTCACATTCTTTTCAGAAACTCTATTTCTGAGGAAGAAAAACCTACTTTTCAAGACTATACTAAAATTTGAAAAAGGACTGTTGCCTAAAACTAGCCATTTGCCTACTTTCTCATGCTAATGTCCTGTTTATAACTGACACCTTTACTGCCTACCACTATATCAATTTCACTTCCCCAGAGAAAGAAAAACCAGATCCTGTGACTAGTGCACTGGATTGATAATCTAGCCTAATGCTGACAGATAAATGCACTAATTTTCTTCTGTGGTTGGCTCCACATTGCAGAATAAATCTGCTTCTAACAACTGCTTCAAAAGGCTCTGTAACCTGTCCAAAAGATGATGTCAAGTGCTACAAGGGCCTACGGCTAGTATGGCAGGTAAGAGTTACCACTGGGATAAAGTTACAGGTGAGGTTTTGAATGAGAGGGTTATTTTAAATGAAAGTCTGGCTGGAAATACAGATTGCTTTTTAAAATGTTGAAAGAGTAAAAGAATAAAGAGCAATTTATATAATTTTGGAGTCTACATCTTCAGTATGAAAATCAGCATGTTCTTACCAGAAGTTAGCTAAGGCATTGCAACCCCCAGGAAACACAAAGAGTTTGTAGTTATTACACTGGGTAGTGGTGCACAGGAAAATAAAGTGCCTTGCCCTGCCTTTGCTGGGTTTGTTGGTAGCACAGCCTCTGGGTTTCCAATGAGCACCAGGACCGTTCCTAACTCACGAGTGGAGTACAAACCTCAGCAGCGTTCCCTGAGTGCAGGACGGTACTGGAGGGTACCAGGGCTGACTCTAGATCCTGTGCGGTGCAGACATTGGTGATTGTGTCAGTGGCTCACTGGAGGTATAAACTACAGACACTGATGGACAACCAGAGGACTTTTTTTTTTTGTTTAGTTCCAGTGAGGGGGAAAGAACCCAATGAAAAACAATTAACTTTTTTTTTAAATTCCATGCCAAATATTTGGGTAATTTCTGAGAATGTCAGCAGCAGCTGCAGAGCCAGTAAGATATGAGCATTGCTTTGCTCTTATTGGTTTTCTTGTTGAATTCCAGTATCACTATGCTGTTTGCCACAAATTTATAATACTTCGATGTTCATTTATCATTTTGACCAAAAGAGCAACTTTGGTGGATGTTTATTGATTCACTCTTTGGAAAAGATCACTAGCAATAGCTTTTTAAATAAAAAGGGTCTTTGGGTTACATGGATAACCCTAGCACTAAGAGATACATCTCTTGGTCTGCTCTCATGTCTAAAATGTTCAATCAGCTCCCACTCCCCTAACCTGAAACAAAAATAAAACCTCATTTTAATAACATCTTTTTCTCATTATTTTCTCTCCCCACCTCCTGACCTTTCTATGTGAAGAGGATCATGCAGAACATTTCAGCTTTTCTTAGGCTAACTTTTGCTCACTTTGAATAGCTCTTAAGTAGGTCAATAGCATCACTTCCCCTTTCGCCCCACTCCCCATCACAGCAGAAATACAGGATCTGACCTCTTTAATGTGCCAGTTAACAGGATGCCTTTCTGTTTGTTTATGGTGCAGGAAGTTGGATATTTAAATGAAGCAAAATATTCAGAAGGGGGACTGACTTTATAGTCTCTGTTCCCCCCTCCCCATATTTGTACAGCACCAAGCATATCTGGTTCTGAGCAAGGCCCCTTAGTGCTATTTCAATATAAGTAGCAGTAACAGCAGGATTACTCTGACTACAAACTACAGGATTAGCAGTGATAGATTTACTCTCCTTACAGAACACGTTAAAAAATATACCATATTAATAGTGTGTACTACAGCATGCACAGAAAACCCCTGTACCTTCTAGGTAAACTGTAGTTCATTGATTTTCTTGCCACAGAAAAATGCCAAAAAGCAAACCTATGTCCGATCGCAGTAGGTCACCAGTTCAGTCATATTCTAATATGTTATTGTTATGGTCACAAGGAGACAATAAAATGTGTGTAGGAGGACACAGAGAGAAAATATTCTTTGACGGCAGCAAAGGTTCGCATATTTTGTGCACTTTCTGACATTTTCTACAACTGACACACATTTATCTTTTTATTCTTTCTTTTTCTTTTCTGAATATTTCTTAGTGCCCCTCTTTCCTGAGCAGAGGAAGCTAAAAGTTTCGGTAACATTTCAGGCTGTTTATCTTTTAATTCTGCATGACTATTCAGTGAACCCAGTCCCGCTCCCATGGAAGTCTAATGAGAGTTCGGGTACTGCGTTCCCTGGGAACTGGATGAAGCCTCTAGCTACTGACTTTGTAAGGCTTCAGCCATGCAAAACTCTGCTGGCACAAGTAAAGCATAAGAGCAGAAATAAAAAATCTGCCTCTTTGAAATGTTTAACCACAGCTCATTTGTTAATACAGTAGTTGAAAGGTGAAAGAATACCCACTGATTCTGAAAAGTATGGAAACAGGTATTATTTTTTGGACTGTAATGCCTTCACTAGCTGTTAGCTTTGGACATATTTAGACAGAAATCAATTTTTTCTCAAAATAGGGTCCGAAAGAAAGAATCGTCAGAAACTAGAACAAAGTCCTGCATTGTGCTCTGTAACATACTTGTCGAGATTTTTCACTAGAGGGCACTACCACATCATCACCAAAAGGCACCAAGGACAAAGGACAAGAGTGGCCTGGTTGTTTAACTTGCACCCTCTGCACAGGCTGCTTTATGGTTTGAGAAACCAATTTTAATCACATCGCAGAAATGAATTTTTTTCTAGTAGTGGGACTTCATAGGCCATATTATTAAGCAGTTAGTACATATAGCCTTCACATCATGAAGTTCGGACTCTTTAGGCTGTAGAGCTCATTAAAAATAGCCTGCACTGAGTTAGTAGTTCTCATCAAAACAATTCAAGGAGGCTGTATTTGGGAATTACGCTGCTGAATTAGCACAACAAATAAGGAATAATACGGGGCATAAGGCAAAGGAAACTTACACTTGGGCTGCTTCCTTTCTTTGTATTCAGTGCTGCGCACAGGCACCCTGCCCAAATGAGGTTAGGGGAAGACCCAAAATTGCAAATCACAGGGGAAAAAGGGGAGAGAAATTACAAGAGAACTATGCTTTTCTCCCAAAGAAATGCTAGTTGCAGCAATCTGTGATAATTGCCTAACTACACTTATTAAAATAAATTCACCTGACCTAACGGAAGGTACAAAAAGATTTAAACGTTTCATGCTTAGGGATTTTTTTTTATAGTGTTTTCTTTGATGGGTATGCAATGCTTGTTCCGCTGAGTGTTAGAAGACAAATACAAATGAAGGTTTTCTTTCAATGCTTCTGGCTGAGAGAGCACAGAGGTGACTAGTTTTTAGTTTGAAAATGATGGGTCCCCTGTTTCTCAAGAAACTCTCTGCCTCGTAGTCCATTGCTATGCACCTGAAAGCTTCCCACTGACTTCCAAGGGAAATTTGGCTGCTCAGGAATGCGGGATTGGGCTCCGGAATGGTAATCACATACAGAGAACTTAACAATGCACAAAAATTTAACCCTTCAGCGGAGCTAGTCACTTGCTTAAAGCTATTCATGCATTTATTACCCTGTTTCATACAGAAGACACTAAGCAATTAGTTTGTTATATTAGAAAATTATAAGGGAAAAAATGGTGAGATGGTTCGGGTTTTTTTGAAACCATGTTGTTCATCCAAACCAATAGCTTCTTAAGCCTTGATCTGATCTAAATCTGATTTCTGAAAGCTCTTGAAACTTTGCATCTCGTTTAGGGTGCAGTCCAACTCTCTTTAACCAGATAAGAACTCAGCCATTTATAATTGCAATTAGAGGCAAGCCCATGATTATAAAGCCCCGCTAAATTCCTGCGCTGTGCTTGGAACTCTGTGAGTGCTTCATTAGTGAAACATTATTGCTAAATCTAATTTAAAAATCAGTTTATTGAAATTATAAACTGACCTGCTTACAGCATCCATCAGATGGAATAGCAGCCTACTAGAATGGTCTCATTTAAACATGCCTGGGAGAAAAGCAAAGGTGTTTCTGACTTAGAGGACTCCTATGTCAGATAGCAGCAGACATCAACAGAAGTTGCTTATAAGCTGCAGACAAAAAGGCAGCAAAGCAGGCTTAGCAAGTTGCCTGTGGGGCCAGAATGTCTGAATTCTACCAAGTGCTGCTGAGGAAAATCGCTTCAAGACCAGATGTGTTAACTGGAAAGAGAGTCCAGCAGCTGAGAGGGGATCCTGTGGCCCGTGGGATGAGCACCAAGGTCCATAATATCTCTCTATGACTCTTCATTATAGGAGCAATAACAGACCCTTTGGCTATGAAGTAAGTGCAGCTGGGGTAATACTAAAAAAAGAAGCCAAGTCCCAAGGTTTTGGCAATTGTCTGTTTTCCTATTACGAGTTATGGAAACCTAGCCCTGTGCAGACAAGTCTGGGAAGGGATGAGTGAGCAGAATGCAACGTCTTTCCTAATATAAACAGATTATTTTGCATTACGGCAGATTTAGGAATGAAAATGTTCACTCTGTAGATAGTTAAAGGCTTACCATAATTGCTCTACTACTGCTATTGCTACAGGATTCCCTGTCTCGTCCGACTGGTGGATGTTGCTTGGCTTCCAGACTCTGTTTGCAGGGGGTTGCTGGAGATGGAAAGGAGGAGATCTGAGGACAGATCCTCCATAAGCGGTGCCACAGACGTTCTGCATTAGACAACAGTTCATAACTCACTTAATCCAGGCTGAGAACACGCCTTAGAAATGCACAGAATCCAAATCATGAAAGAGAGCCTTTGTCTCCTCCCTTTCCAGGTGAGCAGCTGTTTGGGCAGCACAAGCATATAAGACAGAGAAAAATCTAGCCAGACTGAAGCCGACAGCAAAACATCACTGGATGTCAGAGCATTTGGAGTTTCCCCCGAGGCAGTACTGGCTGAGCACTGAAAATTGCGTAAATTCCCTCTTCCTGGGCCTGCATCTCAAAAAGGATGTCTCAAGTCCAGCAACTGGGCATTGAGCTGGGGTAAACGTGTTTCTGGAACAAGAAACCCAACCACTATGTATTACGTACAAATGAGATACTTTGCAATCCAAGGTCAAAACTCAAGCTTCAAGCAAACCAAGTATTTTGTGTGGAAAGACAGATGTAGTTACAAATTTAGTTACTAATTCGTGCGTCAATAGGAGATCAACCCAGAAAGCAGAATCCGAACACTCCCAAAATTTGGACTAGAATTCTAGTTTGGGCTTGCAAGCAGGTCTGCATGCTCAAATGGATAGTCAAAGACAACCTGGTTTCTTTTGTCAGAGAACCACTTTCTTAACTCTGCCAGCAGTGCTTCAGACTGTCTGACGTTTAGTGTGATATCTTTTTTTTAAACACAGAATTAAAGGGGGGGGAATCCTTAACCCAATACCTTCAGGGCCTTTGTTTTGTTTTTTGCTACTTTCTGTTTCTGAAAAAAGCACCAAGTAATCTGTTGATGAGAGAAGGAAAAATATATTTAAGTAAGGAAAAACATGCTGCTACAGTAAAATTGTGTCAGATTCTATTAATTCAGTTTTTCATTGTCTGATATTTCCAGGCACAGTGGGCTTTTTGGTAGACCTCTGAGATCTGTTTTCTAATAGAGGCATAGCACAGGGCCTGTCAGGAAGAGGCAGTGCTCTCATTGTTATACACCTCAAAGTGACAATATAATCCTCATGCCTTCAGAAGGGCCAGGACTGAACCCCAAAACAACAGCCCTGCCTTCCTTTAAAAGGGTGAGCAAAGCTCAGTCAAAGCCTTGTTAGTGCATGCCTATGAATTATTCCCTCATCGAGTGGCCGATCACACTACATTAATATTGTGGGCACATTCTGCTTTGTTAGCAATACTGAATTCCACTGCGGTGCTAATGAAGAACCAGTCCTCATGTAAGACATGGTATCTCCAGGATGTGTCTATTCTGCTATGAAATCATTTCCTTTTGTCAAGAGTATTACGAGATTACTAACTGGAAAATATTTAAACACAACACAAGGAGGAAAATGTCTCTCTTTTGGGGAAGTTGCATGAACACACAGTAATGTAATTTCAATACAAACAAATACATCTAGTCAATATTAAGCATCTGTCCTTGGTGTGTGAGCCAAGGAGGCACAGAGTCATTTACAAGGCACTGCTACAGAAGCTGGTTCTTTATCTGTAGAGATTGGAGGGGGGAGAGGTTTTGGCAGTCCCTGGATCCATCCACAGCATTTTGCAAAGTTCACCTAAGTAGCATCATAGTTTACCTGTTGGATTAGGTGGAACTGGATTCTTTCCAGCTCGAGATCAAATTTCATAGGTAGCAAAACTGAGAATAACAACAGGTTCATTTGTATTATTTTGGAAGCATCCCATGAGGCCGAGGGCAAGCTTGGGACTCATCAGGCAGAGCAGGTGATTGCTGCACACCGCATTACTGCACACTTCACGGAAGTGCTTTTTGCCTAGTCTCTCCTCCTTCCGCCCACATCACAATCGAGCATAACAAAAACCAAAAGAAATAGGAAAAGATATGAAGTTACCGCCAGATGTGTTGTACTGAATTAAAATACAGTGACCCACAAAATAAATTTCCTGAAGCTAACTTCTATTTCAGCCTCTATAATATCTATCTACCCGAAGGAATATCTCTCTAAGATTGCAAGTCCCTCAATAACATCAGCAATAGTGAAATAAATTATAGACTGTGTGGGGTGAAAAAAATGCTGAATCAAATCTCTACCTATATAACAGAAAAATCTCTACTGTTATTTTAAATTTCAGAGCAATATGAATTCCACTTTGAATGCCGCAAAGCTAGAAAGTGTAACTGGTACTAATCAACACATCCAGTTCTAATGCCCCTTTACCCAACGATTTTTGCACAAAATATCCAAGTTCTTCCAAAACAAAATTAATTCTGAAATTGATCCAAAGCTTTCTGAAAACATCAGGAGTCTTTTCACAGATTTCAAAGGGTTTTCAATCTGGTCTGTTAAGTGAGTCATTAATCATTTTTAAAATTGGAAAGGCTGACTTAGCATGCGGTTAAGGATTTGAGAACATGTACACAGAAACCAGTAGGATTTTCTAACATCTTCAATACTGTCCAAGCTCTTCTCTCGTTTAGGTCAGCAGAAGTCCTAACACTGACTGTTTTTTAAAATTCCTCCATGGTGTTTAAATTTAGCCATATTAATCCTTCGGTACTGGAGAAAGACTACACGTCCCCTTACGGGGCCTGATCCCTTCCAATTTACACGACTGGTATTATATGCTTACTGGTCTTGGTGGGATTATTCCTCAGCGTCCACTTCCACAATATCAAGAATAATTTATAGGAATCCCATATCAAGATGTGTTATTCGTCCCAGGCTGCTTGCATATATACTTCCTTACTGATTCTACAATAGTCCTTGCTGTGGATGACTTGGGTTCGTCATATACCAAGCCATGTCTTTTTTCTTTATTATTATATCATTATGTGAAGTAAAACTCAGTAATAATTTTAAATAAGCTTGTGTATTCCACTTCACCAGTGCTGACAGATAAAATGTCTCAGATTGTTTCATTTTTGTTAAGAAGTTACTGTTCTGTCACAGTTGCATAATCCTAACACAAAGTAAAGAGTATATGAGGGTTTGTTTAAAATGATTCAGTTTCATTATACTGCTACAAGAGGTGCTGACAGCAAAACCACTTGCTTGCCTAAAATAAAATGAAACATAAAGGATTTATTTTCTTGCATATGGAAAGCTGTGCAGGCTACCTTATTACATCTGTTAGTTTTACACAAGTAATCTCACTACCTCAAATTTCACTCCATTTCTACCAACAAACTTCCAGCATTATTGCATACAACATTTTTAATTTTCATGTGTTAGTAAACAGTTCTTTCTCCTGTTCACTACTGATTTTATGACGGCTAACTTCTACCTCGAAGGCTAATTTGTGTTCCTCCTCCCTGATAACAGTCTATAGGAATCCAAAAGGCAGAATTCAGTGCCAGCTTGTCAAGGACATAGATGAGTTTCAGAAGTCTACCATTTCTTACAGGAAAACCATAGATGAGAGAAATAATTAGAAGAAATACTTTCAAATTTTCATAGTTATAATTAAAGAAAAAAGGTGCTCAACTATTTATGAATTAGAAAGAACATTTACATCAGTGGTTGCCTTACTGAGCAACATTAATATATTTTTTCCTCAAAGGAGAAAATCTCAGCCCTGTCTATTCCCTGAGGATGCTAGCCTCACTTCTGCCACCACACCAGTGAAATAGGAAGAGATCAACATACTGCAATGAAAGGGCCAGTATGCAAGTAATTTTTAAGATGTCATGCATGCAGACCCAGCTGCTCAGCCATTATGGTTGTTAGTATTTGGCCCTTTGCCACCAGCTGACAGCCAAGCAGAAAATGAACCATAAGGGTTAAATCACATCTACTTATTGATCGAACTTGTTGGTCCAAGGCATACTGCAGTGCTGACCAAGAAAAGCAAGAGGGCACGGAATTAGCCTTTTACTGTAACACTTGCAGTAGGAAAATGGCAAGCTGATCATGAGATAATTCCTCTTAACTAGGTGTACAATAAATTGCTTATGAAACCCAGCATAGTTCTGCAGTACCACATTCTTGTTATATACTTGCTTAGAAGGGTAAAGTTTGTTTGGGTTTTTTTATTTATTTGCTAATTAGTTAATTTTTTATGTGGTACTTGAAAATCTGAACAAAATACTTCAAGGGGACAATGATCATCTGGAGAACTTTCCAGCTTCAGACTAGATAGTTGTGGGCTTTGACGTCATAGAAAACTTGGTGGAAATAGTAGAGGCAGGAGACTTTACCCACTCTGCAACTGATCTCCTATATTGTATACAGGAAACCCTCAGAACTAATAAAAACCAACGGGTGCTTACTTTCTATCAAAAAGCATCTGATCAGAAAGATTTTATCCTGTGCACGCTATTTCATACAGTACCTACACTGGTACTCTCCGCCTATCCCTCCTGCAGATTCAGAACAGCACGCAAAGCACTGCTATGATTCTTTATGCAAAACAAAAAAGCGATATAAATTCAAACCCCGGATAAACCCCATCGGTTCAGGATTACAAGAGAATGCTGTTTCTTGACCAGGCTACTCCACTTTTCCAGATACTCAATTATATAAGACTATTAAATAGATAAAGAACATTCAGTTCACAATCACAGTCCCAAGTTACAATGGAAGGAGTAGTAATACAGACATCTGATATCAAGAAAGGTACACATGGGTAACAAGAAGATGTGCTCTTGTGCTTACACATCCCATTCATCACTTATTGAAGAACACTCACAGGAGATCACATCGGCTTCTCGTTAACATCAAGAACCACTGAGCTCTCTGCACCTCACCCTTTCCTCTCCCTCTGCCATACAGCAAGGCAGACAGGCTCGGATGCAAACTGATTGTTGATTTTTAAAGCCGAGCAGCAAGTCACTGCCATGTGGCTAGGAAATGGGTCTCAGTTATCACTGCAGTAATTGGAAATCCCATAAATGAGGCAAGCCACCTCTTTCTCTGTGCAGCCAACCCTGCCCTCACACCTGAAGGGCTGGTGCTGGGAGGGAAGCAAAGCTGTTTTCTTTGTAGCCCAGTTTGCAGAGAGCTATTTCTTCCAGTGAACCACAGGCAGTCAAGTGATACCTTCCTGAGGGTCCAGCTGACTGCAGAAACCAGTGAAACAGAGAAGCTGCAGAGTGGCCAGTGGAAAACACTGCAAGGCCTCTGTTGTACTAATGGCCAACTATGTCAAGGAGCAGTGAGGATGAAAAGATCCTACAGGACCCAACAGAGAGGCTTGGGTGTGGGGAGCTGGTTGAAACAACACACACAGCAATGCTAAACCAGTTCAGGAAAACATACTGATTTGTTGTTCGAAAGTAGATGCACAGCACAGTAAATGTAACCTACTATTACTCTAACTGTAAATTAATGTCCCTTTGCTTGAGTTCACCATTAAAATACCTAAACCCTGGTAGTCCCAAATAATTCGGATCACAGAATGAGTAAATCTTAATTGTGAGATTCGGAGTATTTTTGTAGCCATTAGGATGTGCCAGAAGTGAGTGAAAGGCTACAATATTCAGGCTGTTGGAAAACCTGTTTTCTAAGTATCTTGTGGTCCAGAATCACTGGGACATACGAGAGAAATATGTACAAGAAACAGAGACGTATTTAATCCTTACATCTGTGGCAGGAAGAGGTCGTGAAAGGAATGCTCTTATAAATAAAAGGGACTCATGTTATTAAGCCTCTCTCCTCACTCCAGGGCAGGCAAATCTCACAAGAGAAAGGTGTGTGTTCTGAAAGCACTGGAGATTATATGAAGAACCAGAGAAAAAGCAAAAGCTACACTGACCCAAAAAGATGCGGAGACAGCAAACTGCACAAATGTTTCTGTGGCTGCAGAGCTGAAGGCAGCTTGTCCTCTCTCATTACGACTGAGTGGGATCAGTTCATATAAACTTGGGATGTTCACATACAGAGAGGTTATTGCATGACCTCTGATTCACGGTAACTCTCTGTGCATGTGCTCTAAGCTTGCAGCTCAGGTAACTGGAATTAGCTAATTCCTCTCTTTCATTCAGAGCAGAGGGCCAAGCCAACATGAATTACTTCACATTTTTCAGGAGCTATAAGCATTCATGTAAGATTGTGGTAGATCAGTTGATGTGCAGGAAATATTTACCACATACGAGCTTTCACCTGTGTTTATGTGTTGGGTTCCTCTTTAATACTGATGGGGGATATTTCTCTTCTTTACATCTTTACACATGTTAAAAAGGACTCTTCGTCACATATGCTGGGAAGGAATAATCACGGCTGGTTGATGCTAGAACATTTTTTCCAGCTATAGTACAGATGCAAGACAAGATACCATTTCTCCCACAAACCTTGCCCTTTTAGCAAAGATAAATGACTATGTATTCAGACTGTGCTCTCACCTGGAGTTCTCATCATCTGAGCTTCTCCCTGGTTGTGCTCAGCTCTGCTTCACTTCAAATCTGGGTTTGCATTCTGCAGTCACTTGGTTGATCAAAACTTCAGCTAACTGTGACAGACCATGTCTCCACTTCTCATCAGCTTCTCCTATTCCACCAAGTAAGACACTTCAATGCTGCCCCAAATCAGGCTGATTTCCAGTGCCAATTATATAGCACATTGATGGCAACCACCTGCCAATGCTGAGACTTTTGGTTGGTATCTGACAGACATTGGATGTGAGGGGCTATGCTGTGCTCCAGCTTGGGAGATAGATCCTACCAGCAGGACTCTATCACCACTTAAAATTTCATTAGCTCTGAATCATCAGAATAATATTGCTCCACAAAGCCACTTCTAAAAACAGAAGCTGAAAATTTAAGAATATTCTCCCCAGGCTGACATTATCATTCAAATTTATCTTCTTTGTAATCTTTTTCATTTGTGAATCTGAATATAATGTGTAAAACTGGGGAAACTGAGATGAGAAAGAAGAAACCCATTTCACCAATGTTGCACAGAAGGACAGAAGAAAATCCAGAAACAGAAAGAATGGATCTTGCACTTTCACATTCAGAGTTACTTTCACAGGTCCTACCTACGTACTAACAAATCTGATATCTAAAATTAATTGCAACTCAGCTGCATGTGGCCCTAAATGAATAAAATGACCATAGAGAAGCTTAAAGACATTTACAAATGCATTCACTTTTATTCCTGCCCAGAAATAATCTATGAATTTGAGTTGCAACTTGTTCTTTCCAAACGTCTATGCCTAAGGAAACATTCAAGCAATTCTCTTCTAATGTCTATGTATTATGAAGAAAGATTTTCATCATATCATCTTTTAAAATTAAACCTAGAAAGACAGAAGGCAGGGGATTTACTGAACTTTTAGCTCTTTATAATTTGCGGACAAATACACACAATCATATTACAATGCTTTAATATAACAGAAAATGTAGCTTGAAGACACCTTGAAATAAACCAAACTTGACTGTGTTGGTGAGCTATTGTGCTAAAAAATTAACATGTTTGGGAAAGTCTGATTTGCGTTACACAGTGCCTGTAATCAAATTACCTCTAAATGTTATGCCATGTCACACTGCGTTTGAGATGTTGCTGTCAGAAATGCATACATAAGCTTTGCAGTTTGACTCAACCTGCCTTCCTTTTAAGTGCTCATGTATGCCTCTGAGCCATTTCAGCCAAACGGTGGTAAAATACAGAGGTTGGCAATTCAATTTCATTCAACCTTTCAAGAAGGAAAAGGCAGATAAGCTTTGCTTGTTCGTGTCAATGATAATATTCAGCGCAGACTAAATCTAATTCAATAGGTTCGCTCCCGCTCTCTTGTCACATTGTCATTTCCGAACCCAGTCCCCCGCCACCCCCTCCCCGCTCCAGCTGCAGCAAAACTTTCTGAAGCGCTTAACCCAGGGCCACGGCCGCCTTCCTGGCGGACAGCACCACAGTTTAAAGACAGCCCTGGGTTTTGTGCACTGGGACAGGCTCGGCCAGCTCAGGTGGCGGCTGCCGGACACCGTCTCCGCTGACCTCGTTGCAGCCACAGATGTTTACTGCACTTTCAGTGAGCTGCAGAAAGCAGAGCAGCAAAGTAGGCCAGCTTGCGGGAAGGCTGTTACCCACAACTCATGGAAAAATGCCGGATAGTTCCCACTAGGTTGTGGTCGGCTAGGAAACGGCAACTTATTAATCTTGTGTCAGAGGGCCAGCTGCAAGCCTGGCAGTTACCATATTTCACCACCAACTCCATGTCTGGACAGCCATTGTCTTTTTTATGAAAAACTCCACAAATCAGCTGCTTTTTTCTCCCCTCTACGTGCAGAAACGGAGCTTGGGGGCTGAGGTGGCTCTGGCGCATCATCCACACGGCGGTCAGGTTTGCTAATTCAGAGCGACTGCTTAGTTTCCAACTTTAATGATATTCCCTCAGCATATCACTATGGTTGCCTGGCGACCGGATTTGAGCTAGGCCTCTCATTTGATTCCCACACATCAGACCCTGAAAAGCACTTTTTTTCCTCCCTCCGCTTTTGATTCTGTCTCCTCTGAAACCCTTCCCCCTGCGGTGTCGGTATGGGTGGGCAGCGCGGTGGCAGAACAAGGCCAGGGGTGACGGGAGGCCTGGAGGCTCCTGGTCACACATCAAGGCCTGGAAACAAAGCCGCCAGGAGCCCTTCCTGACAAACACAAATTCCCTTCAGAAAAAGCAAATTTGGTCTTCCCTTCGTAGCATGGGTGTCATTTTAAGACTTTCCTTAGACACTTTACTAAATCTGATGCTTTGCACTGTTTTTTGGGCTGTTTCTCACAAAAGGCTTCCTATTATCAACAAGTTGCTATTGGAGTAAGCAAACAACTTCTGAAGGCCTGAAATAATCTAATAAGCAATGGGCTTTGCGTACTTTATATACCCACATCTTTATAGGATACAAAGTTTGTTTAGATAAATAATTTTCCAGTTCAGTTTGCTTAGTTTCAATTGAAGTACATTTTTAAAATTAATGTTTTTGCTTAGGCTCTGCACCGTCCCCTCAACCATACACAAAACTCACTGTACAAAGTATACCATAGCCATAAATACATTTTTCACAAGCTGCTGTAGCCCAAACAAAAGAATTTTTAAAACATTCTGTTTTCTGGTGCAATTACAGGACTGATCAATAAGACGGGTACAAGGCCTATGTTGACTTGCTTATTCTTCTCTTGGCTGCTACTGAAAGTCTTCACAAAGTTAAAGGATTGACTTCACTGGAAGTCAGATCAGCTTACACCAGCTTAAGGTTTAGTCCTGAATCTTTAATGTGCTGTAGCAAAAAAAAATTGTTGTTAGCTGTAACAAATGCTTGTTAAAGAGTTCTATGAACAAACCACAGAATTATTTCAGTAACTAAAAAAATAATCATCCTAAAATAACATAAATCAGATGGGGAAAGAAGAAACATCACCGGGTATGTATTTAATACCTAACATAAATCATTTTCAAGGACTACTACTGAGGAAAATGCAGTTAGCTGGGTAATTCGCTAAAGGCTCAATGTGAGTACCACAGAAATAGTTTAAATACAATGTTCTGCTTCTTGTTTGCATGGATTTCAGATCATTCCCTTTACTGCCTGTTGATGGATATGAAATTTCATAGCTGTTTGTCGTAAACCACTACTTAACTCTCTACTAGTGCTGAACACAGTCTCACTAAAGTCAATAGCAATGCATCAACAGCAGGAGTAGATCAAACCTTGTTAGCGTATACAGTACCCAAATTGCCTCATCTTTTGTACTGAGTGCAGTCTCATGTTCAGAGATCCTCAAAAAAACCCAGCTCCTCAAGTTAGTTACAGGAGAATCTTCGCTTATTATTTTTTAAAGAATTTCACAGCCCTTTTGTTTGGAGAAAATGTGAATAGTAGTTCAAAAAAACCAAGACCACTGAGAGTTCCCTGTGCTTAGAGGGTTTGTTTTTGAGATTTTCTGATTTTTCATAAAGCTTCCACATTGCAGTGAAGGACACATCGTTTTTCTGTCTATTATCGGGCAGTCCTGAGTATCCCTGATGAGAGACATTCAGCTTTAATCGTCACTATCACCATCCAGGATGAGAGTGCATTAGGCACAGACTGCCCAGACAATGACCACCTCAGACTAGAGATCTCAGTTGTGATATGCAGCACCATTTGAGTATTGCATGGTTAAATAAAAAAAAATAGTACAATAATAACCTGAAATCATGTTAGCTTGCAGGGCAAGAATGATGCGGTAGGATTTCAGAGTGTGAGGTTTCTCTCTCTCCTCATTTGGTCCCCCACTTGCCAGAAATGTGATCTCAATACAACATATGGAAGACCTTTCAAACGATCGTCTCACAAGGGACCATCATTCTGTGGTCCAGTCTGAAGAGCAGAGCAGACTACTGCGCATAACCTTCTCTGCCCTGCAGTGATAGAAGCACCTCATCCCTATTCACCCTATCCCAGGCTTCCCAGTCCTCATGGAATATAGAGCTGTCTCCTACAGTCCAGCCCGTATCCTAACTAATAACATCAGGATTACCTGACAGCTCATATGTTTTGCACTACCGGTTACAGTAGTATGCTATGCCATTTATGGTCTGTTACATCCTTATCTGTGGTTCTCAGCTGAGGCGAAGTTCAGTTCCAGAAATGGGATTTGCAATTGGAAGTAGTCACTTATTAAAAAGTCTATTGAGAAAAAAGGTTGCCACTAGGAAATGTAGAGTATACATTGCTAGAGCTCCACAGCCATGCAGAAAAGTCTCAAAAGCTAGTAATGTATTTGCACTCTGTGTGTCAAATTAATTTTCCAAGGACCTGTAGACATACGAAACAATAAGTTTGTTTCATGGCAGACAATGCTGCTGGTGCGAGGTATCATCTCTGAATGCTAACTCCTACGGGACAGAAAGTAAGTTCTAGTGCAGGAGTAAATTGTTTTGCAGATCTACACTGAGAGAAACTGTGCTGAGTTACTTCAATAACAACAGTATCAGAGAAACATTCTCATTTTCACCTTGGTGGGAAGGAGAATTTTGCCCACTGCATAGCATTTCATTGGAAATGCAATTAAAAAAATGTCAGCGTGTTGGAATGCTTCAAAATACATTTAGACTCCTCTAGCTCTAATTAAATGTAGCTCAACTGCACCTTACAAAATGTATGCTCACCTGAACATAGAAAGGATTTAGATGTGTAGTCCCCGTTACTATCTGCACATTTCCTTGTTGGGAGAACAGATGTCTGATTTTGTGTCAGAGCTAAAAGTAGGACTTCTATCCTTTCTGTCTCTCCCTTAACATAGAGCAGGTACCAGATCTTTACCCTTTACTCAGAAACAACTAAGTCTTCACAAGTCAACAGATTAAAACTAAGTCTCTTTTTTTTTAAATCAATCATTTGCAACAGCTGTTATCACTGCAGATCCACTACCTGCTGCAACATTTCCCACTTACTTATTAAGTTGTTAAGGAAGCCGTTTTGTACAGTACACTCCTGACATCTTAAAAAAGAATGTTTTCAGATTAGTGTTCAAGCTTCATTTTTTTTTTCGCTGAAAGTTTTAATTAATACATTAAACACATTGTAGCTGTGCAGATGGATAAAGGAGATATCTATTTATACATTCTATTGATTCAGTTATTCTAATGTTTAGTAGCATTACACTATACATGCAACAAGAACACAGTGCCCTTTGAGAATTGCTTCCATATTGTTGAGTCTAAATTGAAATACACATGCACACAAAATCCCTTCTACAGCAATGGGATGTACACCACATTAAATTATCCACCCCTACCCACTGGAAGTATTTTCAAGAAAGAAAGGTAAACGTTCAATACTACTTTGCTGCTGGAAGGCAGGCTCTTGGTGCACTCTGGAAATAGGATTGCCCTGTAGTTATCTCACATACTTCTAGCTCTGGGCAGAGCACCCAAAAAGGTAAATTTGCCAAGTGCGTGCTTTATCTGAAAGTTTATTCTCTCCTATTGCAAGGAACTAAGGTATTAGCATCAGGGGTTTTTGTTGTTATTTTGCTGTAACGCAGTATAGTTTTGGCTTTGGGTGGGTAAGAGACTGCAAGAGTATACGGAATTATTATTTCCATTCATTATCCATGGAATCTTTTAGTTGTCTAACAAGCCTCCGCTATAAAAAAAAAGATAATTCTTTCTTTCACTTTTACCAAAAATGTAATCAGACTTTTAATACAAAAATGGACATCATCAGCTTCAGAGTTTCTCCCTCAAAAACAAATAAGAAAAGTAGTTCTGGGCATACTGTCTATATATAAGCATGTGTTGCTTGCTATTCATGGTATATTTAGAGTCCCAGATCTTAGAAAAATTTCTGTGTTCATTGAGCAAAAGGAAATAAAACTGACCAACTATAGAAGGAAAACAGCATGGCCAGCATTCAGGCATTCAAATGGAAGAGACTGGAGAAGTAGTACATCATATTGCTCACTTCAGAATTCTTGTGTTTTATTAAGCAAGACAGGTTAAGAAACTCTTTGCCTAAAACATGACTTTGACTTTAATGAGATTCAGTTTAGGTCACAGAAAGTTTGGCCCAATTTCCACTGATCTGGGATCCAATCAGTAATGAATCAGAAGCAGAACCAAGAATAGATATAAAGAGTTCTGACTCACAAGCCATCTCTTTCTCAAAACACCCACTCCCTCCCAATCAGACAGACATCCCTTGTTTCTAAATAAATGCATTTAGTTACAAAATGGATTTATTTATTTTTAGCAAAAATTGCTCTTGGTGACAAAATTGTCCATTCCGTTAATGACAAAATATATTCTGTTGCATAAGATTTGCACTTGTGTATAGAATTGCCACTCTTGTCATAATTAATGTATAGATTGAAATTCTAAGACATCCAGAGATGCTGATGTGTCACTGTCTGAACACCCCCATTTCTCTTCTCCACTTTTCTTTCACCCTTTTAGAACATGATAGTATATCTAAATACTATGAAAAGTCACACAAACAAAAAAACTTGCATTCATATTATTTCAAAATGCAAAATACGGTTGCCCACATCAACCCAGTACACAACTCTGCCACCCTCCTGTGGCAGAACTGGCTGTGATAGTCTCAGCTACATCCCTGAGCTAAACAAGCTTGATCTCTCAGTTCAAACCATTGAGGGACTTGCATATCTAGAGCACAGCGCTCCCAGGTAGCAGCTTTGCTATTGCCAACCTTTGGCAGAACATCTGCATTATGCAAGCAAATGAAGAATAAATCCTGAAATGGTTCCTATTCCTTACATCACCACAGATATCTCAAGTCAGAAATCTTTCATCTGCATGTGTTGTTAAATTAAGATCTGTGAGTGACGCACAGAATTAAAATGAAGATAAAATTATCTCACTGTGATTTAATTATCTCAGTTATCTGAGTGGAATAGTGCACTGGCTGCCCCGATGCAGAACCACCTCTGATGAACACTGGATAAAAAAACATAGCAAGTCAAATCACTGCATAAAATTTGAAAAGAAACTAATCCCAAGGGTAAAAGATGCTTTAATTTCCTATCCTCTGCTCCTCCCTTTTCACTTGCATCTTCTAGAGTCAGAAATGAAAATATCTTACTTTGGCAAAAACCGACAGTTCTGTCCTAAATAATACAGGTATATTTAAAGAACAAGCTTCTCATAATAGAAATCCCATGGAAAAAGCATCCCTTCCTAATGCCAGTTTCAAAAGTGCTTGGAGTGCCTGGAAAATATTGAATGAACTTCCAAATGTACAGGAAGCCTCCTCACTGCCTCTGCTCTTTTCTGAAATGTTTCCAAAAGAAAACAACCTTTATACTGCACAGGGGATCTGAAAACATGTTTAACACTGACAAAAGACTCCCCCTTGTTGTTGTGGTTGTTGCAAGCATTGTGTCACAGAGAGAGAAAGTTACCTGCCCCAGACTTGTGCCAGAGCCTGGCCAGTACCAGGCCTCTGACTGCTGCGGCTCCATACCTGTGTTTTAGCCATGAGACCGTCCCTTTCCTTGGCACTCAGTAGAAGACTGGAATGTGCTAGTGGTCAAAATCTTCCCAGCTCAGGGTTAACATATGGAAAACGGAAAAAGTAACATACATAAGTAATGATTTCTTTTTAATTACATTGTATTAGGTACATTAGAGAAAGTAAGGATAGATTTGAAAGCAAAGGTGAGAGGCAATTTCTGTTACCAGCAAAAGCTGAATTGATCTGTCTGTGGACATTTTCTGACTTAACATGTTTTCATATAAGCAATAGGTTTCCAAAGCCTGCTATAATTCCTAGTGGCTGCTCTGTCACTATATGATGTGAATGAATGCTAAAAATAATACTCATTTAATACTGTGGCTACCCAGTACGGATTTCATTCAGCCTGGGTTTGTGTATAATTGCCGTTACGCCTTCACAGCATCGACATTCAGAGGAACTGTAACAATGGTCTATTTTTGTATAGTGTAGATCAAGGATGTAGATTAAATATGTTTAATACACAGCCTAGTCTTGGTCTCCTCAGACAAAGAGTTATCCTAAGACAATGAAATTTCATCTGACGTATTCAGGACTTGGCCCAAAGCATTTAATTACAAAAGGAAGACAAGCCATGGCACCGTGCCAGAATATAGCCATGAAGAGATGAGGTTTCCCAGTAAAGGTATCTTACCACAGAAGCAAAACTGTTGTGTTTTAAAGATAGACCATGAACAAACAAAAACCTGAGCCAACATATTTCTCAGGGGATGTTTATTCTTTATGCCAAAATCTATCTCCCCAGATATCTGGTCCCCTTGAGAGCTTTCAGTTAAAACCAATTTTTAAACTAAATCGTTTTGTCTATTATTTGGGAAACAATTTAATCCGGAAGAGATTAATAGGAAAAAATGTATATTAGGATAAAACTGTTCCTTTAATTACACATAACCAAATTTACTGTCACCTCTTACACAATATTTAGATGGTTACAGAGACGCTGGCAATGCATCACCCAGACAAAATCCCTAAATGAGAAGAGACTGCTACAGGCAGAAGAGCAAGAGTTCCTGCACCCTTTCCATATGTGTTTCTATAGGAAAATAGGGAGGGGGAACAGGAGTAGGGTGTTACATAGAGGGCAGGTAGCCTCAGGTTGCTGTGCAGCAGGCAGACCCGCACAGAGTATACACTGCAGGAGCCGGCCAAGGAAGCGCACGGGGCCAGTGAGGAGGCTACTTCACGGATCCGCCTAACTACATTCCCTGGTAGGACCTCAGGAGCTATTGTGTCTTCAAAAGGACTGCCTGGCTTCAACTTCTACACCCCACAGAGAACATATTACCAGATGAGCTAGCAAACGCACCACCAACACAGATGCTGGGGAGGACTACTCAGGGCTTATCAGAGGTTCCTTTGGGACTGCGTGTTGGCCGTCAGCAGAAGGAAGCCTGGTGGCACAAGGCAGTCATGCCCAAGGCCATCATCTCTTCCCAGTCCGCCATCAGCCTGATGCATGTAGCAGATACTCACTCAGGAGCATCCTTGTCAGTGAAATGATGAATTGTGGAAATTCTGAGGTTTTGGGTTTGGGCTTGTGTTGGTTTGTTGGGGATTTTGGGGAGGGGCAGGGAGCGGCAGCAAATAAATGATATATAAATAGCAGCTCCAGAGCGTTTGCTGTACCTCATAAGCACAATAAGCAGACTTTGAACAAACATGCCCCCCTTTACAGAGACAATGCAAGGAAGTGCTTTTACAGGGAGACAAACTCATCATGAGAGCGTCCTGAACTGAATGGGTAAATGCTGCAACAGCACAGATGTTCAAGGCAAACTTAACAACAGAGATTCGTATCTCGAGAAGCAGAGCACAGACGGTGGATCCGCTCAGGGTAGCACTGATGTACAGGCTTCTTAGGAACATGAGTTTTATGTGCTTCATAGAAACAAGACAAAAATATTAAGCCTCTTCCATGGCTCAGACATGAAATACAAAACGGGACATGAATGTAGCTGAGGTTACAATTAAAAAATTTAGAAAGTCACTTTGTCCAGAAGACAAGAATTTGAAACTGCCATGCTCCAGTGGCTGAGACGAGCAAGTACACTTATAAAAAGGAATTATCCTCCAGCTTATTAAAACTTTGCAAGCTTCTATTGTCCGTGGGTCATCTGCCTGGTACTCAGCAAATAGTACTGAGCTTTCTTTTTCCCACTTTGTAAATAATGAATGAATAACAACTTACTATGAAGTGCCAACTTAATTTTAAGGGGCATTACCAGAGTCCTTGTACGTCTAAGAGGATTTTTTAGCTGAAGTCTTGCACACCCATTTCAGCACCAGGATCATATTGTAGAATTTTTTGTCTAAGTTTAACATACATTAGGCAGTGATTCACCGCGTGTGCCGTGGTAGAAGTCAGTGGGAGTTCTGCCACTGATTTAAAGAGAAACATGACTGGATAGACAAGCACATCTTGGCTGCTGTTAAAATGAAAATAGAAAATAGAAACCCAAAAAACTTTAAACTATCTGATTGCTCAGTTAATGGTATTTATGTTTATAAGTATTAACAATTAGAAAACAGATCCCAGAATGACCTCCAGAAGAAGAAATTATCTATACAGTAAGTTCCAAACCCATTTTAGTTTGTCTTTTAAACAATCAAAAAGGAACTACTCAAAACACTTTGCTTTGTGCGCTGGAATATTAAAATTGAATACTTACATGGGCATACTCCCTCTCTCTTTTAAAGTCAACATGTAACCACCGATTTCAAAAATCCTATCTAAATGCCCTGGGCCAGCAGATCAACAGTTTGCTGTAGTGGAGCTGCCCTGATTTGCAGTGACTGAAAGCGTGGTGCACAGTATTGTATCTAATCCATGTAAGTATTTCTACAGCCTCCGTCTCTCAGGGTTTTGTGTGCACCAAGCATCAATCCCCCAGTTGGCCTGACTTCCAAATGCCGAGAGCGCAGACAACCCTGCACCATCCCGGCAGCGCAGGCCCCGCGCTGTGACAATGCGCTCTTGTCCCAGAAGCTGCCACAGCCCCTTAACTTCGCAGGCCCACGCTAGCAGGTCTGTCTGTAATGTGGCTTGTTCCCTTGGCTGTCCCCAGGCAGCTCTACCTCCAAATGCCGATGTACTGATGTAAGCATTTGAAATGAGCTTGCTCAGGAGTGCCTAGATTAGCTGTGTTGCCAGGCTCTAGCCACTCTAACCCCCTTTTCCACTTCAGTGGGCTGAGCTTTTGACACTCTGAAAAGCACCCTTTAAAATTAACTAAAACTCCTTATTTTGTACCAAATTTCACCACTACCAACTCTGTTTATTATGTTTTATGCAGGGTGGGGGGTTCCAGTCAGCAAGGTGTTCCAGGCTGTGCTACCAAAACTCACGGATGAGGAGATATTTGCAGGGAAAACAGGATGTGAATGGCATTTCCACAAATTGCAATTTTCACGCAGATTACTGGACGACTCTGGCGGAATTTACATGTTACACTACAAGTCAAGGCAAACTGTCTGGCAACAGCTTCTTAATGAGATTTATTATATTATTTTTTACTACTGTGAACAGCATTGTAAAGTTTTATTTGTGGCACATGCCAAGAGTATTTTTAAAATAATTTGCTATGAACTGTCATGAAATAGTTCAGCACACGCATGATCAAGCCAACTCTTTTCCAGTCTATTTGCTACAGCTGATTTATGAATATTTTTTTAACAGCTGGAGGCAAATATTTTCTTTTGGTTTCCTTTTCTGAAAGGTGTTCTGCCCATCTGATAAAAACAATAAAGGAATTTAAAGAAAAAATGTAACACAATAGGTGCAAAGTAAAATGATATAAAAGCAACAGTTAGAAACAAACACCACATTCAGAGTGCAGTGGCATGAAACCTAACGTAGCCGCTGTATTCATGATCCAGTGAGCTCAGAGGATGCCCAGCTAGTCAAAACAATTAGTCTGACACATCATTACTCATACTGGAACAGCTTCACTTTATGTTACTTTAGACAGGGCTGTAGCATAATAGGCTCTTCAGAGTATTACAGTGAAAAAATCTCTTGGATTCAAACGTAGGTACAATTCTGTGAAATCCTCCTTTCCAAACAAAACTAAAAAGGAAGGAATTTTTAGATGGAATCTGAGTTATACACAGAGATGACTGCAGAAGGTTCGACATTAACTATTGCTGGAGATTTCTGGAAGTTGTACATTTTTGTAGATCCTGCTTGTCAGTTACTCACAGAGTAAACAATTTATTCTACCAGAGAAAACATGTCAGAATCTAGCTGTAAATCTAATACATCTTAACTCTTCTGCTATGCTGTCTCAACTTCAATTCAACTATGCAATTATGTCAACTCCCAACTGGCAGTATAAATAGGGCAAGGAAAAAAAACAACAACAAAGTACACAGAGTTATTTAATTTTTACACTCACATGTGCAAGTAAACATTTTGTTAGGAAAACTTTCCTTCAAGACTAGACATCTGTAAACATATTTATATCTGTAAATATCTACAGTACTTTAGTAGAATACGTGATTATGCGTTCATTTAAGACTGTTACAGAATTCTTTTCTTCTAAGCATCCTAACTTGTACAAATGACCTTGCACTAGTTAAGCTTGCTTCTCCATTGCTCTGCCCTTTGTGCAGACACTTGTACCTGTGCTGAGTGTGTATAAAATACTTCCAAATCAGAACAACATGGTTTTATGTACTAGCATCAGCATAAACAAACAGCAACACAAGGCATAAGGCAGTAGACAATCAGGCACTGAACACTACAGTCCCATGAGAAATAGTCTCCAGAACATAAACGCTGCTACAAGTTCCCTTTCTAAGAAGGTGGAGAACTCCCACACATTTCTGAGTGTGCTGAATCAGGCCAATAACAAATATTTGTCATTGTCATTCCAATCTTCAAAAAGGGCAAGAAAGAGGACCCAGGAAACTACAGGCCAGTCAGCCTCACCTCCGTCCCGGGTAAGGTGATGGAGCAGCTTATCCTGGAGGTCATCAACAAGCAAGTGGAGGAAAAGAAGGTTATCAGGAGTAGTCAGCATGGATTCACCAAGCGGAAGTCATGCCTGATCAATCTGATAGCTTTCTACAATGGCATGACTGGCTGGGTAGATGAAGGGAGAGTCGTGGATGTTGTCTACCTCGACTTCAGCAAGGCTTTCGACACAGTCTCCCATAATATCCTCCTAGGGAAACTCAGGAAGAGTGGGATGGATGAGTGGTCAGTGAAGTGGATTGAGAACTGGCTGAAAGGCAGAACTCAGAGGGTTGTCATCAGCGGCGCTGAGTCTAGTTGGAGGCCGGTAACTAGTGGTGTCCCTCAGGGGTCAGTACGGGGCCCAGTCTTGTTTAACATCTTCATCAACGACCTGGATGAAGACTTAGAATGTACCCTCAGCAAGTTTGCTGATGACACCAAACTGGGAGGTGTGGTAGACACACCGGAAGGCTGTGCTGCCATTCAGCGTGACCTGGATAGGCTGGAAAGTTG